>TARA_R110002167_G_scaffold3341_2_pt1 | contig 176214 bp, 132 predicted proteins | sample TARA_R110002167 | Tara Oceans TARA_R110002167 (sample SAMEA4398238) | marine metagenome | biome: Polar Biome; feature: [MES] marine water layer (ENVO:01000295) within the mesopelagic zone...; material: water (ENVO:00002006), including particulate matter (ENVO:01000060) such... | reverse complement strand
CGAAATTGAGCCAATTTAAAGGTTTTTCCATACGTTAGTCAGAATATAAAAACAACACAAGAATTTCGAATTCAATTATAAAAATTTAGAGATACATACCATTAATTATTGTCAAAAAACCATCAAAATGGATGATGGCTTAAGACTAAAAAAAGATCATAAATCTTCAATTTAAACTTTATCTGGGACCACATAAGGTTCCCTATATATCCTAGAAAGCATGGTATCAGCTTCCGAGTCATTGGCAAATCGCTCATAATCTCCCATAAACTTTAGTTCACGTTTTACCCGGTAAGAAATATTGGCCAACAATGGCAAGGCTGTAGAGTAAAATCCTTCATGCATGTCACATTGTAGCATTTTATGGTCACCGGAACGAATGGTCTCAATAAAATTGGAATAAAGTGTGGCAGTTTGTTCTCCATTCGCTTTAGAACTAGCAAATGGTTGTGTTTCCCGATGATGGAAGGCCCTCCAGGAGTTACCGCTGATTTCTAACCACCCATCCTCACCATAAAACAAGTTGCCGACTTCTTGGCCCCCACTTCCTTCATGGTTGGTATATCTACCACGAGCTTCATATTCTAACATGGTTCCGTCAGCATATTTAAATAGCCCAGTTTGAATATTGGGCGTTTCTTGAGCTGATTTATCATGCCCATAAGTGTTTACATCCCCATAAACTCTGGTACCCGGAGTACAATTTTCAGGTAGACAATCATCTAAGTTAAAACCATAGATACCTCCCATGGAATAAATGGTTTCAGGATGTTCGTTTTTCTGAAGTCCCCATCGGGCAATATCTAATTGATGTGTTCCAGTATTTCCTGAGTCACCATTTCCCGTATCCCAGTACCAATGCCAATTGTAATGACTTCTTTTATCATTGTATGGGCGGTAAAGTGCAGGACCCAGCCACTGGTCATAATGAAAACCTTCAGGCGGCCTGCTATTTTCAGCAGTACCGTATGAATTTCGTAATTTAAAAGTAAGTGCCCTGGCCATATAAACTTTACCAATTCCACCCTCATGCAAAAACTGTATGGCTTCCCTTACGTTATTGTAAGACCGGTTTGTTAGTCCTACCTGCACTGTTAAGCCGGTTTTCTGAGCGGCCTGAATCATCTTCCTTCCCTCCCAGATATTATGAGAAGCCGGTTTTTCTACATAAACATGCTTGCCTGCCTGCATCGCCCAGATGGAAGCCAAAGCATGCCAGTGATTAGGTGTAGCAATAGAAACAGCATCTATTTCCTCATTATCTAACACTTTACGCAGATCCCATTCCAATTTGGGCTTCACCCCTGTCTTTTCACTCACAATTTTTGCTTTGGCATCAAATAAGTTTTCATCGGTATCACAAAGTACATTTAGCGTTACATTATGGCTATTTTTAATATTGCAGTAATTGTCTATATGAACAGTTCCTTGATTTCTTATACCGATTTGGGCTAAGTGAATCCGATCATTTGAACCTATAATGGATCCATAACTTTTTGCGCTAAAGGCCATTGCTCCTATAGTAACCCCGGCTGAACCTAAGGCTGTTTTCTTTATAAACTCTCTTCGTTTTGTCATATTGAATTAAAATGAGGTTTGGGTGAACAGAATAATAGCCATAAATAATAATTAATTGAAACAAAATGCGATTTTTTTGCATCCTTTTCATACTAATTAAGAGAGAAACCAGAAGTACCACCTGCTAAAATTGTCCAGAAAAAATGCATATTACCTGAATTTAGTTTACCGAGGGTTTGGCCTAATTTGTTTTTCCTAAAGGTTATAATTGAAAATAAAACATTAATTATTTTTTTCTCAATAAAACAATGCTTTCTATTGAATTATTTTTTTTATACTTTTAGCCTCTTCTGTAAATTGACATTTAATCAATAGATTACGCTCAAGTACAAGCCAATAACCTTTAATATCAATTAACATGCATATAACCTTAATTAATCTAACTCCCAAAATTTTTAGTAAAAAGTCTTTGGGTGGAATTTTCATCTGCCTTTCTATCCTGAATACAAGTTGTAAAGAAGAAGTCCAAGAAGAACCTTTTTCACTCAATGAAAAATATTACTCAGAAGACACTCAACTTTATTTACCGGATGATTTGGAGGCAAGTTTATGGGCTGAATCACCCCTATTTTTTAACCCAACCAATATGGATGTTGACGCCAAAGGAAGAATTTGGGTTACGGAAGCACTTAATTATCGTTTGTTTCGCAATGATCCCAATAAATTCAAGCACCAGGAAGAAGGAGACAGGGTGATGATTCTTGAGGATAAAGACGGAGATGGAAAAGCTGAAAGCTCAAAAGTTTTTGTACAGGACAAAGATTTAACTGCTCCCTTGGGCATATCCGTAATAGGCAACAAAGTCATTGTTTCTAGTGGGCCTTCCGTAATCATCTATACTGACGAAGACGGTGATGACAAACCGGACAATAAAGAGATATTCTTAACAGGTTTTGGAGGGTATGATCATGACCATGGCTTACACGCCATGATGGCAGGTCCCGATGGGAAATATTATTTTAATGCAGGAAATGCAGGACCCCATATAGTCACTGATAAAAGCGGATGGACACTCCGTTCAGGAAGTTTATACAATGGTGGATCTCCTCATATGATTGACAATGAGCCGGGAATGGTCAGTGACGATGGTAAAGTCTGGGTTGGGGGTATTGCCATGAGCATCAACCCTGATGGTACAGGCTTGAAAGTATTGGGTCATAATTTCAGAAATTCTTATGAATTGGCCCTTGATAGCTATGGCAATATGTGGCAAAATGACAATGATGATGATGGCAACAAAGGTGTGCGTGTATCCTGGTTAATGGAGGGTGGCAATATGGGCTATTTCAATACAGATGGCTCGAGAAAGTGGCAGGCTGACAGACGACCGGGCCAATCCATACCCATGGCACATTGGCATCAAGATGACCCCGGTGTAATTCCATTTGGAGACAATACCGGCTCAGGTTCACCTACAGGAATCACCTTTTATGAGAGTGATTTGATGGGAGAGAAATACCGAGGCACCTTACTGGCAAGTGAAGCTGGAAGAAACGTAATTTTGGCTTACAAACCTGAAGCTAAAGGAGCTGGTTTTGAATTAAATAGGCACAACTTAATTACTAGCTTGCCCGAAGAAGAAGTAGAAGATGCAAAAAGCCGAGCGACCGATGAAGACAAAACCAAATGGTTTAGGCCTAGTGATGTAGTCGTAGGAACTGATGGTGCCATCTATGTGGCCGATTGGTACGATGGCATGGTAGGTGGACATCGGATGATCGATAGTACCGGTTATGGTAGAATTTATCGAATTACTCCCAAAGGTAAAAAATTAAGCCGTCCGGAGATTGACTTATCTACTACTCAAGGACAGATAGCGGCTTTAAAGAATCCCGCCGTCAATATTCGGAATGCGGGTTTTGGTTTACTTGCTGCTCAAGGTGCTCAGGCTGTACCTGCAGTTAAAGAAGTGCTTAAGGATAAAAACCCTTACCACCAAGCAAGGGCCATTTGGCTACTTTCTAAAATGGGCGAGGAAGGGGTTCAAATTGTTGAGGAGCAGTTAGAGGCCAGTAACCCTAATATAAGATTAACGGCTTTCAGGGCTTTGAGACAGGTTAATTCTGATATTCTACCTTTTGCAAATAAATTAAGTAAAGACCCCTCAGCAGCCGTGCGAAGGGAAGTGGCAGTGGCCATGAGGGATATGCCTTTAAACCAAGTCCAAGATATATTAATTGAACTGGCCTCCCGTCATGATGGTGATGACAGGTTTTATGTCGAGGCACTAGGTTTAGCTATGGATAGTAAAGAGGAAGAGATCTATCCTACGCTTCAGGAAGAAATAGGTGCTGAAGCACTTGACTGGAACCCGGGATTTGAAGACCTCACATGGCGGCTGCACCCCAGGCAGGCAGTCAATGGCCTGAAAGAAAGAGCTATATCCGAACAATTAACTGAAGCTCAACGAAAAAAAGCGGTTACAGCCCTTGGCTTTATCAATGACCAAAGTGCTGTAAACGCCATGCAAGAAATTGCAGCTTCAGATATAGCGGACGTGAAAGATCAGGCATTATGGTGGTTAAGGTATAGAAGAAACAATGAATGGAATGGATTTGAGATGGAGATTCCTGAATTAAAAGCCAACCTAAGCCCGGAAATCCAAAAGGAGATGTTGGCGAATAAATCCATCCTAACAAAAAATAATAGCTCTGAATCTGACAAAATAAAAGCAGCCCAGGCCATGGCGAAAGATAGAACCGGTGGCATGATGTTGATTGGTTTGGCAGAAAAAGAAGCGCTTTCAGAAGAATTGAAAACCGAAATTAGTAAGGTTATTTTCCAAAACCCTGAACAAGCCATACGCGTATTGGCGGGAGATTATTTCAGTAAGCCAAGCACATCAAAGGCTATAACGCTAGAGGATATCCGTGCCATTGAAGGAGATGTAACCAAAGGAAAGCAAGTTTTCCTAGGCAAATGTGCAACCTGTCATCAGGTGGGTGAAGAAGGCCGTAACATTGGCCCGAATTTAAGCATGATTGGAGCGAAGCTTGATCAGAATGGCTTGTTTGATGCCATAAGCAATCCTAGTGCAGGGGTTGCTTTTGGTTATGAAATGTGGCTGATCAGCCTAAAAGATGGGACAGTTGCTTATGGATTCCTCCAAGCAGATGGGCCAATTGTTGTTTTGGAAGGACTACAAAATGAAGTATACAATATTCCAGCAGAGGATATTGCTGCGAGAAAGAGATTTGCAACCAGTATTATGCCCAAGCCTACTGATTTGGCCTTGAATGAAACCGATATTTCAAACCTTACCGCCTATTTGCAAGGATTAAAATAGCATGGTTAGCACAGTATAAAAATAGTAATCGCCAATCATTATCCTTTATATTGAAACAAGGAAATGATTGGCGATTTTATTTTAACTCGAAATATTGTTTTAGAAGGGCTGTTTCCCTTAAAATTTGAAATAAATCTATAATTAACACCCATATTTTTCTAAGCATTCTTTACTCCATTGAGTCATCATAGAAAGCTCTTAAAAAGGGGTAATTATCATTTCAGTTTCACCTTTTTACTTTTCATTGTTTGCGGTAACATGGATACATTTCCTTCTTTATCGCTGATAAATAAACGGGATTCGGAAGACATTCTTCCATGACCATCTGCCCAAATGGCATAAAAATCAGGATGAGCGTTGACCGGTCTCCTTGCATAAGTATGATTATAAGGGCTATCATTGGTCATTTGCTTTACCATCTCCCACGATTTACCTTGATCATTGCTTTGCCAAAGTGCAATTTCTCCTCCCGGGTTATAGGGCTGTGGCCCTACTTCGGTAGGTGCGATTAAACGCCAGCTACCTTTTTCGTCAATATAAAGCGAACCCATATCATAATTATTATCAGAAGTGGTAATGTCATTGATTTCCCAATCCGTTCCATTCCATCGGGCAGTTCTCCATGTTCTAGGACCATTTTGAGGACCGGCTTCAAAACCTTTGGAAGTAATGAAAAGAATTACAGGCCTATTTTCATTGTCATAGGTAATATCCTTCATATAGACATTTAGGTCTTCATCGTAATAATCGTAGACCAATCCTGCATTTTCAATGGAAGTCAAAGGTAAAGACAAGCTAGTCCCATCGGCTGCTCTCCAGGTTTCACCAAAATCAGGGGATTCAACATAATAAAGGTTGGTTCGCCAGTTTAATCCATTCTTTTCTTTGGTATCCGGATGAAAATTAAAAGCTGAGCCTACGACATTATTTCCGACAGCACTGATTTGATAATGTCCTTTTTTAATCGCTGCAATGCGTTTCCATTCAGACCAGTTCTTTCCATCTGGACTTGTCATAAAGCAAATCGTTCTATCTGCTGGATAATTGTACCTAGTAAAAAAGCTTACAAAACCCTTATCCGGCACATTCCAAGTCTGCATATAGGAAAAGTTATCCAAAGGTACTTTTTTGCCATTGTCCAATTTATTAGCCTCTACCACTTCAAATGATTTTATATCATACGGTTTCCGGCTTCTGTGAACATAGGAAGGCCTAGACGTACCATGAGAGGTAGAGAACAAATAAATATATCCATCCTTATCTATAGAAATTATGGGATTATCATGCGCATCTATGGTATTCTTATCCAAGACTAACGTTGGCTTGGGTATTTCCCCGGTTTCATGATCATAGTAAGAAACCATATGGTGCAAAGTAGAATTCTCAGCATCTGTTCCTCCATAACAAAAGAAAGTTTTATTTACTTCTTTTCTATAAATCGCAATAGGGTTGTGTTTGGCGGTATAAGTAGCCAATCCGCCACTATATTTAAATTTATATTCGTTATCTAGGGGCTGATTCATGTACCAAATCCCATTGTAGCCGTTCACCTTTTTATTAACCAATACACCTTCATGCCTTTGTAGGTCAGGATGTAATTTGGCATTTTCTTCTTTGGACTTTTTATCTTTTGACTGGTCTTGCCTTTGCACCGAACATCGGACAAATAATATGGAGATAAAAATCAAGAGGACAATTTTAGTTTTTTTCATGTATTCTTTTCTATTAGATAATAATATTTTATAAAAGTTTAGCTTGATTAGTAGGTCATTGTTTGGCCCACCAAACAGGAATTTCATAGATAGTTTGATCATTTATTTCAGATGGCGTATTGGGGTTTCTATTGACCTCAGAAGGTGGATAAGGCAACCTAAGTGGCGTACCTTGAGGGTCATTCATTTGAGGAATCCCGGTTCTCCTGAAATCATTGTACGCTTCTATGGATTGAAACATCCAAAAAGAAATATTTTTCTGGCCAATTATATGGTTTAGGCTCAAATTATTTGCACCGGGAAAAACAGAGCCTTGGCTTAAATATTCTTCAATTTCATCTTCAGAAATTCCGGACCTTCTACAAGCTGATTCAACAGCTTCTTGGTAAGCGACATAAGCTTCTTCATTCAATCCTAACCTCAACTTTGCCTCCGCCTCCAAAAATTTCATCTCATCATAAGTAATTAGGGGCTGTGGAGACTCGTCATATAATACTGTTTCTGTTGATGGTGCTGAATAAACGGAGTGAGTTTGATCCGACTGGGCTTGGCCTGTTGGTGCGCCAACAAATTCTCCATTAATTCGTGTGAACCATCTGTTTGCTCTAGGGTCTGTATATCCCGAATCATTAAAACCATTGACTAAGTCAAGAAAGGTTTGGCTGATCGCGTAGGTTTGTTCTGATTTCTGCCATCCGGCCCATGGATTATCATTGGTATTTCCAGAAAGGTAGCCATCAAAAATCATCCCTTCATCTTCTGATTCAAAAGTACCTGCCAGCGCATCTAAAACATTTTGAGCTGAAGCTTCCGGCTGAATATTGCTCAATCTATTGTAAAAACGTGCTTTTAGCCCATAGGCAGCTTTTTTCCACATTTCTGTATCCCCTTCATAAATTAGGTCAAACCTAGAAATGTCTCCTATGGATTCCTTTTCCAAGTCAACTATGGCTTCATCCAGTAAGTTTTGCAAAAAAGCATATATGGTCTCCTGATTATCAAATGTAGGTGAACGATTTTCGCTTCCTTTATTTGCTTCAGAATGGGGCATTTCCCCAAAAAAATCTGTTCCAACACTCAAAGTATAAGCGTACAGAACTTTGGCGATACCTACAGCATGAAACTGACCTTCTTCATTCCCTCCTACTGAGCCTTTCTCTATAATGGTATTAAGGTCTTTTAAGGTATAATAAGTACTGCCCCAAACATTATCATTAACATTAAAAGGCATTCTTGGATTGAGGTGTACATTGGTCGTATGCTCCACAAAAAAACAGGCATACTCTCCCCCACCATCTCCTGCCACACCGTGAACGGTGCTGACTGTTACCTGGGGCAATAAAAGGCTTATGGGAACATCTGTTGAGGCATTGGGATTCTTATTGATCTCATCCAAGATGTCTTCACTGCAGGAAATCAACAGTCCTGATAATAATGCAATGAATAATAGATTAATATATTTCATAATTATTTCTTATTTTGGGTTTAAAAATCTACTCTTATGCCACCGCCAAAACTCTTGGTTTGTGGATAGGAATTGTAAGATTCAGCCTCATTGGTATTGAACATTTCTGGGTCGAAATGAGGCATGGCTGCGCTCAACAGTAAATTCCTACCAACGAAGAAAACTGAGGCCTTACGAATAAATGTATTTTGCAACCAACCAGTGGGAAATCTATAATCCAATCGTAATTCTCTGAGTCGCACAAAAGTGGCATCATAGACATTGGCTTCACTTATCGGATCATCATTCACCCTGTAAAAATCAAATCCTTTCTGAATGGTAATGTTATTATCCCCTTCTACTACAAGATTACCTTGGTCATAGTACCCCATTTTTCCGGGAAAGATTTGATCTGCTTCCCTATTTTCAGTTTCACTAAGGATTCCATAAAGTTTTCCTAACCTATTGTAACCGGAGGAAACTTTGCCCCCTTTTCTCCAATCAATTTGAGCCGAAATAGAGAAGTTTTTAAAATTAAAGCTATTAAGGAAACTCATGTCAAAATCAGGTTGGGCACTGCCTAAAATCACCTGACTGGTGGTCCTTAAAGGCATTCCATAGCGTGTGTTGATATTTCCGTTGGAAAGTGTTGGTCTACTGTCAACAACAATCTCTCCACTGGCAGGATCTCTTGCATAGCCAAAGCCTCTGAGGGAGGGATATTCTTCTCCTTCTACAGCCACAGATTGCACCCTGAATCCACCTAATTCTAGTTGGTCAATCCCTTCTGCCAAACTTACCACCCTGTTGGTATAAGTCGTGAAATTAGTAGTAAGGTTCCAAGAGAAATTTTCTGTGGAAATAGGCGTCAAATTAAGCATGATTTCGTGACCTTTTACACTCATTTCACCGGCATTCCTCAACTCACTGGTATAGCCTGTAGATATAGCAATTGGTACCCTATAAATTTGGCCGTCAGACTTGGAATCATAATAGGTATAATCCAATCCTACCCTATCATTAAAAAACCGTAAATCAATTCCTATTTCAAAAGTTCTTGTGTTTTCAGGTTTTAAATCTGAGCTATTTAAAGCATTACTTAATGTAAATGCATTCATACCTTGGTAAGGAAAAGTAAAACCACCTACGGCTGCTCCCGGTACAAAAAGTGTGGAAGTTGAAAATATTGGACCTGCTTGACCAACTTCTGCTACACTAGCCCTAAATTTTCCGAATGTCAGGATATTTTCAGGTAATGATAAAAACTCCGTAAATACTACCCCTGTACCTATAGAAGGATAGAAAAATGAGCGGTTTCCTCTAGGCATATTTGAAACAATATCATTTCTACCGGTAGCATTTAGAAATATTGAATTTAGCCATGAAACTGAAAGATTTCCATAAAAACCAACCACCCTACTTCTAGACAAGTACTCATTGGTTGTTTGAACAGCTGTATTAGAAATATGGTGAAAACCACCAATTACCAAATCTGATCCATTACTTGAAATCGAATTTCCTCTAATATCATAAACCTCATTCCCAAGCATAAAGTCCATATTAAAATCGCTCCCAAAACTCTTGCTGATATTGAGGTTCAAATTGGAATTGATTTGTCTCTGATTCACCATACTGTTACTAATACTTCCCCCACTTGGTGGATCAGTTCTCCCACTACCAGAGCCTTTCTCTATTACGTTTTTATTTTGAGTAGTATACTCATCCAATCCTATCCTGTAGTTAACTGACAACCAATCGAATGGCGTATAATCAAAACTAAGATTACCAAAAGTCCTTGAGGTTCTATTCTCAGAATAATTATTTTCCATGGCCCAATAAAAATTATCATGTTGCCCCCTAAAATTTATCTGTTGGAATGGATCTCCCGGTACATGAGTAGGCTTTCCTTTTAAGTTGTAGGAAGGAGGTATGGCAAAAGTGCCCCACCAAGGTAATTCCGTACCTTCAATCAGGTTATTAGAATAATTAATGGAAGTATTAACTTTTAATTTATCAGTCAAATTATAACCACCTGCGACTTTAATATTCATTCTTTGCATGCCTGTATTTTTCAAAATACCATCTTGGTTGGCCATGCCTACATTGATTGCATAATTCCCTTTATCCAGCGCATTGGAAATGGATAGGTTTGTGTTAGAGGTCCCTCCTGTCCTAAAAAGATCTCCTACATTGTCATACACAGCAGCTTCTTCCAATTCTCCCAATTGATTGGTATAAACACCCATTTCATCAATTCTTGGTCCCCAAGAGAATGCGGAATAGGGAAGAAATACACCCCTTTCCCCCTGTCCGTAAGTGGTCTGTATGTCTGGTACTCTTGATAATTGGTCAAAATTGTAATTACTTTCCAAAGTAACTGTAGGCTTGCCCCCGAGCACCCCTTCTCCTTTCTTCGTTTCTATAACTACAACTCCATTTGAAGCCCTTAACCCATACAAGGCAGCTGCTGTTGGACCCTTCAGCACATTCATGGACTTGATATCATTCGGGTTAAGATCTATGGTACGACCACCACTTGAAATAGGCATTCCGTCTACTACATATAACGGCTCATTGTTTCCTACAAAAGATCGACTTCCTCTAATATTAATTTTTGAAGTACTACCAGGTGCACCGGAACTTTGTTTCACTATTACCCCTGCAATCTTACCTTGAATACTATTGACCAAATTGGTATTTCCTACCGCTGACAGTTTGTCCCCTTCTAGTTCTTGAACAGCATAACTTAGTGATTTCTTTTCTTTCTTTATACCAAATGCAGTCACCACAACCTCTTCCAGCGAACTGGCATCCTGGTTCATTTGTACATCAATTACACTGGAATTTCCGATTGTTTTACGCTGACTTTCAAAGCCAACAAATGAATAAACCAGTACATTTCCTTCTTCTGCATCCAAGGTATAATTGCCATCAAAATCAGTAACAGTACCCACACTAGTTCCTTCAATAATAATGGTCACACCCGGCAAAGGCAATCCTTGATCGTCTGTCACTCTACCTGTTATTTCTATAAACAAATTAGAGACAACTACTTTCTGTTGATTACTACTTCTTTTTGACTTTTGGACATGAATATTTTGATTAACCTGCTTAAAATCTAAACCTGTTTGATTGGAAATCTTTACCAGCAAGTTATAAATGCTTTGGTTTGACTGGGCAATAAACAGTTCCGGAAGGTTTTTTATTTCTTTGTTAAGGTAGACAAAGTTAAATTCTGAAACCTCCTCTATTTTAGAAAATGCCTCCTTTACAGAAACACCTTCCAGGGGTATTTGCACTTTGACTTCTTCAATACTTTTCACTTGCCTCTTTACCTCTCTTGCCAGCAGTAGCCCTGAAGACATACATAGGATAAGAAAGATAAAGGCAAATACTTTAATCATGCGAACATCATGACTTTGTAAATAATTTTTCATACAATTTTGGGTTTTTGTTAATTTATTAATTGAATAATTCAGGTGATAAAAACGTTAGCAAATTTGATAATGAGTTTTTTCTTTGCCTTGGAGAGAAACCCCTTTTACCAAATCACTTTTATTATCTCACCTATTATTGTCATTGACTTTTGAATTCAATTGTTACCGTCTCTCCAATTATACTGTAATCGATTTGAAGGGTATGCTTCAAGCCTTCCATTACATTTTTAAGGGTTTCATCTTGAAATTTCCCGGAAATATTCAGGTTTTCTTGGGGCATATTATAAAGCTCAAATGATACACCATACCAGTTTTCTAAAACTCTAATCGCTTCAGCAAAAGCTGTATTATCAAAAACAATTAACTTTCTAGTCCATCCTAATACTTCATCTTCATCAAAAGCTATTTTGCTAACTCTACCATTTTCATGAGGAATGTTTAAAACTTCCCTTTCCTTTAACATTATGCTGTCTACTCCTATTCCGGGAATTCCAATAGCTACCTTACCTGTGACCAAGGCCACTTTTACATCTTCATTTTCAAAAGCTTTAATATTAAAAGAAGTCCCAATGGCAGTGGTACTAACCTCAGCAGCAGTAACTGTTAAAGGTTTTTCAGGATTGGGGTACACATCAAAAAATGCCTCTCCTTCTAAATAAATTTCTCTTCTTTTTTGATCTACATTATCATTATAAGTTAATATGCTACCTGAATTAAGAATGACTTTTGTTCCATCTTGTAGAGTGATCCTTGACTTTATGCCGGGAGGGGCTTGATAGGTTTTGACAGACGCGGTTGTAGACCCCTCAGTATCCATATTGGGCTGTAGATCATTTAATAAGAGATACCCTACACCTAGCAATAACAACAAAATCACGGCAACTCTAAGATAGCTTGTGAAAACATGTGAAATTGGTGTTGATTTACTATTTTGCTCTAGAACTGATTGAGGTAAAGGTTTATTTGGGCTTATTCTTTTTTCCTTAAAGCCCAAAGTTGTTTCAAAAGTATGGCTATCAATGAATTTCCACATCTCATCAAATTCTGCAGACTGAAGCGGATCCTGATCTATTAACAGATCGCGGATAATATTTTTTGCCTCTTCCACATCCTTTGCTAAAATTTGGTCTTTAGAGAGTGAATTTCTCCAAATTCTATCAGACGCTAAATTGGAAGCCAAGACCCATTTTCTGAACTCTTCATTCAAAATTAAGTCTATTACATTTTCATTTAAATTATTCATCATGGTGCATTTTCATAGACATGTGTCAGAAATTGCCCAATTCTATCCTTCCGGAGGAAAAAATTTTATTTTTTTTCTACTTGATTTGAAAATTTAAAAAATGAAGTTCAGGGAGGATAAGGCAATAGGATTGCCTGAGTTTTCCTAGGGAGTTGTGCAGTCAAAAGTAAATCATGCTGTTGGATGTTTTACTACATCATCCCTGTGATGAAATCGAAAACTGCAATTAAGTTACTGATTATGAATTGATTTTAGCAGGAAACTGATTGTACATTTCTGGATAAATGAAGATTTATTTAGCCAACAAAAAAAACAATAAAAAGACCATTAATTTGCGAAGGTTATTTATTGCTTTCCAGGTTAAGGTGTATACCGACTGAACATTAATTCCCATAATTTTAGCAATTTGCTTATGAGGAATATTTTCTAGAAACACATAAATAACTACTTGTCTTTGCCTTAAGGGCAGTAATTTTAAAGCTGATTGTAACTTGGAATTGGATTTTTCTTCAGTGAATTCAATATTGCTTTCTGGACCAGGCATCTGAGATTCTAATCCATCTGGATGCATCAGCTGCTCAACCTCCCTTCTTTTCACTCTGGCTTTAATTTCTTTTCTGATCTTATTTGAAAGCACCTTAAAAATATAATTTTTGACATGGTCAACCTTTCTGCTATTTTCTCGATATTTCCATAAGTCAATAAATAGGTCCTGAATACAATCCTTTACAAGTTCTCTGTCTGCATTTATCTTTAATCCATAAGCCATTAATTCATAAGCATAAAGACTGAACATACCCTCCAATCCTGACTTATCACCTTCCATAATCAGCTCCCAATATCGATCCTCTTTGGATCGATCCAAAGTCTCTATATACTTTTTAGATTCGATCATTTTGAAGGTTATTTCTCTAAATATTCATAATCACCTAATTTAATCTATTTCCATCAAAATAAAATTACAAATACCTTATAATTACACCCTTATTTGGCCCATACTTTATTTAGTAAAATTGCTGCTGTATCTACAATTTTATATCCGGCTTCGGGTTCCAAACGAGTCCAGCTTATGGGGGAGCCGGAATACCCCCCACCAAGTAAACCATAGATGGTAGGACAATAACCGTTGTATCCATCTGTCATGCCCACCACAATTGTACTCTTACCCGGGCTCCTTCTTTTAATGTCAAGACCAAATTGACTAAACAACTCACAAGGTTGAGTTACCACGGCAAGCTCTCCAATTTTTAGGGCATGAACAGGCAAAACATCAAATGGGTTTTCACCAAAAGTTCTTTGGAGATGCACCGTTCCAAAGGCCATTATCATTTCCATGCCACGAATAGGTTCACCTTCATCAATTCGTTCAAGAATTTCTTGAGACTTGATAAGTGTACCGGTATCAGGTAATCTTACCTTTACTTTTAAATCATGGTACTCATGCGCCAGCTTTGGGTTGGTTTCATAAGTTATGGTTTTATAAAGCCGCATGGTCTCCCTTACCACCAACTCAGTAATTCTTGCCATTTTCTCTTCATCAGACTCAGCCTTTTTATCTAGCATATTTTCCATACTGATATCTCCTTGTGCGCCATTGAGAAACAGGACGGGAAGGTTATCTGTGAAATTTTCTCTAAAAGTCTTTCTTACTTCCCCCGGAAAATCTGAAGAAAACACCCCATCGGCATAAAAAATGGTGGGATGGGTGGTATTATGGTAAAGGATTGACAAAAGGTTTCCCTTAAGGTCTGCAGCGAACAAGGCCAAATGCTGAGGGTCATCCGGACCTTCCAAACCTGCAAAATCTGCTCTTCCAGCATCACCATGCATGGAATGGGTCCCATCTGCCCAAGTTAGGCGACGGTTGTATCCTATCTGGGCTTTACCTTCAGCCCAGCCGATTTTTCCCGGTACTGCATTTTTGACCGCTTCTTTTGCCATTGACACCATCCGTGGGATCAAGCTTTCCATATAAGCTGTATCCAATGGCATCAAATAGTTGGTTTTCACTAATGATGGACCTCCATGGGTATGAGTAGATGAAATCAATATATCTCTAGGCATAATCCCTGTAGCCACACCCATGGCTTCACGCAGTCTTATATTCAATGCGGGTTCCATGCCTACTAAATCACAACTGACCAAAAGCACTTGAAACCCTCCCTTCGATAAATAAAGCCCATTGGCTTCTAAGTCATCTCTAACCTTTGTGGCTTTTTTGGGTACACCTGCTCCTTGAACCCAGCTGTTCAATTCCGGCGAAATAACTATCGACGCAGCGCCTATTTTTAGGACTTCTGATTGCCCAAGGCCGGTAAGGGGATTTATTAAGAATAAAGCCCAAAGGAGGGGCATTAACTCCTTCAATTTTAACATTTTAATAACTATTTAGGTTAGCTTTTATTTCTTTTAATCTATCTTGATAGGTAGGATCATCGATGATATTATTCAATTCATAAGGATCTTTCTTTAAATCATACAATTCATTCATGTCCTCAAGAGCAGTATATTGAATGTATTTTAAGTCAGTAGATCGAATACCTCTATACCCCATATTAACCATCCTTGGCCAAACTTTATCCGAATAGTATTCCATAAAAAAAGAGGTCCTCCAATTATACGGCTCTTTCCCCTTAATTAGAGGTTTTAGAGAACGTCCATCCATCAAGCTATCTTCTTTCACTCCTGCAAAGTCAAGTAAGGTGGGAGCTAAATCTATATTCAAAGCCATTTGATCTACTTCGAATCCTTTTTCTGTGAGTGGAGGATACCTGAAGATTAACGGAATCCGTAAGGATTCTTCATATGCCAATCGCCTTTCTTCATTTAAACCATGCTCTCCATAAAAATAGCCATGATCTCCTGTAAAAACGACAATCGTATTTTCATCTAACTTTTTACTTTGAAGCAAACCTAAAATTTCTCCCAAGCCCTCATCAATGGCCATTAACATTTCCGCACGACTTCTAATCACCTCCTCTTTGGTAGCTGTAGCTTTGCCTAATTTCGGCAAGCCATCTATTTCCCGCATCAATGCAGGCTTATCTTGAGGAGTAATGAAGGCATTTGGTCGTCGATTAAAAATAGCATCTTTGTATTTACCCTTATGCCGCTTGGCAGGTACAAAACCACCTTCTCCAATATTGGTGACCATGCCTGAAGCATCTTGATGAAGATTTGGATGTAAGCCCTTATGTGAAAGGTATAATAAAAAAGGTTTATTGCGCTTTTCATTTATAAATTCAAGTGCATAGGCCGTTAAAATATCGGTAACATATCCTTCACGATGACTTTCTGATCCGTCTACATTAAATTCCGGATCAATCGCTTTTCCTTGTCCTTTTAGCGCCACCCACTTGTTAAATCCTGGTCTTGGGGTATTGTCGTTCCCCATGTGCCATTTTCCTATAAAAGCGGTTTCGTAACCCTCCTGTTGTAATTTTGCAGGAAAGGTTTGCAATTGATGGCTTAAAATGCTTCTATCTGTATTGTCTAAGATTCCATGAGCAAAGGCATACTTTCCTGTTAAAAAACTTGCCCTACTTGGAGAGCATAAAGGGGTGGTAGCAAAGGCATTCTTAAATACAACTGCTTTTTCGGCCAACTTGTCAATATTAGGCGTTTGAATATAATTATGACCTCCAAGGCCAAATTCATCCCAACGTAGGTCATCAACCAATACAAACACAATATTGGGAGCAGACTTGCTAAGAACAGATACATTATTCTTTTCGCCTTTACATCCTAATAATACCACTATTAGAGTTATGAATACTGCCATTCTATTACATTGCACAATAATATTTAATAGGTACATTTTTTTATCGTTTAAGGTAGGGCAATATTGTCTCTGGTGGCTTTATGATGTTTTAACATTCTGCTCATTTCAGAAATGATTTCTTGTTTTTCTTGATCCGCTACAATATTTTGGTTTTCGTTTGGGTCGATCGTTAAATCAAATAACATATTGGCTTTGACTTGCCATGCTTTATTATAAAATTCCGTATAGGAATGGGTTTTAGTAATCACTGTTTCTCCTCCCAAATTGGACCTGCTATACAAAGCCACTTTTCCTACAAAGTTTTCACCGTTAAGCAGACTTGCGAAGCTTTTGCCTTGCACATGAAAAGGTGCTTTAATACTTGCCAATTCACATAAAGTAGGGAAAATATCCACCGTTTCTACCAGAGATTCATGTTTCACACCAACAGATTCACCGGGAATTTTAAATATTAAGGGTATCTGTAAAGAGGTGCTAAAATTGGAATGCTTGCACCACAGCCCATGTTCCCCCAACTGCCAGCCATGGTCTCCCCACAACACCACTATAGTCTCCTCTTCCAAGCCAAGATTTTCCATTGCATCCAACACCCTGCCAATTTGAGCATCTACATAGCTTATACTAGCATAGTAGCCATGAATCAGCTTTTTTGAAAGGTTTTCCGATAATGGTCCATTTACAGGAATATTGGAATAGGCCCGAAGTTCACTGTATTCATGAAGCGATTCTTTTGGCGCCTCTTGAGGTGGGTAAAAATTATCAGGCAATTGAATCTCGGCTGTATCATATAGTTCCCAATATCTTTGGGGAGCATTAAATGGTAAGTGAGGTTTTTTAAATCCAACTGCTAAAAAGAATGCATCTCCGTTGGCTTTAAATTGTTGTAATTTTTCCACTGCTTTAGTAGCAATTTTTCCATCTTGATAGATCTCATCTGAAATCCTAGGGTTTTCAAATGCAGGGCCTCTTTTGGGTAGATTTTGGTTATTTCTTGGTTCTGAATTGAACTGCCTATTTTCATTGCGCTTTTTGAAAATTTCAATGCTTTCTTCCGATTGGTAATCCCATTCAGTTGTTGTCAGTGCAGGTCTCCAGGTTTCATCCCAACTTCCTTTACCATCATCAAAATTATTAAAAACCTTTCCTAGAGAGACTGTAGTGTAATGGTTATTTTTAAAATGCATGGGCAGGCTTACAATTCCAGGGACATCCTTATCTAGCGAACAATTCCATCCATTAAACCGATTAGGACTACCATATAAACCGGATAATAATATGGCCCTACTGGGACCACACACAGGATAGTTAACATAAGCTCTCTTAAATACCTGCCCCATTCTTGCCAACCTATCAATATTGGGAGATTTTATATGAGATTGCCCATAGCACGCCAACTCTGGCCGTAGATCATCCACCATAATGAACAGGATATTAGGCTTCTTTAAAGTATTTTTTGTCAGCTGACCATAGCTATGGAATGTTTGGCTAACAATCATAAAAAACACAATAAATTTTCTCAACATAAAGTCAAATGTTAATTCAATTCAACAGCTCAACAGCTAGGTAAACTCTATTACAAATAATTATTCCGCTATGTAGTAAGACAGTCAATTTTGTAAAAAAACCATTAAACTTACTTTTTCCACCTTATAAATTATCATAATCACCCAATAAATCCAAATGAAATTTTATGAACCGAAAATAGGATAGTTGAATGACATTGATTTTTTAAAAAAAGTGCTTATCCATTCATTTTTTAATTAAATACCACTTATCTAAAAATGCCTCGATTAGGTAAGAACAGTTGCTACCCTATGTGCTTTCTTGGCATAATTTAAGTAGGAGAGTTTAAACCGAAATTCTCAAAAGACAATCTATTATGTACTGAAATCGATTCGAAATCAGCTACTTCGTTGCTGTTTACAATTTCACTATAGTGGGATTTTGCTAAAATCTCCAATCAGGCATATTTCTTTTGCGATAGTAACACTTACCTTAACCACAGAACAGGCTTCACCCCTGACTATTGTCAGAGTGGACAAAAACTATTGTATCATCCGGATTAAAAAAACGAATGAATTAAAAAAAATAATGGCCAATATTAATTTCAAAGAAATCAATATTGGCCAGTCTTAAAAGGTGTTATTTATAAACTATTATACCACCCTGCTTACAGATTCCCACAGGTCAGCATTGTTACCCAACTCTTCTTTAAGAGGAAGAGTAATGTCATTCAAATGACTAATCATATCAGGCGTTAGTTTTACCTCCATTGTCTTTAAGTTTTTCTTTACCTGTTCAGCATTTCTACCGCCCACAATGGGAGCAGCCACACCCTTTTGAGCCAAAAGCCATGCAAGGCTAAGGTTTCCCATTGAGACATCATTTTCATCGGCAAATTTTTTAATTTCCTTCAATGTTTGAAAGGTCAATGCTTCACATCCTTCATCTTGATGCCTTGCTTGCGGTCTATCTTTTGTAAAGTGTCTTGTTCTTGCCCTATCATCGGGAACTTCAGCGGCAGAGGCAAATTTTCCGGTAAGTAAGCCTTGCATAATGGGTGAGTAACATAAGATCGGTACATTATCACTGACGCATTGAGGTAGGATGCTAAACTCAATGGCCCTGAAAATTAAATTATAGGCCATTTGATTGCTACTGATCGTAAAGCCGGAGTCTTTGCAAGTATCCAAACTTTGATTTCCGAAATTTGACACACCATATGCCCTAATTTTCCCATCATCTTTTAGCTTTTGAAGGGCGCCAAGAGTGTCTACCAGAGGTATTTCAGGATTTGGCCAATGCAATTGGTAAAGGTCAATATAATCTGTTTTAAGATTCTTCAACCCTTTTTCACAGGCTTTAATAACGTTTTCTGGAAGAAAGTCCTGAGGACCTACCTTAGAAGCAATAATGATATCTTGTCTTTTATCACCCAGTGCTTCAGCCAAAAGATTTTCAGATGCTCCATTTCCATAAGCTTCCGCTGTATCAAATGTAGAAATTCCATTGTCAAATGCTTCACGCATCGCATCCAAAGAGTCTTTCTTGTCTTGATGCCCCCAGTTAAAACCTCCTACTACTGCCCAACATCCAAAAATCAATCTTGAAATTTCAAAATCTGCATGAGGCAACTTATAATTTTCCATAATTATTATTAATTTTTATATTAATAGTTTGTTGATTATTCAGTTTTGACATTCGTCAAAGTTATATTTTCCTTTAAACCTTCTGATAAAACAAAATCTCTATCATAGACCAATTTTAAAAGAAGAATCAATGATTTATTTATAATTTTGTGAATTTTGGAATCAGCCAACCGATAGTTGTATCAAATTCTTAATTGTCTACAAGAGATAGGTTACTCAAAAACCCAGCAATAAAAGCTCCTTGCTTGGCTCTGGTCTCCTCTCCAAAATGAACATGATCTTTAAAAAGGTTATCCCCAAGATTTAAAGTAAATTGATGTAGGTCTATAATCGGAACATTCCGAGATTTAAATATTTCATCGGCAACCTCATTGTACTTTGCCACATCGGCAGCATACCTATAGAACGTTTGCTGTTTGGAATTGTGCATAGTATCGTCTACCGGAGTGGTTCTCACCCAAACCATTTTTATTCCTTTTTTAGCCACCAAATCATAAATTTGTTCAAGGTTTTGTTTGTAAGCTTCTAAACCTACCTGCTTTTTTCCGGATTGCGCATCAGTCTTAATGTCATGAAGACCGCAGTTGATTAACAATACATCAGGCCGAAAATCCGGAGCTTTAAGTTTGTTTTGCAGATAGGCCAAAACCCTATCAGAATCACCCCCATTGGCGTATTTAGGTTTTTCAGTACTTTCAGGATTTGAAGGCTCTTCTCTTTTTCTATCATAAGCATAAACTCCCTCCAAGTATTGTTCCAAATATGGACCATATTGCATAGAAATGCTATCTCCAACTACAAATAACTTAGGTTCAGAAAAATTGGCCCAAAAAGTTGTAAAAAAACCAATTGCCAATATTAATAAAGTTTTATTCACCAGTATCATGCGCTTTAAGGTTTGGTTTATTTTCAAAACCCACAGATATGCATTTGCAAACAGGGTTTTGCTCTCTGGCAAAATTCATCCCCTGACGCCACCATTTCTTCATTTGGTAAGGGTCAAAAATAAGAGAATTCTCTGTCAGTTGAGCCGGAGGGTAATAAAAGTTTAATTTTACTTCACGGTTTCCACTTAATAATTGGCCTATTTTTATATCATCGCTACTGATCTGATCCAGCATAAAATCAAAGGCCCTAGTGGTAAGCTCCAAGGCATTTCGCACAGGCCTTTTCAAGGCTCTCCCTGCTTTTGCTTTCAAAACGATTACATCGACTTCGGTGGCTCCCCTATAAATGGCTTCCGAAATTGGCACCAAGTCTGCAAACCCTCCATCGGCATATTCACTACCATCCTTTTCCAAAAGACTCATAAAGGGAACAATATTGGAAGAAGCCCAAATCCATTGACAGAAATCAATATATGAGCAATCTTTCAACCTTTTATACTCAACAGTATTTGTACTCAGGTTAGAGACTGTGACATATACTTCAGCTGTATTGTTCTTCATCCTTTCAAAGTCTGAAGGAGTAATTATCTTTTTAATCAACTTAAAAAGATTTTTGCTTTCACCAAATGTCTTCTTGCCCCTCAAAAACATTTTTATTATCCCAAAGTGATTGATGCGGGTTTTGTAAACACCTCTATCTTTGTAAACTATAAACGGATTCGAACTAAATATTGAATCTTGAGTAACTGTGGTATAAATCGCCCTGATTTTTTCGATCTCATCAATGGAGAGCAATGGTACCAGCAAACTTCCGGTGGAAGTGCCGACAAATATATCATAGTTGAAATTACATTCTCTTATCAGGTATTCTGCAATTCCTCCTCCAAAGGCACCTTTGCTTCCTCCTCCTGAAATAACCAATGCTCTTTTATTTTGCATTCCTTAAAGCTTGAAATGAATCAATTGACAAATTTAACCTGAATATCTTCCAATAGAATTTCAGACAATAGCTTAAGTTCTCCATTTTTAAACAATTCAGATAAGTCTTCCACGGATAGAGACTCGTCTTCGGGTTTATAGTTCTCATAATCTTGTAAAATCAAACCTGAAATTTCATGGGTATTAATTGCTTTTCTAAACCTGAGACCTCCCCCATCAGTGTGGTAAGAATAGGCCAAATAATCCACCAAATGAGTTTCTTTATTGATCCAATATAAAAATTCATCTTCAAAATCTTCTCCACCACCCTCTTTTTCAAAGGTAACTTTTATTACATTATATTCCTTACCCTCTATGGTTTCAGCCCCCATTGATTTTTTGATGACAGCTGCATCATTTAGGCCATAGGGCAGAAATGCAAAATAAGCTACAGAGTTTACAGAATTGGTGTAGGCAATCTTTTCCTCTTCAGGCAAAGCAACCTTTTGGCCGTTCACTTCTCTACTAAAACCTTCCTTATTTAAAACATCTACAGTTTTCTTACCCTCATCGTTAAAAGAACGCGAATAACTATAAGAATTAGGTGACTTAAAGATCTTGTATTGCCTTTCTCTAAAGGTAAAGCTAATTTCTGCACTTTGGTACAAGTCCCCTCCATGGGCCTTTATTGATTGATTGATAATCGTTTCAGCCTCATTCGGTGCTTTGCATGCTGTTACAATTACTATTAAAAACAATAGATACCATTCCTTTTTTATCGGATTTGAACTCATACTTATCATCCTCCCAAATAAACCTAATATTAATCTTTTACCTGCAAATTTCATAACTATTCTCCGTTTTAGCCCCAAAGTATTCGCTGTCAATGCTAAAAATTACCCCCTTTAACTTGCCATAAACTACTCTAATGGAAAGTTCTAAAAAGGCCAAAAAGCAATGATTAAAAATAAATTACTTTAAAACAACTCCTCTAAAAAACCACCCAATAACAAGTAAACAAAGGCTAAGCGGCTCCACCTTTGCCAATCTTTAATGTTTTGACCTACTTAGACCAATAAAAAAGAAACGTAGAGCCGAATGTAAGGTTGTTCAAAATACCATTGAATTATTGTCATTTCTTGTTCATTGAGTAGAGATAGCATACATGCAATAATCATGCACCGGCGCACTTTTTTAAGCCTACGGATTTATTGTAGAATATTGAAAGCGGATATCGATCCCTTAATTGTTCCTCTTTTAGGAACTGGTAATTTTAAGCATGATAGAATCATTTTTAAGCTTAGTTACTTAGAAACAAAAAAAATACGTAAATATTTTACGTATTTTTACTTATTTTTAAAAACATGTATTACCTTAGCATTCAATTAGCACTGGAAATGTTAAGTAAATCATTGCAAGTAGAGTTGCATAAATTAAAACAGACAAAACAAAAAAACCTATTCAAATCACTATTATTCAAACACTTAAAATAAAATAATTTCAATTAGTAGAGCTATTCTTGAGAATCAATTAACGCAACCGTACAATTACGTAATTATTCCATGGATTAATTTTCAAAGACCACAAATTGAAATTGTGTATCCGGAACCTTAACAATAAAAGAAAGTCATTAACGAACAGCTATTCTAAACTCAATTAGGATTCCAAAATTCTCATTATTAGAGATTGAAGTTTTCACTCGTATCCGAGCACTGGGAAAAAGCCCTAACAAATTTATTTTCTTCTAAATACAAAAGCTATGAAACCACTTATCAACAAAGCGACCTCTATCAACCTATTTGATTTCAAGTCTCCACAGATGCGTGCCTTCCATCTTTCTTGGTTTGCATTCTTTCTATGTTTTTTCGGTTGGTTTGGAATTGCTCCATTAATGGCCATCGTAAGAGACGAATTGAATTTATCTAAATCTCAAATAGGCAACATCATTATTGCTTCAGTCTCTATCACAGTATTAGGAAGGTTATTTATCGGTTGGTTAGTAGATCGAATAGGACCTAGGATTACCTATACCTACCTTTTGCTCATTGGATCCATACCGGTAATACTTATTGGATTGAGTAACAGCTATGAAAGCTTTCTATTGTTTCGATTGGCAATAGGTGTGATTGGAGCTTCTTTTGTAATCACTCAATACCATACCTCAGTAATGTTTGCACCGAATGTAGTAGGCACAGCCAATGCTACCTCTGCAGGATGGGGAAATATGGGTGGTGGAGTCACACAAATGGTCATGCCATTAATCTTTGGTTTTTTTGTATCCTTAGGCTTTTTGGAAAGCAGCGCTTGGAGATATGCCATGATGGTACCCGGGTTTGCAATGATACTTACAGCATTTGCCTATTACAAATGGACAACGGATTTTCCTGAAGGAAACATTAAAGACCTTAAAAAGAGTAATCCGGATTTTAAAATCAAGAAAAAAAGTAGCCAGAAAGGGGCATTGAAAGAAGCGCTGTCAGACAAAAGAGTATGGGCCTTGTTTTTAATTTATGGGGCCTGCTTCGGTATTGAACTTACCATAAATAATATTGCTGCAATATACTACCATGATTTCTTTGATTTAAACCTGAAAACTGCAGGATTAATTGCTGGTTTGTTTGGTTTGATGAATTTATTTGCAAGGTCTTTGGGAGGCTTTTTTGGAGATAAGGCAGGCATAAAATGGGGATTAAGAGGACGTGTAGCATTCTTGGGAATCGTTCTATTAATAGAGGGAATAGCCTTAGTAGTTTTTTCTCAAATGACAATTTTGCCGTTGGCTATAGGATCCATGGTAGTATTCAGCCTTTTTGTGCAAATGGCAGAAGGAGCAACCTTTTCTGTGGTACCTTTCATTAACAAAAAGGCAATAGGAATGGTCTCAGGAATTGTAGGAGCAGGAGGAAATGTAGGTGCAGTGATGGCTGGATTTTTATTTAAAATGGAAGGCTTAAGTTATAGTCAGTCATTGTCTATTATGGGAATTGCTGTAACAGCCGTAAGTGCTTGTTCACTAATAATCAGATTTTCTAATGTTGATGAAAGCGTCGCAAAAGAGGAATTGGATAAGTCCTTGGAACACAAAGCAGCACTTCAGGCAGAAATGGTACGAAGTTGAGTTTTGACAGAATAGAAATGTCCTTACTTCAAAAATCTTCATTAATTAAATGCTTAATGTCAACCACTTGTTTTGGTCCTTTCTAAAGTATTTTAAAATTAAAGGACCAGCCCTAGAATAAAAAGCAAAATTCAATCGCCATCTATGTCAACTCAGGAAGAATTAAGTTATAAAAGTACCTGCTCCTATTGTGGTGTAGGTTGTGGGCTCATTGTAAAAAAAGATAAGAAAGGTCAAATCAGCCTTAAAGGAGACCCGGATCATCCTGTAAACAAAGGCATGCTTTGTTCAAAGGGAATGAATTTAAACTATGTTGTAGCAGATGATTCTGACCGTTTATTACAGCCTCAGATGCGTTGGGGAAAATCCCACCCTTTGGAAAAAGTTGAATGGGACACAGCATTGGAACGGGCAAGTGCCGTTTTTAAATCCATCATTGCCAAGCATGGCCCGGACGCTGTCGCCTTCTACGTTTCCGGTCAATGTTTAACTGAAGAATATTACCTTGTCAATAAGCTTACCAAGGGTTTTTTGAAAACCAACAATATTGACACCAACTCTCGCCTTTGCATGAGTTCTGCAGTTATGGGTTACATTAAAACACTTGGAGAAGACAGTGTACCCATCTCCTATGAGGACATTGAATTGGCAGACTGTTTTTTTGTGGCAGGTGCTAACCCTGCTTGGTGCCATCCCATTCTATGGAGAAGAATTGAGCAACATAAAGAAGAAAACCCTGAGGTAAAAATTATTGTCGCCGATCCACGTGCCACCCAAAGTTGCTCCATCGCTGACCTCCACCTTCAACTCAACCCGGGAACGGATGAAGTACTTTTCTTGGCCATTGGTAGGTGCATTATTGAACAAGGTGACATAGACCTATCGTTTATTAAAAACCACACGGATGGATTTGATGCCTATAGGGATCAGGTAATGACAACTACTTTAAAAGAGGCTTCAGAAATTTGTGGGGTGTCTATAGAAGAAATAAAACTGGCTGCCTCTTATATTGGAAATGCCAAGGCATTCCTTTCCCTTTGGACCATGGGCCTTAATCAAAGTGCCGATGGAGTGAATAAAAACCTCGCATTGATCGACCTGAATTTAATCACAGGCAATATTGGAAAACCTGGAGCGGGCCCATTTAGTTTGACAGGGCAACCCAATGCGATGGGTGGACGGGAAGTAGGTGGCATGGCTACTTTGTTGGCTTGTCATCGCAATTTAAACAATCCTGAACACCGAAAGGAGGTGGCTGACTTTTGGGGTGTGGATAAAATTTCACCCAATCCTGGAAAAACTGCTACACAAATATTTGAAGGCCTAGAAGATGGTTCGATAAAAGCAATATGGGTTATTTGTACCAACCCGTTGGTAAGTATGCCTGAAGCTAGAAAAGTAGAAAATGCCCTTAAAAAAGCTAGATTTGTGGTTGTTCAGGATATTTCTAACAAGAATGAAACCATACCATATGCTGACCTTGTACTTCCTGCTGCAGGCTGGGGAGAGAAGGAAGGTACCATGACCAATTCGGAAAGACGAATAAGTCACCTCAGCCAATTTAAATCCCCTCCTGGAGAAGCACTTCCCGATGCCGAAATCTTGATTCAGTTTGCCAAAAAAATGAAGTTTTCAGGTTTCGAGTTCAACAATATGGCAGAAGTTTATGCCGAATATTGCCAGTTGACCAAAAACACTAATATTGATATTTCCGGTTTAGATTATGACTATCTAAAACACCAGGGCACCGTGCAATGGCCATTTTTAAATAAGACCCAGGGAGGCACTAAGCGCTTATTTACAGACCGTAAATTTTATACACCAAATAACCGCGCGCAAATTTTAACGTCCGGACTCAAAAACAGTTATGAAAAAACCACTCCTGAATTCCCATTAATTTTAACCACAGGAAGGATTCGAGACCAATGGCACACCATGACAAGAACCGGGAAAGTCAACAAATTAAACAGCCATATCCCCAGTCCTTTTCTAGAAATTCACCCCGATGATGCAAAAGTACGGGGGGTAAAGGAAGGGGACACCGTATTGGTATCCGGTCTTAGAGGTGAAGTTAGGGTGCATGCTCAAATAACCGACAAGATTAAAAAAGGTATGGTCTTTATCCCCATGCATTGGGGTAAAATATTAGGAAATGATTTTGCCAGAGCCAATAATTTAACCGGGAACTCATTGGATCCGGTTTCCAAGCAACCCGATTTTAAATATTCGGTAGTACAGGTGGCCTTGTATAAAACTGTGAAACAAAAAATAGTGATAATAGGGGCCGGGGCAGCTGCCTATCGCTTCATTAATACTTATAGGGAATTCAATCAGGAGGACGAAATCCATGTATTCTCTAAAGAAAAGCATCCATTTTACAACAGGGTCCTACTCCCTGATTATGTAAATGCTCATAAAAATTGGAATGATTTGTTAAAATTCAAATCCTCTGCCGATATGGACAAGCTTAACATTAAACTGTATGTGGAAAATGGCATAGAATCCATTGACAGATCCAACAAAACAGTCACAGATGAAAAAGGTAAAGTTCATCATTACGGAACCCTAATATTGGCTACCGGTAGCAGGGCTTTCGTACCACCGGACGCCCCTATGCACCTGCCAGGGGTATTTACCATGCGAAATAGAAAAGATGCAGACGACCTTAAAAAATACTTAAACTATAAAGGCCATGTACTTATTGCAGGAGGAGGTTTGTTGGGTTTGGAACTGGCCGCGGCACTTAGAGAAATTGACATGCAAGTGACCATTGTCCAATTGGGTTCACGCTTAATGGAAAGGCAATTGGATCCTATGGCAAGTTCACTATTAAGAGAAAGACTGGAAGAAATGGGCGTTCAGTTGTTTATGAACAATCAATTATCTTTGCTAGAGTCACATGGTGACAATAAAAATATTACTGCAAACCTCAAAAGTGGGCAGAGTATCGCTTGCAATGCGATAGTATATGCCATCGGAACTCGGCCAAATATAGAGCTGGGTAAATCGGCAGGACTAATTTGTGGTAGAGGAATTAAAGTAAACGACTACCTACAGACCAGTGACCCTGATATTTTTGCCATGGGAGAAATTGCTGAACACAAAGGGAAGCTCAATGGGATAACAGCCGCTGCGGAATCTCAAGCAGATACCGCTTCCAGATTCATTAACGGCGATTTACTCAGTACCTATAAAGGAAGTGTTCCAATGAACATTTTGAAATTTGCAGACCTTGACCTCTGCTCCATAGGCATACCTGAGAAACCTGCCAATGCAGAGGGTTACGAGGAAATTCTTTTAATAGATACGGCTCAAACTTTTTATAAAAAATGCATTGTTTTCAAAGATCGACTGGTGGGGGCAATCTTAATGGGAGATAAATCTGAATTTGCTGAATTCAAAAAATTAATTGAAGAAAAAACTGAATTGTCCAGTAAAAGGCAGGAACTTCTAAGAGGAAGTTCCACCAAAGAAGAAGTCATCGGGGAAGTGGTTTGCTCATGTGGTCAAGTTGGTAAGGGAAATATTACAAAAGCCATCCAATCGGGATGCAAAGAATTTAGGGCACTTTGCCAGCAAACCGGTGCTGGCTTGGGATGTGGAAGCTGCAAACCTGAGGTCAAAGAAATCTTAGATGAAGCACGAATGGCTACCATTCAAGTATAAACGATTATGGCCCTACAATTCGGTATATAGGTAGAAAAAAATTACCTTCATCATTGATTGAAAGCCGAAAACTTACAGATAAGTTAAACTATAAAGAGAAAACAGCTATCAGCTTCACATCTCTGGTCCTATACTACCGGGATCAAATGAATATCACACCATATTGAATTGTTCAGGGACCAAAACGAACACTTCTATGGTCAAAAAAACTTAAACCAAAATGCAAAAAGCAGACTTAGTCAGAGTATTTGTCAAGGGAGGAATCATCTCTCCGGGTGATTTTCTAAAAATGATCCAAACAGTCCAGGCTCTCGGTACCAGCTATATTCACTTAGGTTCCCGTCAGGATGTTTTATTCCCATTGGAAAACAAAAACCTTAAATCCCTTAACCAAACGTTTAACTCGATCGACACTCCTTATGACACTGACGGAGAAGGGTATCACAATATTGTCTCCTCCTATCCGGCAGTGGATGTAATGCCTACTACCCATTGGCTTGCCTCACATACCTACCACTATGTATTAGACACTTTTGACTACAAACCCAAGCTAAAAATAAACATTACGGATCCTGTTCAAAGTCTTGTGCCACTTTTTACCGGCAATATAAACTTTGTGGCCTCACCTATTGAAAATTATTGGTATTTGTATTTAAATTTCTCCAAGGTCGATACCAAACCATGGTGTGCTCCCGAGTTAATTTATGGCTATGACCTAGCAAAAGTGGCCAAAGAAATAGAAGCTTTAGCTCCTTTTGAAGGGAACTTGAAATATGAGGAAATCTATCAGAAGGTCATGAGTAATGCTCAACCGGACCTACAAAAGATGGAGCAGGAATTGGATTATCCTGAAGGGACCACTCCCTATTATGAAGGCATGAATAGGATTGTTGGTGGCAAGTATTGGCTGGGCCTTTACTGGAGAAACAATAAATTTTCAATAGCCTTTTTAATCGCCCTTTGTCAACTATGCATCAAAACCAATATTGGAAAAATATGTTTAACACCTTGGAAATCTCTGATTGTAAAAGGAATAGCTGAAAAAGACAGGCTCAGTTGGGAAAAATTACTAGGTAAATATGGTATAAACATAAGACACAGCTCCATTGAGTTAAACTGGCACGTACCGGTACTTGATGAGGAAGCCCTTGAACTGAAAAATTACCTCGTCCGTGCCTTAGACAAGCAGGACATAAGTACTTATGGGCTCAGCTTTTCCATTAAGACAAAGCCCATGTCCTTGTTTACAACCGTGGCCATAGAAAAAGCTATAAAAGAAAAAGAAAATGACCCGGACACATTTAATATCCTTTATTCAAAAAAGTTCAATCCAAATCTTTCTGAATACCTCTACTTTGTAAAACAGGTTCCTCTAGAAACCCTTCCTCCTTTATTAATTGAACTTAGTTATAAATATTATGACCAACTAGAACTGCAAAAAACGCAAGAACACACAGACCCTAAAGCTTCAGAAGTAAAGAAAATTAATAAAAAATACCAATGTAAAAACTGCCTTTCTGTCTTCGATGAAAAATACGGGGACCCGGAATCAGATATCGAGCCCTATACCTCTTTTATTAAATTACCGGATAATTATACTTGTCCAATATGTGACAGCCCCAAATCTGCATTCAAGTTTATTAACAGCTAAAATTACTATTAGCCGATTTATCCTTACTTTCCGTAAGGCAGGAATTAGGAACAAAGGACTAAATCCATCCCATGTTATAATATAGTTCTATTATTTTATAGTGGCCCCCAACATTAGGTAATCCCATTTGTCATAAGGGCTGGAATCGCAGAAAAATCTGGCTATTTGGAGATTTTAGCCTAGCATAGCTCTGGTCAGATCCATAGTAGCAATGAATTAACTGATTTTAAAGTCAGTTCGGCCCACAATAGTAGGGCTAACCATTGATCAGGTAAAACATTGCATATCAGTCCAACCGTTGAAAATCTAAACCATAGTCCATCAACTGTGATGCACCATTTTATTTCATTCAACCAGCCTCATTTCTTGAACAAGCTTTTCCTTGAGTTTCCTTTCTTCCACCACTTTTCCTATTACAATTACTGCGGGAGCCTTTAAACGGGCCGTTTCTTGTAAGGGAAGTATGCTTTTTAAATCTCCGGATAAAAACCGCTCTTCTGCTTTACTTCCATTTTGGATCAAACAAATTGGTTCATCACTGCCTCGGTATACAGCAAAAAGTTTTACAATCTCAGTAAGTTTCTTCATTCCCATTAATATAATTACTGTGGCAGAAGATTGAGCAGCAAGGTATAGATCATTTGCCGTACCATGGTCTTTTAACGTCCCTGTTACAACCCAAAAACTTTCATTGACTCCTCTTTTTGTAAGGGGAACTCCAGCAAGGCCTGGGACGGCCATGGCACTGCTGATCCCGGGAATATAAGTTGTTTCAATCCCGTGTTTCTCAGCATATTCAAGTTCTTCATGTCCACGCCCAAATACATAAGGATCTCCTCCTTTGAGTCTTACCACATGACTTCCGGTTTTTGCCCAGTTGACGATCATGCTATTTATTTCTTCTTGCTTGTAAGAATGTTTGCCGGCTCTTTTTCCTACAAAGATCTTTAAGCTGCTTTCCGGAGCATGATCCAATAAAGCCTCATTGGCCAAGGCGTCATACAAAACCACATCTGCACTTTCTAATGCCTTAATGGCTTTTAAGGTGATCAATTCAGGATCTCCCGGTCCTGCTCCCACTATGGATAATCTGGCTAAGCTCATATTCATTCAGTTATATTACTTATTTACTAAAACAAATTTAAGTAATTTTTTACGTATTTATACGTATTTTAAAAATTTACTTTTAACTTAGCACTTGATTTAAATGAAATACGAATAAGAAACTACTTAGAAAGGCAATCTTCCACCGTTAAAAAACCAGTATGACAAAGATAGTAGTAATCGGAAATGGCATGGTAGGATATAAGTTTTGTGAAAAACTTATTCAAGCTGATCCTGAAAAGGCTTTTAAAATCACTGTTTTTGGGGAAGAGCATTGGCCTGCCTATGACAGGGTTCATTTAAGTGATTATTTCACAGGATCCACTGCTGAAGATCTATTGTTGGCCCCTTCATCCTGGTATGAAGAAAATCACATCCTTTTACGAAGAAATGAACTAATAGTAGAGATCAATAGGCAAGAAAAGAAAGTAATCAGTCATTTAGGGACAGAGGTCTCTTATGACAAATTAATTCTTGCCACGGGATCAGGGGCAATGGTCCCTCCTATTAAAGGGGTGGAGAAAAAAGGAGTTTTTGTATACCGAACCTTAGAAGACCTTGAGGCCATCATAGATTATGGCAAAAATGTCAAAAAAGCAGCAGTTATTGGGGGAGGACTTTTGGGACTTGAAGCAGCCAAGGCCGTAAGGGACATGGGTTTAGAAACGCATGTAGTAGAATTTGCTCCCCGTTTAATGCCGAGGCAATTGGATGAAGCAGGTGCTTCCCTACTCAAGTCAAAGCTTGAAGATTTAGGTATTAGTATTCATCTTAACAAAAATACCCGACAGATCAAGGGAAACGGGAAATTATCAGGATTAGATTTTACAGATGGTTCGGAACTGCCTATAGAGATGTTGGTTATTTCTGCAGGAATTAAACCACGTGACGAATTGGCAAAAACCTGTGGCCTCTCTTATGCGGAACGCGGAGGAGTGATAGTGAATGAATACCTCCAAACAGTTGAAGACAAGGATATTTTTGCTATAGGTGAGGTGGCTTCGATACAAAACATGATCTATGGGCTTGTTGCTCCAGGTTACGAGATGGCTACTCAAGTTGTCAATCAGCTTACCGAAAAAAAGGTCAAGCCTTTTCTGGGCTATGATATGTCTACCAAACTTAAACTCATAGGCATTGATGTAGCCAGTTTTGGTGATCCTTTTGGGACAAATGAACCTTCCACTCCAATTGTATACCAAAATAAAATTTCAGGTGAATATAAAAGAATCAATATTTCTTTGGATGGCAAACGCTTGCTAGGCGGAATATTGGTAGGTGAGGCGTCTGGCTACGGCATGCTCTTACAGATGACCCAAAATAGTATGCCATTACCCCCTAATCCTGAAGACCTCATTCTCGGTTCACGAGGAGGAAAAGAATCATCGGGTGCCGGTGTAAGCGACCTTCCATCTGAAGCTCAAATTTGTTCATGTGAAAATGTCACCAAAGGATCACTATGTAAAATTATTGAAGAAGAAGGCCTTACAAAATTAGATGAAATAAAAGCGTGCACCAAAGCCGGAACAGGCTGCGGGGGCTGTATTCCAATGGTAAATGATCTTTTGAAGAGCCAATTAAAAGCCATGGGGAAACAGGTGAAAAACACGCTTTGTGAGCATTTTGAATATTCCCGACAGGAACTTTTGGACCTAGTAAAAATTAAGGAAATCAAATCTTATGAAGAGCTTTTGGATCAATTTGGAACAGGTGATGGCTGTGAAACCTGTAAACCTGCTGTGGCCTCTATCCTTGCAAGTACTTGGAATGAACTCATTACAAAGCAGGACACCATACAGGACACCAATGACCGGTTTTTGGCCAATATTCAAAAAGGAGGAACCTATTCTGTGGTGCCAAGGGTTCCCGGTGGAGAAATTACTCCTGATAAATTAATGGTTATCGCTCAGGTGGCTAAAAAATATGGGCTTTATACAAAAATCACCGGTGGTCAACGCATTGACATGTTTGGTGCGAGGGTAGATCAACTTCCGGATATTTGGGAAGAGTTAATTGATGCTGGATTTGAAAGTGGTCATGCCTATGGTAAATCACTGAGAACAGTAAAAAGTTGCGTAGGCTCTACTTGGTGTCGATATGGCGTTCAAGATGCTGTCTCCTTTGCTATTGAGGTGGAAGAAAGGTACCGAGGCCTGCGCTCTCCCCATAAATTAAAAGGAGCCGTTTCAGGTTGCATCAGGGAATGTGCTGAAGCCCAAAGCAAGGATTTTGGTATTATAGCTACAGAAAAAGGATGGAACCTTTATGTAGGAGGCAATGGGGGTTCCAAGCCTCAGCATGCAAAACTCTTAATCAATGATGTGGATAGCGCAACTTGTTTAAAATACATAGACCGTTACCTGATGTTTTATATCCGAACAGCAGATCCTCTGACCAGAACGTCAACTTGGTTAAACAAACTAGAAGGCGGTATAGATTACCTAAGGGAAGTTGTTGTAAACGACTCACTCAATATAGGAGAGGAACTTGAGAGAGAAATGGCTTTTAAAATTGAAACCTATGCTTGTGAGTGGAAAGAAGTGGTTAACAATCCAATACTTAGGGCAAAATTCCAGCATTTTGTAAACGACGACCAAGGGGATCCCCAAGTAGCTTTCAATGAAGTTCGAGGACAAAAAGCACCTATAAACTGGTGATTAATCACAAATTGAAACCTAATTTCTTCCAAAATCTAATTTCTTAAAAATGACAACGACAACATTACTGGAAAAGTATAAAACTACAGATCATACCCAAATCACCACTTGGTTTAAGGCAGCACCTGTTTCTGCCTTTCCTGAAAATGGTGGTGCTTGTGTGAAATACAAAGACCTTCAAATTGCCATATACAAGTTTAGTAGGCGCGACGAATGGTATGCCTGTCAAAACCTTTGTCCTCACAAAATGCAAATGGCATTGTCTAGAGGAATGATAGGATCGGAAGGCAATGAACCTAAAGTCGCATGCCCCTTCCACAAAAAAACATTTTCTCTTCAAACCGGAAAAAACTTAAATGGAGACTATTGTGATATTGCAACCTATCCCGTAAAAGTTGAAAATGGATATGTTTATATCGGGTTTACAGAATAATAAATTATTTGGACAACCATCACTTTAAACCTACAACTTCATTTGAACCAAACCAAGTAAAAATACGGAATAGATTTAACGAACAGCATTGATCTATCATAAATCATTTTCGGTGTACTTGGTTGATTCTGTCATTCAGATAACCTTTTATTTCTTTCTTATATTGGATGGGAATTTTAAGTGGTTTTACTTACTTTTAAGCAGCCAAACCACTTATGGAAAGTCAGGATGCATCCAAAAAACCAAAATTTAAGAAGCTAGGTAAGTATTACCTTGTGGCATTGAGTGCAATTGCCCTTAGTATCATTCTGAGCCAAATATTGGTTCAGAAGTTTATCAGTGAGCAGGAAAATGATTCACGGATCGTTAACCTTTCAGGTAGGCAGAGGATGCTTAGCCAAAAAATCAGTAAGTGTGCGCTCTTATTGACCGATCCCTCGTCCTTTTCAAATGACCTAAAAACAGTTAAGGAATTAGAAGAGGCTTTGAAGGAATGGAAAGCTGTTCACTTCACCCTCCAATCAGGTATAGATTCACTAGGTGTAAAGACGCAAAACAGTCCTGAAGTCAAAGAATTATTTAACCGAATCAACCCTGATTTTAACACCATTGTAGTTGCCACAGAAGAGATCCTTCAATTATTAAAAAAGAATATTGGCAGTCCAAAAGGGCAAATATTAAAGAATACAGAGGTAATTATTTCACATGAAGCCACATTCCTTAGAGGGATGGATGAAATTGTATTTCAGTATGACAAAGAGGCAAGTGTAAGGGTTTTGAACCTGAAAAACATTGAAGGACTTTTGTTAATCTTGTCTTTGGCTGTCATTTTTTTTGAGATATTCTTTGTTTTTATACCTTCCGCCAAAACTATTCGAAAAACTTTCGAGCAACAAGACAAATCTCAAAGAAAATCAAAAAAGCTTACCCTAGAACTTAGTACATTATATACTTCATTGGAACAAGCCTATCAGGATCTTTTAGAAGTGGAAGTGGCTGTAGAAGATTTTACCTTATATGCAAAATGTGAAGTTAATGGAGAATTTATAGACTTTTCGGAAAAATTTATTTCCATCATGGAGTTTGAAGAAGAACGCCCTACAAATATCTTTAGTTGGATGCAGGACCAAGGATATGGTGAAGATTATTTGAAAAACATACAAAAAATGATCTTAAACAATAAGCCTTGGACGGGTGAAATAAGGGTGGTCAATGCTGTTGGTGACTTTGTTTGGCTCAAAATAAATTTAATCCCTACTCAGAATGAACATGGTATTCCAAATCAAGTACTGATGATTAGTACTGACAAAACTGAGAAAAAAGAAGCTGAGACCATTTCCAGAGAAATAAATAAAGAAAAAATTGAAAAAAAGGTAAAGGAGCAACAGTTTCGTTCAGCCCTTATCTTGGAAGGCCAAGAGGAAGAACGCAAGAGGATCTCCAGAGATATGCATGATGGTATTGGACAAATGCTTTCAGCCATGAAGTTTAATTTGGAAGCCATTCACTCTGTCAAAATAAATGCGGAAAAGGAAAAATTAAAAACCGTAAAAGATTTACTCAAAGATGTTATCAGAGAAGTAAGAAGGATTTCATTTAACCTGACTCCCAGCGTCTTGTCTGATTATGGTATCGTACCTGTTCTTAGCAAGTTTGCTCGTGAGATCACCAAAATATCTGATCTTAAAGTGGTTTTCGAAAATAAAACCGGGTTTCTGACTCGATTGGAAGGAAAAATAGAAAACAACATTTACCGCATTTGTCAAGAGGCTGTAAATAATGCCATCAAGTATTCGGAGGCCAGCGAGGTGAAAATTACCCTTACCCATAATTCACAATATTTGAACTTAGAAATTGCAGACAATGGAAAAGGTTTTGATATTGATAAATTGGAAGAAAAAGGACACTTTTCAACTTCGGGTCATGGAATTTTTAATATTAGAGAGCGGGCCAATTTCATCAATGGTGACTGTGAAATTCAGTCAAATGAAGGTATAGGAACTACCATCAGCATAAATATACCTTTAGAATAAACAATATAAATCTAAAAATGGAAAAAATAAAAGTTGTTTTAGCAGATGACCATGTGGTGGTCAGGAGCGGCATCAAAAACCTTCTGGAAAATGAAGGAGAAATTACAGTTGTAGGTGAAGCTTCAAATGGAAAAGAAGCCATAGTGGCTGTTGAGAAATTAAATCCCGACATGCTAATCATAGATATTCGAATGCCTGAAATGAATGGGTTGGAGGCAACAAGAGAACTTAATAAAAACCCTGACGCCATCAAAATTCTAATTTTATCTATGCATGACGACGAAGACTATATTCTTCAAGCCATAGAATGTGGTGCCTCAGGATACCTATTAAAAGACACTAGTAAGGAAGAATTCTTGAAAGCCATAAAAACCATCAATCAAGGTGGAAAGTATTTTAGTGGAGACATTAGCCAAGTATTGGTGAATAATTACTTAAATATAAATACTAAAAAGACCAATCCGGAGAAACCCATAGCCAACGATTATGACATCACCAAAAGGGAAAAACAAATCCTTAAAATGATTGCCAATGGCATTGGTAATAAAGAAATTGCAGCTCAACTTGGAAAGAGTATTCGAACCATAGAAACCCATCGTTTCAATATCATGAAAAAATTGAAAGTAAATAATGTAGTGGAGTTGCTTAAAAAAATTGATGATGAACCCGGATTAAAAGCCCATATTGAAGATTAAAACCCGAAATATGCTTTCCGATTGTAACACTGCCCTTAAACAAGGTATAGGCGATCAAAAATCCATCTTAATCCGGGTAAAGCATCCGGATTCATTGTATGAATTCCTTTATAATATAACCATTCATTAATGTTATTGATTAAGAAACGGCAATTCCCTTCTCTTTAAAAATATATGATAAATTAAATAGGACAATAAAAGCAAATACTCCAAAGCCAAGATCAGGTAGTTTTCATGGTAACTCGCATCTGCATAGGCATGATAAGACAAAAATACTAATCCACTCCATGCTACAAAGATATAATTTGAAGTAAAAAGACTTAGTCCTAAAGCAGGGATAAGGTACCAGGGATGCACGGTCGTTTGGAGCAACAGAAAAACCAAATACATCCAAACCATTTTATTCGCCAAACCACCCGCGTTGATTTCCTTATTGGTGACACCAATGACCAATAAGCTGAGTGTTGCTAGAATGTTAAGACTTGGACCTAATGTCCCAATAGGATTATAATCAATAAAAAACCAAGAAAACCATCTCAGCAAATAATACAATGAAGCATTGAATTCGAAACTACTTTGGTAAAGCCGAAAACTGGTATAAAAATTTTCAATATGACCACTGGTGAGCAATGGAGCAAAAAACAAGAGTAATAAAATGATCGTCATTAGGGAAAATTTCACAAAGCTCCTTTTCTTCCAAGCATTGATCCAAATGGGGGCTGTAAGTAATGGGCTCAATTTGATTCCTACAGCCATACTCCAACCTAAAGCCGTATTTTTCTCATCCTTTTGGCAATAAAAGTACAAAGTCATTAGTAAACCTGTCAAAACCATGCCTTCAAAGTGAAGGTTTCCTGTGAGTTCTATTATAACCAATGGATTGAAAGCATACCAAGCCAATTTGTAAGCAGGTAATTTCAAGCGGAATAAAATTTCTTTTATAAACCATAAATTGATCAACTCAAATAAAAGTAATATACTTCTTAAAGAAATAATATTCAGAAAAATGTCCTCTCCAGCCCATGTGGCCATCCAAAAAAATAACTGATGCAAAGGGGGGTATACCGAGTAATAATTGGGGGAATTCATTTTATCCAACAGTATTTCCCAGTAGACATTCTTTTCTAAAATTCCATTTGTAAACCAATCTCCGGGCAATGCAGCATAAGGATTGAGTCCTTTTCCTACTAGTTGGCCATCAAAAAAATACCTATAAAAATCATCAGATAGCACAGGCTCTGCCCCAATCAAGAGTAAACGCAAACCCATTGCCAAGGCAACAAGCGAAAAAAAAGAATAATTTTTTTCTTTTGCTTGATAAACCAATAAAAGGTAGGATAAAAAGCCAAGAGCAAATAAAAAAAGCTGCGGTACAAAAGCAGAACGAGGAAAATAATACCCCATTCCTAAAATCACCAAGGCATAAATAATAATTACGAAATAGTTTTTCAACACGCTTGTGAGATGTTAATTTAGTTTTAATTCATCTCGTAGAAATTCATCTTCGATTGCTTTTCTATTCCAGTAATCAATCACCTTGGTTCCTTTTCGCTCAGCCTTAGTCAGCTCTTTATCACCATTATTATTGGTATGTTCTTCTTCCCAACCCAATATTTGATAGGGAAATTGTTTTTCATAATTGATCTTCAACACACGATTCCCCGAACTATAGGTCACCTCAAGTTGGCTTCTGTTTTCACTAATGTCTAGTGCACGGATAAATACTTCTTCTGCAATAAAATCGCTGTGGGTAAAGCGCTGATAGATGAGAGAAGGCATCATCATCACACTACCTTTCGGTACTTGGTTTGGATTTATCCTTATCAAGTTCCATAAATCATCCTCAGCAATTCCTTCTATCGAAAAAGATTTTTCACCTTCTTCCTCAAAGTAACTAAACAGCTCCCCCTTATAGTCATTGCCACTTTTTAAATTAAGCTGAGTGAAAGACTGCCCACACCACTCTTGGGAGCTGGCGGTAAACTTCAATCCTTGAGAGGCTTCCTTGGTGGGGGTAAAAGCAGACAACATCATATGGTAAGGATAAATCCCGGTGACAAACTCCCTAGTTTGATTCATTTTAAGCACTGAAATCTTGTCTCTTCCTGCTTCATTGGGATGATCCAATTTTAAATGTTTCTTTCTGGAGAAATCTTCGGTTACAAAAATTAATACGGCCTCCCCTTCTCTAGCTTCACCATACCGGTATTGAGTAAGTTTATAACTGTTGATTTCAGCTTTTCCCTGAAACCAATAATCACCCCACTCCTTAAAATCTACATTTTCTCTTTGTGGTCTATTGCAAGCAAAACCTAGAAAAATCAAGAATACAGCTATACTAGTTTTCATAAGACTACCTTTTATGTTTAATTTAATAAAAATAAACGAATTGACCTCTATTAATCCTTCCAAACGAAATTTAAACTCAATAAGATTATCCACATGGGTTTAATCTTAAATCGGCAAAACCCTCCGCTAGCAAGATGAATCAATTTCCTTGCTAGTCAATTCTGGATTTTACCTGTACTTCCAAATGGTCCAAAGAATTTTATAACCCGCCCCAAATACTCCCTTAATTGTCCCACTAACCTTCGAAACACCAATTCTTTTCCTATAATTCACAGGTACCTCCGTGTAAGATAAACCATTTTTCACAGCCTTGATTTGCATCTCTATGGTCCATCCATAGTCTTCATCCTGCATATTGAGGGCTTTTAGCTTGTTCCACCGGATGGCCCTAAAAGGTCCTAAATCTGAGAAATCAGCTTTGAATAACTTAAACATCAATTTTGTGGCCAACCAATTTCCAAAAACCTGCGGTAAGGTCATTGCCCCATATTCCCTACTACCCTTGGCCCTGGAACCAATGACCATGTCCGCATTATCCTGAAAAATAGGCTCCAAAATATTTACCATTTCCTCAGGGTAATCACTATAATCGGCATCTAAAAATACCACTACATCAGGTGATTGCTTTAATCCCTCCAGATAAGCAATACCTTTTAGGCAGGCTTTGCCATAACCTTTTTGGGGTTCATCCAAAACTATTGCTCCGGCATTTAAACTTACTTTGCGGGTATCGTCATTGGAGTTGTTATTTACCACAATAATATTTCGGACAATAGCCGGAATTTCAGCAATTACCTTTCCTACGGCATTTGCTTCATTAAAAGCCGGAATAATAACATCAATTAACATAAAATGTATTAAATAAAGGGGACCAAAGAAATGGAGGTCTTGGGTTCAAATCAAAAAGTTAACGATGGATCATATAACTTTTAAAAGAGGCAATGCTTACCAAGCTAAAGCCTAATGCAAGCATGCTGTGAAATACCAACATCTCATAGGTACCTGTATAAATTGAAACCACTACCATGACGCTGAATACTATAGCCAAGACAGCTTCTAAATAAGCTGTAGGAGGAATTTTCAATTGGTTGTAGGTATTGCTTACCCAATTACTCCCCTTTACTGCCAAATTGTATTTTGGAGTTCGTACAAATGGTGATTTTTTACCGGTTAAGCCTTCCCATACCGCTTGGGCATTGTGAACAGATAGTCCCATGGAAACAGCCAAGAAAACCGGCAACTCCCACAAAAACCTCAGGAAGCTTTTGAAAGTGAAATGGCTAAGATTTAGATTGGCAAAAAAGTAAACAGAGGCAATGATCACAAAACCAAAAAGGAAGAAAGCCGCTAGTTTAAAATATTCCAAAGGAATAAGACCTTTATAGAAGCCCCACCAAACAGGAATGCTTGATAAGCTAACCAATAAAATGGCGATAAACAGTGTAGAGTTTAGCAAATGAGCAGCTGCATGAATTTTCACTTTTAAGGGAAAAGTACCCTTTAACACATGCCATAAATGTTTTCTCGCACACTCTGCCCCGCCTTTGGTCCAGCGAAACTGCTGTGATTTGATGGCAGACATCACCGGAGGTAATTCTGCAGGAGATACCACATCCGGTCGGTAAATAAATTCCCAGCCTTTCTGTTGCGCCCTATAACTCAGATCAAGGTCTTCTGTAAGTGTATCCGCATGCCAATCTCCGGCATCCAAAATACAAGATTTTCTCCAAATGCCTCCGGTTCCATTAAAGTTAATAAAAGCCTTTTGAGCGTTTCTTCCCATCTGTTCCACCATAAAATGGGCATCTAAAGCAAAAGCCTGTAAACGTGTAAAAAGCGAATAGTCTTCATTCAAATGGCCCCACCTGGACTGAACCATACCAACTTTATCATCCTTAAAATGACCTACTGTTTTCAATAAAAAATTAGGGTCGGGTACAAAGTCAGCATCAAATATGGCTATCAACTCTCCTTCCGCAACTTCCAATCCTTCTTTCAAAGCTCCAGCTTTAAACCCCTGTCTATTCTCCCTGTGTAAGTATTTAAAGTTTACTTCAGGAAATGCTTTTAAACAGTTTTTAATGATGTCAGCAGTTTCATCAGTGCTGTCATCCAAAACTTGAATTTCCAGTTTTTCTTTGGGGTAGTGCATGGATGAAATGGCTTCAATCAGTCTTTCGACCACATACTTTTCATTGAAAATGGGCAGCTGTACAGTAACTTTAGGAAGTCCCTTGTCATTTATGGTTGCCATTGGCATTTTGCGGTCTTTAAACTTGAAAAAATGCCATAACAAATTGGCCTGTGCAAAACTATAAAACAATACAAAACACATGGCCAAACCATATATTACCAAAAACAAATTAATTAACATTTCTATACTTTTGCTTTAACTGAGTCATTACCAATGATAATGGGCATATCATTGATCCTACCTTCTTCTTTTCCATTTTCCAACTTCAATACTCCTCTAGGGCAAACCGCAGAACATACTCCACAGCCCACACAGGAAGATCGAACAATGTTTTGTCCCCTTTGCGCATACCATCTAACGTCAATACCCATTTCACAATAGGTAGAGCAATTGCCACATGAGATACATTGCCCTCCATTGGTAGTAATTCTAAATCTGGACTTGAATCTTTGAACCATTCCCAAATAGGCGGCTAAGGGACAACCAAACCTACACCATACTCGGTTCCCCATAAAAGGATAAAATCCGGTACCAACCACTCCGGCAAAGATAGAACCTATGGCAAAACCATAAATAGAATGAATCTGCTCAGTGGCTTGCCCCAAAAGTTCAAAGCTCATAAAGTAGTTAATAATCGTTAAAGCTGTCATGACAACAGCAAAAACCAACACCCCGTGAATAAGGTACCTTTCAATTTGCCAGGATTTTAGCGATTTATCAGAAAGTTGACGGTAAGGATCTCCTAAAGTTTCTGCGAGCCCACCACAACCACATACCCAACTACAGTACCAGCGTTTTCCATACAGGTAGGTAAACAATGGGACCCCAACCACAATCAATAATATGCCAAAGATAAGCATAAACATTCCTAATGCACCTGAATTCAACATTCCTTCAATTCTATACTCATAGAAAAATGAATAATCCAGCGGCCAAATATTTTTGAAGTCATGCCAAGGCTTGTTTAACAATACCAAAATTTCAGGAAGTAAGAAGGCAAATGACAATTGAAAAAACATCACAGAAGATGTCCGGATCATTTGGTATTTATTCCCTTTGTATTTCCTAAACATACGAAGTCCCATCACTACTATAGCCAATGAGTATATAAAACCATATAGAAACCATTGGCTAGCTGCTCCGCCGGATAATGCTTGGCTCAATGGATCTACCATCAAAACCAAATTGGTGAGGTATTCCGGAAACCAGTACAGGATAATATAAAATAAAATTAAATACGAGCCTGTAAGCATACCTAACCAACCTCTAGCCATCATAGATGAGAAAAATATGCCATCATTTTTAATTCCTGAAGGCTTTCCCCGATAAAGAGGTAAAATATAAAACAATCCTCCAATTACAGTTAGCCCTATGGAAGCCATCAAGTAAAGTAAAGGAGAATCATTGACCGGTCCCAATGATGCGGCCTTGGTTAAGGTGAATGTGTAATCATCCCAAATAACTTTATCCCACTCTTGATTGGCCTTTAATTCCTCATTATAGGAATTGAAGAGCTCTTTAAAGGAACTTATAAATTCAATATTAGAGGTATACAACTTACCAAACATGGGTTGAAGCACCTCTACCATGGCCTCGGTATGGATTTCTTTCGTGTTTTCTATGGTTGTTTCCTCATCCAATTTGTAATCACCTAAAAATGGGATGATCGTAAAAAACAGCAACCCAATCAAGGTAAGGATTACTCCAATCTTCTGTAGAATATTCATAAATTTTAACCAAATATTTTTTGAAACATTGACTTTTTGGGCAGACTTACTGCTTTACCCGTTTCCTTATTGTACGATTTCAGCACATCTCTATGGTAACTGTCATAAAACTCAGGATTAAAACTTGCCTCCCCCAGCTTCTCAAGAACCTTATCAGCATGCCAGGCTTCTTTTATCGCCTTATCGAAGAAAGCGTGCCGCATCCTCCATCCAAATGCATTGACGGCCAGGATGCGTTCTTTATCATCAAATAACAACCTAAGTGCTATTTTACCTTCTTTATTTTCCCAATAAAAAGACCATTTATCTTTGCTCCAGGTACTAGGTAGAAAACCATAGGTTTGGTATTCTATATCAAAAAACTTAGCAGAATTGAACCAAATCCCGGGTTTATATTCCACTTGTTTATCATGTGTAAGATTATAAGCAAGTGTTTCACCGTGCATTCTCCCGGTATACCAAACCTGCTCAATTACCTTTCTATCAGGACCGGGAGCCTCGGAAAATTCAACACAGTCACCAATGGCGTAAACCTCCGGAATATTTGTTTCAAATTTTCTATTCACCACAATCCCCCTATTGGTGTCAAGTTCAGAACCCTTTAAAAAATCAATGTTTGGTCGGACTCCGGCAGTTAATCCCACAAATTCACAGGGAATGAGTTCACCTGAAGAGGTTTTAACTGCCTTAACTTCTCCGTTTCCATCATCTAGAATTTCAGATAATTCGGTTGAAAATCTCAAGTCAATATGATGTTCTTTGATATGTCGCCCTACTAACTTTGACTCTTCCGGAGGAAGTACATTGGACCAAAATTTTTTTTCTCTAACTAAAAATGTCACGGGAATCTCTCTGGTAGAAAACATTTCAGCCATTTCTACACCAATCAGGCCACCGCCTACAATAACAGCATGTGAGATTTTTTTGGATCGCTTTTCCATCTGTTCAAGATCCTGATAGCTATAAAGACCTTGCACACCTTTTAAATCTTGACCCGGCCAACCGAAATAGTTTGGTTTAGAACCTGTAGCAAGAATCAACTTGTCATAGTCAAGTTTTTCTCCATTATCAAAGCACAAATGGCGATTTGAAAAATCCACTCTCTTAACCCATGCAAATTTAAGTGCAATCCGGTTTTTTTCCCAGAAATCATCAGCATAAGGTTTGGTATGTTCATACTTCATATGCCCCATATAAATATACATAAGGGCTGTTCTAGAAAAAAAATGTTCTGTTTCACCGGAGACAATAACGATTTTTGCCATATCGTCATTTTTTCTAATATGTCGAGCGCAGGTAACACCCGAAATACCATTTCCTACAATTACTATTTGACTTGCCATTTTTGATGACGATAAGTATTAAAATCCATATTTAAGCCTATTACGGGGATGCTAGGCTAATTGCTTAACGGGAAAGAAAGGAAAATGAATCGATTTTACCCAATTAATTTAAAAATAATCGTCTAGTGAAAAGGTTTTATTATCAAAAAAGTAATGGCGAAAAGTGCACTTATTCTAAATTTTTGAAAGTAAGAATGAACTCCGACCCGTTGTCTGACTTGCTGCGAAGTTCTATTTTACCTCCCAATGTAGTCACCTGTTTATGAACCAGATACAAACCTATACCCTGACTTTCTTCACTATCACTGAATTTCTGATCAAACCCAAAGATTTTTTTTCCAACCTTACCCATATCAAAACCTATCCCATTATCTTTTACGGAAAGCTTCGTAACCCCGGATTTTTGACAACTCTTTATTTTGATAACCGGGCTGACGTCAGGTCTTGTATATTTAATGGCGTTGGAAATAAGGTTTAGAAAAATACTTTCCAAATAATTTCTGTTAAAATGAATTTCAGGAGCCTCAGAAAAATCCGTTATTATCTTGGCATTGGAATTTTTAATCAAAGATTTGATTCCATTGATAGATTGATCCAATACATCCTGAAAGGAAATTTTTGCTACCTTTACAACTAATAATTCCTCTTTTTTTAGGGATGAAAGAAATTCATCTAGCCGTGATTTTATTCCTAAAGTTGATTTATAAAGTAAATCCACCAATTCAAGAGTTTCCTCATCTTGGATTTTTTCATTGTCTAAAAAATTAAATACTGCCAATAAATTATTCACCGGAGACCTCAAATCATGAGATATGGTTATCGTCAGTTGTTTAAGCTTTTCATTGGTTATCGTAAGCTCTTTAATTAGTTCGTTTCTTTTGGCCTCTAGTTCTTTTTTGGGATTAACGAGTGTTGCTACACCAAAAATCAATTCCTTTTCGGGTATCAATTTTGAAGTCCATGAAAGCCATAAAGTTTCCCCAGTCTTAGAGACATACCTGTTTTCAAAATTATTTAAAGATTTTCCTTTTTTTAAGTTCTCACGAATTTGGTAAGTGGTATCTCTATCCTTTTGATGGACAAAATAGTCAATAGGTTTCTCTTTTAATTCCTCTTCGGTATAACCCAAAACTTTTTGAAAAGAAGGGTTAACTTTTTTAAAATAACCATCATAGCCCACTACACACAGTAATTGGGGACATAAATCAAAAAACACATTAAAATCTAAATCTGGATTATCCACTCATTATATATAAATACCAGCTATCTATTTTAAAATCACGAAGATTAATAACAAAATCGCAACTTTCAAATATAACTATTTATATAAATAAAAAAACAGTAATTTATTTTTTTCTAAAATTAAAGCTATTAATCCTGACACATTACATATAAATTAAACAACTTCCAATTTAAATTGAAATAAGGCAATTTAAAATACTGATCCCATATAATTATAGAATCACAAAGCTATTTATATGCATTAAATTCTGCTATAGGTACAATTTGAAATGTCATATGGGCTTGACTACTTTCATATAAAACCCCTATTTCCTCTTCATTTATCTTAGTCAAACAACTGTACCCCCACCCCTTTTGTCCATCCAATAAGATTTGTTGATTATCCGGCCAGGTTAAGCCATCATCGTTACTGGCTTTAATGGTAATATTGAATCGTCCTTCAGTGGTTGCCGGATTAGAAAAGAATAATCGATCTTCACCAAATTTTATTAGGCTCGCCATACAGATGGGTTCAATTAAAGCACTTCTATTGGTAGGATGTTCTTGCCAGCTATTCCCCATATCCGCTGTGGTGTAGATTGCCCTTGAACCTCCTCTATCATCTCTCATATTTAACATCAATCGACCATCTTCCAACTCCACCACCTGTGCTTCTGTGGTTTTGGGCCTGGCACCCGACCCTACTTGCCAAGTCTCTCCATGGTCTTTACTAAAGATGATAGTACTGTGAGGAATTTGTTCTTTATCTTTATACTGTGCAGCGAAAACCAACGTCCCATTTTTCATACTTATCCCTTTACCGGGACCATTGAAAAACAATTGCCAGGAGGCTTCTTTCATAGGTTGAGTAATATTTCTGGGTGAAGACCATGTCCTGCCATCATCTTCTGACTTTACCAGCATTAATTGTCCGGTTTTTTCAGGGGATAATCCCGGCTCTGAACTTCTCCAAGCTGCTGTACCGGGTTTTCCATGGATCCAAAGCGCCACAACATAAATGGCTCCTGTCTCATTGTCTACCAATATAGCCGGGTCTCCGATTCCATTCTGATTTTGTGGCAATCCACCCCATTCTCCCATATCCATAATAATCTGCATCGGTTCCCACGTTATCCCTCCATCATGGCTTCTACTCAGGCCGACATCTATATCTCCTTGCAAGTCAGAAGAATTCTCATGCCTCACATCATAAACTGCCAATAAAACCCCGCTATTACTGGTTGCTAGTCCTGGAATTCTAAAAGCTGCAACCTCATCATCATTGGCTGTCCTAAGTGCTGTGGCAGGCCGCCAAGGCTTGATATTTCCTAGTCCATCCGGAAGGCATTTCTCCTCCCCTATTTCAATTAAAGGAACGTTTAACGAAAACTTGCTTTTCAGGTCTGCATCCTCCGGAATTGAAACTTTTATAGCCAATTGCTGTTTCCCCTTCTCCAAGACTATTTCTTCTTTCAAACGCCATAAATGGCTTTTAGAATCGTATACCCCATTGATAAATTTATCTTGCTCCTCCTCGCCTACTAAAGTTACCGAAACATTTTCAATAGTCGTTCCTGAAGCCATTTCCACTTCAAACTGCCTTAGATATTCCTCCTTTTCCAGATTAAAATTAAGGTAAGCAATTGTAGCTGTTTCTCCCTGAATCACCGGAATATACACCTGTTCAAATTCAATATTTTCAGCTACAGGTAAACTATGCTTTTCACTACATGAAATAAAGCAAAACAGCGATGCAAATACAAGAATAACGAAGGGATTAATTTTCATTTTAACGATCATATATAAATTGTTTCTTATGAAATTGCTGATTGAAACATAGAATTTTTATGTATTTCTAATCATACAACATTAACGCTGGGATATATGCATACCAATAGAAAATACAAGTCCAAAAGTCAAAAATTACAATTATACATTGGGTGAACAATGCCTATTCTTAATGGAATCAATCATTATAGGTGAATTTTTACTTTTAAAGATAAGTCAATTTTTTTAATAATTTACTTCTAAGATCATTGTGTCCATCAATCGTTTAATAGCGTCATAGGCAATAGGTATGATTTAATAGTCATACCCAAAAATGTGGTAGTTAAAGGGACCTGTTTTCAGAGTAGGCAAGCACAAAAAAAGGCTATCCCCAAATTAAGGGAATAGCCTTCTCCATATAAATAATGGGCTTATCTATATATTGTTAAGTTCGTTTTTTAAATTTTCAATGCTTTTTTCAGCTTTTTTCTCTAGAGATTCAAATTCTGATTGAATTTGCGCTTTTCGCTTTTCTGAAGCATTTTCAAACTCTTTCACCTTGATTTCCAAATTTTTCAAGCTATTGTCTGCCTCTGATAAGTATTGATCAATTTTTTCGTTGGCAGGTTCTATTTGATTCTCTTTTATGTTATTCTTGATTTCTTGAAGTTCATCCTCAAGTGCTTCTTTTTCGTCGGTGATTTCATTTTTAAAAGAATTAAAATCTTCTTTTATTTCCTCACTTGTTTCAACACTTCTTTCTTCCACTTCATTTGTAGTGGACGATATTGGATTTTCTGTGGATTTGTTTTCTCCACAAGACGAAAGCAAAAGCAATGTCGAAGCTCCAATACTTAAATACAATGCACTCAATTTCATAATTAATGTTGGTTAAGTTTTATAATTAATTTGCTCCTTGGCCAGTTTAAATTATTATGACCAAGGTCATATCTATAATTTGACAAAAACGATGCCATTAGCTGTTTTTGAAGCACTACTTTCCCTTTAAATCTGAGCTAGATTTATCAAAGCTTTTTATAGGTCATTGACGTTGTTTTTACTTTTTTTAGTTCCTTTTTGGTAAAGGTTGTTAGAAGCCAATACCTGAAATTCACTTTGTGTTCATTCCCTATTTTCAATGAGAAAATTATAACTGTTAAAACCTTATGGCCTTAAAAAACCGTATATAGGAATCTATAAAAGGTAAAGCAAAGCCATTTCAACTTGGTTAAACTTAAATCATAACTGAACAATTTTAGAAACTTTACCGTTTTAAAATTGGATTAAAACACATATTTATGAAATATCCCATTAAACCAATGTTATTAGCATTGGCATTGATTTGTATAGCAGTGACATCATGCAATGGATCAAATAAAGCCTCAGAGGAGGTGGAAACTGAAAATATTGAATCTTATGCCGGAAATACCGAAAAAGCAACATTTGCTGGAGGATGTTTTTGGTGCATAGAATCTCCATTTGAAGGCATTGATGGCATTTTATCTGTCGTTTCAGGCTATGCCGGAGGAAAGGAGAAAAACCCCACCTATTCTCAAGTTTCTTCAGGTAAAACAAGCCATAAAGAGGCCGTACAAGTAACTTTTGATCCGGATGTGATTAGTTATTCAGAGGTAATTGATATTTTCTTTCAACAATACGATCCCACAGATGAAGGAGGAAGCTTTTATGATAGAGGCAGTCAATACGAATCCGCAATTTTTTACCATGACAACAAACAGAAAAAAGTGGCCGAATCTATTAAACAAGATATTGATGGTGCAGGAATTTTTGACAAGCCCATAGTTACCCCCATAGTGAAATTCACAAACTTCTACCCCGCAGAAGCGTATCACCAGGATTATTATAAAAAGGAACCTCAAGCCTATAAAAGCTACAGGACGGGATCCGGGAGAGACCGGTTTATCAGCAATTATTGGGAGGTGCCTAAGGCAAGCAATTATCCTAAACCTTCAAAAAAAGAGTTGAAAGAAAAATTAACTCCCCTTCAATATCAAGTTACAATGGAAGATGCCACAGAAAGGTCTTTTAACAATGAGTACAATGGCAATAAAGCAGAAGGAATCTATGTTTGTATAGTTTCAGGCGCTCCATTGTTCAGTTCTAGTGACAAATATGAATCAGGCTCTGGATGGCCAAGTTTTACCAAGCCCATTGATGCGAGGTATTTAGAAAAACCAATAGATAGAGGGCATGGAATGGTGAGAGTTGAAGTTAGAAGCAAATTCGGTGATTCCCATTTGGGTCACGTTTTTAACGATGGTCCTGAACCTACCGGTTTAAGATACTGCATGAATTCGGCAGCAATGAAATTCATTCCAAAAAGTGAAATGGAAGCCCAAGGCTATGGACAATACCTTTGGAAAGTAAAATAGAAAACTAGCTTTTCAATTACCATACTTAAAGCTTCCGGTATATTTATTAAAGCCTACCGGAAGCTTTTTTTATTTTCTTCACATAATCAAATAAGCCAAGCGGATTATTTTTAGCTTTATTACCTTTCTCCGAGTCGAGCTTCAAAAATGCTTGATGTAGTTTTAAATAAACTCCTTTAATTGATCCATTTGCTAATAAACTGTAAAAATTTTTCTTTATATCCATCACTAATTCCGATGCTCATTATTCCCATATTCACGGTACTTTTGCTGATACTTTTGATCTGTTCCAGTGATATGATATAAGAACGATGCACGCGCATGAATTGATTTTCAGGAAGTAATTCTTCCATATTTTTGAGCGTTGTCAAAGAAAGCAGAGGCGATTCTTTGCCGTCCAGATGAACTTTAACATAATCCTTATAGCCTTCTACCAAAATAATGTCTTTTAGCATCACTTTTACCAATTGGTATTCCACTTTTAAAAATAAATAATCTTCCGCAATAGAATTTCTATTTTCAACGCGTTGCTCAAAATATTTTAAAGCTTTTTGACTGGCGCTTAGAAATTCTTCGTAGCCAAAAGGCTTTAATAAATAATCAAGAGCGTCAACTTTATATCCTTCTATTGCAAATTGATTATAAGCAGTCGTGAAAATTATTTTAGGTGAATGATTTCCTTTGCGCCCTTCTAGGACACGGGCCAACTCCATACCGGTTAAATCAGACATCTGTATATCTAAAAAAATCAAATCGACCGAATTGGCATTGATAAAAGACAAGGCGTCTAGGGCGCTATCAAATTTGGCTTTCAGCTCCAAAAAGCCTGTCTTGTTCACAAAGTTACAAACCAACTCCAATGCCAAAGGCTCATCATCTACTACCACACATTTGATTTTCATCCCAAATTTAAATTTAATTGAACCCGATATTCATTCTCAGGATTTTCCTCATCAATAAGTAATTTACATTTTTCTCCATAAATTAGGTCCAACCGCCTTCTGGTGTTGGTAAGTCCAATACCACTCCCCATGTTCTCTTTGCTCTTCGGGTTGGGAAGGAATTTTAAATTTACAGTTTTAAGCTCGAGGACCTTACCTTTTTGGCCAATATAAATTTCAATTTTGCTTTCAGTTTTTGAACTTACTCCGTGTTTGAAACAATTTTCGATAAATGGAAGCAATAGCATAGGTGCAATGGTAATGTCTTCTCCTGTCTCCTGAATATTCAAGATCAGCTTTACCTTATCTGTCAACCTTAACTGCATCAAATCTACATAATCTTTGATAAAGTCAAGCTCCTTACTCAAATAGGTAGTATCCTTATCTGTTTCGTACAAGACATAACGCATCATTCTGGAGAGTTTTAAAATGGCTTTTTGTGCCCTTTCAACATCTATATTGGTTAATGAATATATATTATTCAGGGTGTTGAAGAAAAAATGAGGATTAATTTGAGCTTTTAAATAGGACAATTCAGAAGAGACTTTTTCTTTTTCCATTTGCCTTCTCAGACCAGCATCCGTCTGCCATTTTTCAACTACCACCACACTGGTACTGATCCCCAGACCAAACAAAAGCAATAATATGGTAAAAAGATCATAACTGAAATTTCTGGGTTTGGGTAAGTAAGGTTTGTCGGGCCTAAATGCATTGTGCATTAACTCAGGTAGATTCACAAGATTCTCAAACTGAATGATCAAAAATAAAAATAAAAGTATTAGTAAAATACCTAAACCTATAAATGCCCAAATTCTATCCTTGAAGAGTAATTTAGGTACCAAAACGTACATATTAAGGTAAAACCCTAGGATAAGAAATAAAAGTGTCAGGCCTTGTTTGAACCAATACTCTATCGGTAGGTCTACTTTCCACGAAAGGGGGCTTACTACAAAAATCACTATGGCTATAAATATCCAAATCAGAATATGGATAAGAAAAGTGATTTTTCTAGGCTTAATTGAATTTGTCATAAAGAATAGATTTGGAGTTTATTGGCTCCGAAATGTAATAATCCTATGTAAACATAAAAGAAAGTTATTAAATGAAAAGTTTAAATCTACCAAATAGGACAGAACATCGTTAGATAGCGGGAATTCATCTATAAAACTTGGTTCCAATTGTGTTCATCATTATTGGTCTGCTCAAATCCGCTTTTGGTCGATTGATCTACCCTTCTTATCTATTGCACTTTTATAATTGGAGAGAAAATTTTTCTTTTGTATAGGTATTAAATAACATTAACAATATTGGAAAACATAGACAAATGAGAAAAATAGCCAAACTATTATTTATTTCCATAATAATGCTGACCCAAGCATCTCAAATTGCCATGGGTCAACAAACTTCGGAAAAGAAGGAATATAAAATATCAGGGAAAGTAGTTAATCAAGCCACAGGTGAGCCCATCCCCTATGCTACGGCATTTCTAAAGGAATCAGCTTCTGAGACCTCCATTGCAGGAGGAGTTGCAGATGACAATGGAGAGTTCTTTTTTAATGTAAAAGATGCCGGGAAATACAAAGTGGAATTGAGTTTTGTAGGCTATGACACATTTGTCAGAGATGATATCCAAGTGGGACCCAATACCCCATCATTATTTTTAGGAAACATTGGCTTGAGCGAGTCAGAGGTTTCTTTAGAAGAAGTAACTGTTCAGGGACAAAGAAGTCTTATTACAGAGAAGGTTGACAGAACCATATACAATGCTGAGAATGACAAAACCACCGTTGGTGGAGATGCTTCAGATGTATTGAGAAGAGTTCCAATGTTGACAGTAGACTTGGATGGAAATGTTTCCATGAGAGGAAGTAGCAATATCCTTGTATTAATAGACAATAAACAGTCTGCGATCGTGGCCAATAATATAGCAGATGCCTTAAAGCAAATACCTGCGGAAGAAATCAAGTCCGTAGAAGTAATTACTTCACCATCCGCTAAATATGATGCTGAAGGTACAGGTGGCGTAATCAATATTGTCACTAAAAAGAACAAACTTCAAGGAGCTTCCTTAAATATCAATACCAGTGCAGGTTTGAGAGGTTCAAATCTTGGTTTAAATGCGGCCTTGAAAAAAGGTAAAATGGGCTTCTCTTTAGGCGGTTTTGGAAGAGCCGGATACAATGTCCTGGGTAGCTTTGAGAATGAGCAAACATTACTTGCTGATGATGGTTCATCTACCAGAATATTACAGGGTGCTGACACCAGAAACAATATGATGTTTGGCAGGTATAATTTCGGTTGGGATTATGAAATCAACAAATATAATTTCATGACAACCTCAGTGAGTTTTGGGCTTAGAAACATGAAGAATAAGCAAGATGACCTATATACAGAAACTTATATAGAAGACATGCTGGTCAGTGAGTTACTTAGGAACGTGAGTACTGACAATCTTTCTAACAATTTGGATGTTAGTTACAATTACACCAAGTCTTATGAAAAGAAAGGTAAAGAAATTAGTTTTTCAGGCCTCTATTCAAGAAGTAATCAAACCAATGACTTTGTCAATAGCTTATACAATGAGACCTTCGATCAAATAATCAGTAGGATTAGAAATGACAATGATAACCTCAATGAGGAATTCACTGTTCAGGTAGATTACGTCACCCCTCTTGGCGCTAAGGATGAACAGATTATCGAATATGGAGCTAAAAATATTTTAAGAAGGGCCACTAGTGACTTCGCTTATTATAGCGCAGCGGGTGCAGATGGTGAATATGTGGAAAATGAAGATGTTGACTTGTCTAACCAGTTTAATTACAACCAAAATGTAACTGCCGGATATTTGTCTTATACCTTAGGGTTCTTAGAACATTACACCCTCAAAACCGGCATTCGGTATGAATACACCAATATTGATGCAGATTTCCTTTCTTCAGACGTTCCGGTTGAAATCCCATCTTATGGCACCGTAGTTCCCAATATGAACTTTGGCAGGAAATTGGCCAATGGAAATATGCTAAAAGCCGCCTATAATAGAAGAATTCAAAGACCATCTTTGAATTACTTGAATCCAAATATTCAAGCCTCTAACCCGCAGCAGATCACTCAAGGTAATCCTTTATTGGATCCGGAAATGACTGATAATTATGAATTGTCCTACAGTACCTTCATCAAGGGAACTTCACTCAACTTCACCTCCTACTTGAGAAATACTACAGGTTCAATTCAACCGGTTAGGACAATCCAAGATGATGATGTAATCTTTACCACTTACGAAAACATTGGAAATGAAAGAGCTTATGGTCTGGGCATCTTTTCCAATATAAATATATCAGGTAAGTTTTCTTTGAATGGGTCTATTGATGGATATTATGCCCAATTGGACAATGGACAAGACAACCCACAATACAAAGCCCAGAATGAAGGTTTTGTGATCAGTGGAAGATTATTTGGGAATTATACACTACCGAAAAACTGGCAAATCCAGGCCTTTAGTTTTTACCGAGGCAGAAGGGTACAATTGCAGGGTTCTTCTGGAGGTTTCGGTATCTATAGCTTAAGCCTAAACAAGCAATTTGCAGAAAAAAGAGGCAGTATTGGTTTTGGTGCTGAAAACTTTTTCACTCCTGAATTTAAAATCAGAAATGAATTATCTACCCCTACCATTACACAACAAAGTGTAACAGGTATGCGCTTCATGAATTTCAAAATCAACTTCTCTTATAGAATTGGGAAGCTAAGTGTAGATGGTGGAAGAAGGAAAAAAAGAGGGGTTAACAACGAAGATCTGAAAGAAAGCGAAGGAGGAGCTTCTTCGGGAATGATGAATTAGCCCTAGCAATTATAAATCAAAAGTTGCTTCATAAGCACCACAAAAAATGGGGGAATCCATATTAGAATCCCTCATTTTTTGTTTTTATACACGGATTATTGGAATATTTACAACATATTAGTCTTCTGCAATCAACTTTATTTCTACTCTCCTGTTCTTTTTCCTACCGGCCTCATTTGAGTTGGTCGCAATAGGCTTTTTGCCACCCCGGCCTTTGGTTTGTAAATTGCTAGCTGCAACCCCTCTATTCACAAGGAGTTCTTTGATTTTATCAGCACGGGCCAAAGATAATCGCATGTTTACATTGGCATTACCGTAGCTGTCTGTATGGCCCTCTATTAGCATCTTTTTGTGGGGGTGCTTTACCATAAATGTAGCCAATTCATCCAACACAAGTAGGGAGGATGCTGAATCCAATAAATCTACAGTAGCCTTTTTAAACAAAACATTTTCTAATATTAGCTGTTCGCCATTCGCTAATGCATCTAATTTTTCAGATATACCAACCACTTCCTTGCTTTCTCTTTGAGGGTTTGAAACCAAAAGGGTATCCGAATTGGAAATGGAATTTACAATAGGTGAAGAGCTATTTGGGCGATCATTTGAAACACTTGTAGGTCTTTGGTCAGTAGGATTCTTTGCAAGGGGCAGAGCAGGAATCACCTCAGGAGCTTTGTTTTCCAAGATATAGATATTTCCAAATCCCTCGCTTTTCTGAGTGTTAGTAAAAAAGGCTCTTTTATTTTTAAGGTCTTGAAAATAATACATTTCAACACCCTGCAATTGAGACAGTTTTAGCAATACAGGGGGACTCCAATTTGTCCATGTATTGTCAAGCCTTTTACTGCCATATATTTCTATACCTTTTTGTGTATCATAGGCATTGCTAGCAAAATAAAGGCTATCTCCGGCATAAGAAAGCCTGGGACTTAATTCTTGTTTGTTAGTATTAATTTCCCCTCCAATGTTTAAAGGCCTTGACCAAGATTTACCATTGTATTTGGACACATAAATATCCTCATTCCCATAGGTCCCATAGGAATCCATAGATATCACCATTATTTTCCCCATAGCATCAAGAGAGGCGCTAAAGTAATCTCCATTAATTTTTAGACCTGGAAGTTGGATGACCTCCCCTTTTTTCCAACCCTCGACATCCTTGATATAGGATTGAATTACCTGTTGGTTGTTTAAGTTGGCATGATAAACTAGCACTTCACTTTGCTGATAAAACCCAATTAGCAAGTCGTAATGTTTAGTGGAAAGCTCCGGAACAGGTACCGGGGAGCTAAAACCCTGCTCATCTTCTGTAGCAAACCAAACATCACCACTGTCTTTCTGTCCACCTTTATTTTGGGGGTGATAAGCCAAAGTAAAATACAAATCACCTTCAGGACTTATTATAGGCTGTTGTTCATCATAAGCCAAAGAAAATACGGGTGATTGTCCATAAGATGGATAAAAAGTGAAAAGAGCAAGCACAATAAATGTACTTGCTCTAAATAAAATTGCTATTGCATTGTTCATTTTGTTCAATTCATTGCCCCAAAACAATCGCAAACACTAAAGGTGCTACAATTGTGGCATCTGATTCTATAATATATTTAGGTGTGTCTATTCCCAGTTTTCCCCAAGTTATCTTCTCATTTGGCACAGCTCCTGAATAAGAGCCGTAGGAGGTGGTACTGTCTGAGATCTGACAGAAATAACCCCACAGAGGAACTCCATCTCGCTGCAAATCCTGATGGAGCATCGGCACTACACAAATAGGAAAATCACCGGCTATTCCGCCACCTATCTGGAAAAACCCAACGGTGCTATCTTCTTTGGCATTTTCTGTATACCACTCTGCCAAAAACATCATGTACTGAATACCTCCTTTTACGGTATGGACATTTTTTATGTCTCCGGAAATAACATGTCCGGCAAACATATTTCCTAAAGTGGAATCCTCCCATCCGGGAACAATAATTGGAATGTTTTTCTTTGCAGCTTCCAATAGCCAGCTGTCTTTGGGATCTATCTGGTATTCACTTTCAAGTTTCCCTGATAATAAAATTTTATAGAAAAACTCATGAGGGAAAAATTGTTCTCCTGATTGATCTGCTTTTTGCCATTCTTCTAGGATTACATTTTCAATTCTCCGCATGGCTTCCATTTCAGGAATACAGGTATCTGTCACCCTATTCATGTGCCTGTCAACCAAGTCTTGCTCTTGCTGCGGAGTCAAATCTCTATATTCCGGTATCCGCTCATAATAATCATGTGCAACTAGGTTGAATACATCTTCTTCCAGATTGGCTCCTGTGCAAGTAATGATATGAACCTTATCCTGACGGATCATCTCTGCCAAAGAAATCCCCAGTTCGGCAGTTGACATCGCCCCGGCAAGGGTTACCATCATTTTTCCATTGCTGTCTAAATGGGATTTATATCCCTCGGCAGCATCAATGAGTGCTGCTGCATTAAAATGTCTGAAATGATTTTTTAGAAAATTGGTGATTTCCATCTCTATCGTTTATAATTAACCGAACTAATAATTCCTCTTAAAGCCATTGTTGGCTATTCCACCAAAAGGCATTTTTCATGCCAATCGAGTAAAAATTAAAAAAAAAGCCCGGAAAACCGGGCATTTATAAATCTTATACTGATATGTGCCCTTATTATTCACTGGCAGGAGTTTCTTCCTTTTCTCCTGTACCTGAATTGTCATTATTTTTATAATCATCATTTAAACCTGAAATCACCTCGTCGGTAATATCAAAGCTTTCCTTAGCATACCATACGCCACCACCTCTAGTGTAAGAAAGGATCATCTCAAGACCATTTTCAGTCGCATACTCATTTAGGTAAACCTGGATTTTATCGTATACCTCATTGTAAAGATTCGTTTCATCAGCTTGCAGTTCAGTCATGATGTTCTGTCTGTAAGTCATCAGGTTTTCCTCTTTTTTCATCAACTCTTCTTGCTTCGCCTGCGCTTGGTTTCTGGTCATATTACCTCCCGTACTTTGGAAACTGGCAACTTCTTGTTCAAATCCCTTGGCCCTATTGGTCAATTCATTCTGGTATTTATTACCTTTCTCAGCAATTTCAGCAGACTTTTCTTTAAAATAATCAAAATTATTGATCACGCTATCTGTAACGATATAAGCAATTTTTATATCTGAAACATCTTTCTTTTCTTCTCCGCCTGACACAGATTCGTTAGGAGTCGAAGTATTACAAGCCCCAATAAGGAGTCCTAAGAACGCGATCGCACTGAATAATGTTAAATTTCTTCTCACTTTATATTGGTTTTAAAATTGATTGAGGCAAATATAAGGATTCTTAATCTTTTACAAATTCTATGGACATTAATAAATCCAAAATACCTGTTTTTCTATTATTCAGACATAAAACTAACATATAATATTGTCTGTGTCAAAAGGCTAAAAATCATTAACATAATAATACTTAGAAGAAAAGCTCCTGTGCCAAACGGAAAGTATTGGCATGGGCCTCAATAATATCACTTATTTTGAGTGAATATCCTCCTCCCATACAACACATGATCGGAATCTTGTTTGTTTTTGCATGAGTCAATACTAGCTTGTCTCTTTCTTTACAACCTTGAATGGTCAATCCCAATCTTCCCAATTTATCAGTAGCCAAAACATCTACACCGGATTGATAGATGATAAAATCTGGTGCAACCCTGGTTATTAACTTTGGCAGATGACTTTCCAGCAGTGACAGATAGGTTTGGTCATCCGTTTGGTCTTCCAAGGGAACATCAAGGTCTGATTGTTCTTTGTGCATGGGGTAATTGTGCTTGCCATGCATGCTAAATGTAAAAACCTCCGGGTCATTTTCGAAAATGGAGGCCGTGCCATTGCCTTGATGCACATCTAAGTCTACCACCAAAACCTTATCAATCTCATTTTTTGTAAGGAGAAATTTAGCTGCAATGGCTATGTCATTTAATAGACAAAAACCTTCCCCTCTGTCCTTGAAAGCATGGTGGGTACCTCCGGCAATATTCATTCCTATCCCATCCTTCAAAGCAAATAAAGAGGCCATTACCGAACCATTCATGATTTGAATTTCTCTTTCGACCAATTCTTTGCTCAATGGGAAACCTGTTCTCCTTATCTCTGACTTGCTGAGTGATAATCCTTTTAATTTTTCCAAATACAGACTTTCATGAATAGCCGTGATTACTTCTTCCTGACAGGGCTCCGGCTCAAAAAAATTATCTTCATAAAGGGTTCCTTCATAAAGTAATTGTTCGGGAAGCAAATCATACTTCTCCATGGGAAATCTATGTCCCTCCGGCAACGGATGAGCGTATGTTGGGATATTTTAGAACAGTATTGCTAAGGTGTAATAAAAAGCAGAAAGGAAATATTTGATTTTGAATTGATTTCTGCCCGTAACGAAATAAAAGGGATTTTGATATTTAGGGCAAAATATTGGGGCAAATTAAAAGACTAATCCGGAAGCAATGGCTTCCGGATTAGTCTTTTAAAAGGTTTTTATGATATGGAGTCAAATTTTTAATCTTCTTCCTCTTCTTCAGATTCAAACGTATAAAAAGTATCGTCAAGTTTAAGGCTGTCTTCGTTAAATGCCTCAACAAAATCTTCAATGGCTTTTTCATCCAGAGACTCCAAATTAAGGGCAGCATCCAAACCGATACCATAATCGTGGTGAGTATCCAAGTCTAAAAATTCCTGGACTTTTACGGCACCTTCTTCCTCCATGTCCATTATCATTTCTGTGATAAACCACCCAATTTCCTCTTCTTCCGCTTTCAAAGGAATAAGATTACCATTCTCATCTTCATTGTACTTGATCCCCTGATAATTAGGAAATTTTTTGGCTGCCTCATGCTCTGCCAATTCATACAACTCACTTTGATAATGAAGCTTTAGGGTATACAATACAGCATCATATATTACTTCTTTTCCTTCATATTTACCTATAAAATAAAAATTGACATATTCATCCGTATTATCCTCGCTGGGAATAATTTTAAAGCTCTTATTATTTGATTTGAGTTCCTGCTTTAACTCTTCTATATTTTTTGGCAAAAAACCGTCGTTTGGATATTTCATCTTTTTGGAGGGTGGGTTAATTAATTCTATTTCGCTGCATTAAAGTCACAATTAAAAGAAAATTGGAGCATACTTCATAATATCTATTCGATATTTCCTTAACTATTAGCTATAAAAAAAAAATCCTTTCAGAAAGCTCAAACCTATGGCACTAATTATCAGACCATCAAACCAAAAATCATATTAAATAAACGCCTTTCTTAATTATTATATAAAATGATGATTTTTTTACAGATATACAAACTTAACAGGCCTTTTGTCAAAATGTTTAGATGCCTACTTAAAATATTGCCTTATTTTTAGCTGCCTAAACCTCGACCAAGCGAAATACCAAGAATGGAATTTACCAACGAAAGAACCAAACTAAACAATAGTGCCCACCAAAAATTCCCTACAGCAAAGCCATTAACTATATCAGCTGCCAACATCACCATCAAGGCATTAATGACCAATAAAAACAAACCCAAAGTAAGTATAGTGATCGGAATCGTGAAAAATATTAAAATTGGTTTAATAGTGACGTTTAGTAAGGCCAAAAGCGCTGCGATAAGAATACCTGTGATCAGGTCATCTACTACAATTCCGGGTAGTAAATAAGCTGTAAAAATAATGACTAAGCCAGCCACTACTAATTGTAAGAGAATAGAAAGAATTTGTTTAGACTTCATATTGTTATACTCATTAAATACTTTTAACCTTCCATGGTATTATTAGCCATCCTAAGGTGGTAAAATTGAACCAACAACTCAGCAAAAAATATGCCGAGTTGTTGGATGATTTGATTAACTCCAGGTTCTGTCCCAAGACCTAATTTCATTCCAATCATCAGTGGGAGCGAAAAATTTCTCCCCCTCTCTCAATCTTTTCTTAACTTCATCCTCATTTAATTCAAGGCCTATGCCGGGAGATTCAGGCACCGTAACATAACCATCCTTTACAAAAGGTTTATCAATCCCTGTAACCAGATCTTCCCACCAAGGATTGTCTACTGAATGGTGCTCCAAACCTATGAAGTTATAGGTGGCCGCTGCTGCGTGTACTGTGCCCATAAAGGTAATGGGTGAAGCCGCATGGTGAAGTGCCATACCTATGCCATATTCTTCAGCATAATCCCCAACCTTTTTGGTTTGAAGATAACCTCCAACACTTCCAGGATCCGGGTGAACCAAATCCACTGCCCTGTTTTCTATAAGGTCTTTAAAATTCTTCTTATGGTAGGCATCTTCACCGGTAAGGGTAGGAGTTGAAATTGATTCAGTGACACGTTTCCATTGTTCGGTATTTTGCCAAGGAATCAAGTCTTCCAACCAAGCTATATTGTATGGTTCAAAGGCATTGGCCAATTTGATCATTTCATTGTAACCCATATGTCCAAAGTGGTCAATCGCCAAAGGAATTTCAAAGCCTACCTTTTCCCTTGCTTTGGCAGCATATTCAACCATTTTCTCCAAACCTTTGGGCGTAATTTGAACATGGGTAAATTGATGAGGTGTTTGTGTATAACTCATCACATCTGTATCTGACCATCCCCTCATTGGCCCCCATGGAGACTTATTGGTTAAGGTGTCTTTTTGATCTTTAATCAGACCTATTCCTATGTCCATCTTTAACATGGAATATCCCATGTCTACACGACTTTTCATTTTATTTGCAAATTCATCAGGATCTTGAACGGTAGGCGTATCCACATAAATTCTTACTTTATCCCTGAATTTCCCCCCTAGAAGCTGGTAGAGTGGCACACCATATGCTTTTCCGGCAAGGTCCCAAAGGGCCATTTCAACCCCTGAAACTCCCCCACCTTGCCTGCCATGCCAGCCAAATTGTTCTATTCTTTTAAATATTTTCTCAATATTACATGGATTTTCACCCAAAATTCTACTCTTCAACATCAAGGCATAACGCTTATCCCCACCATCTCTCACATCCCCTAAACCATGAATTCCCTGATTGGTATAAATCTTTAATAAAGGCACATTCCCATATTGGGCAATGCGCATATCGGTAATTTTTAGGTCTGAAGGATTAGAAAGACGGTTTACTTTAGAAGTGGTGTGAGCCAAAGTTTCTTCCATAGGCAGGGACATCATTCCCCCCAAGCTTATTCCTCCAAGAACTGCTTTCTTAAAAAAAGAACGCCTTTCATTTTTAGGCTCTTCAAATAATGGTTGTGTTTTTTCTGTGTTAATTAATTTAGCGTTTTTCTCATCCTGAAAACGCTGCTGTAAATATTCAGTATTTTTTTTCATACTTAATAGGTTTGTTTGGGTATGGATAATATTAAATAAAATATTGAAAACACAATATGCTCAAAAATGATAGCAATTGAAAATATTTATAAAACAAAAACAGCCACTGTTTTCCAGTGGCTGTTTTTGTTCATGAGTAGCTTTAACTAGCTATTTAAAATAATTCACTTATTTGAACGAAATCTTTAAAAGAAAAGGTTAATGATAATCTTTTCTTCTAATTTTTATAATTAAATCAGGTGGACAGAATACCGGCAATACGAAGGTCTTCATCATCAACCTCTTTATCATCTATTATAGCTCTTTTTATGGGGGTGTAAACAATTTTATTGTTGATAATTCCAACCATCACATCGAATTTACCTTTTAGCAACCCTTCCACTGCAGAAACACCTAACTTACTAGACAAAATCCTATCAAAAGAGGATGGAGCCCCACCTCTTTGAAGGTGCCCAAGGATCGTCACCTTAATGTCATAAGTAGGCAAAATCTTTTTTACCTTTTCAGAAATTTCTTGCGCTCCACCACTTTTACCGCCTTCAGCCACTATGACTATATTACTTTCTTTTTTGGCTTTCTCCCTAAATTTTAGCCGATCAATCAATTTCTCCACAGGAAATTTCTTTTCCGGAATAAGAATCGCCGCAGCGGCACTTCCTATGCCCGCATTGATGGCGATAAAACCGGCATCTCTACCCATCACTTCTACAAAAAACAAACGGTCATGTGAAGTGGCTGTGTCCCTAATTTTATCAATTGCTTCTATGGCTGTATTACATGCTGTATCAAATCCAATGGTCAAATCGGTTCCAAACAAATCATTGTCAATGGTTCCTGGCAGCCCAACAGCTGGGATACCAAATTCTTTATAAAACAAGTGAGCACCGGTAAGGGAACCATCTCCACCGATCACCACCAAGGCATCAATACCATGACTTTTTAAGTTATCGTAAGCTTTTTTCCTTCCTTCAGGGGTTCGGAATTCTAGACTTCTTGCTGATTTTAAAAATGTTCCCCCTCTCTCTAAGACATGTGCAATGGATCTACTGTCAAGTTTTAAGATGTCATTATTGATCATCCCTTCATAACCACGGTATATTCCATATACCTCCAAATTATAATAAAATCCGGCACGCACCACTGCCCTAATGGCAGCATTCATTCCCGGAGCATCTCCTCCTGAGGTAAGAACTCCAATTTTTTTTATGTTAATAGGTTGGTCTTGCATGTTATTCTACTCTAGGATCCTTCAATTACTTATTGAAATATTTTATCATCAGCTCTGCTGCTGCCAAATTGGTTGCCAAAGGGACATTGTGAACATCACAAATTCTCATCAACATTTGAACATCCGGCTCATGCGGGTGCTTTCCTAGGGGGTCTCTAAAGAAAATCACCATATCTAACTCTTTTTGTGCCACCATGGCACCTATTTGAGCATCCCCTCCCAAAGGCCCGGAAAGTAATTTTTCAACTTCAAATCCAGCTTTTTCTATATGTGATCCTGTAGTTCCTGTTGCGACAAGGGTTATCCCCTCCAATGCCGGTTTGCATCCACCAATAAAATGGACCATATCTGCTTTTTTCCCATCATGGGCTATTAATGCTATCTTCATTATTTCATTCTAAATTGAATTCCAATATTAATCGTTAACACAGAAAAGGCAAACAATAGTTTACTTATTTAAAAAATAAAATTTATTATTTTTTTATTTGATCTAAAAAATATAAAACCATTTGCTCCCATTCCTGCTCAAGACCTATGGAAGGTTTAGTTTTACCTGCTCTTCTATACCAGTAGGAAGCATTTCCTATATCTCCTTCTTTTCTGTGTAAATAAGCATGCAAAAAAGCAGCATCTTCATCTTCCATTTGGTCAATTAACCCATGGGCTTTCGTCCAATCTCCATTGCCATCCAACCATAAAGACTTCAAATAAACAGTCAATCCTTCCGGCATTTTCCCTTCTTGAATGCTGTCTTTAAATTTTGATAAATTCATAGTGATTAGTTTTTAAGCAAGGCCAAAATAAATACTAATTACTCAAGGGGACAAATATTAAAGCCAAAATCGGATATAATTCCAATATAAATTCGACTTAGATTTTTTAACCACCTAGAAGGCAAAGGAAAAGGTTTTCTAGAAAAAAAGAAAGGTATAAAAAGTAGGGCGATATTGTTTTATAAGACAAACAAAAAATCAAATGAATCGCCATTAAAAACAGAATTACTGAACCGGTACTAGCGCTTGAGATAGACTATCCATGCTTTTGGATTGCATATTGTATTTTTCTCTACAATATGCAAAATGTTTAAGGATTTGTTCCACCTCTCTTAGGCTTTCTTCCGGGAAATTACCGTGGTTATGTGGATGCCACCAAATGTGGTAAACTTCATTGTTTATAGCTGCCGTGTTGATTTCTTCAATGATTCTATTGACTTTCATTTGGTTAAGTCGTCCAAGCTTGGCCTGAAAGGGTCTTAAAAATCGAGAAGCAGGGATTAATATGGGCTCATAAATCTTCTTTTCTCCCAGCTGATAGGATGTTTTTTTACCCAAGGAAAATATAGCATCAGAGGTTCTCCATATTTTTTTTAGCAACTCTCCTTTTTCCGGGGTTTTCCAAAACCAATCCACAGGATTTGTTCTTACGGAAGTAAAGCCCAATTCGCTCGCTACCTGGATGGCTTCAGCATTGAATTGATTGCGAGGAAAAACCAAAGAACTAAGCTTTTTGCCGAATTTTTCGTAAGCTATCTTTTGGGCTGCCATCAAATCTGCTGGAAAAGCCAAATTTTCTTGTCCATTTTCCATTGTATAATAATGGGAAAATGTATGACTTGCCAGCTCCTGTCCCGGAGTTTCCAGGATTGCCTTCACCAATTCAGGAGCAAAAAGGGCATCCTTGGTTGCTTTGGTTGCTTTAAACCAATTGTATGCTGAAAGATTTGAATTCTTATAATTTGGCTTTATTTCCGGACTATATTTTAACCATTCTTCCGGACCATCTGCCATTAACATACCAACTGTGGCCCAAGTAACTTCAACCTTATATTTTTCAAACATGGCCAGTAAATGGGGAACAATCCGCCTAGTGGTTTGGTAATAGGCCTCACAGGCTTGGAGAGGCGCTTTATCAAACCTCCCCCAGTGAAGCTCAAAATCCAAGGATATGACTAAAGTTGGACGATTCATTCTTTGGCCTTTTTATTGGCTTCTTCAAAATAAAGATAAAAACCTAAAATAATAAAAAATGGGAGGTATATACTTTTCATTCGCATGATAATGCCCAAATTATTTAAGGTAATGCTGTATAAAACAGATAAAAGCATCCCATATATCAGTGCTATCCATAGGTACAAAGGAATATTAATTCGACCATTCAAATAAAACAGACCATACACTGCAATACAAAATATTACTACTAAAAAAGTATTTTCAATGCCGGCAGCTAAGGTCCAAAAATCCTTTAATTCCCAAATAAATGGCCTAAAAACCACTGTAATTAACTTTTCAATCCAGTTGTATCCCTGCATATCAACTGAGCTTCCTCCTCCAAATGATGCCAAAAATTGATTTTGCCAATCCAATAGCTTACCTATCCACTCCAGGTTAAAACCATAGATCAAACTTCCTTTGATGTATCGATAGGCTATAATTAAAAAAATCGAAAAAATAGCCAAAGGAAAAACTTTGTTACGGTATGGTTTTAAGGATTTATGAAAGGGTAAAACCAATAAAACTGCAATGGTTAAGACCAAACCTTGAATAGGTCTAACCATTAATGAGAGTAGTAAGCCTATAATAATCAATATTGACCTGCTTGAAAAGTAATGAATACCGAACAAAACCATTGCCAAACCCAACCATAATAATGCCTCCTTACCAATACCGGCTGTCCAGAAATGTACATTCGGAAAAAATAAAACCACTACAATTACTTGAGAAAATATTCGCTTACTAAAAGTATTAAAACTATTGCTTATTAGTTGAAATACCAGCAGAAAACCAACAAAAGATAGGCTTGAATAAAGGATGGTGCCGGCAAAATACCCCAATCCCCCCAATTGAGAAAAAGGGTAATTGAACCAATACATAAAATAGGTGCCGGTGCCAAAAAAACCCATCCAGCTAGAGATTTCCGTGTTTTCCGGATCAATGGTCCAATATCTATAACTGTCTCCACCATTCGAAAGAATATATTGGTAAAAGACAAGGCCAATTAACAGGTGATAAACCCATAAACCAAATAACCAAGCAGTTTGTACAGATGAATAACCTTGCGTTTGAGCCCAAATGTTAGTACCATAAGAGAAGCCCACTATCAAAAAAATTATAAAAAAGATATCTCCGAACATCTTCTACAAATTTGAAGACTTCAGCGCTTGTTTGTATTCATTTATGCTATTTTCTAAAGCAAAGCTTGGGATAGATTGTGCCCTAATGTTCTCCCTTGAAATTTCTTTTATTCCCAAAAGCCAGTGATTTAATTCCTCATTATTACCAGAGGGGTACATAAAACAATAAGATTCCTCACCTATCATTTCATCCAAATCACCGATTCCCCTGGAAGATATAATTGGTAAGCCGGCCAATAAGTACTCGCTTACTTTGATTGGAGCGATGCCTACAAGGCTAGGCGCAGGTTTCCTTAAATTGACCCCAATATCTGCTGCAGCATAATAAGCAGGCAAAAACTCATAACTGACTGACTTTAAAATTATGGCATGTTTTAACCGACTGGGGATGGCTTCAGCTAGAAAAGTAGGGTTTCTAATTAGAAAAAGAAACTTGCTTTCAGGATGATGAATATGGTAAGAATCAAACAATTGCAACATCTCACTTAAAAGATACTGTGGACCGATACTTCCGGAATACAACCACAGCATTGCGTGAGGTAATATGTTTAGCTCCTTTCTTATTTGTTCCCTTAAAGCCGGATCAGGTTTAAACCTACTTTTAATCCTCCCGTTGCTTACTTTAAAAAACTTGTCTTTATGGGCCTGACCAATATTTTGAAGGTGAACATCTTTGGCCAATACTGAACGTACCAATACCAAATCAGCTTGCTTTAGCAATTTCGTTTCTGCTTTTTTTAGCCAATGGTATTGTAAACTGTTTTCTTTTAATCCGGCATAATCAACCCTTTCCTGGATTGGTAGTCCATCAGCATCAAATACAATTTTCAAATTCCTCTTTTTTGCCCATTTAAAAATAGAATTGACCATCATTGCCGGCATAGTAGATCTGGGCATTAGGTGGGTTATACCATGTTTTGCCACCATTCTTTTTATAACGCTTTGGCCTAGGTGTGTAGTCAACAAGGAACCTAAAACTGGGTGGGGCTTTCGCCTTACCGGTTGTTGCTGAAAAGTAATTTGAAATTCTTGAGCAAGGGCATTAATTCGGTTCACCTCTCTCGTTTCGGCCCAAGAAAATTGAAGCACAAAAAATTGACAGTCCAATTCCTTTTGTAAACCACTAAAAATTGGAAAAAACAAATTTTCCATGTAATTTGTTTGATCAGAATCCCAGGAAATAAATAGAATTTTCATAGTTTTACTTATGGATTTAGAAGATACAACCCTTTAACAGTTCATTTACCATCCAATTCAAGTTCAACCAATTTCTTATACCTCATGAAATTTCCCCGCAAGGTATATTCCCTAAACACTTTTTCCCGACCTTTTTTTCCAAACTCCATTCTCAATTGAGGGTCGAGGATTAGTTTTTCCAAGGAACATTTCCATTCTTCAGATGTACCGGCTAAAAATCCATTCTCACCGTGATTGACCACCTCTTTGTTCATTCCTATTGGGGAGGCAACCACTGGTAAGCCACAAGCCATGTACTGAATTAATTTATAGGCACACTTCCCATTTTCCCAAGGATTATCAGGCAAAGGCATGATGCCAATGTCCATTTTATGGATGGCATCCACCTCCCCTTCTTCTGTCCAAATAATTGACTCAATTTCGCCCTCAAACTTTATTTTACTCTTACCGTTAACCAATAAAAACTTTATAGAATAATGTTGATGAAGCCAATTTAAAACCGGTAGCATAGGTTCTAAGTATTTTAGGGTGCTTGGTGAGCCAATCCATCCAATGGTTACAGTTGTATTTATTGAATTATAAACTTTTTTATTGTACCTGAGGGTATTTATAACCGTGGGAAAAACCACAATATTTGATGCTCCGGCCAAAGTCGCTCTTCTCTTTAAGTAATCATTGCCGACAATCACCCTATTTGCAAATTGCATCACTTGGTCAATCTTGTTGGACATAAGCAAACTTACCAACCGATTGGTACCTTGGTCATAATTATGAAAAACAGCATCATCATAATCCACCCAATACCCTTTAATTTTAGATAAAATCCATTCAGCAATTGCCGGCAAATAAGGGAAAATCTCTTTTTCAATAATTATCAAATCGTACTTATAAACCGTGAAGAGTAGTGAAAATCTACGGAAATAACATTTCAAAACATGCCAAATCCCAGGAGATTGATGGTTGTAAATTTTTTCCAGGTATCGTTCAGAAAAAAATGAACTTACAGAAACTGAATATCCCATCTTTTCCCATAAGGGCAAATACTGGAAAGTTCTTAATCTGCTACTCGCTCCTTTTCTAGTATATTTAGGCAGAAATAATAAATTTCTTTTTTTCAAAGCCTATTAAAAATAAAGTAATCAAATAGCATTTTTCTTTTTGGCGTCAATAATGGCTTGCCTACGCTGAAAGAATTTTTTCCGATCCAAACTCCTCAGGTAAAGGGTGTATTTTTTATGTGTGATCAAGTAAAAACAAAAAAGCAAAAAATAAATCATCAGCATATTTTTCATGCGCATGGCAATACCCAAATTACTTAAGGCATTCATAAATGCTAGGGTAACTGGAATAAAAGTTACCATACCTGCTTTTAAAAAAAGTGGCATGTCCCGCAGAGCTTCCGGCGACCAATTCTTATAGATAAAAAGGCTAAGCCATAAATAAAGTAGGTTCTCAAAGGAGCTTATAAAACTAACTATATTATGGGCGTCAAAGAATAGAGGTCTAAAAAGATAGGTAAATAATTTCATGGGCCACGAATAAGAAGAAATATTTACTCCTGAGCCAACATGGCTTGTGTTTAGATTCCCAGACTTACTTGCAGAAAAAGCTTCTAAGGTTTCCAAGTCAAAACTTTCCAATTTCAATGCATCTAATGTATAAGAACTCATATAAATGGAACCTATCAATGCCAAAGCTGCCAAACCAAATTTATAGACTCTCTTAATATCAGTCCCTAAAAGAATAGCTATTGCAGCACCTCCTATCAACGCTTGCCCCATATGAGGCCTACACATATAAATAAAAAAGAAAGCAATGGAAGCCTGCCACCATTTTTCTTTGTATTGCTGAATGGAAAATAGAAACCAAGCAATGGCCCAAAAAGCTAAAGCATCCTTCCCTACACCCGAAGTCCAAAAATGTAAATTTGCAAGATAAAAAACCGTAGGAAATAAAGGCACACCTAATATTTCATGATTGGTTGGAAAGTATTTATAAACCAAGAGAAAAATATAACGAATCCCAATAAATCCCAAAAAACCAAACAAAAGATTGCCTGTATGATAGGACAATCCAAGAACCTTACTTGGAATATAAGTTAACCAAAGAATAAAAGTAGTTCCCTCTCCAAAATATTTCATCCAGGTAGGATCAGCAATTTTTACCTGCTCCATGGTAAATAACCAATAACCTCGAGAATCTCCTCCAAAATTAATTATATACCAACCGTAAAATAAACTAAAAAAAACATGATAAGCCAGGAGATAATGTAAGTGATATAAATACTTATTGGGTATTCTATATTTTTGACTAAAAGTGATATTAGATTTATATATCAGGGTTAATAGCAATAATATAATAAAAATGTCTAACAATTTTTAAAAAATTATTTATTTCGCTTATTAATAAATGTAAGGTAAAGATTTTCAAGTGAATTTGTATAGGTATCAATACCATACCTACTTGATGCCCTTAAAAATCCTTCTTCACCCATTTTACTGCTTATTATTGGATTATTCTTTAAATAGAAAACACTATCTGCTATGCTTTGAGGGTCTGAATGTGGTATTAACATCCCTGTTTTTTTATTCCGGACTACATCTTTCAACCCGCCTACAGCTGTTGCAATTACAGGCAGTTGGTGGAACATAGCTTCAACTGCTGCCAGTCCAAACCCCTCTTGTGAGCTGGGGATACAAAAACAATCCATTAATTGATAATAAGTTGAGGTATCTTCCTTAAACCCCAAAGAAATAAATTGTTTTTCAATGTTAAGCTTACGAGCCAACTCTTTTAATTTCCATAAATCCGGTCCACTTCCAATAAGTAAAAATTTTATTTCTGGATCATTAAGAATCTTTATGGCCTTTAAAATATCAGAATACCTTTTAACATTGTCATGTACTCTGCCAACTGACCCCAATACATAATCAGAATTCTTAAGAAAAATATCTGCTCTTTGACAATCTTGAGTATTTAAAAAGAGATTAGAATTATCAACTCCATTGTTTAGCAAAAACACTTTTTCGGAAGGTATTTTTGCTTTATTCCTAAGGTAATAAGTTACTGAAGGCGAAATACCAATCACAGCATCGGCTAATTTTGCCATTTGCCTTTGAAGCCAAATGGCCTTATTAGATCTTTTTTGAGGATCGGAAGTTTCTTCTAAAATTATAATGGGAACTTTACCAAGGAAACCACAAATACTTGCCATACTCATACCTTCAAAAACAGCACCATGAATAATGTGGGGAGAGAATTGTTTGATAACTCCTAGGACCTTTTTGTACTTTTTAATCTCGAAAGGAGATTTGAAGGATCCAACTTGAATTATTTGTATTCCTTCTTTTTCCAAAGCTTCTTTGATAGGTCCCTTAGCATTGGTGCAAACAATCCGCAAGTCAAAACGTTCTTTGTCATAATTTCTGGCAAAGCCAAGCCTTAAAACTTCTACACCACCGGAAGAAATGGTTTCAATACAATGTAAAATTCTAATTTTCCCCACAAGCCGTATTACTATTTTGATTGTAGGATGTATACAATCGAATTAAATGTTGACCATAATTTTCTAAAGAAAAATATTTCGCTCTTTCATAAGCCCTATTCCCTATTACCGCCTTATTTTTTAAAGATAAGTTGAATACTGATTTTAAAGTTTCAAGCCATTGCTTTTCACTTTTGGGATCTACCAAAAAACCATTATAACCATGAGTTACAATTTCTGAAGGTCCACCAACATTTGTTGAAATGACGACCAAATTATTAAGCATAGCCTCAACTAAAGAAATAGAAAATCCTTCCGATAAGGATGGTAAAACAAAAACGTCCGCTTTACCTAGAACAGGAAATATAGAGCTACAAAATCCAAGGAATGTAACATTTTTGGTGATACCCAATTCATTTACGCGATGAATAAGTTTTTCTTTCTCTGGACCATCACCTACAATTAATAATTTGGATTTACTAAATTTTTCAATAGTCACAAATTTCATAAATACATCTAAAAAAAAACGAAGGTTTTTAACAGCTACAAGCCGACATGTAGTAACAAATACTAGATCATGAGAATTCTTGGTAAAAAGTATGAAATCATTGGATACAGCTTTTTGGGGAGAAATCACATCATTAACTGGGTTATAAACTATTTCTACCTTATTTGAAGATACCTCATTAAGATTAACAATTCTGTTCTTTACAGCTTCAGAAATTGCAATAACCCTATCAGCTAGAAAATAAACTAATTTGAAAATTAAGCGAAATCTATAATCATGATTAGGAAAACCTATTTCCTCGCCTATAATATATGGGATATTGGATAGTTTAGCAGCAATTATCCCATGAAAATTAGCTTCTGAACCGGAAGTATGCACAATATTAGGTCGATATTTATGAAGAAATTGCTTAATCGAAAAAATAAGACTGACATTAGGGATTTTTACTTCTTTATTAAGAATTGTAACAGATATACCTAGTTCAATCAAAGTATCAGCGACATATCCACCATTTCCAAGTACTAGAATATGCAATTGAAATTTCCTTTGTTTAGAAAAAAATAAACTAGTTAATCTGAGCCTTTCTTCAACACCTCCAAAATCAAGTTGACTTACAATCCGGCAAATAATCATAATTTATCAATTTGAAAAACTTTACTATAGGAATTTTCTTTGGAATAATATTTACCAATCACCTGACGATTATGTAGCATTTGCTCTCTGGACAGAGGTTGGTCCAATAATGATGGAGAAACGTATAGGGATTCAATATCGAAAAAAATAACATCCAAGTTTTTAAGAAATTCAGATACTGGATTATCAATAAATAAAAATAATTTTGTTCCGGAATACAACAAGGCATAGATATTCCCCATAGCTTGCTGTCTTAAATGGGGCATTATTGCAAAACCACATTGATTTAATAATTCATTGTATTCCTTTATTGGTAAAAATTTATCAATAAAATAAAAATCGATTTTTTTAAATCTTTGGGGTAACCTATCAAGTAACAATTCTTTGTATTTTTGATTTCCGTAACCTAAAGGTATTACAAAACGGTTTGAGATCCTAAAGGCAGATAGGTTTTCCAAAACATCTATATGATTACAGGTATAGGTAGCACTATTGCCCAATAATATATTTGAACCATTAACAAAATTATTACTACATTTCAAATAAGAGATGTCTCCAAAAGTAAAATTAAGATATTTAAATTTTAAATCCGGATACACTTTTTTTATCAATTTAAACTCATTTGGAATTACAGGAGCAAAATAATCTAAAGCCTGTAAGGCAGGAAACACTTTAAATTTAAAGAAAAGAAATTGGTAAAAAGGCAATAATATCTTTTTCAAGATATTTGATTTATTTAATCTACTAATTGTTATATTGGTTTCTTTTAAATATAAAGATTGGAAATTAGGTTTATTAAGCAGGTAATAGTAATAATCGGATCCATATCCAACCCATACTTTTTTAAATTCAGACTCAGAAAATTTATTTAAAAACTTAATACTATGCAGATGTAGGTAATAAAATATGACAATATCTTTACTATTAGGAGTAAACTCATTAATTAACCAGTTTCTAGTGCGCACACTAAAATCACCATTTTTAAGGTGATTTACTTTACCATTATCAGAAATCAAAATAAATATATTTTTCCTATGGTTGCTTGATGAATAGGCTTGAATCACCCAATCAGAAAACTTTTCATCATTTAAAATATGATAAATATAATTCATTATTTTTTAATAAAGAATAGAATGGTATAAAACAAATAAATTATCAATTGTTTTAGTAACTGAAAAGAATCATTATAAGACAAATTTTTAGCTTCGATAAATAACACATATCTAGCTTTAAATTGATTATAATAATATTTAGAAGACTTCTCTGAGCTAATTCTATTATGTCCCCTTCTAATCAAATAAACGATATCCTTAAGATTATAAATTTCATCAAATTTGGTTTTGGTTAATTGCAAACTATGCATTAACCATTCCTGAGAATTTGATAGTTTAGGAAGAAAAGGATCAGTTTCAAAATGGCTTTTATTCCACAAAATCCCTCCAATGGGCCAACGTATTTTATTAACTAAATGATCAGAGAAAATATTATTGGATGTATTATTTCTTGACCAATATTCCAACTTATTATTGTCATCAGGATAATAAAAAGCTCCATATCCTAGACATATTTTAACATCTTTCTTAACCATGAAAATACTTACTTGTTTTTGCAAGGCATCTTCAGTCAATAGATCATCAGAATCCATCCATTTGATTAATTCACCTTTAGATTTACTTAAACCATAATTTCTACAAGAATTAGCACCTTTTACTAATTTATCAGGCCTTTTGTAAAAAAAAATATTTTCTTTTTTAAAGGAAAGTTTTTTTATTTTATTTACCTCTTCGGTAGAAGATCCGTCATCAACTATAATCAACTCCCAATTTGAATATGATTGACAAATAACACTTTGTATGGAGTCATAAACAAGTTCACTTCTGTTAAACGTAGGCATAACAATTGAAACTAGCATAATCATCTTAAGTGTAAAAATTTACTAATATATACCACATGTTTTTTTAAAAAAATTTTTAATATTGTTGGATAAACAAGAATATTAAGAATATTTTTAAAATAGTATTTAATGGCTAACCAATATTTTTTATTTTTTATTGAATATATTATAATAGAAGTAGCAAAATTATTCAATAGATAATAAATTCGCTTATCTTTAAAAAATTGATATGTTAATTTATATGTTTTGTAGCTTTCAATTGATTGATACAATTTATTTTTCATACTCCAAATCCCTCCATAATGATATACATGAACTACATCTACTATTTCTTTGTGAAAATGAATCTTCCCAAATTGAGAAATGTATATAAATAAAAAACTATCACAATTAGTAACCTCATACAATTCTTTGGGTAAATCTTCTATAATTACATTCCTAAAAAAAACTGTTAAAGTAGGGATAGTATAACCCACGGTAATTAGGTTATTAAAATTTAAATCTTTTTTAGTAGATGAGTTTAGAATCATCTTTTTCGTCAAATTCAAACCATTTGCTATATATCCATCATGAAAAGATAAAACAAAATCTGGATTACGTTTCAAGAATTCATATTGTATTTTTATTTTATTAATATCCACCCAGTAATCGTCACCTTCACATATAGCAATGTATTTCCCTTGGCAAGATTTTAAAGCATTTATAAAATTTAAATTAACACCAACATTTGAATTCCTTTTTATAAAATTAACTTTTACATTACTAGGTGAATTTTTAATCTCTTCTTCAACTTCTTTAACAGTATTATCAGTAGAACAATCGTCTGATATTACAAATTCAATTTTAAAATCTAAACTTTGATTAAACACACCACGAATAGCTTTTCTTACATATTCAGCATGATTATATGTAATCATACAAACACTTACTTCAAATGCCATAACTAAAAAAATTTAACCTAATTATTCATCCAATATTTAACCCTTTTAATTACGATACCTAACTTAAGCTTTCGCCTGAATTGTACAAAAATGTTAGATCGTTTCGGTGGATTTAATAACTCTGAAATCACCTTTTCAAACTTTTCATTATACTTGTATTCATGAAAAATATTCAAATTTTTAAGAATCAACACTTTAAGATTTGTATTATTTATATTGTAATCTTTAGTATTAGTAACACCATACTCATGAACTCTATAAACACTCATAACTTCATTAACTCTTTTAAAACAACCGCATTTAGAAAGAATTGATGATAAAGAAAAATCTCCACTGAGAAAGGACGTGTACCACTCCGGGAAAACCAATGCATCCTTTCTGAAAAACAAAGATGAAGTATGCATTAGAGAGCGTTTTGCAATTAAATCTTCAGTACATAGTATTTCAGGAACCTCTTCACAGTAAATATTTGAAAGATAAGGTTTCCCTTCAAATTGAACCTTTACAAAATGAAAACTTCCAACCAGCTCCTTATCGTTTTCTAAAAGGCTCATTTGCTTTTCCAATTTTTTATTGTCTAGCCAATAATCATCACCTTCACAAATAGAAATATATTTTCCTGTACATTGTTTTAATGCAAAGACAAAATTTTCAATTATACCTAAATTACTTTCTTGAGGGAAATATTTTACGGTAATATTATTATTTTGGATAATTTTTCTTTGGATAATTTTTTTAGTATCGTCTAAAGAGCAATCATCAGATATAATAACTTCAAGATCAAATGGACCGGTTTGCATAAATATTCCATCCAATGCCTGTTCTATGTAAGCTTCATGATTGTAGGTAATCATGCATACACTAACTAGGGGTAACTTTTTTTCAGTTACTTCAGTTTTCACTTTATTACTGATTTAATTTTAGCTGGCACACCTATACAAGTGGCTTCATCTGGTACATCAACAGTAACTACAGCTCCAGCAGCAACTTTTACATTATTACCGACTTTTACCCCAGGTAATAATATAGCGCCGGCTCCAATAAAACTTAAATCTCCTACACAGGCATTTCCCAAAACCTGAACGCCCGGACTTATGGTAGAAAATCTTCCTACGGTAGCGCCATGATGAATAAAACTTCCTGTATTAATCAGAGTACCTAGGCCTAACTCAACATTTGCCCCAATAAATGAATGATGAAAAACATCAGAGGTATCAGAAGGTGAATAGGTGCTAATTATAGCCGATTCAGTGCGAATACCTACAAGTTCACCCCCTAAAGAAACAAATAACTTATACATAAACTCCCTTACCTCACACTCCCCTACACCAAGCATAAACCTGGGATCCATTTTAAAAGCATCTGTCAATTCATCCTTGGACTTTAAAACTGGATATGAAGATTGAAAAACATTTTCTGATGATACATTGTCAAAAAATTTGACACCTACATTCATCTTTTTGGAAATCAACACATCCAATACTTCCATTGCATGACTACCTGCACCTGCTATTACCATATTATTGCTATTTAGATTTATTTTCCCAAGGAAAACTTTCAATTTTGCGTTCAAACTGAAAAAATTGATTAAAATCACTTACGCCTGTTTCTTTTTGTAAATTGAGAACGAGCAATTTATTTTGCCTGTCTTTAAAATGGTATTTTACTGACGCATTGTGATTTAAATAAAGGTTGATGAGCTTTTCCTTATCATATAATATTCCACCTTCTTCGAAGTCATACACCTTGCATAGAAACTCCCAAATCCATCCATTGTATACATACTTACTTTCTTTTAATGATTTTATGGTAGGGAATTTCCCTTCATTAAATTGCTGAGAGTGAAACCTGAGCAGAGAGTGGTACCATTCTTCAGGGGAATTTCTTTCGGTTAGGATAAATCTTGCGTCAGGATAAAGCTTGTCGAGTACTTTAAATATACCGGGAGCACTAAATGGATAATCTTGAAAAAATTGAGCCGTTTTTATATAGTTTATCAGTCCTCTGTACTCTCCTTTTGGTAATTCATTTATTAATAATTCGCCAATTCTTTGTTCACCTATAATAAAACCCAAGTCTGTAAAAAGTGATTTCAAAGAAGTAGTACCGGTTTTGTTAAAGCCAATACAGAATATTTTTGGTTTGCCATAGACCTTAATTCTGTTGATAGCTGTAGCTATTTTATTTTTATAATTTACCATTCAATTTCCCTTCCATTCAATTTAAATATCATGTCCTCCCTGCAAAAATCTTCTCATAGGTAAAAATCATCATTCAAAACGCCTGTAAACTTATCATTTTACTAAAATCGATTGATTTTGATTCAAGTTCATTAAAAGTACCATATGAAGCTATCTGACCTTGTTTCAAAAGGAAAATCTGGTCCGCATTCTTGATGGTGCTCAACCGGTGGGCTATTATTATTATGGTAACTTTCCCCCTTAACCTTTCAATATTCTCCTGTATGTCCATTTCAGTTCCAGAGTCAAGTGCTGAAGTTGCCTCATCCATTAATAAAAGATTTATTCCTTTATACAACTCTCTGGCGATAGAAATTCTTTGTTTTTGCCCCCCACTTACCATAATGCCATTATTTCCTAGCCTGCTATCTTCACCCTCTTCAAGCCCGTCTACAAAATCAAATATTGCAGCTTTCCTTAATGCCTCCCTGCACCTTTCCCTATTTGTAGCATTGTCAACATCCCAGAAACTAACATTATTAAAAATACTATCATCAAAAATTACCGGTTCCTGAGTAATGTAACCTATGTGTTTTTGAAAATGATTCCTGTCAATTTCCCTTATTTCTACCCCATCAATAAACAATGACCCTGAATCAGGTAAATACAATCCAGCCAAAATATTCATTAATGTGGATTTTCCTGAACCACTTTCCCCGACTATTGCCAATACCTGATTGCGATTTATGGATAAGGATAATTGATGTAACACTTTATGTGATCCATAACTAAAGTTTAGATTATGCAACTCCATACATTCCTTTAAACCGTCTTTTTTTATTGTTCCTTGTGTATCTTTGCCATTGGCCAGTTCTTCTGTAAAATTTTTTAAATTCACTAGAGATCCATAATTTGCAATCACTGAATTCCAATAAGATTGTAATGCAAGTAGATAGGTTAGAGAACGATAAAAAAACAATAAACTTAATATGATTCCAGCTATACTACCCCCATAAAGGTTGATTTCTACCAAGATTACAGTAACGATAATTAAAATAATAATTGGTTCTCGAATAGCTGTAATTATCGAAGAAAGTAGTCCCAACTTTTTATAGAAAAATTCAACCTTTTCAATTTGCTCCCTTAATTTATTACCATAACTGCTTAACAATCCACTAGATTTAAGGTATTTAAAATAGGTTATCTTTTGTATCAAAAGACTCTGAAAATCTTGATTGTTCTTGGATATATCTACAGAATATTTTTTAGATTTTTTGAAAATGGAAGCATAAAGAAAATTTGATAAAGCACCGCCCGACATAACTAGTAGTGAAAACCTTACATTTACACTAAATGCCATTCCCACATAAATAAAAATCATTGCAAAAGCCTGCAATACATTCATATAACTACTAAAAGCCACTACTATCCTTTCAATTTCACTGGTAGCAGCGTTTTGAATCCTGCCTGAATCCTGCTTTATGAAATTTTTAAAAGCATACCGATCAAACAAATTTACAATGGATAACCTCATTTGTTTAATAAAAAAGCGACGAAGTAATATGCTATAATATTGCTCTACAAATTTAAGTACCCCCTTTAGGGAGAAAAACAGAGCCATAAGTAATAGAACCACCGAAATATTCAGTGGAATACCGTAATTTTGCATCAATGTCAGGATTATCCCAAACCTACCCATACTCTTTCCATCCGGGTTACCTCCATCAGCCATTTCCAACAATGGTAAAAACATGGTTAATCCAAGTCCATCCATCAAAGCGACCAACATACTTAAGCCAAATGCGATAAAAAGTCTTCCTTTTACTATCCTATAGAAATAAGAAAAGTAATAAAAATACTTCTTAACAAATGCTTTGAAAATATACATTAAAAATGGACCAAATGTGGCTTTAAACTAGTTTGGTTTCTAAATTACTTTTGACAAAGTGAAAACGCTGAATCATACTGCTTATATGAAGGGCTACCAATGCCGGACCAGTACTTTCGTCTACTATTCTCCCCAAAAAAAGGCCCAACCTGCCCGTATGTGTCCGGCAAATATCCTCTGTAAGATGATCCATTTTATGTTTAGGTAAGATCTCTACAAAACCTGCAGCCAATGCGGATGGTACGAGCATATGCGATCCATGCACAGCAACTACCACCTGACTCTTACTAAAAATGGAATTCCATCTTTTTTCTATTTCAAAATTGATTGAAGTCACCCTCTCATCCTTAATTCGATCAAGAAAATCAGTTGATTTTCCCAGCCCTGTTACAACAAAATTTACTTCAGAAAAACTTTTATTGATAATTTTGACCAGCCGGTTGAGAAGTGTCTTTTGTCTCCATAAAAAAATGGGATTAAAAATTTTCTCCAGCTTGAATTTTCTTGAAAACATATATAGCCAATTGAGTTGACGATTGGCCAACCAGAACCTGTCTTCTCTCCAAACAAAGGTAATTTGTGGTACACCTTGATCAAATTGCGCCAAATCAAAAGGTTTTTCTCCCAAGATTCTTTCAAAATCCATCTGTTGATGATCTAAATGGACAAAAACAGGATGAAGCAGTACCATTTTAAACCTATGAAATTGATTTTTCACCCAAGCATCTAAACCAACCACTCCTTCGGATAAACTTTTTAAGGGCACATCTACCGACCAAATCTCCACCTCAATTTTTGACAACAACCACCTGCATTGCTCAGGAATTAATACCGCAATGTTCCGACTTGAAGACCTATCCTTCTCTTTATAAACATTCCAAACTTTGGTGAATACATGTCCAAAACAGCTGTCCAGACAATTAACCAATAGCAGTTCTTCGCCCGAACTTTTGTTAAAAATTTGGAAAGCTCCTTCTGCTCCAAGCTTATCCTTCATGGAATTAATCAATGGATCAGCCAACCATGCGGCTTTTTTTTGATCAAATAATTGATATCGACTATCGCTAGAAAATGAAACCGGGAAATGGGCCATATGACCTGAAGGCAATCCTGTAAAGTACTTTAAATTACAAGCTTGGCAAGTGTATTTCCCTAAAACATGCATTCCCTGAAAATAAAGAGCTGACGTAGATTGATTACTACCCTTGCAACAAGGACATAAGCCATTAGCAATCCCTAGTTTAGGATAAATTTCAATCATCTCCTACCATTTCCTTATTCCTAATTTATCTAAATGATAGCCCATCAAGGTTTTTATTCGGCTTAGTCTGGCCTCTTTACTCTCTACAATTGTGTATTTAACCTCTGGGTTAAATACCAATGCCGCATAAGATAAATTGGATGGTGATAAGATCAGTTCTTTACAATAAGACAGGCTAATACAGTCTAATAAAGCTTCTTTCGCAAGCCTAAGACCATCTTTGTATGCTTCATTGTTATGGATTGGAATTTCACCATGGGACCTGACAAAATCATGAGCAATAATTTTAGGCGAAAATTCATTTTTCAACCTCTCCAAAAGCTGCTGATCGTCTGTTGCAATAAAAATCTTGTCATAGGCTGAAAAATTCTTTTTAATTTTTTGAAAAAAAACAGATTCATCAGCAGGAGCAACTTCCATAAAATGATCGGTCTTGCGAAAATGGACGCCCAAAACTTTTTCATGTGCTATCTCGCACTTGATGTTATCAATCTCTAGCTTTAAAGAGGGTTTGAATTTTAATCCCTCTTTCATTATTTGATGTAAAAATCTATGATGCTTTCTATTCCAAATACGCAATGGATAAACTTCATATTGATGATTTAATAGTAAGGTATCTGTACTATTAATAGCTATCTGATCAAAGAAATGCTCCCAAAAATTACCTCTTTTCTGATCGTTTTGTTGCCCTGAATAAGCATAGTTAACATTGCTGAAATCGACATAATGCGGTAATCCATACTTTTTAGCAAATGCTATTCCATATATCACTTGTAGAAATAAAGAAAAAAAACCTCTGCTACATTTACCTTCTGGATGATGTTCACAAAAAAACTCATTCTGATTACAGGAGATTATGTACCTGGCATTTTTTTGGGTCAATTGGATTAACCTTTCTTCTGAAATTGAAGACCTTTTAGGCATCTATCTACACCTCTTTATATACCCTATCCAAATTTCGCCAGCTTTCGACAGGAACCTTATAATGCCTATGAATATAAGGCTTAGCACCAAAATTTTCTTTCCACTTAAAAAGCCCCTTATTGATCATAAGCCCTTGATTTTCGTTGGAATGACCAAAATCTAAAAAAGAGTATTTCCCTGTAAATGTGTTCGCAAGATGATTGACCAAAGCATCTAGAGCATGCAATTCTCTGCCTGTACTATTGCTAGCCAAGTATTGAGTATGGATACAATTTTTGGAAAAATACACCGTGGCACCCGCTACCATTCTCTCATCCTGATAAACATTAAATTGTCTGATTTTATCAGGAAACTTTTCCACCAAAAATGTCATTTCTTCATAACTGTGGGTAGGCCTTGTTTGGTACCTGTTTTGAAGATTGGGAACAAGTAATGTATCCCAAAAGCTTTTCACCTCATTGGATTCAGTTATTTTTAAATTCTGCCGTCCGGCCTGTTTAATATTGGCTTTTTTGCCTTTATTTTTCACTTCTAAAGGTAGTTCTATGGTCAATGACAATTCCATTTGTGTTGTCTTGGCCTTTGCCAAATGCAGGATATAAGCCATTGCTTCCTCCTGAAGCGAGTTATAGAAGGTCGGAGTTTCTTTAATTTGTAAATGGCTTACCCCCAATGACTCAAAATATTGCATCAAGGTCTTGAACTGTTCAAGTTTTTGGTCAAAAGTACCTGGAACATGAATAAACCCCGCGTAACTTAAGCCTTTATGAGAATGGACGAATTCTCCTTCCCTATGGGCCGCAAATACGGCTACCGGCTTGCTTTTATTGTATAGGATTACCGAGCAATCCTGAAATTTAACTGAAGAATGGTAAGCTAAAAAATCTCTCTCATGCATTAATGTGGCGTTCGTAGCCTCTTGAAGTACTCTTCCCCAGTCCTCCTTAAGATCCGGAGAATAATGCATGACCTCATATTTTTTGACAGGCAACAGTTAGTCGATGTTTTCGGGTTTTAATCCCGGACGCCAATGTGCAATCAAGGTTTCTTTAATAGGTTGAAACCCAAATTTTTTATAAAAATCCATGGCTCTTTTATTGGCTTTCTGGGTAGATAATCCAAGTAGCTTAAAACCGGATCCATCAAGCATTACTAGGGTCTCATGCATTAATTTTCTCCCTATTCCACTACCCTGCTCACTTCCCTTGACAGCAAATAACCCAACATGGCCTCTGCCTCTCAGTAATTTAAATGTAATAAAGCCCACTAATTTTCCCGAAATTCGAGCAACGATAACTTTATGTTTCTCCGCTTTGATGGTTTCCCACCAAGTACTGTATAATTTTTCGTATTCTTGATTGGCCAAAAGTAAATCTTGCTTAAATCTAGACCATTGCCCACTTGAAAAAATCAACTCTCTTAAGGCTTTCTGATCTGATTGAGAGAGATTTCCCGACACTATCATTTCTGAAACTTCGACTTTCTGGTCTACTTTCGGGCTTTGGATCAGATCCGTTTTAATAATGTTTTTTACCAGATCTACTCTGGTACTAATGGGAGACCATCCACCCAATTTAACCAAGCCGGGTTTCCCCATAACATAGATTAAATCAAAATTTTTGGCTTGATTGTTTACTTTTTCTAAATCGGGAAGGCATCTCCCTAACTGCAACTGGCCTACCCTGTATCCAAACAAAGAAGTGTCAAAAGGTAAAAACTTTATCATTTTAAGTCTTTTGGTCTACAATATAGCGTGGACGGTTCTTTACCCCTTCAAAAGTTTTCCCAACATATAGCCCCACTATTCCAATGGTTGTTAATAAAAGCCCAAAGAGTATCCAAAGGGAAATGATAATACTTGCATAACCCGGCACTACAATGGTTCCTGAAAAATAACGTATCAAGGTGACCAATGCAAATAAAAATCCGATTAATGCGATAATTAAGCCTAATTTTATTGTCAATCGCAGAGGCTTGTCAGAAAAAGCTAGGAGGGTATTTAATCCCAAATGAAATTTAGATTTGAAAAAATAATTGGAGTGTTGATTGCTTGAAGCCCCATGTTTTACATTCAATGTGCTTTGCTTAAAACCCACCCAATGTACCATCGTGGGGAAATACCAATTGGTCTCCTTCATCTGTAGCACCTCCTGAATGACCTTCTTATTGTAAACCCCAAAATTACCAATACTGGGATCTTGATTAATCCCGGACATAAAATAAAAAAACTTATAATATATTATGGTCAAGACCTTTGAAAACCAAATAGCCTTTTTATCCATTCTTCTGGCCAATACCGCATCATAGCCAAGTTGAGCTTTGGTCAACATCATGGGTATCTCTTCGGGGAGATCTTGTAAATCCGCATCCATTACCACTATCCACTCCCCTTGAGCCAATTCCAAACCGGCAAAAATGGCTTGATGCTGTCCAAAATTTCTGCTGAATCGCAGACCATTGATAAAATCATCTTTATTTGCGGCCTTACGGATGATGTCCCAACTCCTATCTTTACTTCCGTCATCAACCAATATCAATTCAACCTCTGAACTAATCGCTGATAAAGCTCGCTTTAATCGATCAATCAACTCTTCTAAGCCTGCTTCAGACTGAAAAACGGGAATGACCACAGAAAGAAAAATTGAGGGCTCAGAGGTCATCACTTGATTGTTCATAAACCAGCAAGCCGGGAAGACCTCCTTCAGGTTCGGTTTCCAAAATCTTAACTTTTAACTTCCTATTGATTTTCTCTTCTGTTTTATTTATTAAGAATTTAAGGTAATCCTCATTGATTTTCTCTGCAATAATCGTCAATTCAATGGTTCCGGTGTCTTTTCCTTCCGCATAATCTCCACTTATAATGGCTTTATCCACACTTCCTAAACCCTGTACAACTTGATCGATAAGGGTATCAAAACCTAAATATTTGCGTACAATATTTTTAATATCCATGTACAAGGGATGGTTTTCATTGGCTTGGTAGCTTTTGGTTTTCCCCTCGGTCTTCCAATTAAGTAAACCGGCATTTGAAAGTCTATTCAATTCTATTCTTACAGAGTTAGTAGATTCTCCAAATTCCTCTGCCAAACCTCTTAAGTAACCTCGGTTTCTAGCATTAGAAAAAAATTTTACAAGTAATTTAATCCGAGTCTTGGATGTAATCAGAGATTCTATCAAGATAAAAATTTAAAGTTGGTGACTACAAAAGGATACCAAATACTAATTACTGGATACAAAAAACATAAAAATCAGCACTTTAATAATGTACCTCCTATGGCTTTCACAGCTTCGCCTCGTAACACACAATGTAGGAGTAACAAAATTACTCGATCATGGCAAAATCGCAAGTTTTAATTTAAATATTATTGGCTAGACTAATACATCAAGCCCAAGCTTAACCCAAAAAGAAAGAGGGTTTAAAAGAGGAAACAATGAAGGGAAAAGTCAGCAAGCATTGAAAAATACAAATGTACCTTCTATCTTTAGGGCTAACCTTTTAAATAAACCGAATATAATTACATGGAAAAAATTAAAGTAGCGGTTGTTGGAACGGGGTTTATTGGCCCTGCCCATATTGAAGCCCTAAGAAGAAACCCAAATATTGAGGTAGCCACACTTTGTGAAGTCAATGAAGAACTCGCCAAAGAAAAAGCTGCTTTACTAGGCATAGAAAAAGCCATGCTTTTCGAAGATATGCTAAAAGACGAAGAGATTAAAGTTGTACATATTTGCACGCCAAACTTCCTTCACTATAGCCAGTCCAAAGCTGTATTGGAAGCGGGAAAACATGTAGTTTGCGAAAAGCCATTGGCTACAAAAATTGAAGAGGCTGAAGAGCTAGTAGCCTTGGCAGAAAAAACAGGTTTAGTCAATGCTGTTCATTTTAACCTAAGGTATTATCCGATGGTAAGGCAAATGAAAACCATGAGAGAAAGTGGTGAATTAGGTGATATTTATTCCATCATGGGCTCCTATTTGCAAGATTGGTTGTTTTTGCAAACGGATTACAATTGGAGGCTGGAGCCGGATAAATCAGGAGATTCCAGAGCCATCGCAGACATAGGCTCTCACCTGTTGGATTTAACCGAATATGTAACCGGATTAAAAATCACGGAAGTGATGGCGGATTTTTCTACCGTTCACAAAACAAGGTTAAAACCACTTAAGGCAATAGAGACCTACAGTGGAAAAAGCCTTGCACCTTCAGACTACGAAGAAGTGCCTATCAATACCGAAGACCATGCCACGGTAATGTTAAGGTTTGACAATGGAAACAAAGGTTCTGTAACAGTTAGCCAGGTGAACGCCGGCAGAAAAAACAGGTTAAACATTGAAATTGCCGGTTCAAAAGCAAATTTTGAATGGTGCAGTGAAAAACCTAATGAAATGTGGATCGGCAAAAGAGAAACGGCCAATCAACAATTAATGAAAGATCCATCTTTATTCAATGCAGAGGCAGGCAAGCTCATTAGCTTTCCAGGTGGCCATAATGAAGGTTTCCCGGATACTTCCAAACAAATGTTTAAGGAAGTATATGCAGCAGTAATTGATGGCAAGCAACCTACGCAACCAAGTTATCCAACCTTTGCGGACGGACATCGTGAGTTATTAATCTGCGAAAGAATAATTGAAAGTCATAAAAAACAGGCTTGGGTTAAAATTTAAAAATTTTATATCCCTCCCCAATATTCTCGTCCCGGCTTTTCAGGTGAAAGGCCGGGACCCTAAAGCATTACTAAAGACAGACTGATGGGCAATAAGAGAATTAGCTAACTACTAGTATTTTTAGCCATCAGAAGCTTAACAATTTTTAATTTTGTCCGTTTATTATAGTTATTCAAATATTTTAACCTAAATAAAACCAAAACATGAAATCATCAACCTTGAAAATGCTAAGCTTTTCTGCTTTCCTTATGCTTTCAGTAGTATTTATGTCAAATGCTCAGAAAAAAGCCAGCCCTGCTAAAACAGCTACAGGAACTATAAATGGAGCAGAAATCACTGTTAATTACAGTAGCCCATCTGTGAAGGGCAGAACAATTTTTGGAGACCTTGTTCCACTGGGGAAAGTTTGGAGAGCCGGTGCCAATGAGGCTACAATTTTTGAGACCAGCAAAGACATTACAGTGGAAGGAGAAAAACTACCTGCTGGAAAATACAGCTTCTTTATTATTCCCGGAGAAAATTCAAGCACCTTTATCTTCAATAAGCAGACAGGCCAATGGGGAACTAAATATGACGAAAGCCAAGATGCTTTAAGGGTTACCGTTAATTCAGGTCAAACCAGCACCCTTACAGAAAGTCTAACTTATACTGTAATGGACGATGGCCTAGAGGTGAAATGGGAATATGGACGTGCCAAGGCATCAATAAAATAATATATAAAAAGGCTGTTTAATTAAATAAACAGCCTTTTTATTTCTCTAAAACAAATCCCGAAAGCTTTCCTTGCTGCAATTGTCAGTTTTTCCTGTTCAAAATCATATCTGAGTCCATTTTGTTTTTTTACCTTTGTATCAAAACAATCACTTTTGAAGGACTTCCCCAAACTTCCCATTCTAGAGGTAATCCCTCAATTAAAAGATCGGCTTAGTACTGCCCCAATTGTATTGCTTCATGCTCCTCCAGGAGCAGGTAAAAGCACACTTGCCCCCTTGACTTTAATGAAGGAAAATTGGCTCAATGGAAAAAAAATAATAATCCTTGAACCCAGAAAGCTTGCAGCCATAAGTATTGCACAAAGAATGGCTCAACTTATTAATGAACCTGTAGGGGAAAGCATCGGTTATCGGGTCAGGTTCAATACCTGTGTGGGCAAAAATACCAGAATAGAAGTGATTACAGAGGGGATTCTGACCAGAATGATGCAGCAAGACAATGGTCTTGAAGAAGTTGGTTTAATTGTTTTCGATGAATTTCATGAACGTAGCATTCATGCAGATTTGGGACTTACCATTGCGCGGGAAATCCAAGAAGTGCTTAGACCAGACCTAAAACTTTTAATCATGTCTGCTACCCTTGATAGCGATGACTTGTCGCGTAACCTTAAAGCCCCCTTGGTAGAAAGTTCAGGCCGATCCTTTCCGGTAAACATTCAATATAGGGCCGGTTCTGACTTGTTCAATTTACCTAAAAACACGAGTCTTATCATTAAAGAAGCCTTGGATAATCATGAGGGAGATATATTGGTGTTTTTACCTGGGCAGGGAGAAATCAATAAAACAGCCAGCCTAATGGAAAATTGGCCTGATGACCTTGCCATTTATAAATTATATGGGCAAATGGCCTACAACCAGCAAAGAGCTGCACTTTTACCTCACCCTCAAGGAAAAAGAAAAGTGGTATTGGCTACAGCCATCGCCGAGACCAGTCTAACCATAGAAGGGATTAAAATCGTAATTGATGGAGGGTATATGAGAAGTGGAAAATTTAACCCCAACACAGGATTAAATAAGTTGGTGACGATCCCTGTGACCGCCGACACTGCGAATCAAAGAGCTGGAAGAGCAGGTAGGCTAGGTCCCGGAATATGTTTTAGGTTATGGTCTAAAGGTAGCCAAGCAAACCTGATTCCCTTTAGACAACCGGAAATAATGGAAGCAGACCTGAGTCCATTGGCCTTGGAACTTTATCAATGGGGAACACATGATCCTTCTCGATTGAATTGGGTCAATCCTCCACCCTCGGGTAATTGGACTCAGGCAGTGGAAACATTAAAAAACTTAGGGGCTATTACTAATAAAAATATCACCCCACACGGTGAATCCTTACATGATTTTCCATGTCATCCAAGAATTGCACATTTACTTGTTTACAGCCAATTATTAGGTTTGGAAGCCTTGGGCACAGACCTGGCTGCTATTCTGGAAGAAAAAGACCCACTAGGACCAGGAAGAGGCATAGATATCAACTTGAGAATTGAAGAACTACGCCGGTATAGAAGCGGAACCTCCACCTATTTCAACTTTAAGAAAATTGAACAAGTTGCCAAAGCCTACAGACAAATACTTAGTATAAAAGCAGAAAATTCAGCCATCGATCCTTATGCCACAGGATTATTAATTGGGCAGGCCTTTCCTGAAAGAATCGCCAAGGCAGGTGATCAAGCCCAATTTAAATTGTCTAATGGTAAACTTGCGCGAATGGATAAAAATGACAACATGGCTTCAGAAGATTGGATTGCAATAGCCCACATGGATGAAAGAGATGGTGTCGGTAAAATATTCTTGGGAGCCCCATTAGACCCGAAAGCAATACAGTCCATGGTAAAATCTGAGGAAAGGATCTATTGGGAAGAGGCCTCAGCCTCCATTCAAGCAGTTGAGGAACGCAGAATAGGGCTAATTGTATTGGAAAAAATTCCATTAAAAAAACCTGATCCTCTGTTGATACAAGAATGCTTGGTAAGAATGCTTGCCAAGTCGGGTGAAAAGTGGCTTAATTGGGACGATAGGACAAGACAACTTCAATGTAGAGTCATGAGTCTAAGCATTTGGAACGAAACCGGATCATTGCCGAATTTTAGCACAGATCAGTTATTAAAAACTGCGCATGAGTGGCTCTCTCCTTATTTAGAAAATATACATTCAGGCTCAGAATTAAAAAAATTACCGCTTTGCAATATATTAAAGGACAGTTTGACATTTGATCAACAAATGGAACTCAATCGCTTGGCTCCGGAAAAAATCAAACTCCCCAGTGGTTCAACCCTACCCATTGCGTACAATTTTGATGGAAATCCCCCGATTTTAGCCGCACGCCTTCAGGAGCTTTTTGGATGGAGTCAAACCCCTGCAGTCAATGAAGGTAAAAATCCTTTATTGATCCATTTGTTATCTCCCGGTTTTAAACCTGTTCAGGTAACCCAAGATTTAAAAAGTTTTTGGGACAATACCTACCATGAGGTAAAGAAGGAGTTGAAACGAAGGTATCCCAAACACCATTGGCCGGAAAACCCCTGGGAGGCCCAAGCAATAAGAGGTGTAAAACGAAAAAAATAAGATTTGTGAGAAAATTTTTTTATACTTAAAAAAAACACTCTAAATAGCTAAGGAATAAAAATTTCAATCATAGAAAAGTGGATGAATATTTGTTAAAAATATATCCCGTATCTCGATAAATGATTAATCAAATCTCTTATTTTTCATACATTCAAATATTTTAAAGTATGCAATACTAAATTAATATAATAATTATTGTAGCTTTAAAATTTTAAAAGGAGATAAATTTGACATGTCTTTAACAAAGCAAAAGAAAGGCAATTTTTTCAATTCATTGCAGGTTTTTAGAGGATTGGCAGCGCTGATGGTAGTATATCATCACCAGTGGATATCCTTCTCTTATTTTTTTGATGTTCAAGATACTATACTTTTATTCATTGCCACATTGGGCAAGCATGGGGTGGATTTTTTCTTTGTATTATCAGGGTTTATTATTACTTACTCTTGTTACAATAAAAAAGCCGGTAAACTTACCATCAAATCGTACCTTATAAACCGTGTTTTTAGAATTTATATTCCTTACTTACCCATTTCGATATGCATGCTTTTGCTTTACCATTTATTTCCTAACATCTCTGGAAGCAGTCGTTCCATAAGTTTGATAACTTCATTAACACTATTTCCTGATGGACTTCCGGCACTTTCTGTGGCATGGACACTTATCCATGAGATGATGTTTTATTTATTATTTATTATTTGGTTTTTTTCTAGAAAAGGTTGGTTCATTTTCACATTAGTCTGGACAATGGTGATCGTTTACCTAAATTGGATAAATCCTTTGTCATTCTTGAACAGCATTCCAATTCTAAAATATCTGATCTCATCCTATAATTTGGAATTCATAATAGGCTTTTATTCAGCCGTTTTTATTAAAAAACACGCTATTTTAGCAAACAAAAACATTTTTCTTCTTATCTCTTTCATACTATTCGGAATTGGTCTTGTACTGAAATGGTACGGTTGGAATTTTACCTTTTTGATTTTTGCTTTTGGATTTGCCTTACTTATTCTCGGCAGCCTTGGGTCGAGATTAGACAAGGTAAATGCTTCAAGCCTATTAATGTTAATAGGAAATGCCTCCTACTCTATTTATTTGATACACAATCCAGAAATTAGCATCTTGATTCGGTTATTTACTAGCTATTTAACTTTTATGTCGGAGGGGATGATATTTATCGCAATATTCATTAGCTGCTGTGTCACTGGTATCTTATACAGTAAAGTTTTTGAAGTGTTTTTATTGGGCAAAGCAAAATCCAAATTCTTACCTATTCCACCTATGAAGCACAGCTTCACCATAGCCAAATAACAAAAATTACTCTCTGTTTGAACCAATGGAAATAAATCGAATTCACTTTTATATAAGAATAAAAAATTCGATAAAAAAACTGTTAATTTTCAGTCTTTGATGGTAATGATATAATAATTTCTACGCTTGAATCTTTCTATAGTTTTAGCTATTTTTACGAAGATATACTGAAAAACCATCCTAAATGAAACATTTATTTTTCTCTTTCTGCTTATTATTAGTAATTAATTTCGCGATTGCGCAAGAGTATAGAGTTTACAAAGCCCCAACTTTTAGAGAAGAATGGAGCAAGCCTAGTTATTACCCCGATAGGGTGGTATTGAATTTTGGGGCAGATCCGGCCACCGAAGCCAATGTAACATGGAGAACCGACACTTCTATTCCTACAGGCTATGCTGAAATTGCGATAGCAGACGGCGCCCCAAAATTTTGGAGAAATGCCGAAACCTATGAAGCAAAAACAGAAGTATTAGATGGATTGAAAATTGAAGATGTAAAAGTCGAAGCAAACTACCATTCCGTAAAATTTAAAAACCTCAAACCTGGCACCATGTATGGATACCGGGTAGGAGATGGTGAATCATGGACTGAATGGACACAGTTTACAACCGCATCCAAAGACAATAATAAACCTTTTTCTTTCCTGTATGTGGGAGACGCGCAGAATTATGTGCTTGAGCTTTGGGCTAGGTTAATCCGAGAAGGTTACCGCAAAGCTCCGGATGCCAAATTCATTATCCATGCCGGTGACCTGATAAACAGGGCTCATAGAGACCAAGAATGGCACGAGTGGTTTACAGCCGGAGGCTTTATCCATAGCATGGTCCCATCAATGGTTACACCTGGAAATCATGAATATAGAAACATTCCGGAACTAGATGGAGAAGATGGGGAGAGAAGACTATCTATACAATGGCGCCCTCAATTTACACTTCCTGAAAATGGCCCTAAAGGACTGGGACTAGAGGAAACTGTATACTATATGGACTACCAAGATGCTCGTATCATCTCCTTAAATAGCAATGTTGCTCAAAAGGAACAGATCCCTTGGCTCGAAAAGGTTCTCTCAGAAAACACAAAAAAATGGACCATTGTGACCTATCATCATCCTCTGTTTTCTGCTTCAGCAGGCAGAGACAATGATGAATTAAGAAAAGCATGGAAACCTATATTCGACAAATATAAAGTTGACTTGGCATTGCAAGGTCATGATCATAGTTATGCTAGGGGCCGTGTATCTCCGGAAGACAATGTCATGGATGGATTGAATGCAAGGGATAAAACAGGAACTGTTTATGTAGTATCTGTTAGTGGTGGAAAAATGTATAGTGTAAGTGAAGAAGGGTGGAAAGGAAAAGGTGCAGAAAGGGATCGTAAAGCTGAAAACACCCAATTGTTTCAGGTGATTAATATAGATGGGGATAAACTAAGTTTTGAATCCTATACTGCTGTAGGTGAATTATATGATGCTTTCGATTTGGTAAAACAAGAAAATGGCATCAATGAATTTATCGAAAGAAAAGCTGAAGCAGGAGATGAGAGAAGGTTCTCAAACACCATCCCTTATGAAGACCCCTTACCGGAAAATCTTCAGACCATATTGCTTTCTAAATATCCGGGCAATGAAATCACAAGAGTAAGTGCTTCTAAAAATGAAAAAGGAGTTTTGGTTTTTAATGTTAGGCTAGAAAAAGATGGGGAAAGGACTAACGTATCCATTGATGCCAAAGGAAATATTTTAGATTAACTCATTGAGGGTTGATTGACATAACACTCCCAAAAAAGGGCCAATCCTGCTTAGGATTGGCCCTTTTTTTATTGGATTAATTTACATTTCCGGTAAAGCAAAAGCTACATAGGCATCACCCGCCGGGGTTCCTAACCTGTTTGCCCCTCCGGCAGCAATCACCACATACTGCTTTCCGCTTACTTCATAGACAGCAGGCACAGCATACCCCCCAAAAGGGAGCTTGTATTCCCATAAAATTTCTCCTGTCGCCACATCAAAAGCCCTAAACATTTCATCGGGAGTTCCTCCCATAAACACCAAACCTCCGGCAGTGGCAACACAGCCACCAAAGTTCTGTGTACCCGTGGCAGGCACTCCTCTTTCTTTCAATTTCGGATATTCACCTAAGGGAACTTTCCATTTTATGGTTTTCGTTTTGAGATCAATTGCATTCAATGTCCCCCAAGGAGGCTTACTCCCGGGAAAACCTTCCTCATCGGTAAAAATCCTAAATCCCTGCAAAACATAGCGTTCACTGGGGCCCTTCTCTTCTTTGATCTCATGAATGGGATCTGAAGTAGGCTTTTCCTCAAGCAGAAAGTCTATCAAGGCTTTTAATTTATTTTCTTCAAATCCTTGAAAAGCGGGCATCAATCCATTTCCATGGGTAATAATTTTAGTTAATGTTTCTCTTGTGTGTCTGTCCTTTAATCCCCTCAATGAGGGAAATGCATCATCTAAACCTTGAAGTTCTGCTCCATGACAATTGGAACAGTTGGATAAATAGGTACTCCTACCAGGATGCTTGGAAGGTTCTCCCTCTTGACCTACCTTTTCTGCAATGTTCCGAACTTGCAGGATCATAGGGATTTCATTGGCGTTTACATAAAGCATATGGTTGTCCGGATCATAGGAAGCTCCTCCCCAAATCATCCCTCCTCTCGTAGCCGGGAAGGTGAGTGTCCCTTCTAAACTTGGCGGAGTATACAAACCTTCATTTCTGTATTTTTTAAATTCCTCCTTGACATAGATATTGGCTTCTTTGGAAATATCGGTGAGCATGGTACTGTCCAAGCCTTGCCGAGTTACAGTAATTCCCTGATCAAATTTCTGAGTGGGGTGAGCTACTTCTCCGGGAACATACGAAGGAGGAACATTTCTTTCTTCCATAGCCATCAATGGCTCTCCAGTTAACCTATTAAGAACAATTAATTCTCCCATTTTAGTAGGTTGTACCAGTGCTTTCACCATTCCATTTCCAGAAGGTATATTGACTAATGTAGCGGCACAGGCCAGATCATAATCCCAAATATCATGGGTAACCACCTGGTAATGCCACTTTCTTTCGCCTGTTTTTGCATCCAGGGCAAGAATCGAATTTCCAAAAAGATTTTCTCCTAACCTATTCCCCCCATAAAAATCATATACCGGAGAACCAGTAGATACATAAACCCATCCCAATTCTTCGTCCAAGCTCATACCTCCCCAATTATTGGCCCCACCATAATTTTCTCCATCCTGCCATTTCCATGTGTCATGCCCCAACTCACCTTCTTTAGGTATGGTATAAAATACCCATTCAAATGCACCTGTTTTAGCATTATAAGCCCTAATATGCCCGGGTGATGCATCATAACCTTCTCCCGTGGCCGAACCAAGAATAATCAGGTCTTCAAATACAATTCCCGGTGTGCTCATGGAAATTGATAAAGTTTCGGGATCGACTCCTAAATTCTTACGCAAATCAAGTTTCCCTTGCTCTGCAAAATCCGGTACCAATTCACCCGTTTGGGCATCTACAGCAAATAGATAATAACCAACAGCCATAAAAATCCGAACATGATCGCCTGCTCTGTAATGAAAAAAACCTCTGTTAACTCCTCCCGATTGACCATATTTTTCCGGGTCAAAGCGCCAAAGTTCTGTTCCTTTCTCGGCATCCAATGCAATGAGGTCAAGTTGAGGAGAACTAACATACATCACCTTTCCAATAATCATTGGATTGCACTCCATGGGAGTTCTTTCTTTTGCATCACCTGTATGGTAGGTCCAAGCCGGCTCAAGCAAATGAACATTTTCCTTGTTTATTTGCTCCAATCCGGAAAACTGAGCAGCTGTTTTGGTTGCACGGTAATGTTCCCAGCTTTGGTAATTTTTAGATTCCGATTGGTCTGTTTTTTCTGAACAGGACAATAACCCAAAAAGACCAATTAAAATAAACCCACTACTGATTATCCTTAACATCTTATTTTATTTTCGCGTCAAATGGCCATTCCGGATCCTCAACTCTGCTTTTTTCCATTAAAAGCTTAATTTCTTTGACCACATCAGGATGGTCTTGAGCCAGGTCTGTGGTTTCACCGGGATCCTCCTCTAGGTTATACAAAAGAATGGTTTCATTGCCCTTGAACACATCCCTTTTGATGCCTTTCCATTTACCTTTACGTACAGCTTGTTTACCACCTTTTTCATGAAACTCCCAATATAGGTGAGAATGTGTCGGCTGTCCACCTTCACCCAAAAGGGTAGGTAAAAAGGAAATACCATCAATAGGCTCTTCCAATTCTTCATCTACCAAAGCAGAAAAAGTGGGTAAAATATCCCAAAATGCACTAATATGGTCTGTCTGACTTCCTTTTTTAACTTTGGCCGGCCAGCTCAATATCATCGGAACATGAATCCCTCCTTCCAATAAGTCTCGCTTATACCCTTGAAAAGGTCCGTTACTATTGAAAAAATCAGGGTCTGCTCCTCCTTCAAGATGTGGGCCATTGTCGGAAGTAAATACAATCACCGTATTTTCTAAAATATTCAACTCATCCAATTTAGCAACAATTTCTCCAACATGATCATCAAGAAGAGTTACCATTGCTGCAAAGGCGGCATGTGGGTAGGCTTGTGAACCGTATCCACCTACCTTATATCGGGGGTGTTCAGGATCATCGACACCCTTATAAAAAGTCTCAGGACCCAATTTACTTTCATACTGGTAGGGTGGTTCAGGATTGGTTTTGGTTAGAAATTTTTCCATATACTCTTCCGGAGCAAAAAGTTCTGCATGAGGAATAATCGTGGGTACAAACATAAAAAAACTCGTATCCTTATTAGCTTCTATAAATTCCAACCGCTTTTCCTGAATAAGATTAGGCGCATATTGTCCCTGCTCTGTGCCTTGATTTCCTTCCAAGCTTATAATTTTATCATTGTCCCATAACTCTCTAGGATAATAATTATGAGCGATGGTCTGGCTATTGAACCCAAAGAAAACATCAAATCCCTGATTTAGCGGAGCGCCTGAAGATCCCGGATATCCTAATCCCCATTTACCAAATGCCCCGGTAGTATACCCGGCTTTTTTCAAAACTCCTGCCAAGGTTAGTGAGCCTGCTGCTAAGGGAAATTGCCCATCATTCAAGCCTCTATTTCCTCTTACTTGCGTATGCCCGGTATGCATTCCAGTCATCAAAGCCGATCTGGATGGTGCACAAACTGTCGCTCCTGAATAATGCTGTGTAAATACCATCCCATTCGCAGCCAACTTGTCAATATTTGGGGTGCTGAACTTTGTCTGCCCAAGAAAACTCAAATCACCATACCCAAGATCATCTGCCAGAATAAAAATGATGTTAGGCCTTTGAGTGGGAGCGTTATTGCTTGAACCATTGCTACAGGAAGAAATCCCCAACAAAAGCACTGCTGAAATGGCAGCCATTAGTGGAAGCTTATATGTTTGAATCTTCATTTCGAGTGTTAAATTAATTGTTGTTTTTATTATACAGTCCTGTGTCACCTTTTTCCAATTGTACAAGCAATTGCTCCACTATTTCGGGTTGCTCATTGGCTATGTTTTTGGTTTCCATAGGGTCATTTATATGGTCATACAATTCGATTGTAGGTTTTTCCTCTCTAAAATATTTCATTATGCGGTACTTTTCTGTTCGCATCGAAATTCCATTTCTGAAATAACTGAAAGCCAATGCTTCTCTATTTTGATCACTACCATTTTGTAACAGAGGAACTAAGCTTTGTCCATCCAAAGAAAAATTGGTCGGGATATTGGTAAGCTCCATTAGTGTTGGATACAAATCAATACTACTTACCGGCATTTCAGAAGAGATTCTTTGAGGCTTGTATCCCGGAACTTTAATTATCAATGGACTTCTTACGGCTGTTTCAAAAATGGTATGCTTTCCCCAAACCCGATGGTCACCTAAATGCCATCCATGATCTCCCCACACCACCACAATGGTATTGTCTGCTAAGCCCAAAGCCTCCAGCTCATCCATAACTTTCCCTACCAACGCATCGCTGTAACTCACTGCTGCATAATAAGCATGTTTGAGCTTTCGAGCATATTCATCCGACAACTGGTGGTCCAATCCGGCTTTTTCCTCTCCCAAAGCGTATTGATTGAATTCTCCACTAGCCTGTAAACTACTCATTGAAACATTTTCAGGTAAATTGGGGGCAGTGGACAAAAGTATGTCTTCCCTCTTATATAAATCCCAATATTTCTTTGGGGAGGTAAAAGGCAAATGGGGTTTAAATAAACCTAAGCCCATAAAGAAAGGCTCTTCTTTACCTGCCAATTCTTTTAATTTCTCTATCGCCAATTGTGTGGAAAGCCCATCCGGATACCCCTCATCCGTAACATCGGCTGCTTCGTAGGGTTTTACTTGTTTCTTTTTCCCTTGCCTATTTGATCCATCCGCATATCCAAAAAAAGCATTCCAACCGGTACCCCATTTACCGGGATTGAATAGCATTTCATCCCAGCTATAGGGCATTTCAGATTTTGCCCCTTCAGGACTCGCTTCATACCCATAAACAAGACCATCTACTGAATGGCTAATTTTCCCTATCCCCACAGTATAGTACCCGTTTCTTTTCAAATGATGAACAAAGCTCTCCGGTTTTTCTCCCTCGGGAGCGTCTGCCATCATATTTGCAATAGCAGAGTTGCTCAAGTGCTCACGGGTACTGGGTAGCATTCCTGTCAATATACTGCTACGAGAGGCTCCGCATGTCGGTATTTGGACATAGTGATTTTCAAAGACAGTTCCATTCTTACCTATGGCATCTAAATTGGGCGTATGGATAATGTTGTTACCATATACTCCCAGTTCAGGTCGGAGATCATCAATGGCAAAAAATAAAATATTATAAGGTTTTTTTTCTTGGGCTTCTAGCCCATAAGACTGAAGAAAACAAATTATAGCACAGCAAATTGCCGGAAACAGTTTTGGTGTCATTGGGTATATTTAAATTATAATTTTATGAAATAAAGCAATTTAAATATAAAGGTTAATCATATAAATAAAAACAGTCTTTTATTAAGCGGTAAATGCCTGAGATAATCCATGCTATAAGCATTTAATTAATAGGAATGATCGCAAATGTTTTTTTTAAAGAGAAAAATTTAACAGCGAAGAGACCAGACTTCTTCATTTTAGCTTAGAATTATAATTCTTTTTACCTTGTAATCGCATCAAACCAGTGAAAAACATCCGTACCATACATGCAGCCTAAAAGAAAAGTGAAAATCAGTACACCTGCAGAGACAGCTGCAGGTTTAAAATCCATTCAGACCGTTGCCTATAGGATTTGGGAAGAAACCCATATTGGCAAGGGGGTGAAAACCTTATTTAAATTAAATCAACCCGAAGGCTTGGACTGTCCCAGCTGTGCGTGGCCCGACCCTGATGCCAAAGACGTATCAAAAATTGCTGAATATTGTGAAAATGGAGCCAAAGCGATCGCTTGGGAAAGCAGTGTTAATAAAATTGAAGCTTCCTTTTTTCAACAACATAGCATCAATGATTTATTAGAAAAATCAGATCACTGGCTGGAAAAGCAAGGCAGATTAACACAACCTATGGTCATCAGAGAAGACCAAGATCACTATTCTCCCATTTCTTGGAAAGATGCTTTCAATTTATTGGCAGAAAAACTTCAAGCACTTGATCATCCTGATCAAGCCATATTCTACACTTCCGGTCGCACCAGCAATGAAGCGGCATTTTTGTACCAGTGTTTTGTCCGACAATTTGGCACCAATAACCTTCCTGATTGTTCCAATATGTGCCATGAAGCATCCGGAAAGGCATTGACTGAAACCGTTGGCATAGGTAAAGCCTCTGTGATTTTAAATGATATCCCCAAAGCAGAATTATTGATAGTTATGGGGCAAAACCCTGGAACCAATGCACCAAGAATGTTAACGGCCATGGAAAAGCTAAAACAAAATGGAGGGAAAATTGTTTCTGTAAATCCACTACCTGAAACAGGTTTACTTCAATTTCGCAATCCGCAAAAACCTTGGGGATTTATAGGAAAACCTACAGCTATCCATGACTTGCACTTACAAGTAAAGGTAAATGGTGATTTACCTTTACTAAAGGCTTTGTTAAAATTGCTGCTGGAGGCAGAAAAACTTCAACCGGGAAAGGTTTTTGACCAAGCCTTTATTCTAGAAAAAACCAGTGGTTACCAAGCCCTTATATCACACCTTGAACAATTAAATCTAAAGGAATTGATTCAAGAGACCGGCGTTCCGGAATCACAGGTCAGAGAATTGGCCGAGATGCTTATAGCGAAAAAACGCATTATTATCGCTTGGGCAATGGGCATTACTCAACATCGGAATGCTGAAAATACTATAAGGGAAATTGTCAATATTTTATTGGTCAAAGGTTCTATAGGTAAAGCCGGGGCAGGCACTTTACCAGTAAGAGGACACAGCAACGTACAAGGAGACCGAACAATGGGGATCTGGGAAAAAATGCCTAAAAGTTTTATGCAGCGATTGGGAAAAGTATTTGATTTTCAGCCACCTGAAAAAGAAGGAGTTCATGCTGTCGGGGCCATTCATGCCATGGCTGAAGGTAAAGCCAAAATCTTTATGGGAATGGGTGGAAATTTCGCTTTGGCTGCCCCTGATACAGCTAAGGTTTTTGATGGCCTAAAGCAATGTACACTTACCCTACATGTCTCCACCAAACTTAATAGGAGTCACTTGATTCATGGCAAAACAGCCTTGATCTTACCTTGTCTTGGGAGAACAGAAAGTGACATCAGTAGCCTTGGTCCTCAGTTTGTAACTACAGAAGATACTGCAGGAAGAGTTAGAATGTCACATGGTGACCTTGAACCCGTTTCTCCCACGTTAAAAAGTGAAGTCGGTATTATTTGCGACATGGCCAGAGCAGTATTGGGCAAGTCTAATACCACAGATTGGGAAGGGATGAAAGAAAATTACGACTTAATTAGAGAAAAAATAGAAGCTGTTATTCCCGGCTTTGAAAGGTATAACGAAAATGTGAGGAAAATAGGAGGCTTTTATTTACCCAACGGAGCAAGGGAAATGAAATTTAATACGCCGGATAGAAAGGCTCAATTAACTATTAATCCACTTAATCCAACCAGGCAACCGGAAACACCTTTTATTCTTATGACAGTTCGAAGTCATGACCAATTCAATACTTCAATTTACGGTTATGATGACCGATATAGGGGGATTAGCAATAGCCGTGAAGTGGTCATGATGAATACGGACGACATGAAAAATTATAATTGTACAGCCGGAGACCTAGTGAAACTTACCAGTATTTTTGCAGGTAAAAAACGTGTACTTGAAGGTTTTCAAGTAGTTCCTTATAATATTCCCCCGGGTTGTCTTTCTGTTTATTTCCCCGAGGGGAATGTGTTAGTGGCTTTGGATAACAATTCAGTGGAAAGTCACTGCCCTGCATCAAAATATATAGAAGTATTTTTAGAAAAATTGAGTGATGGAAGGGACAGATAGTCTGGTTAGTCTTAGAAAAATTTATAAATACAGTAAAGCTGAAGCAGGTCATTTGAAGGACCTCCTTGCAGTGGAATCTCCATTGCAAATCCGTTTAGAATTTGAAAAAAATCACGAATGGCATAAAAAAGATTTACTGGTAACCATGAGAAGTCCTGGAAATGATTTTGATTTGGCGCTGGGTTTTTTGTTTGCTGAAGGAATAGTAGAAAGCAACCGAGACATCCTCCTGATGCGGTATTGCCAGCGGGTAAAACCGGAAGAAAAAGGCAATGTTTTAATTGTAAAATTTGTGGAAGGATTCAAGGTTGATTTAAAAAAGCTTGAGCGAAATTTTTATACCAATTCAAGTTGTGGAGTTTGTGGCAAAACTGCTATTGACGCGGTAAAATGTGTCAATGATGTTTTGCCCATTAACCATCAATGGCAAATAAATCCGGAAACCATATTAAGTATCCCTAAGAACCTGCTCACCTCCCAAACTGCTTTCAAATACACCGGAGGTTTACATGCAGCAGCCTTATATGATCAAAATGGAAATCTATTATTGCTTAGAGAAGATATTGGCCGACACAATGCATTGGATAAACTAATTGGGGCATGCTTAAAAGAAAATATTGATTTAAGCAAGGAGAAAATTGTTTTGCTAAGTGGCCGGGTAAGCTATGAAATGGCACAAAAAGCCATCAATGCAGGCATTCCTGTAGTATTGGCCTTTGGCCCACCAACTCAATTGGCAGTTGATCTTGCTCAAGAAAAAAAGATGACCCTTATTGGATTTTTAAAAGAAGAAAGTTTTAATATTTATAGCGGAGAAGAAAGAATTAAAATAGTGGGTAAAAAAATATTTTAACAGTTACCCACTATTTGCAATGGAAAGATTCCATTTTGAAAAGTTTATTTATCACCTGATTCAAAGGTACGAAGGCTTCACAGTTTTAAAAATACCGTGATCAGGGTATTTTTTCTGCATTTATGCTTTTATTAAAACATATCCCACCCTAATTTTATCAGGATAAAATTAACATAATTTCCTTATTTTAAATGATTTATAATAAAATACAGGCAGTATGAACTGGAAATTGACTTGGATTTCGTGCAAGGGTATTTCTATTCGGTTGGCAGAACAAAAATAATGATAATCGAATTTATGGTAAAATTTTGTCCCAAAAAAAATTCCACCAAAAGAATGAGCAAAATTTGATAATACCCATATATGCGCACAAAAAAATCAACATATCTAAGATTAAGTCTGTCTTGCACCTAGAGTAGTATTATAGTTTAAAAAGTAAAAACAAATGCCCTAGAAAGCATTCCCTCTAAGTTTTTCTGAATAAAGGCCATTTCGAAGCATCCACTTTTTCAAACGTGCCCTCTCTTCTACTGTAAGGATTTGGTTTGCTTTATTTAACTCATTCTTCAACTTGCCTAAATCAAAGCTAACGCTTTTTAATATCCTCTTGTAGTAATCTAAATAAGAAGTCTCCATAACCATTTAATTTAAAACCCTACTGATCAATTTCTTGGTAGCTACCAAGTATTATTATTTAATGAATTACCTTACGGAAGCTATTCGAAAATGTTAGCTTTTCGAAACTTATTATTTTTAGCTTATACATTCTTATACGTTCACACCAAACCTTATGCCAAAAGTTGATAGTTATTTTTAATTCAAATTCCGCCATTTTATCCATGACATTCTGTCTGTTTGCCATTAAATTTTTGCTTATAATTTGATTTTTAGTCATTAATTTAAAATTCAATGACCATACCGAATTATTTCTTTATTCATGAGCTATTGATTAAATTTTAACTTAGTTTTACATTTCATTTATTTCGCTTGCCTATGATTAAGGTCATAAAAGTCGGTTTTTTAATATTAATTACATTTTTTTATTCTGATAATGCATTTTCTTATAAGTTAAAACCATTTGAAGTCCAGAAGGAAGAGAACACTTATCCCATATCTCTTTATAGTTATGCAGAGCTCTCAGACCTTGGTGAAAGCAACCTTTCCTTTCAGGAATTTTTGACTAGGGAAAATAAGCTAAATTTTAAACCTCTGATTGGGCCTTCCACTAATTTAGGCTTTACAAAAAACAATTATTGGTTAAGGTTTCGAATTCATAATGTAACAATGGTTTCCTTACAATATTATCTTGAAACTGCTAGACCGGTAACAGATTTAGTCACATTATATTTATTGACAGAAGGAGAACCTGTAAAAGAAATTGAAAACGGAGACCTTTTACCATTTTCAGCGAAAAGTGTAGCCCATAGAAAAATCATTTTTCCATTGCATTTGGAGCCGGGAAAAACCTATAATCTATATCTTCACTACGTAAGTGATGGGGAGGTGATCAATCTTCCATTGGATTTACACAGTCCCACAAGCATGATATTGAGTACTTATCAAAATCAATTGCTGAATGGGGTATTTTATGGCATTTTACTTTTAGCTGCTTCCGTCTACCTGCTTTTCTTCTTTGGAATGGGGAATAACAGTTTTCTCCTTTATAGCCTCTATGTATTATCTGTCGGGTTGCTTCATATGTCCCTAGATGGCTATTTTCACCAATATATTGATCCTGAATCCGGATGGTTTAATCAAAATGCAATATTGATCACAGCTTCTCTTTCAGCCATGGCCTTTGGCAGGTATGCACAGATCTATACCAATCTGAAGAAATTGAGCGAAATTTTGAATACCGGACTTAATATAATGTTAAGTTCCTTGGTTATTTTACTTTTCTTCATTGTATTTTATCAGGGAGGAAAACTGTATTATTATCCCGTCGTCAACTTACTTAGCTTTATTGGCCTTCTGATTTTAATCACCGCTGTTATCCTAAGCTATATCAAAGGCAAAAAGCTCGATGTCTTTTTTTCCTTGGCTATTTTCAGTTTCACGGTAGGTATATTTATTTTAATCTTTAATGACTTTGGCTTAATTCCTAATTCTTTTATCACAAAAAATGGCTCAAAAATAGGCACAGGCTTTGAAATTATTTTTCTTGCCTTGGCGATGTCTAATCGAATTAAACTTTTAAAAACAGAAAAGGAAAAACACCAAGAGATCGCCTTGCAAAAATCTGATGAATCCAATGAAATTAAATCCTATTTTCTCTCCAATATAAGTCATGAACTTAGGACCCCTTTAAATGCAATTATAGGTTTGACCCAATCCATTAAGGAAATAAATAAAGACAAAACTATTAATACGGATCTTGATGTAATTCAATATTCTTCTCTAGGCTTGCTTGGAGCAATTAATGATGTTCTGGATTATTCTAAAATAGAAAAAGGCCAATTAAAACTGCATAAAGAACCTTTTGACTTGGGAAAAACGATAAATGAAATCGCCTTTTCTTTTGGACTTCAAGCAGAGGATAAAGGGCTCGATTTCTGTTTTAATAATAAAAACTTAATATCACAGCATATTATAGGAGACAAAAATAGAACTGTACAGCTACTGGGAAACCTATTAAAAAATGCAATTAAATTCACTCCCCATGGTAAAATCTCCTTTGAGGTGGAAACAATAAAACTAGATCAATTAAATATTTTATTGAAAGTAAAAATTAAAGATACCGGAGTGGGAATCGAAAAGAAAAAATTGGATAGTATTTTTTCCTCTTTTATTCAAGGGCAAAGCAATGACAAGAGAAGATTTGGAGGGTTGGGGCTAGGCTTATGGATTGTCAATGCACTGGTTAAATTGCATCGCGGCAAAATTAATATTCAAAGTGAACAGGGAGAAGGTACTTCAATTGCACTTGAATTATACTACAATTTTCCTGAACCAAATAAACAAAATCTCCCCTACGACTTTTCTCAAGCTGGCGAATTTGATTTGGAAAACAAAAAACTCCTGATCATAGAGGACAATGTACTTAATCAACTGGTATTAAAAGCAATATTAAAAAAATGGCATAATACTCATTTTGAATTTGCCAATAATGGTCTAGAGGGTATCGAATTGCTTAATGAAAATGATTTTGATTTGATTTTAATGGATTTACAGATGCCTGTGATGGATGGCTATGAAGCCACACAGGCCATTAGAGCTGGAGTATGCGGAGTTCAAAAAAGCAATATACCAATTATAGCGGTAACAGCAGATGTGACCCAAAAAGCTAGAAGGAAAGTATTTGAAATAGGGATGGACGATTACATGACCAAGCCCGTGGAAAAGGAGGAACTATACAATAAAATAAAAAACGCCTTTTTAAACTTGAATGAAAATTCGCATTTTCATTGGTAGTAAATTCTCCTTTCTAATATACCTTCTCCAAGATGTCAAACCTTCATTCATTTTGATTTAAAATAAGCCATTAAATAAATGGTGAAATTTTGCCTTGCTTCCATAAGTAAAGTCTCCTACCCACTTAAAAACCGATTTCAATATTAACCTCAAATCAGAATTGAAGATAAATTCTCCATTAAAAGGCTAATGCTAATTACATGTTAATATAAAATTAATTCTGATAGGTTACCCAAGCAGAAAAAAAGAATTCGGCAAAAAAGAATGCATATTTGTAGAATCGATTAACGAAAAATAAAAATTACAGAAACATATTTATAGGTTTTTAGTTGTATTTTAACTTAATTTACACTTCATTTATTTTGTTATAATATGACTTACCTTATTAAAACTTGTTTTTTAATACTAATTACATTTTTTTATTCTGTTACAGCATTTTCTTATGGATTAAACCCATTTGAAGCAAAAGGCCAAGACAATCAACAATCCATATCTCTATATAAATATGCCGAAATTGCCAATGTTGGAAACAGTAGCTTTACATTTGACGAATTTTTAGCTAAAGAAAATACACTAAAGTTTGAACCAATAAATGGCCCCTCTACTAATCTGGGTTTTACTGAAAACAAATATTGGTTAAGGTTTAGGATTCAAAATCTTACAGAATTTCCTTTACAATATTATTTGGAAACAGGAAGGCCGGTAACAGACCTGGTAGATTTATACCTGATAACGGATGGAGAAGCAGTAAAAAAATTTAAAAACGGTGACCTCATTCCATTTTCAGAGAAAAGTTTTGCCCATAGAAAGGTTATTTTTCCGTTACAATTAAATCCTGGAAAAACTTATCGTGTATACATCCATTATATAAGTGATGGGGAAGTAATCAACCTTCCCTTAGAACTTCATAGCCCAACGAGTATGATTTTGAGCGCCTATCAAAATCAGTTGTTTCATGGTGTATTTTACGGCATTTTATTACTGGCAGGTGCGGTTTATTTACTTTTCTATTTCGGAATCGGTGAGAAAAGTTTTCTATTGTACAGCGTGTATGTATTATCGGTTGGACTTCTTCACATGTCTTTGGACGGCTATTTTTTCCAATACATTGATCCAGCCTCCGGATGGCTCAATAAAAATGCAATATTGATCACAGCCACACTTTCTGCCATGGCGTTTGGTAGGTATGCTCAGATTTATACCAATATAAAACAATGGAGCAAGGGATTAAACAACAGCCTGAATATTCTGCTTATTGCTTTGCTAGTACTCATTACATTTGTTCTGCTTTACCCCGGAGGAAAGGCTTACTATTACCCTGCAGTAAACCTAATTAGCTTTTTATTGTTAATGATATTGATTTGTACAGTTCTCTTTGGTTATATTAAAGGTAGAGAAATCGATGTCTTTTTTTCTGTAGCTATATTTAGTTTTACGGTTGGTTTTTTTATCCTGATCTTTAACAATTTTAGTTTGATCCCCAATTCTTTTTTTACTGAAAATGGTTCAAAAATAGGTACAGGATTTGAAATTATATTTCTCTCATTGGCTATGTCTAATCGAATCAAGCTTTTGAAATCAGAAAAGGAAAAACACCAAGAGATCGCCTTGCAGAAATCAGAAGAATCCAATGAGATAAAATCTTATTTTCTTTCCAATATCAGTCATGAACTAAGGACCCCATTAAATGCCATCATAGGATTGACGCAGTCTATAAAAGAAACAAATAAGATAGACACCATAAACACAGACCTTGATGTTATTCATTATTCTTCCTTAGGTTTGCTTGGGGCCATTGATGATGTACTCGACTACTCCAAAATTGAAAAAGGGCAATTAAAATTGCAGGAAACAGCCTTTGACTTGAGAAAAATGATCAGTCAAATCGCACATTCTTACACCACCCAAGCCAAAGACAAGGGACTAAAATTTGACTATCAAGAAATTGGAATAATTCCGCAACTTATCATAGGAGACAAAAGGCGAACCGAACAGCTGATTGGTAACCTTTTAAAAAACGCTATCAAGTTTACACAACAAGGTGGCATACAACTAAAGGTGGAAGCCCTAGCCCAAAAGGAAAATCAATGCTTACTGAAAATTCAAGTGAAGGACAGTGGAGTGGGGATCAAAAAGCAAAAGTTAGAAAGTATTTTCGCTTCATTTACCCAAGGTCAGAACAATGACAAGCGAAAATTTGGTGGATTAGGACTAGGCCTTTGCATTGTCAAAGCACTTGTGAATTTACATCAGGGCAAAATAAACATCCAAAGTGAAGAAGGAATAGGTACCCTAGTGACATTAGAATTAACCTATGCACTTCCTGAAACTGGTGAACAAACTGATCCTTATGATTTTGCAAAAGAAGGGGTATTTGACTTGGAAAATAAACATATCCTTATCGTTGAAGACAATGCACTTAACCAAATGGTATTGAAGGTGATTTTAGGAAAATGGTCCAACACTAGTTTTAAAATTGCAAACAATGGACTTGAAGCTGTAGAAATGCTTAAAACCCAAACTTTTGATGTGGTTTTGATGGATTTACAAATGCCTGTAATGGATGGGTATGAAGCCACTCAGGCCATTCGTTCCGGAGCAAGCGGAACCAATAATAGCAATATACCAATCATTGCAGTAACGGCAGATGTGACCCAAAAAGCCAGAAATAAAGTATTTGAAATTGGAATGGACGACTATATGACAAAGCCGGTTAAAAAGGAGGAAATTTATAATAAGATCAAAAAAGTGCTCTTTTTAAAAGAAATTCAAATTCATGAGAAAACTGTTTGATCTGAATTATAAAGTAAAATTTCTAAGTAGGGTGGTAAGCCTAAGAATAATCAGCCAGTTTGGAGTTTTACCCGGATAATAAAGGATCTTTACCTATTACTGCCTATAACAAAGTAATAGCCCCCATTGCTGCCACTTTGGATCCATCCTTTACTTTGCATAATAAATCTTCATTCCATAACTCAGGAATAATATTATCACTTGCCCCTTTAATTATTCCTTCCCAATATCCAGGCAGACTGGCGGTCCCTCCTCCTATCGCTAACCTTCTAGGGTTAAAAAGATTGACAAGTCCAGCAATACCTACCCCCAAAAAATACCCGGCTTTTGCTATGGTTTTCAAGACAAGTTCATCACCTTCAACCGCTAAATCAGCCATTTCTTTGGGTGTCAAGCCCAGTTGTTTTGCCAAATAATCTCCACCACATAACGTATCAATTCGCTTCGTTTCACCATTGACTACTAAGGGAAAATAACCAAACTCTCCAGCCCAGCCAGAATCACCGTTGAGGATTTTTCCATTGACTATAAAAGCGGCACCCACTGCAGTTCCTACCATTACTATTCCGCAAGTCAGGCTGTCATCAACATCACTAAATTCCTGAATAAGCGCAGCCCTAATATCATTTATTACCCTTATTTTTGGACTAATATCTGCAAAAGCATTGTTTGCATTCCAGCCATTAAAGCGAGGTAACACATCACAAAGCAGTACATCCCCGCCTGTATTTAACAATCCGGGAATAGCTATCGCAATACCTACCGGGTCCAAGTTATGTTTCTCAATAAAATTACTTATTATTTCTTCCAATTGGAATGGAGTAAAATCAAGTCCTGTAGGGTGTTTTTCCTCATTGGACCCCGCAATAATTAATACCTTGGTTCCTCCTAAATCTATTCCGATTTTCACAGCATTCATTATTATCTTAGTTTACGCATAGTCATGCAAGCCAACTTTAACGATATTGTCAGGTTTTCTAAGGTAGAAACTACACTCCTATTTTACCAATTATTACTTCAATCCAACTAGAAACTTTCTTGGGTTAACTCATGGTTGATAAAAACACCAGCAATATTTCCCTTGTACACTGCAGTGGCCAACGAGCGCATCATGGTACTGCAATCTCCACAAGCAAAAACTCCATCCACTGTAGTTTTACCCATTTCATCAACCTCAATATATCCCTGTTCAGTAAATTGGCACCCCAATTCATTGGGGATTATGGTATTTGATTCGAATGGAATAGAAGCATAAGCAGCATCAAATGCTTCCACAGCACCGTCCTTAAAGCGGATATTTTTTAGCTTTCCTGCTTCATGTTCAATGGCTGAAATTTCTTTTTCAATGATTTTAATTTCATGATTAATTAACTTTTGTAGTTGTTGACCATCAAATGAAGATTTACCTTCAGTGAGAATTGTTATGTCTTTAGTCAAATTTTTAACCAAAGAGGCAAGATGGATTGCGGTGTCCCCATTGGCCATAATTGCCGTTTTTTGATTCCTTATTTCATAGCCATGACAATAAGGGCAATGCACTACGGTTATTCCCCAGCATTCTGAAAATCCATCTGTCTTAGGCATTAAATCCTTTATACCTGTTGCAAGTATTAGTTTATTTGTGTGGAAAGTATCTCCTCGGCTTGTGGTAATGTCAAAGCCATTGTCAACTTTCTTACTTCCGATTGCCAATCCTTCGTAAAATCTCACAGTATCATATTTGGCCACCTGATCCTTGGCAATTTCCGTGATTTCCTTAGGTGTACTACCGTCCTGAGTTAAAAAATTATGAGAATGTGGTGTTTGCCAATTACAAGGTTTGCCACCATCTATTATTAAAACCTTTCTTAACGAACGTCCCAAGGCCATTCCTGCCGAAAGCCCTGCATAACTCCCCCCAATGATTATTACTTCAAAATGTTCAATCTGTGTCATAAGCCAATAATTTTCAAATGCCTGCCGGGAAGTAATAGAAGACTGAAAGCTACCCAACTAAGCGCTGGCTTTCAGATTTTCTCCTGCCCTATTTTCTAAATGCTTTAGGCAAAGGTAGTCAAAACAAAATTTAATGCAACTATGTTGCATTAAATTTTGTTTTGACTACCAATCAATTAAAGCAAAGAAGAAAGCAATCCTAAGAAATGACATAAAAAACGTATCTGATAAACAATACTTTTGAAAAAAAGTAAGGTTCATTTGAAATCGTTTTAGGGGCAAAATATTAATACATTGGAACGAAAAATAACTATTAAACTTGGCAACAAAGCAACTTAAAATCTATCAATATAATAACTAAAACTGAACCAAAAGGGGGAGAAAGATGGTATTACAAATGCCTTGATAGAACAATTCTTAAAAAAAACCAATACTCCTCCTTCATTCAATTTATTAACAACAACTTTCTCAACCCAAAATTTTATTTCCAGGCCACGTTTTGCTTAAGAATTTTGGCTGGAACCCCACCCACCAAGCATTTTTCAGGTACATCCCTATTTACTACAGCTCCTGCTGCAACAATAGCTCCATCTCCGATTGTAACTCCTTTTAATATCGTAACATTCATCCCAATCCAAACTCGGTTACCAATTTTTATTGGTTGGGTGTCTTTTTGATCAGAAGTTGAAATAGTATGGTTATCGGAATCCCTAATACATACATTTTCCGAAATTGCCACATCATTCCCAATTTCAATTCTTTCAAAACAGGACAAATTGAAGTTATTGTTAATATACCCACTCCCTAATATTAAACTTGCTCCATTGTTAATATATATTCTGCTTCCTGAGTAAATAGAAAAATTACCCTGAACCGTCAAGTTTGAATTGTCTAGCATGGCCAACAAGGAAGGAAATGGATCATTTTTAGTCCATTTAGCGTTGAAATTAAAGGTTTTACGGATTGTTATTTTTGAGGTCTTAGCCAGGCTAATTTCTGATTTTTTATAAACAATAAATTTTCTATTAATCCTCAAAAGCGGTAATAAATAAACATTTTTTAATTTTAAAAAGTACATCAATTTACCTATCATTATAATTTATTATTTATTGTGTATTTCTTTTATGCTTTATTATGGTTTGAATAATATACTCTAAAGCTTGTTCCTGTCGAAGGATTTTTCTTGATTAAATGCATAATAAATTTGTTGGTTTTTTAACATCAGAAATTAAATATTTGGCACTACTATAACGAGTTAAGGTAACTTTCCTGGCATTAATTTAATACAATTATCATTGTAAACGGTATCCAATTTCAAACTAAAAAACAAAACAACCTTTACAATACATTTTATCGAATTTAAAATTTAAAAACACCATAAAATAGTAACGCCTTTACAATCTTTTGGCTTCTAAGTTCGGTCACCTTTTTGATCCATTAATTTAATATGAAAAACCATATTTATTCTGTTTTTTTTATTGAGGAATCAGAAAGCGAAAAATAAGTTTCAAGAAACACTTTAAAGGCATTACTAAAACGGTAAAAATAATATCATTTTTAGAATATTTTTATTCAGATTACCTAGAGCAGAACTTTTAACGGGTGCAAGCACCGCTTATCTTTAAGTGAGCGAATTAGCCATTTAACCCACCTACCATTCGAACAAGGTTTAGAAACATTTATCAAACCATTATTTTTACATGTATTAACGGCATAATACAGTAAAAAATTCTTACAAATTGTAGAATTAAAAATAATTCATTAAATTAAAACAAATAAATCAAGTGCTTATAAACGCTTTTATTTGATTGCTTAAATTTCCACCATTGCTAAATAATCCCCTGTTATTAAACCTTGATGAATCATGCAACTATCCCTTAACTCAAACTTCAGCTCTACTTTAAAAACAACAGCATGGGCGTTGCCTGTAGCCATTGCTCTACCAATACTGGTTCACCTTGCTCCTCCCTACAATGGATTTCCCATGGGTGCTTATTTATTGCCTATGTTCTATATGCCCATTGTCGCCCTAATCGCCTATCGATTACCTGTTGCCTTACTCCTTGCTATTTTGGCTCCGCCATTAAACTTTCTAATTTCCGGTAACCCACATTGGGGCTTGATGGCTATGCTTACGCTTGAACTTGTAATATTCACTTTATTGGCCTATGTATTCTTACTTCAAAGAATTATTAAATGGATCGCAGCTCCTTTGGCCTTTTTGGGAGCCAAAACCATCTCATCTGCATTATTGATATTTATTCCACTGATTGAAGCTAATCCGGTGCAATTTTTTAGCACTTCATTAAACAATGCAACCATTGGAATTTTAATTTTATTAGCTATCAATATCGTTTGCCTAAAGTATCTTCCCAATCAAGAAATAAGGGATAAGGTATAAATCCAAAAAGGCTTTTAAATATCCTCTCGTCTTAAAAATAAATTCATGGATTCAAAAGTCTCCTTACCTTTTGACAAAATTAGTAAAGCCCTGAACGGCTTTGCCTTTCCTCCCACTGACATTATTGTAGGCATTGGCAGAGGTGGGATTGTTCCTGCCAGCCTAGTGGCACATCAACTTGAACTACCTCTTTTTATAGCCTCAGTAAACTACAGGAATGACATTAATGAGCCTATTCGGAAATCTCCGGAATTTCTAGACCTCTTCGAAACTTCTTTTCCACATGGTTGCCGCATCCTTCTGATAGATGACGTAGCCGTTTCAGGAAAGACTTTGGATTTAGTAAAAGCTTCATTAAAGGATTATTCGGTAAAAACATTTGTCCTAAAAGGTAAGGCAGATTTTGTGCTTTTCCCCAATATTAAAACTTGTGTAAAGTGGCCATGGAATCCTTCCCCAAAATCCTATATTTATGAAAGTTAGTGTCATCCTATGCTTTTTCTTTGCTTTTTACGCCAATCCACTATTGGCTCAAGAAAAGGACAGCCTAACAATAGCCTTGGATGAAGCTGTGGTCACGGGAACGAGGATAGAACGGCAGAAAAACAAAATAGCTGCTTCCATTTCCACCATATCACGGGAAACCATTGATCGCTCTGGAGAGATAAATGTTTTACCACTGCTTACTTATCAAGTACCGGGCTTTTTACTTAATGATCGCAGTATAACAGGTTTTGGAATAGGCCCGGGGTCAGGAGGAAATATTAGCATTCGGGGGATTAGTGGTACACCCAATAACAGGGTTTTGGTATTGATAGATGGGCAGCCCCAATTTATGGGCATATTTGCTCATCCCATTGCGGATGCTTACAGCGCCTCTGATATAGAGCGAGTAGAAGTGCAAAGAGGAGCCGCATCTGTTTTATATGGCTCCAACGCCATGGGCGGTGCCATTAATCTGATCACCCGAAAAGGGACAGATGAGGGCTGGAACGGGTCTGTTAATGTAGGCTATGGTTCCTTCAGGACATTTATGGGAAATGCTCACGTTTCTTTTAATCAGGGAAAATTCCATTCCATGGTAGCCATAAATAGAAACAGTACTACGGGTTTTCGAAACGATGCGGAAGACAGCTTTGAAAACACGACCGGCTACCTCAAAATGGGTTATGCCATCTCTCCGGGACTTTCACTTTCAGGAGACATGCAATTGGCTGATGCAACTTACTTTCAGCCGGGTCCTACTGTTGCCCCATTGGAAACAGATAAACGCGAATACTTAAGGGGAAGAGCTGCACTTTCCCTTCGCAACGACTGGGGAAATGTTAGTGGGGCTTTATTGTACTTCCATAACTTTGGCGAACATACATTTCAAACCGGATTTTCATCCAAAGACCAAAATCAAGGCATCACTTTTTACCAAAACTTGAGTGTGCTTCCGAACCAAATTCTCACAATTGGTATGGATTACAAACGCTATGGTGGAAAGGCATTCAATGAAACCCTACCTCCCCCAGCGCGAGTAGGCTTGGGAACGCAATTTACGATTCATGAAACTGATCTTTATTTGCAGGCCCAGCAAGAATTGGGAGAAAAAATAAGTTTTAATGCAGGACTTCGCCGGGTTAGCAATTCCCAGTATGGTCAGAAACTCCTTCCCGGCTTTGGTTTTGCTTATAGGATAAAGCAAAATTTTACGCTAAAAGCCTCCTCCTCCAAGGCCTTCAGAAGTCCCTCCATAGTAGACCTTTTTCTCTTCCCCACCTCTAATGAATCTTTAAGACCTGAAGAACTGTGGAGTCACGAGGCAGGTTTTCAAACCCTTATCCTAGATAACAAACTAAGCCTTGAAATGATGGCCTTTATGGCCAAAGGAAGTAATTTAATTCAAATCAACCCCATGATCACGCCTTCCATTGGCAGCAATTCAGGGAGTTTCCTTAACAAAGGACTAGAAAGTCAATTTCGTTTTAAAACTGCTGAATCCTTGCAAGTCATATTCAATTACGCTTATGTGGATGTAGACGAAAACATTTTATTTGCACCCAAACATAACCTAAGTCTTCAGACTGATCTACAATTAAGTAAATTTTCAATTGTTCCATCAATTCAGCACATAAGCGGACTCCGAAATAGCCTTACAGAAACAGATAAAAATGAAAACTACACCCTAATAAATTTGAAAAGCATGTATTCCATAAGTCATAAAATCAACATCTATATCACCGGGAAAAACCTGTTAAACACCTCATATCAGCTGGAAAAAGGTTTTCCAATGCCGGGAATAAATGTAATGACTGGCATCCATCTTAAATTTTAACCCAAACGATCATGGAAAAGAACAAGCAAAATAACCAAAGAAGGGCATTCTTAAAATCCTTGGCCGGATTGACTGCCGGAATGATGCTGCCCCTTACCAGTATCAATGCAGAAGGAAAAGCAGTGCCCACTCCCTATATGCGAGACAGACTAGGCGACTTACTACCCAAGCGGAAATTTGGCAAATCAGGTTTGTCTGTCACCATGCTTGGACTGGGAGGTGCCCATATTGCTCGAATGAAGGAAAGTGAAGCCGAAAGAACAATTGAACGCGCTCTTGAAGGTGGTATCCGGTTCTTTGACAATGCCGAGTCTTATGGTTCAGGTACCGGAGAAAGAAGGTATGGGCAATTCCTAACACCCAAATATAGAGACATTGCTTTTATTCAAAGTAAGTCAACCGCCAGAGATGGGAAAACCGCCCAAGAACATTTGGAAGGCACCCTTAGCCGAATGAAAACGGATTATATAGACCTTTGGCTGATTCATGCAGTAACAAGTCCGTCAGATGTGGACAGCAGGTTAAAAAATGGGGTCTTAGACTATGTTTTGAAGGCAAAAGAAAGTGGAAAAGTAAAGCATATAGGATTCTCAGGACATTCGGATTACAATGCTCATTTGAGAATGTTGGAAAGTACGGATGAACTGGAAGCCTGCCAAATGCCCATCAATGCATTTGATCCAAATTACAAAAGCTTTATCACCAATGTGATGCCAAGACTAATAGAAAAAGGAATGGCTCCTTGTGCAATGAAAACCCTGGCCAATGGTGGCTTTTTTGGGGGTACCACCCATTTCAATAGTGGAGACAAGCCACGCATCGTGCCGAATGTTTTGACCGTAGAAGAAGCCATTCATTTCTCCTGGTCCCTACCAATTAGTGTTTTGGTAACCGGTGCAGACCATGCTGACATGTTAAGTGAAAAGATAGATTTTGCCAAAAGGTTCAAAGCCTTCGACGAGAAAAAACGCCAGGAACTGATAAGCCGCGTTTCCGGATTTGATGGGAAATTGGTGGAGTATTATAAAGTTTAGGGGAATAGATTGTGAAAAGCAGGTGAAAATATTCAAATAACTCCTATACCGATTAATATCTGAGCACGTGGTGGTTTCGGTTTAAAAGTAAAATAAGTGATTTTAGTAATGATACTCAAATTACGCTCATCTATCAGAAACCGTTGAGTTTTGACTCAAATCAGCAAGCCTGTACTTTTCTATTTAGGAATTGAAAGGGGATTAAGAAAGAAGAAACACTTTTTTACCTCAGGAATAATTTGGTACTTTCGATACCGATTGTTTGCGCGACCAAAAACCAATGGGCTATTATTGTTAAAATTTAAAAATTTCGGTTTTCAAGCTACTATATTTAAGACCCTAATAAGCATATTTTACAATCAAATGGAGCCAAAAACAAATCGTTAGTCAGAATTACAAGTAACTCATGATTAAAATTTTGAATTTATTTAGGCCAAATAGTATTAAAAAAAGGATAATTACTGCCATAAAAACAAGGATCAAAGAAAAAAACAGACTTGAATCAAGCTTTATCCCCAAATTTCCTATTCAGCCTCAGACCATTGCAAACACAAAATTACTTCTCAACAGGGAAGAATTGTTAAAAACCTTTCCTAAAAATGGGGTAGTTGCAGAATTAGGAGTAGATGAAGGAGATTTTTCTAAGCTAATATTAACCACCTGCAAACCTGAAAAATTGCATTTAGTGGATTTTTGGGGAAGTGAAAGGTACAACCAAAACAAAAGAAAGAAAGTCGAGGAACTTTTTAAGTCACAGATTAAATCAGGTACCGTACAGATTGACCTTGGCTATTCTACAGAAGTTGGTAAAAATTTCCCAAAGGACTATTTTGACTGGATATATATTGATACAGATCATTCGTATCAAACTACGATAAGTGAACTCAACATATGGGAATCCAAAGTAAAAGAAGATGGGATAATTGCCGGACATGATTATATCTTAGGAAACTGGGATGGTATGGTCAGGTATGGGGTAATTGAAGCTGTTTATGAATTTTGCTCCAAACGTAATTGGGAAATAATTCACCTCACCATGGAACATGATAACAGCCCAAGCTTTGCGATTAGAAGAATAAAATAGGTAATACAGATTTGTTTTGGGGAAAATTTTTACCACTAAATATTTACATAAAAATAAATTTAGAAAGCATTTTATAATTTTCATCTCTAAAGGTAGTTATCGGGTTAGCATGCTTTAGCCCCGTATAGCAACATATGATGTGATAATTATGTGTTTTGGGACTGATGCCCTAAGCTCAGGCAACATATACTAAGCACCCTATCCTCTCAAGAAATAGCCTTATTCTATAATTTGCTCCAACTTAAAAAACTGCTTATTTTAGCTTAGGCTGTATTCTCATTTTAATGTGGTAACTTTGAAATCCAATCCATGAATAAAAAGAGAGAATCCCATCACAGCTTCTTTATATAAGATACATTGATGGACAGGAAATGTCTCAGTGGATTGGGTAAAGTGCCTTGAGACTGCTCTTACTTTCTCGATGCAAAAGTTTGTCATAAATAACGAAATCTGCTTCTTTTGTAGCAGTTTCTATTAAAAACAATTATTTCGGAAACTCTCAAACCAAATTTTACGTCATATAGCTTCATTGATTTAAAAATATTCTTACCATGAAAAAAATATTAATTCCTATTATTATCATCGCCGTGATCGGTTTTATTGCTTATAACAAAGCTGTAGGTGTTTACAATACCTTCGTGCAAACTGAAGAAACCATCAACGGTCAGTGGGCGGAAGTGGAGACCCAATACCAAAGAAGAGCTGACTTGATTCCTAACTTGGTAAATACAGTAAAAGGATATGCTGACTTTGAACAAGAAACCTTAACGAATGTAATCGAAGCACGCTCAAAAGCTACTTCCATCAACTTGCAGGCCGATGACCTGAGCCCTGAAAACATTGCTAAATTTCAAGATGCTCAAGACCAATTGAGTGGATCTCTGAGCAGGTTATTGGTGGCTGTGGAAAGATATCCTGACTTGAAAGCCAACCAAAACTTTCTTGAGCTGCAGGCTCAATTGGAAGGCACTGAGAATAGAATTGCGGTAGCAAGAAGGAATTTCAACCAATCTGTGCAGAGCTACAATTCAAACCTGAGAACTTTCCCGAACAATATTTTTGCAGGTTGGTATGGCTTTGAGCGCAAGGGCTATTTTGAAGCTAGCGCAGGTGCTGAAAATGCCCCAACGGTAGAATTTTAAAAATCGCTTATTATGGCAGAAAAATTATTTAGTAAAGCAGACCGAGACATCATTATAGGAGCAATTCGGAATGCGGAAAAGAAAACTTCAGGTGAGATTCAAGTCCATATTGAAAATCACTGCAAAGGAGATGTACTTGACCGAGCTGCTGAAGTCTTTGAAAAACTCAAGATGCATAAGACAGCCCAACGCAATGCAGTGTTGTTTTACCTTGCAGTGCTTGACCATAAGTTTGCAATTCTCGGCGATGCAGGAATTAACCAAGTAGTTCCCAAAGACTTTTGGGAAAATATCAAGGAAGAAATGCTTGTTCATTTTAAGACAAAAGCCTATACTGAAGGGCTTAGAATAGGCATAGAAATGTCAGGCAAGCAACTGCAGCAGCATTTCCCCTATGACCATGAAGGAGACATCAATGAACTCCCTGACGAAATATCCTTTGAATAAGACATCATGATTAAAAAACAGCTTTTCCTTTCCTTGTTATTATTGGTACTTTCATTGGCCAACTGGGCTCAGGGGGATTTTCCTGAAAAGCCTAACCCTCCTCGCTTGGTTAATGATTTTTCAAAGACACTATCAGCCAATGAAGTCCGACAGCTGGAGACCAAGCTAGTGGCTTATAATGACAGTACCTCTTCGGAGGTAAGTATCGTTTTAATCAATTCTGTCGGGCCTTATGACATCAGTGATTATGCTTTTCAGTTGGGGGATCAATGGGGAATCGGTAGAGCAGACAAAGACAATGGTGTACTTATTCTGGCCGCAATGAAAGATAGAAAGGTATTTATAGCCACAGGATATGGGATGGAGGGCGCAATTCCGGATGCTTTGGCAAAAAGAATTGTAGATCAAATGATTATCCCCAACTTCCGAACAGAAAACTATTTTACCGGTTTGGATCAGGCGACTGACATGATCTTTAAACTTGCATCCGGGGAATATAAGGCAGAGGACCTTGGCTCCTCAGAAAAACCAGGAGGAGGACTCCCCCTCTTTTTAATATTGATCGTAGGCTTTGTGATCCTTACCCTGATCAGAAACCGAAATGACAACAACAACCATATGGGAGGAAAACGAGGCGGAGTGGATTTCTTCACCACCTTATTGCTAGCCAATATGCTTGGAGGGAGTCGAGGTAAATTTGGGGATTTTTCTTCCGGAGGAGGCAGCTTTGGTGGCGGAGGCGGTGGCTTCGGCGGTTTTGGTGGTGGTAGTTTCGGTGGTGGCGGCGCCGGTGGGAGCTGGTAAAGATTTTGGCGGTATTGCTGCAATTAATGCATCAATACCTCCAAGGTCGTTTGATTATCAATTCATTACTTCACAGTCTGATACCTGTTACTTCAATAGTTTAACCCATTCAGGTTTCCTATTTTGATCCCACTTACCGACTTACTTTATCAATAGTGGTACTTCTCCAGAGGAAAAAAAGGTCACTTTAGCGTATAAACAATAAGCACCGGGTTTTCTGAGTCTTTTGCCGCCAAGGCTGTTTTTGCCAAGTCTCTTCCCTTACCTTTAGCCCAATTCTCAAATTCTTCCTTCCCCAACTGCTTTTTCTTTTCCACCAATGCCTGATAAAGGTCTTTACCAGTAATTCTTGTCCCCACTTTCCCCGGTTCAAAACCATAGCTTATTAACTTTGGATCATGCCCTTCATCGATATCGTTGATTAGATTGCCTTCAATCACATGGGATTGTGATTTCTCCCTGTCATAAAATAAATTGTAAACCTTCTTTTCAAAACTAAGGATGGTGTAAAGCTGTTTTTCGGAAACATGGTATTGACCTAGGAAATAAAGTTTAGCTTGGCTAGACATAAATTTTGATCTGTCCATTATTCCCAAGCCTTTTAATTCTTCCAAGTCTTGGCCATACTTCCCAAAATCGAATACAAACTTGGGGACCAATTGTTGATTTTGGAATTGATAAATGGTATCGAGAAAGGTCATCCCAAAATAAAGATATTGTTTACTTTTTTTAAAATAATTCCTACCGGACATCATACTTTCAAGCCTTTCGGAATAGAATGGCAAGAAATTAATAGTATCCTGCAAATTTTCATTCAAGGTTTGGATAAAAAATTCTCCTGTATTTCTAGCCGAGCTGTATAAATAATAGCGGTTGTCGAATTCAGAAAACACACCGGGGCCGAAGTGATCTCTCAAGATCGTTTCACGTAGAAACTCACCTTCCAGGCTAAACCACATGATTTTTCTGGGATAAACTCCTAATAAGACCAGTTCCTCATTTACAACTGCCAAAGCATCAAATTCTAGAAATTCACCGGGGCCTTCACCATAAGCAGCAATCTTTCCCAAGTACTCCCCTTCCATATTGAAAATTGAAATGCACTTACACCCGTAAATATCAAGGGTATAAATTTTATCTCCATAAAAGAGAATTTGATGTAAGCCGGCATTAAGTTGTGCCTCATCCAATTTATCTTTCAGCCAAATATAGTCGATTTTAGGTGCGAAAAATTCAGATAATTTCCCGATTCGGGATTGAGAAAGATCTACTGAAACAATTTTCAAGTCGCTCTCTTTCTTTTCAATATTCGGTTTTTGTTGACAACTGCTAGCCAATAGCAATAGCAAGCTACCTGATAGCCAGAACCAGTATTTGATATCTTTCAAATATGCTATTTGAGAAAATTTTATTGAAAAAGCACTTTCTTTATAGATCATTTGATCCTATTATATCCTAACAATTTAAAAATATTTTTTTTAAATTGCCTAAATATTTAGGACATTTTAATCTTTCATATAAAACGCAATTTGCATATCAATCAAAAATTATTTCTTTTCTCTATAAGCAAAACATATGAACTCCTTTTCATTTTGTTGATCATGTCGGGTCATATTACATAGTATTTCTTCATGAGGGTTATCGTTATTGATACAAGTAATACATAAAGATGGTTTTTGAATTAAATCCATCTATATTTCATACCCATCATTATCAAAGAAGCCCGCTATTTGAGCTGGCCGGATTTCGTCTATATACCTTCGACCAGCGGTTTTATTCTTTTTTATTAAGGATTCAATTTCATAATCATTGTTTGGATCGCTTTCCCCCGTAATACAGGTAAAGCAACTATTTCCGACAGTGGCAGCACCTATAACCCAAATGTCATTTCCACAGGAGCACTTCACGCCTCTTTTGTAATCTGCTAATGCAGTCTGAAGACGTTTATTCAAATCTCTTTCATTTTCACTTGGGTTGTTCTTCAAGTGCTTTTTGACATATTCTTTAAATGAAATTGGAATAAATTGCATATTCAACTTCATTTAATGTGATGTCATCTGAAAATTGCTTCCCAGATTTTTAGATAACAAAAAAATCTTTTATAATTATTTATTCTCACTCAAGTAAAACCAAGTAACAGCCCCCTGCTATGCCCTATTACTCTTCATTAAAAGCAAAGGCTGGCGTACTCGTAAAGTCCGAACTCACCATAGTAGGGGCCCAGTATTTTTCTACATGGTCTATTACCAAACGAGTTCCCTCAAAATGGTCTACATAAGGTGCCATTTCCGGGTTGTACATGGTATCTGTCATGTCCCGCATCAATACCACATTTTTATTAAGGTTCGCCATCTGACGTATGGCAAAAGGCCTGCCTAATACACACATGTTTAAATGGACCCCCATTACCACTATATGGTCTATATTATTTTCAACCATAATATTAAATACTTCCTGCCCCTGATCTGTGATAAAATCATTGTCCTCAATACTGATGGAAGCAATCTGTCTTGACCAAGCTGTCATTTCTTCACATGGATCACCATCAGCACAGGGCTTATCGCAACCACCATCACTGTCATCTATGGGTAAAGCAGCTTCTTTATTTTTGTCAAGGTAACACCAATCATTTATTGGAAAACCCTCAGGAGCCTTATGATTAGGCGTTTCAATCGCAGCATTTCTTTGAGGGGTATCTTTATAGAAATCCATGGTTCCGCTTGGTGCATGAATAATGGTTACGCCAAACTCCCTTGCCTTTATTAAAGTTTTATTCATGACCGGAGCCAATTCGGCCACTCTTTGGGAAGCACTTTCACACCAATGCCTATCCCACATATCGGTCACAATGATTGCCGTCCTATTAGGGTCCCAGGATTCAGTATATTCAACCGTTTCCCAGCTATTAGCTTCGCTCTCTGACTTTACTTTTTTTCTTAGGTTAATTGATACCGTTTTAACCTCACTTACAGCATTGGATTTTTGCTCCTCTTTCTGAGCAGATTGGCAACTTAAAATTAAAGTTGGCAAACAAAGGAATATTAAGTAGAACAATGGCCTCATACCAATTTTTACTTCCAATTTACGTTATTACTTTAACCTTTTAAAATAAAATGCTATGGAATTTAGGTTTTTTTATTCTTAAGAACTTATTGATAATCAACAAAATACTAAAAGTAACTGAGCTACTAAATTTATCATAAAAAAAAACGCACATAGTAAATTATGTGCGTTTTTTCCAATTAGATAGTTTCTAAAAACTAGACTTGCTTTTCGCAATTTGTTTCGGCTAACCTAAAACTTTTTATTTTAAGGTTTTGAAATACAAGATAACAGATTCGATGTCCTGATCGGAAAGTAATCCCAGAAAGGAAGGCATCTCCCCTTCTCTGCCTTTTACAATCTTGGCACCCGGATCAACGATCGACTCTTTGATATAGGCATCGTCTGCGGTTGCAGTAGTACCATCTTTAAACTCCCTTTTGGCTCCATAAAGTCCTTTGACACTAGGACCAATTTTCCCGGCCACATTATCGTCAATTGCATGGCAGGCAATACATCCGTATTTCAAGAATATTTCTTTGCCTTTAATGGCATCTGCTGTTCCTTCTTCCTTGGTTGCCAATAAGGCCGGATCAAAGTTCTCTATCAAATCTGATGGGTTAAAGTCCCCAAATCCTTCTGCTTTTAACATGGGTTGGTTTACCTCATTTACTGTCATCCAAACCTTGTCTGACCATGAGGCACCTTTAGCAGTTTGTAAATCAAAGGCTACTTCCATTTGCATCACCACAGCAATATTTGGAATAACCAAAAAAACTGCCTTATTATCCTCCGACAACTGAGCCGCCAAAACAGGAAGATGTTCCTCCCCAACTGACCCATCCAATTGGTAATGTCCGGAACCGTATTTTTCCGTTCGCATATAATTCCATCTTTTGACTTGATAATTGGCCAAGTCTGTTGCGGTTTCTTCATCTAATTCTTGGCCAAACCTCAATAGGATTCCACCGTCTCTCACCTTGTAATCTTCAGGCAGCAAACTTTCTTTCCCGGTATACCTTAGCCTAAGTAAGGCACTTAACTCTTCTGAATTATGTCCCCATAAAGAGAAGCCGGCAAAATAAACCATCCCATCACCGGGGTTTACATCTCCCTTCATAGAAGGGGCAGGATAATTACCGGGAATAACAGAAGCACCCCCTTGTACAATATTGGACCCACTGTCTACTTTCACCACAAATAATCCTGGTCGGCCGTAAGACAGGTGAATCATTTGGTCATTTAATGGACCCATTTTGTCAGAAGTTACCCAAATTTGCCCTACTCCTGACCGATCTTCACTGTGGGGAATCCAAGTAATTGGAGGGGTGGTTTCAGGAATAGGCTCCCTGTGTGCAGTAGCAGGAACTCCAAAATAATCACCTTTTCTTATCAGCATTACCGGGGTAGATGGCATATAATGACCTTGCTGATCAGAACCTGTCAACCATCCTTTTTCAGGGTGTATTCCCAAATAAGGCCCCCTAAATCCTGTTGCAAACTGCTCTTTGCTCTTACCATCTGCGGAAATTTTATGTATGGAACCATCATCATTTGATGCTGACCTAAATCCCATTAGGGCTTTGGGTGAGGAAGCCTCAGGCCCCATATCTAAAGCTCCAAACTTGGCCACATAAAACCCTCCTTTTGGATCGGCCACCATGTCACTTGCCCATTCACGGGTTTCAATAGACTGCGCCATCACATTGGAAAAATTTTCGTAATAATCTGCTACGCCATCTTCATTTAAATCGTGAAGTTTGGTGATTCCATCTTTCCCATAAACATAAATCTCACCATTGACTACTTCAATACTTTGCGGTTCATACAGACCTGATGCCACCCTTGTCCATACAAGACGATCCAGTAACTCATTGATCCCTGCCACCTTCCAAACATCACCTTCAAATGTTACCATAGCGGCCTCGGAATCACTAAGAAAACTAATGTCAACCATTCTCACATTACGGTTCCAAGGATTAGGCACAGGTAAAGTCAATCGATCTGTAACAAAGGCTGCTGTATCAGGAGATATTTGGCCCTGAGTCAACACTTCTTCCTTCCAGTATGGATTGTTACCATTTTCAAAATCAGGAATTACTGTCAGTTCTTGGTTCAAAGCCCCGGCAAATTTATCCTTTTCAGTTTCCTCACCATTCCATAGTATCAATTCAAAATCTACAGTAGAAGTATGTGCAGCAACTTCAGCTATCAGATACCTGTTATCTTTAACAGAAAGGTTTACCTTTTCACTACCTATAGCAAGGCCCATGGCTGTCACCTTGTCCCCATGGTAAACCATTACTTGGTCTCCTTCCTGTTCTACTCTACTGATGTTAGTAATTTCAGCCGCTATTAAAAAAGTTTTCTCTTCTGCTGGAGCCATGGCAAATCTCCTGCTGAATACAGACAACCCTTCATGGAGCCTACTACCCGGTAATTCATAAACAAGTGTTTCACCCACAGTATAGGATAGAACAACCTTGTCATCTACTGGGTAAACACCTTCATACCTGCCAATTTCTGCAGGTATGGCACCCCATTTGGGACTATCTGGATGAGGAGATGGGTTTCGGGGATCCTTGACAGCTGCTTGCCCTATGGCCCAACCTGGATAAGTGCCTGTAGCCAATTTGGGATCACCTCCTATAGTAGGTATTTGGTTGCCTTTGTTATGAAACTCTGCATACGATACCTGTGCCATGGTTACCATTGGCATAAATTCACCTGTCCAAGCCACAGACCAACGCAACATATCTGTATCAAAACAAGCATACGAATCGTTCCCCAATTTTATAGCCAATACTCTACCAGAAATATTGTTTTCTGGGAACTCCTCTCCCAAACTCCTACCATCAAAAGAAGTAGTAATATAGGGAAATGCAGGCTCTACAAATGGAGCAAAGCTCTGCTCTTCAAAGTTCACTGATGTTATCAAGTCCTCTTTCTCTGCTTCCCCACAGGCCGAAATCAATAATAATAATAAGGAAAGTGTACCGAAAATACCTTTAATTTTCGGCCGTTGAAAAAAATACGCAGCAACAGTCTCAGTATGTTTCATTTCTATAGTAAGCAATTTAGCTAATGGATTATAAAATTTAAGATTTAATAGGACCTGGCTTTTAATAAGGTCAATATCATTCAAAATGCTTTTCAATTATTCTTTCATTCCTTTGTAATGCATCGAATATCCCTTTGTGATAAGGTTATTTTACCGAATCTTATTTCATCAAGAATTAACCAGCGTTGAAATTACACTCAAAACTGCGAATAACAAAAAAAATAGGTGTCAGCCTTGGGATTATATGGGTAATAAGCTCTAGCCTATTTAAGGGTAAACAGAATATAGAAAGTTCATTTTTTTAACCCGCTTCAGAGCAACATTAAATATGAAACCTGTTTTTTAACAAATTCATCATATAAACATTGATTTCCCATTGATTGGCCAGAGGTTTTTCCGAATAAGGGAATGTGGGCATATAAGGGTAAGGACCAAATTCAGTACAGATGGTTAAATCCCTATCACTATTCCTGTGCAGTTCAATTACTTTTCCCCACCAATTCAAATGAGCATCTAGTGCTGTTTCCCATTCCGGAGCTCTAGGATCATTTACCTGAGGCCCTTCTGCGTGTCCTACTCTGCTGTGAATATGATCTGTTCTAGATATGGCTAGATCAACAATTTCTTTCTGGTCTTCTAGTAATGATTCATGGACATTGCACCAATGGGAGATGTCCAAGCAAATGCGTAGATTCGGAAGGCTTTCAAAATACTGTTTGGCGACAGGGGCTGCATACAAACACTTCCCTCGGTGGGTTTCATGGGTAATGGGAATCCCTGAATCTTTAGAAAGTCTTTCCGCCACTTGAAAGAGAGGTAAATTTTCCTCCAAGGCGAAATAATCTTTACCCGTTTGACAATTGATCAATACCGGGTTAGCATCAATCAAATGTCTTAAATATTTTTCATACGAATTCAAATTTGCTTTTGGGTCTGTTTCAAAGGATTGATAATATTGTCCTACCAATTCTAAATCATGGTCCTTAAGTATTGCCAGCAAAAGATCCTTCTGTTTTGTCTCCTGCGGAAGGTCCATTTCTACCCCCTGGTATCCTGCTTCTTTCACTTGCTTACAGAAGCTTTCAAAAGCCAAGTTATTCCCCCATAATGGGGCATAAAATTTAATTGTCATCGTGTCTCTATGCTGATAATAAGTGTGGTGCAATTTATGATTTAATACAAAGCTTTAAAAAGGATAACTAATGAAAACCTAGCTTTCATTAAAAACAGTTATTAAGGATTTTTTCGAATCCGCCCTTATTCAGGCTGAAAGGTGGCACGCCTTCGACTCGGATTCTGTAATAGGATTTCTCAGCCCTGACAATGGTCAGGAGTGAAGTCTGTCCTTTGTTTACTGTAAGCGTTGCAATGCAAGAAAATCAGACCATTTGGAGCTTTTAGAATACCACTGCAATGGTGAAATTAAAAGCAGCAAGGACGTGGCTGATTTTGAAGCGATTTCAGCACGTAATAGATTGGCTATTGCATATAACAAGTTCAATAGCAGGCCAATTCAAAAAAAGTAAAGGGAAATGTTAGTAAACATTTCCCTTTACTTAATTTAAAATAAAGCTATAAATTGGGCTAATTTTATTTTAGCGCCAAGGTATTGTCTTCTTTATAAAAAACACGCCAGATTTTTCCGGTAACAGAGTCAGAAATTATTACTGTACCATCAGGAGCCATTGCTAAACCTGTGGGTCTGTGTTTTGCGTCACTAGGTGCCTCTATTTCTTCCACACCTGCAAAGCCATCAGCAAAATTCTGTTCTTCTCCACTTGGTGAACCATTCTGGAAAGGTACCATGCTTACCTTATACCCTTTTTGTCCCAAAGGTGCTCTATTCCAAGAGCCATGGAAAGCAATAAGAGCAGCTCCTTTATACCGCTCAGGGAATTGATCTCCGGTATAAAACAACAAGTCATTGGGAGCCATATGCGCAGCAAATGTTGCAACAGGGGCCACTGTTCCTTCACATCTATCTGAACTTTGTTTGTCTCCTCCATATTCAGGAGCAGTCAACCTGATATTTTGTTTGCCGTCGTAATAACAATATGGCCATCCAAAATTTGCACCGTCACTCAATCTAAACATCTCTTCTGCAGGTTGTTCCACACTTTCTTCTGTTGTGTACATGTCAGGAAACAATCCGTTCAACATATCTCTCCCATGTTGTACAGCATACACATGTCCATCAAAAGGATTGAATTCAAGGGCTACAGCATTTCTAATTCCGGTAGAATACCTATAGCCATCCTCCAATTGAGTTTGACCTGTTTTTTCTGCATCAAAGCGCCACACGCCTGCATGTCTTTCCAATAGAGGGCATGGATCCATGGCAGGTGACCCCTTAGACCTGTCTTGTTCTTGACAAGCATTAGACGGAGCACCTATATTAACATACAAAAACCCTTCGTCATCAAAAGTAAAGGATTTGGCAGCATGTGAAGTTTGCACCGGAAGTCCGGAGACGATGGTGTCAGGAGACGCGGCATTGTCAGGAATTAAGGAGTCCCCGGTAAAGGAAAATCGAAAAACAGTACTGTCATTAGAAGCATACAGGTTTCCATTGTAAAAAGCCATACCTGTACCTCCAAAATCACCAAAATACTTTATTTCATCTGCTCTTCCATCTCCATCAGTATCTCTAAGCGCTGCAATTCCTCCTTGCTCATTGGCTTCTCTGAGGTTAACATAAATGTCACCGTTTTCCCTTACAGCCAAATGCCTTGCCCTACCTAGGTCTTCAGCAATAACATAGGATTGAAAACCTGAAGGAAGATCCAAGCCTCCCTGGTCTTCATCTGCTGTGAGGTAGGGGGTATCTGTTTCAGTTTCCGACTCCGACGAACTTCCACAACCGTAAAGCAAGCCTCCACAAACTAAGGCTACTGATAGGAATTTTATCTTTGAATAATTCATGTTTAATTATGGTTTTTAGTAGGTTGAAGTATAAATATACCCCAATACATCAGTAGCTCCAAATCTTGCACCTATTAATTCAGCTATTTACCCCCCAAATAAAATCCCAATGTTAATGATTTAGGCCAAGCAAAAACCCTATATTGCCGGTCATAAAGTTGCCGTAAGCAAATATTAGTTTGAATGAAAAATCCTTCATTTTTATCGACAGCCTATTCTTTGTTTTTATTTCTCATGCTCTGTATTGCTTGTCAGGAAAACAAAAGGTTTACTAAATTAAGTCCTGATGAAACGGGAGTTGATTTTGAAAATGGTCTTATTGAGGACGAATTTTTTAATATTCTTACCTATGAATATTTTTACAATGGGGCCGGTGTAGCTGTGGCAGACTTCAACAACGATGGCCTAGATGACTTGGTCTTTACTTCCAATATGGGTAATTGTGAGATTTTTTCCAATGAGGGTGATTTTTCTTTTGTCAATCGAACAGAATCTTCCGGTATTTCCACCATGGGAAAATGGGCTACAGGAGTATCAATAGTGGATATTAACCAAGATGGATTGAGAGACATCTACCTCTGTTTTTCCGGACCCTATGGCGCAATCCAAAGAAAAAATGAGTTGTACATCAATTTGGGAGATTTTAAATTTTTAGAAAAAGCTGCTGATTATGGACTGGATGACTCAGGATTTAGTACCCAAGCAGCCTTTTTTGATTTTGACAGGGATGGTGATCTGGACATGTACTTAATGAATAATATGACAGACGAGACCGGCCCCAACATCATTCGGCCTAAAAGAGTCAATGGAGAAATGTTAAATACCGATAAATTATATCAAAACAACGGTAATCTAACTTTTTCCGATGTGTCAAAAGAAAGTGGAATCACCATTGAAGGATATGGTCTGGGATTGGCAATTGCCGACATAAATGGAGATTTATGGCCGGACATATTTATAAGTAATGATTACTTGTCGAATGATATTTTATACCTGAACCAGAAAGATGGAACTTTCAAAAATATTGCGGAAAAGGTATTCCCACACACCAGTTATTCCGCCATGGGAAACGATATTTCCGATATAAACAATGACGGCATGCCGGATTTTATAGAAGTAGACATGTTGCCAAATAAAAACTATCGACAAAAACTTATGTTTGGGAAGACAGGCCATGACAGATTTACCTCTGAAATAAAGACCGGGTATGAACCTCAGTTTATGCGGAACACTCTTCAGCTTAATCGGGGCTATTCTAAGGACTCCTTACCTATGTTTTCAGACATTAGCTTTATGGCAGGTGTAGCAGCCACCGATTGGAGCTGGGCTCCTTTATGGGCGGATTGGAACAATGATGGTTGGAAAGATTTGTTCATTACAAATGGTTATCCGCGTGACATCACCAATCGGGATTTTGTAGACTACAGGTCCAATTTTGCTACGTTAAATAGCCTTGAAATATTTGAAAAATTAAAACCTCTCAAAGGCGCTCACCTTGGCAATTTTATGTTTCAAAACAACCAAGACCTCACCTTTAATGATGTATCAGAAACCTGGGGTTTTGAAATGCCGGGTTATTCCAGCGGTTTGACATTTTCAGACCTGAATAACGACGGTCAACTAGATCTTGTAATTAATAATACCTACAGTAAAGCTTCTATTTATAAGAATAACGGCCAGAAAGATGAAAATAACCATTTCCTGCAAATTAAACTTACCGGAAAAAAGGGAAATTTTCAGGCCTTAGGTACCAAAGTCAATCTTTACAGTAATGGACAATCTCAATACTATGAACATTTCCTTACCAGAGGCTACCAATCTTCCGTTAGTGAAACCATTCATTTTGGATTGGGTCAAAAGCATACTGTTGACTCCCTTTTGATCCAATGGCCGGATGGCAACCAACAAAAATTATTCACCATCTCGGCCAATCAAGTCCTCAATATTAATTATAATCCTGAGCCAAATAATGCAAGGCGAAAAAAGGCAAACAACCTCCCCGTCAAAATAGGACAAGGACCTACCAAACCTCTTCCGGTATTCGAGCATCGAGAGTTGTATTACGCAGATTTCAACCTGCAACCATTATTGCCCCACAAGCATTCACAGTTGGGGCCGGGAATAGCTGTTGGAGATATCAATGGAGATAAGCAGGAAGATTTGTACATTGGTGGTGCCTATGGCCAATCGGGAAAGTTATTTTTTAATAATGGAACCGAAGGATTTGACACCCTTACTTTTTCAAGAGACAATTCTCAATATGAAGACATGGGTGCCCTGTTTTTTGATGCTGATTCGGATGGAGATCAGGACCTATACATTGCATCAGGAGGAAACGAATTTGAAGTAGGCTCCAAGTATTATAAGGATCGTTTATACATCAATGATGGTAAGGGGAATTTCACCCTAGACTCCCTAGCACTGCCTGAAATTTTCGCTAGTAGTTCAACAGTGGTCGGAGCAGATTTTGATAAAGATGGGGATTTAGATCTTTTTATTGGTGGAAGATTGACTCCCAATTCCTATCCTAAAGCGGGAAGATCTCAGTTGCTTCAAAATAATAAGGGACATTTCACTGAAAAGACTGATGAGATTGCTCCGGGGTTAAAAAATATAGGCATGGTCACTTCGGCCTTATGGACAGATTATAATCAAGACAATTGGCTTGATTTGATTGTTGTTGGTGAGTGGATGGAAATTAAAATATTTGAGAATCAAAAAGGCCGGTTGGTTTTAAGGGAAAACATTCCCGGTTTGGAAGAAAGTTCAGGCTGGTGGAATAGTATAGCCGGAGCTGACATCAACCAAGATGGTCGAACCGATTATATTATTGGAAACCTAGGTTTAAATAGCAGGTACAAAAGTAGTGTAGCCAATCCACTTCGGATTCATTGGGCCGATTTCGATAAGAATGGAAAAAGTGAGTCCATAATTTCCTTTGTTGAAGAGGGAAAAAGGTATCCGATGCACCCTAGGGATGACATTTTCCAACAAATCCCTTCCTTAAAGAAAAAATTCAATGATTACCATAGCTATGCACAAGCTACATTGACTACATTATTGGGACAAGCATACCTTGATAGTACTGCGAATAAGCTTGAGGCTATGACTTTTTCTTCTGTCCTTTTATTAAACAAAGGAGAGGAAGGATTTGATAAAATACCCCTCCCCCAATTGGCACAAGTCTCGCCAGTATTTGGTATAGACGTAGGGGATTTTGATGGAAATGGTCGGATGGAAATTTTACTGGCCGGCAATTTTCACCAAGCAGAGGTAATAACAGGTCAATATGATGCCGGCTATGGATTACAGCTGGAATATACTGAAAATGGAACTTTCGAAATAAAAAATCAAACGCTTCATTTGAGTGGGGATGTGAGAAGTTTAGCTCCGGTTTTTGTAGGAGAAGAAAAAGGATTATTCCATTTAGCAGCTAAAAACGACCAACCTTCGCAATGGCTAAGCTTACCCGGCAAATCAAACCGAGCCCCCTTACCAGAAGTCGATGACTCAAAAAAAGCAATCTTATTTTTTAAAAATGGAAAAATAAGATTAGTAGAATTTTACCATGGCTCAGGCTACTTGAGCCAAGGAGCCAACCATATTTTTGCTGAGCAAGGTCTTGAAAAAGTTATGTATTTTGATGCCCATGGTAAAGCCATAAAAACAATCCAATTCTAGCCATTGGCCTAAAAAAAAAGTACCTCCATTGTAATGAAGGTACTTTAAAGGTTATCATTTTATTTTTCAATCAGTTTACCTTGGAAAAATAACGGACTTCGAATCTATTCTGATTTTCACCTTTAAATAAAGGCTTTTTTTCCGCTCTTAATACCATGTTTTCATCATTAATGGAGAGGATTTCATAAATACTGACAAGGTTACCCTTTTCATCATAGTAATTAAGATGCTTTTCATCAATGGTATATTTGTTTCGAATAGAGGAATTTACTGCACTGGTGATGGCTTCACCAGTGGGTAAATAAGTATATCGCTCATCTTGATGCCAACCATCACTGGAAAAATTGAATTGATTATAATGATAATAAGCTGAATCCAATTTCCATTCCCCAATGATTTTCTGTTTCGTATTGGAACTACAAGACATTAGCAAAGCCAAAACAAATACAAATAACACTCTCCAAATAGCCATTAATATTCGGGATTTTGTGTCAACACCCCATTACTCAAATCAATTTCTCTTTGAGGAATTGCAAAAAGGTAATGTTTAGGTCTTTCAAAATTTCTTGGTGGTTTCAAAGGGCCCAAATCTTTTTTATAAATAGCTACTATATCTACAATATTGGCCTTGTCCCAACGGATAAGATCTTGATGCCTTTGATTTTCCCCCGCCAACTCTACTCTTCGCTCATGTATTAAATCTTCCATCGTTGCATTGGAAAGAAGCTCTCTACCGGCTCGCTGTCTTACTTCATTGATTTCAGCATCGCCATTTTGGCCGGACCTAATTTTGGCTTCAGCTACCAAAAGCAATACATCTGCTGTCCTAAGTATAGGGTTATTATGGCTCATATTTAACCCTCCTTGAGGATTCCATGAGGAATATTTTCTGAAATGATAGCCAGTGGAAGAAAGATCTGCTGTATACTCCGTTAAGCCATTGTCACCTCCCAGGTCCACCATATCCCCGGGTTTGTAAACGGTATAGTCTAGCCTTGGATCACCCTCTTCAAACTCCTCTATAAGGTCTTGTACAGGTTCATGAAAGTCCCAACCTCCCCAAGGCCTGGGAGTGGTATAGATGATATGTGTGTTGTCTTGCCATCCTTGAAGACTTTGTATAGAAAATAATACTTCAGGATTATTTTGCGTTTCAACCCGGAAATTGTCTTGAAAATCATCTGCAAGAGGATATGGGCCGTCCAATACCATTTGCCCGTAGGTAATGGTTTTATCAAACTCTTCTTTGTATAGGTACATTTTAGCCAATAATCCATTGGCCGCACCTTGATTAGGTCTACCCAAATCATCTGAACCATGAGTGGCAGGTAAAAGATCTGCCGCCTTCATCAGGTCTGATTCAATCTGGGCAAAGGTTTCTTCCAAGCTTGCCCTCGGTTTATTGTAATTGTTAGTTAGAACGTCCTCCTCTAAAATTAAAGGTACACCTCCATAAATTACGACAAATCTCCAGTACATAAAACCTCTAAGAAAATAGGCTTCACCTAAGGTTCTATCCTTAAGGGTTTGATCCATCGTAATCTCAGGAACATTTATTAAAACTGCATTTGCCCTTGAAATAACTTCATATTTATGCCTCCAGCTGTAATACAATTGCGGATTGCCGGCATCAAAGGTGAAGGATTCGATGGCTTGATCTTCCCCATGATCCCCTGCCCTGAATTGATCATCAGAAGGAATATCAAAAGTATGCTCTGCATGCCCGTAAAAGTCCTCCACTGTAAGTGGCTCATACATGGCATTGGCAGCTGCTACAGCATCCTCTCCATTTCTCCAAAACTGTGAGGAAGTAGATTGGCCATAAGGTGTCGTCTCTAGTATATTGTCATCACATGCTGTAGTAATAAATACCAGCAACAAAAGAAGTTGAATTATATTTTTCATAAGCTTTATTAGAAAGTTATTGTTGTACCGATGGTCCAGCTTCTGGATTGTGGATATTGCGCATAATCTACATTCAACTGTAAATTTCCATCCGTATAACCCAATTCCGGGTCCATGCCGGAGTAGCCCGTCAAGACAAATACATTTTGTCCGGTCACATAAAATCTTGCTTTGGAAATCCCCAACCTGCTTGTTAATGGATCAGGTAAAGTATACCCCAATACAACATTCTTTAACCTTAAGAAATCTCCTTTTTCCAAAAACAGGTCGGAAGTTCTATGGTTAAGGTTATCCCTTTTGGTAGTCATTCTTGGGATTTCATTGCTGGTTCCCTCACCATTCCATCGGTTGATTGTCTCAGCATACATATTAAAAGGATAAGTTGGATCTATCCCCTGCATCCTGTCAGCATTGTAAATATCAAAGCCAGCATTACCAAGAAAGAATAAACTAAAATCAAAATTCCCATATCCCAATTGAGCATTCAAACCATAAACAACTTTTGGGTGAGGGTTACCAATGATTTCTCTATCTTCTTCATCAATCAAACCATCTTCATTAAGGTCCAAAAACTTAACATCTCCCGGCTGAATCAATCCGGCATCTTTTCTTGGATCATTGGCAATATTGGAATCATTCTGGATTTCTTCTGCAGTTTGGTACAGACCATCAGCCCTCCACCCATAAAAACTGGCAATTGGAGACCCCTCATAGGTTCTGGACAACTCTTGGCTTGACCTACCATATAATCTCGATCCGATGAAATTCCCATCTACCAATTGGGTAACTTCATTCTGGATAAATGAAGCATTACCGCTAATACTATAGGTTAATTTTCCTTGTGTCTCTCTGAACAATACTTCCATTTCTAACCCCTTATTTCTAAGTTCTCCCAAGTTTTGATTTGGGATTTGAGCAGTGCCAATTGAACCAATGGTTGGTGGAGCAATGAGCATGTCTTTGGTATCTTTGATAAAGTAATTAAAGTTTGCCAATAGACGATTGTCCAAAAACCCTAAATCCAATCCAATATTCGTCATTTGAGCTGTCTCCCAAGTAATTCCGAGATTTGGAATCCTTGTTTGTGCAGCCCCCACTGTTTGGTTGCCACCAAACGAATACCTTCTACCCGAGCTGATTAATGCCAAGTACTGTAAACCTGGAACATTTTGATTTCCTAGACTTCCCCAACCTCCTGTTAGCTTCATATTGGAAATAAAACCTACATTTTTAAAGAATTCTTCCTCAGAGATTCTCCAACCTAAGGAAAATGCCGGAAAGTAACCCCAACGGTTACCCGAAGCAAATTTAGATGAGCCATCACTTCTGAAAGTTGCTGTTAGCAAATAACGTTCATCATAATTGTAAGTGGCCCTACCAAAGTATGAGGCCAATGCATCGTATGATTTTCCACCATCAATGCCGTACAAAGTCTGCCCCACGCTCAGGAATCTTTGGTCATAAGACTCATCCAGAAAATCTCTTTTACTGGCACTGAAGCCATCAGAATTGAAGGTTTGGGTGGTGTATCCTCCAACAAAATTGACTTTATGAAGCTCATTGAATGTCTTATCGTAAGAAACAAAGTATTCTGCCAAAACAGAATAGTATTCATTGTAGCTCCTGGAAAGTGAATTCTGTGAGGTAGTTCTTATTTGGTCATTTACAATGATATTAAAATTATACCCATCATTAATGAAGCCATCAAGACCAAAATTTACACGAAATTTCAACCCTTCCATTAGCTCATATTCCGCATTTATATTTCCCAAAATTTTATGCGTTGTGCTATTATTGTCTTGGGTATCCTGAGTGAATATCGGGTTATTGATATCACCAAATTCCCCCGATATTTGAGAGGAGCTATAAGAACCATCAGGATACATGACAGGTAAGCCGGGATGGAAACGTATAGCGCTCCACAACACCCCAGTTTGCGCAGACAAGGTATTAGGACTTCTTTGGTTGATTGATACAAGTTGAAGGTTTTGACCAATTTTAAATTTCTCACTTAGCTTGTGATCAGAATTAAGTCTGAAACTCAAACGTCTGAAATCAGAATTGGTAATCATTCCTTCCTCTTTAAAGTATCCTCCGGCCATCATAAATGAAGAGTTATTGTTTCCTCCTCTGATAGTAAGGTCAACATTCTGTGTGGAACCTTGTCCCAAGAGTTCTTTCTGCCAGTCGGTCAGTTGAGTCTGATAGGCCGGATCTTCCCAGATGGGATTAATAGCTAAGCCATCATTGGTATACCTTTCTCTTTTTAAAGTGGCTAAGGTCGGAGCGTCCAATACATCTATGGTTTTAATGGCATTTGAAACGCCCAAATATCCATTTACTTCAACTTTTAAGGGTTGATTAAAATCCCCACGTTTTGTAGTCACAATCACCACCCCATTGGCCGCTCGTGTACCGTAAATCGCAGAAGCTGATGCATCCTTTAAAATCTCAATGGACTCAATATTATTTGGATTTACATCATTTAAACTGCCTCCGGGTACTCCATCTATAATGATTAATGGATCAGCATTATTAAGGGTACCTGTTCCTCTAATTCTAATGGAACCTTGGTCACCAGGTGCCCCGCCATTTCTCACTACATTTACACCTGCAGCCCTACCTTGAAGCGCTTGTGCTGCACCTGAAACAGGTAAATTCTCTAGATTGTCCCCTTTAATGGAAGAAACTGCACCGGTTACATCGCGTTTTTCTTGCGTACCATATCCCACAACTAGGACTTCATTCAAAGAAGATTCTTCTTGAACCATTTGAATATTAAGAAAACTTTCATTTCCAATAGTTAGGGTTTGAGTTTCGTACCCGATAAATGAAATGATTAAAGTACCATTTTCAGGAACCTCTAAGTTGAAGTTACCATCGATATCAGAAACCGTACCTTGAGTGGTTCCTTCAATGGTGATCGTCGCACCGGGCAAAGGTTCTCCGGTTTCATCAACAATCTTACCTTTAATATCGGCTACCCAAAAACTATCAGGAGAGGCGGCATTCACCATTATTGGCTGAATTAAAAGCAAAAGTGTAAAGAGCTGAAAAACCAACATGATTCTTCGGTGGTTTTTCTTTTTTAGAATAGTTTTTCTCATAGGGTACGGATTAAGTGTTATATTGAAATATTGATTTATTAAAATTTACTATTTTATTATAATATAAATACGTAAAAACACTATTTAAAAACTATACTACTCTACTATTAACCAAATTTAATTTTTTGTTCGATTTATTTTAAAAACACTATTCACCCTTATAAACCAAACGGTATTTGCTCACTTAGTATGGGAGACCCCTAAACCCCTTAGTTCAAATCTGCTTTAAAACTAAGTATTCTTTTTAAAAACAAAATTGATTTATTTTTTAATCTGAAAACAGAAAACTAAATTTTTATAAATTTACAATTATCTCTATTTTATTTGTTAAAATAATATTAATAAAACATTATCTAAAAATCATTTAATCCCTTTAGTTTTTTTTCAAAACCTATAAAAAATCAAATGAAATCTTGTTTACTTTAAATAAAACTCAACTAAAACCTTTCGATTCTCAAAATTTAGAATAATCTTCTAATGAAAGTCCTTGAGTAATCTTCAGTCCCATATCCCTGAACCATATTATTAGAAATTTGCATGAACGTTTTCAAAATTATTTTTCTATTGTCCGAAATTGAATGAACTAACTTTCAACTATATAGCAGGCTATTTTTAACCGATCTAAATACAAATAGCTGATTATCAACTATTTAAATTCATTCTAATCGAATGGTATCGTAGTTTTGTTTCATAACTAAAACCAAAACATTATGTCTATTAGATTAGCGAGTAACTGCAATAATTGTGAGAATTTGAGTTCAAATGGCGTATGTAAAGTTCATGGTGTAAAAGTCAACGATAGCTATACATGTGACACCTTCGAAATGAAGGCGGCATTAAAGGATAACAGAAACTGTGACTCATGCCTAAGGTATGAAACAACAGATTGTGCCAACCCACAAAAAGCGGCTCCTGGAATGCTTTGTTCTCATTGGGCCCCGCAAAGTGCGAATGCATAAGATTATAAAAATTGTAAATCAAAAAGGGTCAGCAATTACTTGCTGACCCTTTTTGATTTATTAAGCTTAAGCAGCCTAAAATCCCAAAGGAATTGAATCCGTAATATGCTGTAGACAAACTATTACTGCTGAAACCTTTCAAATGCAACCCTTATGAGGAATCCTATTTAATAATCGGATTAGAAAAACTACATCTTCACACCTTTAGTTTAATCTATCCGCTCAAATTCCACCCATAAAGGGAAAATACTTTTTCCTCCACTCATAAAATGAGGCGTGACACTTCCTATATATGCCTTTAAGGAAACATTTTTAAGTTCAATTGTATCAGTAGGCATATCGCTAATATGGGATTGAATTATTTGCGTATTGGTTTCCAGCATTATCTTTCCTTCCTTCTCTAAAGGTTCAATAAATTTGTACCTGATATTGTAATTTCCTTCAAGAATTTGAACGTTCCAATAACCATAGACTTCCTGTTGAGTCCATATGCCTCTTTGTCCGGAAGCATCATTTCGGTTTAAAACAAGTGGGTTTTCATGGGATGTACCAATGATAGGCCGCTGTTCTTCTTTAAGATTTGGGGAGGTTGTTAATTCATTAACCAATAGATCCATGCTCTCTTTTAATTCTTTGGCCTTTTCAGGCTGTTGCTCAACCAAATTTTCGAGCTCATATGGGTCTTTTTCCAGATGAAACAATTCAAAATCTTTAGGACTTGCATTAAAGCTTGTATTTCCCACCAATTTATAAGGACCTTGCTGAATGGCTACATTGTCGTATAATTCCGGTAATTTTCGTGTCCAATAGAAAAATAGAGGTCGTTCTTCAAAAACTGTTTCAGATTTAACCTCCCCTTTTAATATCCTTGCGAAACTTTTTCCATCAATCTCCCTATCTTCCGGCAATTTCACTTGGCAAAGCTCAGCCAAAGTTGGCATTACGTCGATGTGTGCCAGGGTAGTATTCACTGCTTTATTGGTTGCTAGACCTTTAGGGTATTTGATTAGAAAGGGCACCTTTACCCCTCCACGGTAAACACTCCCTTTCTTACCTCTTAGGCCTGCCACATACCTGGACTGTTGCGGGCCGTTGTCTGTCATAAAGACAAAAATAGTATTATCAGCAATACCCAACTCATCCAACTTATTTATTAATTTACCGATATTGTCATCAATATTGGAAACCATGGCGTATACTTTTCTTGCATCTTCTTTGTCCTTTTCACTCATCTTTGGAAAAGGCATCCCTTGACTTTCAAAACCTAAAGATGGATCAATGTCCTTGTATTTTTCATAATATTTATCCGGCACCTGCAAAGGGGTATGTGGGGCATTAAATGACAAGTACAGAAAAAACGATTGATCTTTACTTTGCTTTTCTACAAAGTGGATGGCCTCATCGGTAAATATATCCGAACAATAGCCAAGAAAAGATTTCTGTTTACCGTTGTACCAAAGCGTAGGGTCAAAATAACTTCGGTCCATTTTAAAATAGGTTGTAAAATCACCCGGCTGACCCATTCCTCCTGACAAATGAATTAAAGATTCATCAAACCCCTGATCTCCCGGTCGAAAAGGATAATTGTCTCCTAAATGCCATTTTCCGAAAATACCCGTTGCATAGCCCGCATCTTTAAGCATTTCTGCCAAAGTAATTTCTTCCGTAGCCATGGTGGCTCCACCGTTATAGGTATCTCTCACTCCCGTTCTAAGAGAATACCGTCCGGTCATCAAACTAGACCTGGTAGGAGCACATACCGGAGAAACATAAAAATTATTCAACCGAATGCTTTCTTCTGCTAATTGGTCTAATTGTGGGGTTTGAACATGAGGGTTACCCGTAAACCCAAAGTCTCCATAACCCTGATCATCTGTAATAATTAGGATAACATTGGGTGGCTGTTCTTTAGCTTGATATGCATCCACCTCTATGGATTGAAAACATAAAATAAAGGTGAAAATAAAAAAGAAAGCTTTCATGTTAGGTCTATCTTGGGTGATTGATACGTTATTTTGGATATTTTTCAAGTTGATTTTCCACCGGAACAATGCTCGCTTGGTGTGCTGCCAACACCTCTCTGATCTCAGCAATAATCTCCGGATGGTCTTCTGCAATATTAAATCGTTCCCCAGGATCAACATTTACATTATATAATAAAGGCGTTTCTAAAACAGTCGCTTTATTCTCAACAACCACTTCAGGCCGAGTTACCGGATGTGCAGTAGGGTTACCATATTCTAGCTGTGTAATAAAGTGAGCTTTGTAATCTCCTTTCCTGATAGCATATACTCTTTGACCCCGATAATAAAACACCGTTTCTCTTTCACTTTTACCTGTTCCCTTCAGTAATCCCGAAATGTCATAACCGTCATAAATCCTGTCATCCGGCAATTCAGTTCCTGATATGGCACAAAATGTTGGTAACAAGTCCATTGTAGTTCCCATATCCATCACCACCCCCGGTTTGATTTGAGCAGGCCACCAAAAGACAGTAGGCTCTCTCATCCCCCCTTCGAAGGTCCCTCCTTTGGCTCCTCTTAGTAAGCCGCCTGTTCCACCATGTGTTTTAAACACATGCCAAGGTCCATTGTCAGAGGTGAAGACCACCAAGGTATTCTCTGCAATTCCTTCCTCTTTCAAGGTGGAAAGAATTTGACCGACAGACCAATCAATTTCTTCAATCACATCTCCGTATATTCCCCCAAGAGACTGATCTTTAAATGCTGCAGACCTGAACAAAGGTATGTGAGGCAGGTTGTGGGCCAAATAGATAAAGAATGGTTCGTCTTTGAAAGCTTTGATTTTAGATACGGCTTCTTCTGTATATCTTTTTGTAAGGGTTCGTTGGTCTGTTGGCCTTTCAGCAATTTCCGCGTCCTTCATCAAAGGAACATTATAGGCATCAAACTTTTCATTATCGGTCAAGGTAAAATGATCCGTTTTGTCGATCTTATCCATATCATTGGAGTAAGGTATACCAAAATAACTATCAAAACCATGATCTGTAGGTAGGTAAGGTGACTTATGCCCCAAGTGCCATTTTCCAATTGCCGCAGTTTGGTAGCCATTTCCCTTTAGAGCTTTAGCAATTGTAATTTCTGATTGAGGCAGTCCACCATCTGAATCCGGGAAAAGCACCCTTCTATCATCACTACTCATCCCTGATCGGATTGGCAACCTTCCGGTAAGTAGACCTGCCCTACTAGGTGTACAAACCGGGGCAGCAACATAAAAATTGGTCCACTTCTGCCCTTCAAAGGCCATTTTATCCAAATTGGGAGTCTTTATGGATGGATGACCAAATACACCTAGGTCTCCATATCCCAAATCATCCGCAAAAATCACAATTATATTGGGTTTTTCTCCACCCTGTCTTGCCTCCGCTGTTGTAACAAAAAAACCTATACAACTGATAAACAAGCCTAAGGCTATTCCGGGGTTAATTAATTTCATTTTTTTTAACTTATATTTAATAAAAACTATAATATGCTATTCAGGTTTTTGCCAAGGAACTTTGCCCCCTTCCTGAATATGAGACATTAAATAAGCATTTAATTTTTGAAAAACCTCCTTATTTTCCAATATAATATTATTCTTCTCGTAGGGGTCTTCTTTAAGATTATATAGCTCCATAGGTTGGAAAGGGCTGTTTTGCAGTAATTTCCAATCACCTAAACGTAAGGCATGATACGCTTTTCCTCCATACCTTGTTCCTCCCTCCCTTCTTACAAAATACAAAGGTCTTGCTTCTTCCTTCATGGTTTGCCCCAATAGTGTAGGAAGAAAACTTCTTCCATTGATAGCATGATCCAAATCAACCCCTGCAATTTCAGTAAGGGTAGGGAAAATATCCATGGATAAGTTCACCTGATCTGAAGTACTCCCTGCCTTTATTTTCGCAGGCCAAGAGATGGCTGTAGGCACACGTAAGCCTCCTTCGTACATGCTTTGCTTTCCGTCACGTAATAAACCGTTATTTGCCAAATCAGGAAGGTGCCCCCCATTATCGCTAGTAAAAATAATCAGGGTGTTCTCATATTGACCGGTTTCTTTAAGCGCATTGATTACCTGTCCAATCCCATCATCCAAATGTTCAATAAACGCAATCAAATTGGCTCGTTTTTCAGGCAATCCCGGCTCCCTTTTATTCACTTTTTCAACCCATGATTTTGGAGGCTGAACAGGGAAATGCGGCGCATTGTATGCCAGATAAAGAAAAAATGGACGCTCTTCCTTTTCTCTTTCTTTAATATAATTTACCGACCATTGGGTAAATAAATCGGTGGCATGCCCCTTAGGGTCGATTATTTCTTCATTTAATCGCATGTAATTTTTCCCATGCCTTCTATGAGTCAAATAATCATCCATCATGTCTTCCAGCCAACCATGAAAATAGTCAAATCCATGGTCGTTGGGAAGATTAGGATGCATTAAACCAAGGTTCCATTTACCAATGTGTGCGGTATGATAGCCCCCTTTTTTAAGCATTGCCGGAAGCAATATTGTTTCCGGATTTAAATACCCCCAATTGTTGGCAGGATTTGACCTCACCAATCCGGGTACACCTACATGATCAGGGTATCGACCCGACATCAAGGAAGCCCTTGTTGGCGCACAAACCGGCGAATTGGTATAGAAATAATCAAATTGCATCCCATCATTTCTAATGGCATCAATATGGGGAGTTTGAATATCTTCTGTACCATAATAGGAGACGTCATGATACCCCTGATCATCAGTGAAAATAATTAAAATATTTGGCTTCTCGTTGTTCTTTATGGTTTGAGCATGCACAATTCCTAAACCTAACATCATACAAGTAAGGCCTAAGTTCTTCCATCCGGTAAACTTCATTATTTATATTTTAATTTTTAGTATTTAATTATTGTCCCATGAAAAACTTCTCCAGTCCAGCGCTTCTTCTACGATTTCCTCATGCAATTGAATCATTTCATTTTTCAAACTTTCAAATATTTCAGGATTCTCTGAGGATACATCCTTATTTTGTTTGGGATCATTTCTAAGGTTGTATAACCTAAAATTAATTAACTTAGTCTCTTTGATCATCCCAATATACGCTTCTTGAAACATATTTCCTCTGGGAATGTCTATTTCAGGATCGGCTATCAGATTCCAAGGCCCTTGCCTGATTACGGCAACAGGTCTGGAAGGAGGATAAAACCAGTATAAAGGCTTTTTACGCTCAAACTTGCCTGTCTTAAATAGGGAAAGTAAGCTAGTGCCGTCAATTACAATTTCAGGGTCAATTTTTACACTGACAATTTCCCTAATTGTCGGAAAAACATCTACCACCCCCGCAGGCCTGTTCTCTATGGATCCTTTTGCAATTACTCCCGGCCAACTAAAGATGCCCGGCACCCGTATGCCCCCTTCCCACAAAGTGGTTTTTCCTTTGGTCAATTCACCATTGCTGCCATGGGCTCCTCGGTAACTTCCATTATCCGACATAAATACAATTAAAGTTTCTTCTGTTAGCCCTTGAATTTCCAGTTCCTCTAAAATTCTACCAATGGCCTCATCCATATTTTCTATACTTCCATAGTAAGCAGGAAGGTTTGTATCCTTGTGTTCGGATAAAAATTTCTCGGGTGCAGCCACTTTTTGATGAGGTTCGTGAAACCATAGGTTTATAAAAAATGGTTGGTCTTTTGGCCGCTTTTTAAGCCAACCTATGGCTTCATCTGCAAGGATATGAGAAGAAAAGCCTTCAAGCTCACCCAGGGCTTGGCCGTTGCGTACAAAATTAACCGGATTTTCATGGGAAGGAATGGCATTATTGCCGGTTGCAATCCAGTAATCAAATCCCTGATCTCCGGGATTTGGACCTGGGCCCGATGCTGCTTCCAGGTCATAACCTAGGTGCCATTTTCCTATATGGGCAGTAGCATAGCCGGCCTTTTTTAATACTTCAGCTGTGGTAACTTCAGATTCAGCCAAATGCATTTTATGAGAAGTGTGAATCCAGCTATAGATTCCTGCCCTAACGGATGAACGCCCGGTCATCAATGCCGCCCTGGAGGGGGAACAAACTGCAGACCCTGCATAGAAATCAGTGAACCTTACTCCCCTTGCTGCAAGTTTGTCTAAATTGGGCGTATTTACCTGTGTGCTACCATAGCAACTTAAATCCCTATATCCCAAGTCATCCGCCAATAGCAATACAATATTGGGTAAATTTTTACTTTGAGCCAAGACCTCTTGATAAGAAGTAAATGCCATTACAAGTAAGATTATCAAATTACGTATCATTGAAAACATTTTTCGATTTGAACAATTGAAATACTATATTATATGGTCTTCATCTTTTCTACGGTTCCCATTTCTTTTTCCCATTCCCCCAGCTTTTCCAAAAGCTCCTTTAAAATTTCTGGGCTTTCCTTAGCAAGATTGCGTTTTTCCAATAAATCTTGGTCCAAATTCACTAATAGGGTATCTTGATCAGAAATAAGAAGTTTCCATTCTTGATTTCTGGCAACTAATTGGTTTCGGTATCTCCAAAATAGTAACCTTTCTTGAAGGGCTTGTCCCCTAAAAAGGTGGTCCGACAGGTCCACCCCATCAAACTTGAGCTCTTCCGGGAATTCTGCCCCGCTCATCTTAAGTAAAGTGGGCAAAATATCCATACTTAAAATTGTTTCGGCCGATTCTCCAGGTTTAAACTTCCCCTTCCAATAGGCAATTCCAGGCACCCTGTGACCTCCTTCCAAAAGGTTACCTTTACTTCCGCTTAGCTCTCCATTGTTTCCAAATACTTCTGCTCCATTGTCTGAAATAAACAAAACAAGGGTATTTTCTTCTATCCCTGATTCCCTCAAGGCATCCATGATATCTCCCACTCCTTCGTCCATAACTTCCACCATTTCATTGTATACTTCCAAGGTATCTTTTACCGGCCCATGGTAGCTAAACTCCTTACCGGGAAACCTGTATCCCGGATCATTTCTCCCCTGAAATGGAACATGTGGGGCTTCCTGAGATACATACAGAAAGAATGGCTCTTTTTTATTTTGTTTTATAAAGTCCACTGCATGCTGGGTGATTAAATCAGTCACATATCCCTCCTCATAAATGCTATCCAAATTATGCCACCAATCATAGATTCCGGCATTGTCATAATGGGTATGGTAGTCAATGTTTCCACTTAAATATCCATAAAAGGTATCAAAACCATGGTGCACAGGGTTGTATTGCTTTTCATATCCCAAATGCCACTTTCCCATTATTCCAGTTTGATAACCAACCGATTGTAGCAACTTGGCAACAGTCAACTGACCCGTATCGAGGCCCACCTTTCTGGTTTCTCCTCTTACATATATTACACCCTCCATTCCTGCACGCTGCTGGTAATTACCGGTCATAAGTGCAGCCCGTGTGGGTGAACAAACGGGGGCATTGGAGTGGAAATCGGTAAAACGAATCCCATTTTCAGACAAATAATCAATATTAGGTGTTTTAAGTGTACTATCCCCATAAGCTCCTAGTCCTCCATAGCCTAAATCATCAGCTAAAATGACAATAAAATTCGGAGGAATATCCTGCTTCATCTCCAGCTTATTGCATGCCACTAGGTATAGAGTCAAAATAAGGAGCGGGTAAAGTATTCTTGACACATTCATTTTTTCCTCTATTTTCAGTTTTTAAAGAAAAGGTTTAACCGGTCTCTGCCATCGCATAATTTCAGAGACCGGATAAGTTAATCCTTTTTACCAACCGGGGTTTTGGGTCAAATTTTCATTCAGTGATATCTCACTATCGGGGATTGGAAGTAACTGATAAAAATCGAGATATCCATTCGGGAATTTTGTCTCAATTACATCGCCATTATGATCTTTTACTTCTACAGGATAAATTTCAGGCCCAATTCCCCATCTTTTAATGTCTGCCCAATACAATCCCTCCAAGGCAAACTCTATCCTTCTTTCATGCCTTAGTTTTTCTCGTGCTTCTTCTTGAGAAAGCCCAGTGGGCAAAGGAGTAATCTTCACATCATCCCTTTCTGTTCGAATTCTATTAATTAAACTGATGGCTTCATCAATGTCGCCATTGGTTTCAATAATGGCTTCTGCCTTAGATAAAATCACATCCGCATACCTTAATACTATATTATTAAGGCCTGATTGGCCGGAAGGGGGCAAATCTGATTCAGGTTCAATTCGATATTTCCTTGCACTAAGATGTTTTAATCGGTTTCCCGGATGGTTGAAAGCGCCTCCCGGATAATCATAATTTGGAAACCTATATCCCAAAATATAGGCACCGGGCACCACTACGGTAAACTCGAGTCTGGGATCTCTCCCTTCAAATGGATTATTGGGATCAACTTCCGAACCATCAATCATCTCATAAGCATTGACCAAATCATCAGTAGGTACATAGCGGCTTCCCCGGGTCCAGCTTCCGGTACCTGTACCACAATACTGATCATGCAAAGATCCTTGAGAATTTTCTCCGGAGATGTATTGAATATCAAAGATCACTTCCAAATTATTTTCATTTTCTAACCTAAACAATCCTTCATAGCTATGGAAAAGCCCATATTTATTCAAAGCATCAATTTCATTGATGACTTGCAATACCTCTTCATATTTACCTTGGTAAAGTAAAGCCCTCATTTTCATTCCCAAAGCCGCCCCTTTCGTTGCCCGGCCAAGCTCAGGAGCTTCTGCATTAAGATTATCTATGGCCATATTAAAATCAGCCAAAACCTGCTCCCAAGTTTCCTCCCTACTTGCTCTCGTTATAGACCTTGCTTCTTCTGTGGAAATGGCTGTTAAAATAATCGGAACACCACCAAAGCCTTCAGCAAGTATAGAATAAGCCAATCCGCGTAGAAATCTAGCTTCTGCTCTGTAGATTGTTTTATCGGCTTCGGGGATATCTATCTGATCCAATGCTTGTAAAAGATAATTTGCTCTAAAGATTATTGCATAGGACCTCGTCCACCTAAAACTTACAATACTGCCATCACTAGAATTCAATTGCCCCGTTCCAGCCCTTGCAATTGGTGTATTCCCCCAATTGAACGCATTCGGTGTCGCTCCATCCAGCACACCGAAACCAAAAAGCCCTTCATTATAAATTGAGTTTTCGCGTAAGAGCGCATAAACCCCATTGAGTAGTAGTTTTATGTCCTCTTCATTTTGGGGGAAATTGGCTGAAGTAATTTTGTCTTCCGGATAAAATTCAAGAAAGTCATCTTCACAGCTTGAAAGTGGTAAAAGCAAAACTATTGATAATAGGTATAGTATATATTTATTGGTCTTCATGTTTTTAGAAATTTAAATTGATACCAGCTGAAAAAATTCGAGGGGTCGGATACACCTGATATCCCGCATCAAAAGTATTTCTTTCGGGATCATACCCTTCATACCCATCGCTGGCGATAGAAAAAACATTTTGTCCATTTACATAGAGGTAAATTTTTTGTACCCCCAATTTTTCAGCCATAGTGGTTGGAAATGAATAGCCTAATTGAACATTTTTCAATTTGATAAAATTAACCTCATTCACCCAATAAGATGATTGGTTGCTATCCCAAGGATTATTAAATTTTAAACTTGGATTTTCAGCATCCGGATTGTCAGGAGACCAAGCATCTCTCCAACGAGTAGAAATCATTCTGTTTTCCCAATCTAGGTCGGTGAAATTATTTTGGGTGTACATGTTAACTCCTAAAATCCCTTGAAACAATAAGTTCAAATCAAATCCTTTGTATTTAAAGCTTGGAGAGATGCCGAAAGTATACTTAGGTAAAGTATTTCCCAGCGCCATCTTATCTTCATAATTCAATCTCCCATCGTTGTTTAGGTCCTCATATTTTAAATTCCCGGCTTTGGGGGTAAATGGATTGGCATGCATATGTTCCAAAGCTTCATCATCTGACTGATAAATACCAATAGCATTGTATCCATATAGGGTTCTAAAAGAATAGCCTTCTCTAAGTAGGTACAATTGATCAGGTGAGTCTCCTCCCCTGAATTTGGTCACTTCATTTTGGATATAAGTCAAGTTAAGCCCCATATTGAATCCCAATTGGTCCCTATCAAATTTTAAGTTATTGTAATTGAGGATAAACTCAATGCCATTGTTTTCCATTTGACCTACATTCTCAAAAGGTGAAGAAATCCCTCCCATCACCGACGGGATAGGAAGCTGCACTAGAATGTCTTTGGTCGTTTTCCTAAAGTAATCCGCTTCCAAAGTAATCCTATCATCCAGAACACCTACTTCTAATCCAATATCTAAAGAAGAAGAGGTTTCCCAAGTTATGTTCTCATCTACTAATGCCGTTACAGCAGCCCCCGGAGAAAAACTCCCATTGTAACTATAACTTAGATTGTTATTTTGGCCAATTACTGTCAGGTAAGGCCAATATCCTGAAATATTCTGATTTCCTAATTGCCCCCATGAAGCCCTCAATTTAAGGTTAGATATTGCAGAAACATCTTTAATGAAATTTTCCTCAGACAATCTCCAGCCTGCAGAAAAGCCGGGAAAAACTCCCCATCGGTTGGCTTTACTAAATCTGGAGGATGCATCCGCCCTCACGTTCGCTTCAAATAAATACTTGCTCATCAGGGTATAATTCGCCCTTCCGAAATACGAGAAAATACGGAAGCCATTCATATTCCCTTCCCCTTGAATCCCGGAAGTACCTGCATCCACTTGGGTTAATCCTTCTTTTGGCGGTTCTGAACGCCTAGAAAACATATTCTTTACCTTGAAAGTCTCCACTTGTATGCCCCCTATCGCCGAGACACTATGGATTTCATTGTAATCTTTTTTGAAGTTAAAGGTGGAGAATAAATTATTTTGAAGACTTGAAACTTGTGATCGATTGATTTCTAAACCTTCGCGGTTATAGTTCCTCGTGGTTGTTTCAATTCCTGTATCCGTATAACCAAAAACGCTGGTATTGTATCGATCAACCAAATTCCAGTTACCATTGGAAGAAACTGTGGTTTTAAAAGAAAGATAATCGGTTAATTTGACATCTGCACTTAGGTTTAGCGTCAAAATGTTCTGCTCTGTATTGGTTAAACCATTGGCAGCATCAATCAAAGCATTTCTATTGTCAAAAAGCAAATTACCATCTTCACTAATGGCCTGAACGGAGCCAAATCTTCCATCTCGGGTATAGGGAGCAATATAGGGAGCAGAACCACCAAGCATTTCGAATACCCTTCCTAGGGAACCATAGGTAACGTCGGCATAGGGTTCATTGGAATCTTTGTGAATATAATTGAAGCGACCACTTACAGTCAACCAATCTTTAACATTGGAAGTAATATTGGCCCTCAGCCCATAGCGCTCAGAATTTGTATTGGGCACCATCCCATCCTGATTGAGGTAATTGAAAGAAAGGAAGGAGGAAGATTGCTCTGAACCTCCACGGATCGAAACATTGTGCTCCTGGATACTGGCTGAATTAAATATCTCCTTAAACCAATCTGTATTGGGATATTTGTAAGGGTCGGTTCCATTTCTAAATGCAGCAATCAGTTCATCTGAAAAAAGTGGAGTCGATCCCTCATTCATTAAAGCTGTATTGGTTAATTCCATGTGTTCTGCACTGTTATTGATCACATCATACCTTCTACCTAAGGATTGTACACCAAAATAAGAGTTGATATTAATCTGCATGGCCTCATTCTTTTTACCCATTCGGGTGGTAACCAAAACTACTCCATTGGCAGCTTTTGAACCATAAATGGCAGCACTTGCAGCATCTTTTAACACAGAAATATTTTCAATATCATTGGGATTCAGTTGATTGAAAGAACCTTCAACACCATCAATTATTATCAGAGGGTTGGAATTATTGAGTGTCCCCCATCCTCTGACCCTAATTTGGGCCCCATCACTTCCTGGTTTACCTGAGTTTTGGCTTACCCAGACACCTGATGCAGTTCCTCCTAAGGCTTGGGAGGCATTGGTCAATGGGCGATTGGTTAATTCATCGTCAAAATCAACGGTGGAAATGGCTCCTGTAAGATTTACTTTCTCTTGAACCCCATATCCCACCACAACCACTTCATCCAAGGAAGTAGCATCTTCTACCAAAGTAATACTAAGGTTGGTTTGATTGCCGGGATTGATTCTTTGTGTTTCGTATCCAATAAAAGAAATTAATAGGACTGCACCTTCAGGTACATCCAGGCTAAACTGCCCATCAATATCAGTAACAGTACCGGTAGTGGACCCTTCAATAACCACCGTTGCTCCGGGAACAGGTTCACCTTCATTGTCAGTAACTGTTCCTGAAACATTTTTAAAATCTTCTATTGCTGGGTTCAGGTAGGAAAAGGAGGCTTTGTATGGGCTTGTTTCTGCAATGCTTTTTCCTTCTTTAGCATGAAGGGTTGGTAATAATAAACATTGCAATAAACTTCCAAAACACAAGGTTTTAGACACCTTACCACAAAGGTAGCGTATAGGTTTATTCATAATTATTTGGGTTTATTAAGTAATTGATTTTGGTAAATTTCGATTATCAAGGTACTATCTCAGTCAAATTTCCCAGAGGTAGGGCCTTAATAATCCTATCGGGCAATTTTTATAAGATTATGATTGTCACAGAATTATTTATTAAAATATTAATTTGAAAATTTTGTACAACATAAAAATTAATTTGTTGTAATAAAAGATTTTTATGTATCTAAACCATATTTTATTAGATATGTGGTATTATTATCCAATAAATGTAAATTTTGTAATTCTATTGCAGTTGAATTTACTGGGAAATATTACACTCAAATCTCAATTTTATAAAGCAGGAAAACTCGGCATCAATATCTAGATCTAGTGACCATTGTTGGTTTCAAATCAAATTCAACCCGGATTATGTAATAGGATTTCTCCGCCCTGACTGTCAGGGGTGAAGCCTGTCCCGTGTTTACAGGAAGTGTTGCAATCGAAGGAAAATCAGGCTGTTTGGAGATTTTAGCATAGCACCGCTATGGTGAAATTGAAAACAGTAAAGAAGAGGCTGATTTTGAGGCGATTTCAGCACGTAATAGATTATCAATTGCATATTTCGGGTTCAAGCTATTGGAAGGTTAATATCTAGGGCTGCCATGATTACATCTATCTCCTCTTAGAAAAGGCTAAAAATAAGGATCCCAAAGTGACTATTGGAGTACTTTATGGAGTAATAAAAGTTCTATGATAGGATTGAAAGAATGCTTTAAGCAATGTGTTAGGAGATAAAAAGCAAAAAAATTATGATTAGGTTTTGGTGATGGCTTCTTCCAAATTATAAAGGGCTACGATGACTTGCATCAGCGCAGCAGTCCTCACCGCTTCTTTTTTTGAAGCCGGCGATTCGCCTATATCCAAAGAACCGGAGGCAATTTCAGGACTATTCTCAAAGCGTAACACCTCCTCTGCATAAAAACCCAAAAGCAATTGATTTTCCTCGTTTTTAGGCAAGCGACCCAGGATTCTTACAAATGCCTCTGCAATTGCCGCCTCTTCATCTTTTAATTCATGGACTAATTTTTCTGCCAGAACCCTTGAGGCTTCCAAAACCAAAGGATCATTGAGGAGGGCTAAAGCCTGCAAAGGGGTATTCGTACGGTTTCTATTGACTTGGCAAATGTCACGATTGCTGCCATCAAAAATAAGTAGTGAAGGAGGAGGCAAAGTGAGTTTAATAAAGGTATATATACCTCTTCTATACAATTTGTCCCCCTTGTCTTGCCGATAAATATTCAACTCTCCTCTTCCGGAACTGGAGGCCTCCCAAAGCCCTTCCGGTTGATAAGGTTTAACACTAGGCCCACCCAACTCGTCTACCAACAAGCCACTGCTTGCCAAAACCATGTCTCGGATTAACTCCGCGTGCAAGCGCAAGCGTGGGAAACGCGACAAGTAGGTATTATCCGGATCAATGGCTAAGGTTTCCTTGCTTATGGCAGAGGATTGTTGATAGGTGGTAGAGCTAACAATAAGCTTAATAAGCTGTTTGATGTCCCAACCACTTTCACGAAATTCCACTGCCAGCCAATCCAATAATTCTGGATGGGTCGGGAGTTTGCCCTGCATGCCAAAATCTCCGGAAGAGGGCACGAGCCCCACACCAAAAATTTCCTGCCAAATAAGGTTGACAAAGACCCTTGATGTCAAAGGATGATCCTCGGCAAAAGCCCATTCTACCAAGCCTAGCCTATTTTTGGGCAAATCTTTTGAAAATGGCTTGATGATATCCGGTGTTTTAGGGTTGAGGGGTTCGCCTGTTGGCGCATCATATATGCCCCTGTCCAGAATAAAAGTGGGTCGAATAGAATCCTTTAAGTCCTGCATAATGGAAACAGCTATCTTATTGGAATCCGGATGATTGATAAAATTCAGGATACCTTCCGTATCCTCAGTATCCACCCACATCAGTGGTGATTTGGCACGTACCGGAGAACCTGCCCCTCCTTCAAAACCCTTTTCGGGTGTATTGTTAAAAAAAGCATAAAGATTATAGTAATCCTTCTGAGAAATTGGATCATACTTGTGGTCATGACATTGGGCACATTCCATTGTCATGCCCAAAATCACCTTGCTAAAGGTATTGGTTTTGTCCAAAACATATTCCACCCTGTACTCTTCATGAATTACTCCTTCCTCTTCAGTGATTTTATGGTTCCTATTAAAGGCCGTAGCTAAAAGTTGTTCCCTGTTGGGCTCGGGAAATAGGTCTCCTGCCAATTGCCATTTTAAAAACTTATCGTAGGGGAAATTTTTATTAAAAGCATGAATAACCCAATCCCTGTACGGCCATTGGGTCCTGATATTGTCATTCTGGTAACCAAATGAATCTGCATATCTGGATATATCTAACCACAACAAAGCCAATTTTTCTCCATAAGCAGGTTTGCTAAGGTACAGGTCAATCATTTGCTCCCAGGATTTTTCGCCAGAATTAAAGTTTCGCACTTCTTCAGAAGTAGGTGGCAATCCGGTAAGGTCCAGACTTAACCTTTTTAACAAGAAATTCTTTTCTGCTTTTGGATTGGGTGTAAGCCCATTTTCTTTCATTTTCGCCAATACAAAACCATCAATTGGGTTTTGATTCCAGTCCGATAGAGATGATAGGGGGATGTCTTTCTTTACAGGTGGCTCAAAAGCCCAATGTTTTTCATAAATTGCACCTTGATCAATCCACTTCTTAATCAATTGTTTTTCTTGATCGGAAAGGCTTAAATTGGATTCAAGGGGTGGCATTGTTTCAGTAACATCCTCAGAAAAAATTCTTGCAATCACTTCAGATTGATTGGATTTACCGGGGACAATGGCATGTCCATTAGGGTTATCATTGAGAGCTGCGTAAGCCCCTACCTCTGTATCCAACCTTAAACCCGCTTCTCTTTTGTTGGCATCAGGCCCATGGCAGGCAAAGCAATTGTCAGATAATATTGGTCTAATATGGAAATTATAACTGACCTGATCAGGAATTGAAGCTTGCTTATAGTTATTCTCGTTTGAACAGCTGTTTAAAGCCACAGCGGCAATAAATAGCATCGTTAATATTGACGTAAAAACTGCTTTATTCTTCAATCCTACCGGGTTTACTTTAATTACCATTCTAATTTAATGGATATCAAGCAGATTGCCAACATTTCTTCCGTAGTTGTATTTTAAAACTATTCTATTTATGAGGATTTTTATTTAGTATAACCATTGCCTACTCACTAAAAAACATTATCCGCCCTAATTAACTTTGTTAGCATAAGGCGGATAATGACTTTATCTTGTGATCAACTCAAAAGAGCATTAGAAGATTAATGGCGGTTAAACTCCATCCAATTCCTCAAATCTCCAACGCTCATTAGGGGATGTTGTGTGTTCTCTGGCTACAATTTCCTCAACTTTGTTTACTATATCCGGATTTTCTTTAGCTACATCATGCATTTCCAAAGGATCACTTTTTAAATCAAACAATAACCAAGAAGAACCTCCTTTTTGAACATCCAATTTTAAGGCTTTCCAGTCTCCTATTCTGACGGCTATCTGGCCGCCATAGGAAGGAAATTCCCAATAAAGGAATTCAGGTTGAGACTGTTCGTGCCCCAGTAATGTTGGGAAAAAACTGGTTCCATCAGTGGCCATTTCTAAAGGTTTCCCTGCTACTTCGGCCAAGGTGGGCATGACATCATAAAAAACTGATGCATGGTCACTAACCGATCCTTCTTTGATTTTCCCTGGCCATGAGGCGATCATCGGTACCCGAATACCACCTTCATAAAGAAAGCCTTTGCCAAAACCTTTTTCTTCTCGAAACGCTCCCCCACTATTAAACCATGGAGAATCTGTTCCCCCATTGAAGGTAGGACCATTGTCAGAAGTGAAAATAATCAATGTATTTTCATATAGTCCCTTACTTTTTAATTGTTCAACAAGTTCCCCTACTTGCTCATCCATATAACTAACCATGGCTGCATAAGTGGCCCTTGGGTAGCGCGATGGATAATAAGAATTTTCTCCCAAATAAGGTTCTTCTTCACCAAACTTTTCCACATAATGGTCTATCCATTTTGTAGGGGCTTGAAGAGGTACATGAGGTATTGGGGTTGCCCAATATAAAAAGAAAGGTTCTTCGCTACTCTGTTCGTCCACAAAGTTGGTAATCTTATCAAACATCAGCTCAGGAGCATAGTCAGTAAGAAAATAATCTCCATAATTTTCCAAATTATAGGGATCAGCACCTTCCGCTAATTTTTTATTTGGAGCGATTGTATCGTTGTTCAAATATACCCGGTGTTCGTTTTCGTAAAGATGGACCGGATAAAGGGTATGGGCCTGCCTTTGACAGTTATAGCCAAAGAAATAATCAAAACCTTGATTGGTGGGAATTCCTTCTGTATGTGGAGCCCCTAAACCCCATTTTCCAACGACAGCCGTGGTATAACCGGCTTCTTGAAGCATACGCCCAAGGGTATAAGTACCTGTGGCTATTGGTCTCTGGCCTTCGAGGGTCGAGTCTGCCAACATGGCATGGTAATTCCAAACATCACCTCTACTACCCCACTCATCATTTCCCCTTACCTGAGAATGACCGGAATGTTGCCCGGTGAGCAATACTGCACGGGCGGGTGCACAAACAGGTGCCCCTGAATAATGTTGGGTAAACATCATTCCTGAGGCTGCCAAAGCATCAATATTGGGCGTTTCAATTTTTTCTTGTCCATAACACCCCAAATCTCCATATCCCAAATCATCTGCCAAGATGTATATAATATTGGGAGGAACAGTTTCCTCTTCCTGACTTTGGCAAGCTGGCAATAGGGAAACAATAAAAGGTAATAATAATAGTAATCTGTTTTTCATTCTTAATTTATGTGATTAAGCAAATTTTAATTATACTTTCAAATATGGCCATATTTTTTGGGATGTATTATACCATATCGGCATCAAAATCAACTTTAAGGGTTGGCAATTGATCAGAAAAGGTATTCAACGCATTAAACACCATGCTTTTTCCTAACTTATCATCTGTAACTTTCACGAAGTAATTTCCCTCCCTGAAAACTTTCGGCCGGAAAACCTTATCATTGACCCTAAGTGAATAAACCAATTCCCCTGATTTCGCTTCAAAAACTTCTACAATCGGTTTGTTACAATTGCTTAAATCCAAAGGAGGAAGCGTTCCTTTGGCATTTCTTGCATAATTTTCCTTTTGAGAAACCGTTATCGGCCAACCTTCATATTGCCCGTTTGGGTTGGATTTTGGATCGACGTATCTAGGCCAACATTCCATGGTCATTTGCTTACCTTTCTTATCAAAGGTTACTATTCCATAGCCGGTAGAACGGTCATGAATTAATGCAGGTTCAACGCCTGTTTTTCGTGGATTTGCCACCGCATGCACGGTCATTTTATTTCCAAATCCATCATTAAAATTCCCAGTATACTTTGGCTTTCCTGGTAAAGGTTCATGATTTTCAGGTACCGGTGGCCACCAGCGCCTAGGAAATAAATTATTCAATGCAGGCCCGGCAAAAGCATAGCCGGAATCTTTGAATTCATCTACCCCATATTGCACAACTGAGGCCAGATGCTGGTCTCCGGCAATATGCAAGGCAAAAGCCTTTCTAATAATTTTTATGGCTTCATCTCTCCCTTTCTGTGGCCAACCGTTGGAATCCATGTCAGAAGTAGGCGCATCTCCAGGCACATATTCTCCCAATTCAGGAATGGGTAATTTTGGCACAATACTGTCGATTATACTACCCTCCGGGAGGGTCGCTACGGTACAAAAGTTGGTTTGCGATAAAACCGCCTTCATTTCTGCACCTTTGCTCCAATCTGTAGACCAATGCTTTAAAAATTTTAACTGGCGTTCGCCTAATAAGTCTGCTTCAATATCATAGTATTCTTTGATGTCAAATTCCCTGTTTTGGATAAAACCATTGGTAACCTTAGCCTCCTCAGGCAATACATTTTTTGGTGCAGATTTGAACTTTCTGTCTTCAAGAATAGCAAAGCTAATTCCCCCATAAACCCAATCGGTATAGTATGTGCCTATACCTTGTTTTACAGGTGTTGGATCAAATGCATCCGGAAGGTGGCCTGTTTGTGTCAATTGCACCATATTTACCCACTCTGCCGGCATTTTATAACCTCCCTGATCTTGGGCTACATAGGTCCATCCTTCATCGGTTGGAGCCACCTTTCCTGCTTCTCCCCAAACATTGCCATGGTAAACATCATGGTCATCCGGAATAAAAGCCGAAGGTATATGTCTAAAAATTTCCCTGTAGGACCAACCAAACATGTACCATTTTCGAAGATAATCCAGGCTTGATTTTTCCAATGGTGAAGTTTGAATACCAAATCCACCGGTACTTTCATAAAATTGATCCCCTAAAAACACCGCCATATCCGGGGTATGTTTAAGAGAATGTAGGCTAACTTCATTGTCCGGGAATCCATAATCTGCATTGCAACTAAAGACCGCTAGTTTTACCTGATCCTGATTGACCGGCTCTTCAGCGATAGTCCCTGAATAAAAATGGCTTTCTACCCCACTTTTTAAGGGTAAGTCTACTTTCACTCGGTAAGGAACTGCACGTTCCTCTGCCCAGTCTTCTAGTCGGAAGTGGACAACTCTTCCCAATTTATCAATAGCTGCTTCTTGCACAGTGTTCCAAGCCGCACCCTTTTTTAGTTGCAGGCTGATTTTATTGCCCGTTATTTTTTCAATAGGCGCCAGTTGCGCAGCTAATTTTAATACTCCATCGTGCAAGGTATAATGGGCAAAACACACTGGTCCAAAAGTTTGATTTTCTGCAGCCAATACCTTCTCGCCAGTAACAACCCAATCTGAAAAAGCCACTGAGTCTTGGAAAAGTGCTTCTTCCGGAAAGTGAGATACCAGCGCAATATTTCCTCCTAGGTCACCCTTATAATTTTCAATTTTCAATACCCCCAGGAGTTGCTTGCTTTCAGAAGCAAAAGCTTCTAAAAGCAAATCCCCACGATCTCCTTTCACCACCAAGATAATTTCTTTATCCAAAGGCAATTTCTCAGAACCCATTTGGTTACCAATAAATAAATTACCTCCACCATTGATGCCAGCATCAAGGCCTTTGCCGAAAACTGCAGCAGACCGATAATCCTCAAATTTTCCTTTGGCACCAATTCGCATGCCTACATAGGAGGCTGGGTTCCCAATATTATCTTCATTGAGCCAGTTTACCTTTACTTCAGCCTTGAATGAGTCGTTTTTAGGGCTTAACTGATGGGTGAGGCTATGGAGTGTACGGTTCTTGGCGCTGAGGTTGCAAACCGCTTTTCCATCTCTCAACTCCCAATCTTGCAGGCGATTTCCCCAGTATTCAGGACCTACCCAAGCCATGTCCGGCCAATTTTGCCAATTGCTTTTAAGCGGACTCCCTTTTTTAAAGGGTTGTAGGGGCCTTGTTGCGGCCCAATTTTCAGTAAGGACCAATGATGAACCTACTGTTCCTAAGGCGATTGATTTGATGGCTTTTCTTCTTTTCATAATTGTATTAAAGCTAATTTGGGGTCAATTATTTATTTTTGTAGGCTGTTGCTATTTCCTGTGGTCTATAAAAATTTGTTAAATAAGTTTCAATATAATCCAACACAAACCAAAGTCATAGGATTTTTGACAATTTTGAAAAAGTAGCATCTATTTTTAGTCAATTCCTTTTCATTTTGTCTAAAGTTATTCAACTGCCCCAGTTGTAAGTTTATCCTTCGGGAAAATAAGTTGCTTTATCGCTCTAAATCCCTTAAAAAGTTTAAATAATAAATTATAAAAAGGTGCATTTAAACTTAACCTATACCTTATTAATTGATCATATTAATGTAAAAGTATTCAACACTTTGTTACGAAAAGCAAAAAAAAATCAATCACTATAACTTATTATTAGTAATAAATATTCAATTTAATTTTGATTGATCGTAAATTAAAGCAATAAAACCCTCTACCACATGAAAAACAATTTACTGATTCAACTCAGCTATTGTATTGGCCTTTGCCTTTTGGTTAGCTGTAGCACCAACTTAATGGTCTTGGAAGACATGTTGCCAAGAGCCAAACAAAAATCCTTTGAAGTGAAATTTAGTCAAGCCACACTAACTGATTTTTCGGTAAACTTTGATCTGGTTTATGAAATCAGCAACCCTTATAAAAAGGACCTTCCTATACCTGATCATGTTATGGGAATATTTGTAGATGGCAAAGATATAGGTTTGGCCCAAAGCCATGCAGAAGTGCTTATACCTGCAAAATCCAACTCCTTGCTCAGGTACACTTTTTCACTAAACTCAAACCAACTAAAGCAATTGATAGGGAAAAACAACAACCTCGCATTTAAAACTGCCATTTCTCTTGACCTCACAGATTATAGCAGTATGCTCCCTGATTTTCAGGTTGCCCTTAGTGACGATTTTGATTTGGAGTCTTCGGAACTAAAACCTTATGTGGGTAAAATGCTTCAAAAAAAATCGGAAAGTTTGACTTTTCCTATGAGCACAGCACACAGGTAAAAATCCCTGCTCCCCCCCTGATCAGCAAGTCAAACCAACCCATTGAGATCCGACTTCTAGGTGAAGGAAGCAACCTGATCAATCCCAATGCCATCAAAACAGCCCTGATACCATTTGGCGATTTATTAATTAATGGAGAACTGAATGGGCTAAAAAACCCATTTATTGATGCCGTCACTAGTTTGACCATCCCTGTTCCTGCTCCTACTATTACTCAGTGGGACAGAACCGTTAATGTGAAAATTGAAGACCATGTGTTGAATTTACTCAGTCCCTTTGACCCCAATATCAACAATAAATGGGCAGAGATAAAAAATATAATGTACAGGACCAACAGCTTTAAAGCAACGGATTACTTTGTAGACAATTTCTTGGATCCTGCAGGTTTCCCTGATGCTTCAGAAAAATGGGACAGTTTTCAAGCTTCCTATAATCAGCTAAAGTATACCGTATTTCCTGATCAGCTACCCGGACCACAGACCAGAGGCTTTGAAATCCTTGTTCCTTTTATTTTTAAAAATCAAAATGCCTTTCCTGTAAGCATACCTATTTTCCGTTCCAGCGTAATAATGCCAGGAGGACATCCCTTTACCATGTATGTAAAGCCAAAAGACATGGGAGAAATAAAATTGGGAGAAGTACCCTCCCAGCAAACTCAAATTGAAGCAAATACCGAACAAACATTGTATGTGGTGTTTACTTTTGACATGAAGGCGTTTAATCAAGGCATTTACAGTCTGTTTATGAAAAATCAATTTGAGCCCAACCTTGGTGGTATCATGTCTTATGATTTTGGCTATGGCCCTCTTTATATTGGGTATGATCTGAAGAACATGAGTTTAGATTATAAATAGGAATTGGGGCTTCGTAGGTTAGTACGTTATACCCGAACGGATCAAAATCCCCTTTCAAAAAGGGGGGCAAAGAGCTTGTCCCGGCCTAAGTCGGGAGGGATTTCTTCAACGAATTGTTAATTAATCGCAAATAATAAATGAAGGAAATTCCCCCTTCCCCGGTGGCTGAGCGGAGCCGAAGACTTAGGGTGGTGTGAGCTACACCTTAATTTGAACGTTATAAATCAATAGGTGCCGCTCCTCTGGAGCTAATAATCGAAATTGACTTCATATACTACAAAAATATTGCTCCTCTGGAGCACCTAAATTCTCGAGTAAATTATAAGATGAGATAATAAAGGAAATCACCCCTTCCCCGGTGGCTGAGCGAAGCTGAAGCCTTAGGATGATTTAATGATACAGTATTAGGCCTAGCCCATTAGAGAGGTTAAAATTTTAATTTTCCTCAGCAAAGAATCTTTTGACCTCTTCATTTCTTTTCTTTATATGAAAAGAAACGAAGCAAAGAAAAATCAAGCCAGCAGAAAACTCCTACCCGCATGGCCCAACGCCGCCTCGTTCTCTGGCATGCCCCCGCGCTTCTTGCGATAGCATAGTGTAAAAGTTACCATAATTGGAAAAAACATGCTATGGTATTATTGGCATTTTCTCCTGACTTGTAGGTTGTGCTTGAAAGAAATAGAGGCAATCCCATTGCAAGGAAGTAGGTGTGTTAGACGCATTAAAGTAAATAGCCACAATTCAAACTGGTGGCTGAGCGAAGCTGAAGCCTTAGGGTGATTTGATGATACAGTATTAGGCCTAGCCCATTAGAGAGGTTAAAATTTTAATTTTCCTCACCAAAGAATCTTTTGACCTCTTCATTTCTTTTCTCCTGACCGCTGCGCATCAGGACAGGCCCTGACTTGCCTCGCATCAGGGCAGGCTTATATGAAAAGAAACGAAGCAAAGAAAAATCAAGCCATAAGAAAACTCCTCCCCGCATGGCCCAACGCTGCCTCGTTCTCTGGCATGCCCCCGCGCTTCTTGCGATAGTATAGTGTAAAAGTTACCATAATTGGAAAAAAATATGCTACGGCATTATTCGTATTTTTTCTACCTTGAAGGGTTAACTCTTACCCCTTCAACTCCCTTAGGCTCCGTTTAAATCCATTACTTACTCCATATTTTATAAGATAATATTACAATACTTAAAAAATTTAAACCATATTTAGGTAACGTAACCGTGCAAAATTTAAATTTGTCTATTTCACTATTTTAAATTCAAACACGCTTTCTCTTACCTATATACCCAACTAATGAAAAATCACAAATACCTTTTGGTCGCGTTTTTAATTTGTTGTGCTCTAGGCTTACCTGTAACTATCTTTGCAACAACCTTAGGCGCCAATAAACCTAAGGAACCAAAGCATGTGGTGTTTCTAATCAGTGAGGACCCTTTAAACTATGAAGCCCACCTTACCGTTCCTCCTTTTGCAAAGATGCTGGATGAAAAATATGAGAACTTAAAAATAACCGTGCTAAAGGGTGAAGGTACACATGGTGCCTACCGCTTTCCTAATCTTGAGATACTAGAAGAAGCAGACTTATTGGTTGTTTTTTGCAGAAGATTGGCCCTGCCTTTTGACCAAATGGCAAGCATCAAAAATTACCTGAGGTCGGGTAAACCTTTGGTGGGTTTGCGAACAGCCAATCATGGATTTTCTGTTAGAGATGAGGTAGAGGAAGGGTTTGAAGGATGGTGGGGCTTTGTACCGGACATATTGGGTTGCGAAAACAATGGTTATTTCCCTGAGAAATTAGGGACAATTGTGACTGCTTTCCCCAACGCTGAAGGCCATCCAATTTTAGCCGACATAGACTTAAAAAACTGGAAGAGCAAGGGGCAGGTGTACAAAGTAAAGCCAATTATAGATCCAAATGCGGTAGTTTTACTCAATGGTAAGCCAAGAGGGAAATCTGACATAGAACCTATAGCATGGACAAGAAATACAGCTTATGGTGGAAAGGTTTTTTACACCTCATTGGGCTATCCTACGGATTTCAAACAAGCGCCCTTTATTCAATTGCTGATCAATAGTATTCATTGGGCTTTGAAAAAAAAGTAAATTAGTAAAATGCTTCCTAAAATGAACAATAGAAATTTCCTCCTCCCTTTACTTTTTCTTGGCCTATTGGTGAATGGCCTAAAAGCCCAAAACCTTTTGCCCAATTGGGAACAGGTGAGCGAAAAGGCGGACTGGCAGGCCAGGGATTCACAAGGAGAACTGGTTTACAAAGACAAACTCTGGATTTTAGGTGGCTGGTTTGACTCCCATCATGCGCCACCAAGAGATGTGTGGTCCTCTGCCAATGGAAAGGACTGGACCAAAGTAGCATCCAATGCACCATGGATCCACAGTGACCTGCCCATGACCTTTGTTTTTAAGGACAAAATGTGGATTACAGGTGGTTGGTACAATGGCCGACTGGAAGGACATTCTGCCAGCAATAGCATCTGGTCCTCCACAAATGGAGCAGACTGGAAATTGGAAAAGAAGGCAGCTTCCTGGACAGCTAGAATTGCATCAACCATAGTGGAATTCAAAGGCAAGCTATGGTTAATGGGTGGTGTAGAGAATTACTATTTTGGGGATGAAAAAAGCCTTAAAAACGATGTTTGGGTTTCCGAAAATGGTAAGGATTGGGAATTGGCCACTGCCGATGCCGGCTGGTCTCCAAGAGCTTACCATCAGTCCGCTGTGCTCAATGGCAAGATGTATGTTTTCGGCGGAGGCAATTACACCCCTGAATACCATGCAAATAACGATGTTTGGGTCACAGAAGACGGTATCAATTGGGAACAGGTAACCGAAGCTGCCCCCTGGCATAAGCGGATATGGTTTTCATCTGTCGTGTACAGGGACTGTATCTGGGTAATGGGAGGATGGTCCAACAACCCTTACAAAAACTGGGGAGATGTCTGGTACAGCAGGGATGGCATAAACTGGACTGAATACAAACCGGAAATTAGCTGGCCCGGCCGACACGAACATTCGGCATTTGTATTTCAGGATAAAATATTTGTTGCCGGAGGCATGCTCCCTCCCCTAGTCAATGACGTTTGGTCACTAGACTTGCCTGAGGACTGGTAAAGCTCAATTTACTTTTGTTAGATAAATCCTAGTTAAGCATAAACCCAAATATTAAAGTCTCCTAAACCTAATCCCACATCACCCCATCGCAGATCACAAGATCACTACATTCCCAGATCACTTTATCATCAATAAATTGATACCTGTTAACAAATAGAGGGTATAAAAGATTAGAATTCTTAATCATTCTCATTTAATATCAATATTGCTAAACCTCCATAATTAAAACCCAAGTCAAAAAAGAACAAACAATTATTTAAATACCCATGTGCTTCTCAATCCGGATGAGACGCTGTTCATGATCTGAAACGTGATTCCCGACAAAATGCATAAACTCATCCATCTCTTCCTGGAATTCTCCAAAGGAGTTTTTGAGTTGACCTGTTGAATCATGTAAATAGGAAATTTTGGCATCCATGTTGTTCAAAGCCCGCTTAATACGATGTTCAAATTCTTCAAATTTTTCCATGCTGTTTGGTAGAATTAGCTCCTTTAAATATAGTGATTTTTTTTATAGTGGTTTTAATAAGTGTTTTTAAACGTATTTTACATTCTAGTAGATAGCTTACAAGATCATTTTTTCTTATGTCAAGATTCCCAAAAAGATAATTCACCATTATACAAGATGTCAAATTTTCATTCCTAACGGGTGCTAAAAAAGGTAAAGGCAAAAGATTGGCACACCACAGCCACCGATTCACTACATCACACTATCACCCCATCACAAGATCACTACATCACTCTATCACCCAATCACAAGATCACTACATCACCATATCCGATAAAAATGCCCATTCACGGGAAAAAGCAGCCAGTTCACAATAAATATAATTATCTCTTTATGAAAAATAAATTTAATTGGTTTAATTAAAACATCTTTTAACCATAAACCAAAAAATAGAATGAAAAAGAAAATAACTTTGCAGAAAGCTACTGTGGCCATGAGTGTGGGATTATTTAATTCCTTTAATGTGGAGGCAGATGGAGGTTGTGGCTATTATAAAGAAAACGACTACTGCCAAAATTATTATCCCAATTGTACCTTTGTAGTAAAAAAATGCCGGGAAGAAGGAATTTTTACCTGCGAAGTTTGGATGCAAAACCCATGTAGTCTCGCATGTGGAGGCTTTTAAGAAAAACAATGAATTCTTTCTCTCAAACATTACCCGGAATTATCTTTAGTTTTTTATTTCTCTGCTCCTGCTCAAATACATCCAATAACAATAATTTGGGTTCCCAAAATATGGCAATTCCCATACCTGAAGAAAATATCGACAAATTTTCAGAAGTTTTTAATAAAGTAAATTATATAACTGTCCAATTACCACTTGAATCATCCATTGGCCAGGCCGATAAAGTAATTATAACTGAAGATAATATATTCATTGGAGACTTTTACCAAAATCCCAAAGTAATTATCCTTGACAAGGAGGGTAATTTCCTAAGCTGTATCAACGCATTTGGGGAAGGACCGGGGGAGTACACTCAAATTAACGACTTTGTCATACATCATGAAGACCCGAAAGTACTTATTTTATCTACCAAAAAAATATTGGCATTCGATTTCAATGGAAATTTCGTTGAAGAATTAGACAGACCAATAAGTGGTGGATATAAATTCTTAGCTACCAAAAAGGACGAGTTGATATTTTACGTTCCTCCAAACATTTCGTCGGCTGACCCTAAGCATGGCGATAATATATTATTTTCATATGAAAACCAGAAAGTCCATCCTTTTTTTACCTCTAAATTTATGGAAGAAAAAATTCCGTTTTTTGCCGACAGGAATATCTTGGTCTACTTAGACAACAAAACCTTCTTTACAAAGCATTTTTCCGATACAATCTACGTATTTGAAGGTAAGGAATTGAAAGAAAAGATGTATTTGGATTTTGAGAATTCTAGAAAGCTAAAGTTAAATATATTTCAGGAACATGACTCAAATATTCTAAATAACTTGGAGTACATGCAAGACTATGTATACCACATGCCCAATTTACACCTATCCGGAAAATATTTGGTCACTTGTTTTAGGGAGAAAAATTACAGAAGTACGCTACTCTATAATAGAACAAAAAAAACCTCTAAATCCATCTCCAATGCTACCAATGATTTAGATGGATTATTACCTTATTTAAATGTTAAATATTTATCCAATAATACACTCATTAGCGTCCATTATCCCGATGAATTTATTACAATTGAACAGATGGAAAATTCAGACCATCCCCTGCTTGAGTCACTACAACAAGAAACAGTTTCTTTTGTTTTTGCCATATATCAAATAAAGGATTAACCAATTCCTTAAGAACTCACCTCCAGTAGATTACAAGGTCACTCTATCACCCAATCACTACATCACAAGATCACTACATCACCATATCCAATAAATATGCCCATCCACGGGAAAAAGCAACCAGTTCACGATAAATATAATTAATCGTTTATGAAAAATAAATTTAATTGGTTTAATTAATACATCTTTTAACCATAAACCAAAAAATAGCATGAAAAAGAAAATAACTTTACAAAAAGCTACGGTGGCCGCTGGGGTTGTGGCCATGAGTGTTGGATTATTTAATTCTTTTAATGTAGAAGCAGATGGAGGTTGTGGCTATATGTGTTGCCCAGGCACCTCATACTGTACTGATGAATCTGGAATAGTATGGTCAGAGGACAGACCGGTTGATAGAGATTTTCCAGGTGATACCTGTACGAATCATCAATAATCTATGGTAAATAGTAAATAAAAGGCTTCACGATAAGAGTTATTTTATATCTAGATTTATTTAGGTTAGTTAGAATCTTTCGGTTTATCGTGAAGCTTTTTAGCAAATTGTAAATTTAATACTGTTGTGAAATTAACTAAAAAATCAAATAAGGTTTTATTAAATGCGGCAATGTTAATCATTATACTATTGTCTTTATCGAATTGTTCAGAAGACAAATTGAAATCTGATAATGTAAAAAGCTTTACTGAAAAAACGATACCTAGAACAGTAAACCTGGCTGGCAAAAAATACTTTTTTGAGGAAATAAAAGTGCCGCTTAAAATTTTCATTAAAAACAATAAGTTGATCATTGGCGAAAGCAGAAGGGTACCTGAAGATTTTCCTCCAATTCATGTCCTCGATGCAAAAAAAATGAAATATTTGCGGCCATTCGGTAAAATAGGGTTTGGACCCGGTGAAGTTTCTGACGTCTCAGGAATTGATTTAGGTGCCAATGATAATACTTTCTGGGTTTATAGCGCAATGTCAAAGCATTTTTCAGAATTCGACCTTGATGATACCACATCATTGTCAAAAAATCAAATCAAACAAGAAGGAGACTTCTATATGGCCATGGCCATGGCTTGGTCCTCCGATAGTACAGTTATGTGCCGCATGGTAAATGATCCCCATCAATTTGTAGAATTTTCGATTGATGGAAGGCGCTTAGCGAATTATGGGAAATGGGAAGATCATTTAGTCAGAGAAGACCTAACCAATTATATGATGTCGGATTTACATATGGGATGGTTTAAAGGAAACCAGATAAATAATGTTTATGCATCTGCTGGTGTTTATAGAGATAGAATTGAAATTTTAAACAAAGAGAAAGGAAAAATTTTCATTACAGATGGCCCCTTCAATTACATTCCCAAATTTACAATTGCTAATTCCAGTGGCTCATCTAATAAATTAATCGTGGGTATAGCCGAACCCTTGGCCTATTTGGACATTGCTATATCCAAAAACTATATTTTTGGTTTATATTCTGATAAAACCGAAAAACAATTGAGGGAAAGTAATGAAATCGCCAATGATATCTATGCATTTGACCTGGAAGGTAAAATTAAATGTAATTTTATATTGGATATTTCTATCAGAGGATTGGCGGTAGACGAGGAATCCCAAAAATTATATGGCATCACCACAGATGAAGATCCAGGAATTGCTGTTTTTGACTTACCTGACCTAAAATAATACCTCAATGGGCAAAAATACTTCGCTAAAACAATCTTTTTTAATCCTCACCAATAAAACCTCACTCCCTTTAATTCAAAAATACCATAAGCTGTTTACAGCTACCCAAAATATGGGAGATACAGTGGTGTTGTACCATTTGCTAGGGGATAATTCTAATCCAAACTTAGAAGACGTGAATACGCACATCTTTGACGATGAAGTCTTAAGCTCCTTGAATTATTTCCCACTTGGCTTTACCCTGGTACCGGGTAGCAATCATTTCCCCTTGCTAAAATTCTACCTTTCTCATCCACATTACGATTACTATTGGTGCATTGAAGACGACGTGGAATTCTCGGGGGATTGGAAATCCTTTTTTGAAGATTTTTCCTCTATTGACACTGATTTTATCAGTAGTCATATCCGCCGCTATAAAGAAGAACCGGAATGGCCTTGGTGGCCTACCCTGGCCCATCCCTACACCGTTATCCCACAAGAGCAACGGATCCGGTCCTTTAACCCCATCTACCGAATTTCACGTCAAGCTTTAGAATTACTTCACAAAGCACTCTTAAGCAAGTGGTGTGGGCATCATGAAGTACTCATTCCTACCCTGCTTTATGAAAGTGGATTTTCCATCCAAGACTTTGGTGGGAAAGGGGAATTTGTACCCGAAGGCCTTGAAAACAAATTTTATTCGGAAAATACACCTAACAAAAGAGGTATACTTTCCGACGGCACCATGCGATGGAGACCCGTTTTCGAAAAAACAGGGAATTTGAAAAATAAACTTTACCACCCTGTAAAAATAACAGATGAATAAGGTTACACAACTTTTCCATACACGAGATGAGCTATTGTTGGGACATTACACCAGCCTCGAAAATCCTGGACTCTTTAAAGGCAAGTTTGGCCTTTGCCTTTACTTCTTCGAAGCCTTTCAACAGTGCGAAGAACTAAAATACCAGCATGCAGCGGAACATTTACTACAAGAGGGGTACAATTTTATTCACCAAAACCCGATGCCGACCTCATTTGACAATGGACTGGCCGGAATTGCCTGGGGAATTAACCAATTAATCAAAAGAGGTTATTTGGAGGGTAATGCCGATGAATTGCTAATGGAAATAGACACAATCCTTTTCAAGGTTATTTCTGAAAAAACGAACGAGCTTGAATTTGGCTTAAAGCGTGGAATATTAGGCTACCTGATCTATATCCTCGACCGTGTTTCAGTCCAGCCTAAAAATGCGCCAGAGAAGGTAAACAGTGAAATATTCACTTCTCTTGCAGTTTTACTGATCAACCGCATCCACCTAATGGCCGAAGAAAACAGGGGCAATTTTACTGAGCCAAAAGAATTTAACCTATTCTGGGACCTACCCAATTACCTGTATGTGTTGGGTGAAATCAACCGCCTGAACATAATGCCCAACAAAACCCGACAAATGATTCGAAACATTTCTCCTCTGCTGCTTTCCTTGATTCCCCAAAATTTAGGAAACTGTCTCAGTTTGCTTTACGGAATGAGCAAGGTGGCACATGAGGATTGGTCAGCACACACCCGACTTCTGCAAGAAAAATTAAATAGTGCTTCAATCACTTCTTTTAGGCTTGCAAATAAAAGCCTGTATGTAGAAAACGGTCTTTCCGGTTTGATTTTATTAGACAAGCAAGTAGGGTTGGAAATAGATGATTGGAAGGGCTTGTTTAATGATGAAAAAAACGTACAACTAGCGATGCAACATCTGGAGAAATCCGAGTATTGGAGAGCCACCGAAAAAAATCCAGAAAACGAAATGGGGTTTATTTACGGAATTACAGGAATTCATTACGCTCTCCTTTTTTTGAAACAAATTAAAGATCCTCAACATGAATAAAGCGTCTCTGCAAGATATCAGCTTTCTTATTCCTGTCCGGTTGGATTCAGTCATTCGGTTGGAAAACCTAATGGTGGTGATAGACTTTCTACACCATCACTTACGCTCTCCTATTTTAGTCCTTGAAGCTTCCGCTTATAAAACCGGGATTATTTCTGCTTTAGCAGGGAATAAAATAAATTATTGGTTTGAAGAAGATAGGGACGATATCTTCCACCGGACAAAATACATCAATACATTGGTAGGGTTTTCTAAGACACCATTTGTAGCAATTTGGGACTGTGATGTTATCATTCCACCAAAACAAATCATAGCAGCCCTAAAATGCATGAAAGATGGCGAATCAAGTTTCGTTTTTCCCTATGCCAAAGAATTTTTAGATACGGGTATGATCCTTAGGGAAATTTTTATAAAAAATCGGGATCTTACAGTATTTACTTCACACAAAGCTAAAATGATGTCAATGTATGGACCTGACCCCATAGGTGGTGCTTTTCTTGCAAACCTTCAGGATTACAAGGCAACGGGGATTGAAAACCCGAACTTTTACGGGTGGGGAAGGGAAGATGGAGAGCGAATACACCGATGGAAAGGGCTAGGTTACAATCATAACCGCATAGACGGACCCTTGTTCCATCTTTCTCATCCTCGTGGAATCAATAGTAGTTTCCATAGTAATCGTGAAGACCAGGGAAAATGGAACGACATTCTTTATATTAAATCACTGGGGAAAAAGGAGTTAAACAACAAAATCCAAGAATGGTCTCAATCTTAAATTATTTTACAAATTTAACTAAAAAATTGAATCCTAAATTGAAGATTAAATCCCAGGTTGAGTACTGGATTCATATTACTGGGAATAAGAAAAACTGGACGGTAGTACAAATTGGAGCCAATGACGGCAAAACCAAAGACCCACTTCATAAGTCTATTTTAAAAAATAAAAAATGGAAAATGCTTTTCGTAGAGCCCGTTCCCTACCTATTTGAAAAACTAAAGACCCATTACCCCGATTCAACTAGGTTTTTATTCGAAAACACCGCCATCAATAATGGCACAAGGCAGGAATTTTATTGGGTAGACCAAAAGGCCAAATACATCCTAGGCAATCTTCCGGACTGGTATGACCAATTGGGCTCCTTTGACAAAAACCATATCAGTAAACATCTGAACGGTATTTTAACCCCCTTTATTGTTTCCACAAGCATAAAGGGAATTACCCTGAAAACTTTGCTTCAAAAGCATGGAATTCAACAAATCGATCTATTGCGGATAGATTGTGAAGGCCACGACTGGAAAATACTTAGACAATTGGATTTGACCAGATTTAAACCCTCTCTTATATTATTTGAAATGAAACACTTGAACCGGGAAGAATTAAAAGCAGCACTTTTATTACTTTACAATGACTATCAGGTTTATCAGTTTGAGGGGGACTTTTTGTGCTTTTCAAAAGTCGGATATAACGAATTATCTAAAAAAGACATAAAATACCTTCTTGACTTTCATTCCATCGAGTCACTTAAAAACAAGCTTTAGAAAATGAATGAAACTTCAAAAAAATTAAAAATTGCGTTCTTAGTTGAGCGTTTCCCCAAATTATCCGAAACATTTATACTCAACCAAATTAGTTATTTGATTGAGGCAGGCCATAAGGTGGATATTTTTCCGGCAGGCAAGTCTGAAGAAACTAAAGTACATGATGAGATTCACCGATTAGGATTACTCCAGCATACTTTTTATCCACCTAAAGTACCCCAAAACAAAATATGGGCTTGGCTAAAATTCTTTGTGTTGGTAAATATTAAGCAGGCTGTTCGAAAATTGGTTAAGTTACTTGATTCTCAGGATTTTTACCGCAATCAGGATATGATACGTCGGTTATATTTGATTTCTCTCTTCTATCCATTTATATCAAAAAATAAATATGATATTATTCATTGTCATTTTGGCCCTACCGGCTTGAGAGCAGTTTTTGTGAGATCACTAGGACTTTTAGATGGTAAAATGCTCACCACCTTTTATGGCTATGATATCACTCATCGGGCAATGGGTGAAAACTATTATCAAAACCTGTTTTCCAATAGCGATATATTTATTGTCATTTCTAATTTTATCAGGGAAAATGCAATTTCAGCTGGATTTGACAAGAATAAAATTGTGGTTTTGCCCATTGGTGTGAATCCTGGAGAATTTATACCTCATAAGCAGAAAACAGACAAAAATTGCATTCGACTGTTAAGGGTTGCGCGATTAGTAGAGAAAAAAGGATTGTACTACTCCATCTCAGCTTTTCACCAGCTTGTAGAACTTCACCCAAATACCTTTTATGACATCGTGGGCGATGGTGAATTGATGAAACCTTTAATGGAACTGGTAACCTTTCTTGGATTGGAGGAAAAGGTTTTCTTTCATGGAGAGAAAAAAAAGGCTGACATTATCAATTTTTACAGAAATTCCGACATTTTTGTACTTCCTAGCATTACGGCGAGTGATGGCAATTCTGAAGGACAGGGTCTGGTACTTCAGGAAGCCCAAGCCATGCAATTACCGGTAATTGCTACCTTACACAATGGGATACCTGAAGGAGTAATGGATGGCATCACTGGATACCTAGTTCCCGAAAAAGATATCAATGCCCTTCAAATAAAAATGAAATACCTTATTGAACATCCAAGGGTTAGAAAGGATATGGGAAATAGTGGTAGAAAATTTATAGAACACAAGTTTGACAACTTCCATTTAGGTAAAAAACTGGAAAAAACATATACTGATCTGCTATAAGTCATTTAGGACTCAAATATTTTTGTTTAAAAGCACTGATTAAACAAAAAATATATACAAATAAATTTTAATCGGTAATAGAAAATAGATCGTCTATTACATAATTCTGAGATTAAAAATGTAATTCCAATACAAATGTCAAATTAACACCTATTATTTTGTTAAATTCTATTTTTTTATTTTTTACTTTAACAATATAGTTATACTACTAAATATTTTTTATGGAAACCTCCTATTTAATTCTCAAATGCAGCCAAACCATACTAAAACTAGAGTTGAAAAAAATAACGCATTTTTTAGTAAATAATTACCTGCTCACGGTCTTTTGTTTGAATAAAAACAGCCATTCTTTCTGTTCTTCTCTTAAAAGTATGGAAGATAAGTTGCCGGAAAACTTTTTCAAAATAAACCGAAACTGCATAGTAAATGTAAATTTAATCTATTCTCTTCAAGTAAAAAAAAGGGAAATAATTATGCAAAACGATTTTCGCCTTAAGGTGGCCAAATCAAAATGGACTGAAATAAAAAAGAAAATGATTCTACTAAACCAACTAAATAATGGCTTGGAAAATACAAATTAATCCTATCTCTTGTTTATTTAAAGATAAAACTGGAAATAATAGCAGGAAGTCAAAACCCAAAGAAAGCATTGAGGTAGAAACAATTTTTATCCTCAGTGCAGGTAGAACAGGCACCCGTTTTTTCCAGGATTTTTTTAATACCTGTTTCAGTCAGGTATATGCAGTTCATGAGCCCCAACCTGATTTTTTTGACATGGGTATGCAAAAAATTAGGACAGATTTGATTTTTGACGTCAGCTGCCAAAATATATGTGAATTCAGAAAACCATTACTAAAGCAAGTGCTTTCCACTCCAGAGACCACCTATATAGAATCAAATCCGCACGCTGCATACCTTATTCCGGAACTAATGGCTACATTTTCATCTATCAAGTTTTTGTATTTAGTCAGAAATCCAATAGACTCCGTCAGGTCATTTTATGCTAAATCTCCAAAAGATAGTGGTGGGGAAATGTTGTTTTATGGGGAAAACGATCACAGGAAAAGGATCTGCCCCAAGGACTTTCCAGGCGATGGATGGGAAAAAGAATGGCCCGATTTCAACCGGGTTCACAAAATAGCCTGGTACTGGAATAAAGTCAATAGCATTATTCAGGAATCCTTGCAAAACAGTGAAAATTCCCTACAAATTAAGTACGAAGATTTCTTTTCAAAAAACCAGTCTATCAGGGAAAAAACAATTTTACAAGTTATAGAATTTTTGAAATTAACCGAAAAAAGGGATGCAGATTGGAACAAAATAAACCATATCATGAATCAAAAGTCGAATGCAACCAAGGTAGAGTACCTCCCACCCTTTGAACAGTGGCCCATAAGGGAAAAAGAAATGTTTAAGGCGTTAACAAAGGAAATGAGGATCAAGCTAAATTACAAATAATACCTAAAACCCAGTTTCTTTCACTAATCTTCAATTACCACATCACTACATAAAACCTTCTCCAACTCACCACGTCCGATAAAACCGCTAGTTCACGGGAAAAAGCAACCAGTTCACAATAAATATAATTATCTCTTTATGAAAAATAAATTTAATTGGTTTAATTAAAACATCTTTTAACCATAAACCAAAAAATAGCATGAAAAAGAAAATAACTTTGCAGAAAGCTACTGTTGCCATGGGAGTAGTGGCCATGAGTGTGGGATTATTTAATTCCTTTAATGTGGAGGCCGAAGGGGGTTGTTGTACAAGTTGGGTGTGTTGTCAAGCTGGTTTACCTAATACCATATGTTACGATGAAGAGGGAAGACCCTGGATAGGTGATGAAAAAAAATGTAATACAGATTCATGCACAGTTTAAAATAAAAAGCTCTGAAGCCTTAATCAAATGGCTTCAGAGCTTAAATCGCAGACTAATTGATATATGAAAATACTATTATTATTAAATAAAAATAATTTATTGATCTTAATTTCAGGTCTATTACTTTGTGCCTGCAAGAAGTCAGATCCTTCTAACAAGGTATTCACAAAAGAGACCATACCAAAAAGCATTGAGTTAGTTAGCCAAAAATATTATTATCCTGAATTATTAAAACCAAATAATCTTCTAGTTAAAAATGATTTTATTGTAATACAGGAGTTGACCAATCAACCCCCCATGCACATACTGGATAAAAAAACACTTCAATACTTAAATTCGAAAGGTGAATCTGGTTTCGGCCCCGGAGAAATTACGGATTCTTTTATGTTTGATTTTGGCAATGATGAGGGTACTTTTTGGGTTTACAGCTTAGGTGGAAAGACTTATTCTGAATTTGAACTAAGAGATGATTCGCATCAACCAACTCAACAAATAAAACAAAAAGAAAATTTTATTACGGCTATTAATTTAGTTTGGGCTACTGATTCCAGTGTGATGACCAGGATGGCAAACGATCCTGCCCGATACATTGAATTTAAATTGGAGGGAGATAGAATAAATGAATTTGGCACGTGGAAGGAGATAGAGCCCAAAAAGGAATTCAAGGGAATTTCCAATTTTAATCTTGGGGATTTACACCAAGGAAAACTGTTGAGGAAACCCAATAGTGATATATTTGTTCATGTGGGGATAAGAAGAGACAGGATCGAGATTTTAAACAGAAAAACAGGAGAAATTTTAGCGATAAATGGACCATTAAACCATGTCCCGGGATTTTCTATTGTTGGAAAAGGGAGCGGTGCTGGATTGGTAATAAATGAGGGAGAACCCTATGCCTATTCAAGCGCTTGTTTGGGAAATAAATACATTTATGGGCTTTTCTGCGGAAGGAATAGGGAAGAATTACTAAATAGTGAAATCAACTCAACAACAGTTTATGTATTTGATTATGAAGGAAATTCGAAATTTGAGTTGATATTAGACAGGTCTTTACAATCCATTGCTGTAGATGAAAAGTCCGGTAAGCTTTATGGTATTACCACAGATCGGGATCCTGGACTGGCTGTGTTTAGCCTACCTGATAATTTTTGATTTTATAGATTTGTGGTAAAATCTAGGTTTATGGCCTAGGAAATTGCAATTACTTAAGTTTGCCATATGACCTGATTTTGAATGAAGGCAATTATTAATATACCTCCCAGAATTAAGCTTACCCCTTCAGAAACCGGATTGAAAAATTAATTACAAAAACTATGGGTTTTAATCTTAAGCTCCCTGAATTATTTCCCTCTTAGCTTTACCCTTGTGCCTGTCAGCAATCATTCACTCTATTACCAGATCACAACATCACCCTATCACCCCATCACAAGATCACCAGATCACCAGATCAATACATCACCCTTCCAATAAGACCCTAGATTTGTTGTTTTTGACTTACAATCCCTCTAGGAACCAAAAGAGCCTATTTCACATAATTTAACGCTGCAAATTCTATCCATAATTGGATTAAAATTTTAAACATGCTATTTTTAAGTACTGACTCACTGAATATTAGAGGTTTAAGAAAAATACTTTGAGCCTCGTATCGTCAACTTAAACCAAACAGTTTTTTGATAGCTTTTCTCCTCTTCCTAAGTGCAATCACAGGTTTTTACCTTCCTCCCTTTGATACAACTCACTTCCTATTAGTACCGCTGGATCATCATTTAAAGAATGCTAGGAAAATAGAAATTAGCTATACCCTAATGCATCCCTACGATAAGCAAAAGGAAACCATTCTGCTAATTGAGGATGCCTTGGACAAGTATTTTCAGGAAAGCATAGACATGCAGCCGCTGTTGGATGAATTTAATATCGTTCATATCAAAGGTCGGAATGAGGCTGATGCCATATTGAAAATTATCAAATCTACAGGGGAAATTGATTGGGTAAAGGCCTATCAATTGCTAAACATGGACCAACAAGCAAGGGACATAGAATTGGTCCGTAAAGACTTATCAGGAGATCGGCCAGTACATTTAGTGGGCTTTTCAGGTGCCGCTGCCTACCTGCATTATTACCTTGGCCTTTTCCCTGAAAACGTCAAGTCTTTGATTTCCTTCAACCCCCTACTCTTTGACCTTCAAAAAAACCTGAATCTTATCAACCCCTCACAATGCCTGGAATCAATACCACTTGAAAATGCTTCCTACCTAGAATTTTTGTGGTACAACAATTCCGAGAACCTTTGTAAGGAACAAACAGGGACTGAAGACATTGACCTGGCCTTTTATACTTATTTAAAATGGCAGTTCCTGTTACCTTCAATAGTAGACGCAGATAAAGCAGATATAGCTTTGAAAATAAGGCTTTTTGAGCACAGTTATGGATTGACCTATAATGCAGCTGCCAATTTACTAGAATCTAAAATAGCGAAGTGGATGATGCTGGAAAGTCATGAAATATGGAAGCAGTTTGAACGCATACCTTTCTCTGTTTATGGGGTGAATTATGACCGAGGACTGGATTTTAGCGGTAAGGTATTGATTGTAGGTTCGGTACATGACAAATTGCTTTCCAGGTTTTGTTATGATGTTTTGGCAGAGTTTTATTTGAATTCCACCTTATTGCTTATTCGGGATGGGCATTCCTTTGGGAAATTAGGTGGTTCGATGTTGCACACTAATTTGATAAGGTCCTTTATTAACAATGATATCAAGGAGAAAATCAGTGTTTATCAAATGCTTCGGGATAAAGGATTACTTATTAATAAAAAGGATCGGGTAAGGTATTGAAAAAGTTAGATGTGTTTTTGTTGATTAGTTTTCGCTAGATTTTTCTATGGTTCATTTTTTTTTCATCATGATAACACTGCCTTATTCAGGGCATGTCCTGATGCGTAGCAAGTCCGGAGAAAACCCCGCCGCTGAGTATCTTTTCCGCTAAAATTTAAGGCTTCCCGCGCACAGGCAAACTCCTTAGTTTTTGGTTTTCACATATTTCGTTATTTATTGGGTATTCCCCTAACCAAAAACTTCGTCAAACAGTGCTTGTGCCTTTTCAATCCCCGCTTAAATTTCTTAACGCCGAAAAGCTACAAGGCGGAAATTAATTTATCATTTGATTAATAATGGGCGATTTTTAACGCATTCGCCAAACTCAGGGCGGGGTGGCCGGGCCAAAACTACTAGGGGGCGAGGGCCTTGCGGGGGGAAGTTTAGTTTTGGCTAGATTTTTCTTTGGTTCGTTTCTTTTCATCAATGGAAAAGAAATGAACGGAAAACCTCTGATTTCAGGGATGAAATTACTAAGAAAGCCAAACTTATCATGTAGCGTTTAACCAGAAACGGTTCTATTAATTCTTTTACTTTCCTATTAGTAAAAATTTGAAATTTGCCAGTGATTATTTTTAAATTACAAACCAGTTTTTTACTAAACCAAGTTATATAAAATAACCATTGTCACTTTTTTGCTGCAGGCCCAAAAAGTAACCAAAAAAGCCCGCCGCTGTGTATCTTTTCGGCTAAAATTTAAGGCCTCGCCCACACAGGCAAACTCCGGTATTTATGGTTTCGCTTTTAACAATTGCTATTTCTAGAGGCTCATCCTCTAAATCCTATTCCAACCATGCCTGTGCCCTTGCCAATCCCTTCTTAAATTTCTTAACGTCGAAAATCTACAAGGCGGAAATTAATTTACCATTTGATTAATAATGGGCGATTTTTAACGCAATCACTGTATTA
>TARA_R110002167_G_scaffold104536_1_pt1 | contig 176235 bp, 166 predicted proteins | sample TARA_R110002167 | Tara Oceans TARA_R110002167 (sample SAMEA4398238) | marine metagenome | biome: Polar Biome; feature: [MES] marine water layer (ENVO:01000295) within the mesopelagic zone...; material: water (ENVO:00002006), including particulate matter (ENVO:01000060) such... | reverse complement strand
CGCTTTTACCGCTTTTACCGCTTTTACCGCTTTTACCGCTTTTACCGTTTTAACAGGGAACCATCTCCCGAAGTAAGTGTTCGCAAAAGGCCTTTGCTACAGGCGATTGAGGACTTTTGGTAGAATAGGCCAAGCTGATGTCGGCAAAGCCAATGCTGTGTTGCGGCAGAACATTGATTAATCGTCCCTGATTTACCGCCTCGTGAGCAATAACATGAGGTAATAAAGCGATACCCGCCCCAGCTAAACATAAGTGATATAACGAGTTAAAGTCGCTGCAGATAACTTTATAATGTGTTGGTACGTTTGCGTGCTGAAAATGCCAGGTCTGCTCTAGTTGCCCATGTGCATCTCTAAAACCTAGTAATGAATGATATTGTAAGTCATCGGTATTTTCGATCAGTGATGACTTTTCTAGGTAACTGGGGCTAGCATAAATTTTACGCTCAAAAGTCGTCAGCTTGTGTACTGCAATGTTGGCACCGTTAACTTCACCTACATCAATAATCAAGTCGAGCCCTAAACGATTGAGCTCTTTACTGCCACCAGACACAATTAACACCTCTAATTGGACTTGCGGATACGCATGAATGAAGTGAGCGATATATTCATCCATCAACTTGTCGACGAAAGGCAATAAACCAATGCGTAAATTTCCTTGTACTTCATCATGGCGATGTTTAAACACATATCCGGCATGATTTAATTGATTCACCAGTGGTTCGATTTGAGCAAGATATTGTCGACCGGCAGAGGTTAAAGCCATGACTCTAGTTGTGCGAGTAAATAATGGTGCCCCGAGCTGTTTTTCTATTTCTCCAATACGGCGACTGACTAATGCTCTGCGAGTATCAAAAGATTTTGCAGCTTTCGAAAAACTGCCTAACTTTGCTACAGCAATGAATAGCTCTAAATCTTTGATATTCAATATGGCAACCTATACAGCAAAAGCTGTGGGTAATAAATCCATTTTAATGGGCTTTTTAGTATTAATGGCATTGAACATATCGACCATAAACCGACATATTAACCGAACAGACTCGCCACAAAAATAACAAACGTAATCTTGTTTCTTTAGTCATGAATTTGAGTGTTTAATTGACTAATAGGCCAATTACTTAACGCTAACATTAATTAATTGTTTATTTTATATAGTAATTTTCGCTTACAGCTTTGTCAATTTAGGTGTGTTTTCGCGGTTAGAGCATCACAAGTAAGTGATTTTAGTGACTTTGATATTAATGTCGTCCATGGACTCACTCTGTTACCTAAGGTGATAGCTGGCATAAAATAGCTGAAGTATTGCACGCCATTATCTCGCTATTTAAGATATAATGCCTCGCAGATTTCTGGGAGGAAAAATGGACGTATCATCATTATTAGACGGCCTAAACGATAAACAGCGTGAGGCAGTCGGCGCGCCACTTTCAAATATGTTGGTGTTAGCGGGTGCCGGCAGTGGTAAAACCCGTGTATTAACCCATCGTATTGCGTGGTTAATGCAAGTTGAACAACAAAGTCCATATTCTATTTTGGCAGTCACCTTTACCAACAAAGCCGCGGCAGAAATGCGTGAACGGGTGGAAAAGGTTGTGGGCACTAACATGGGTAGGATGTGGATCGGTACCTTCCATGGTTTAGCGCATCGGTTATTGCGAACCCATTATCAAGACGCCAATTTACCGCAAAGTTTCCAGATTATCGATTCTGACGATCAGTTACGCTTACTTAAACGTATTCTAAAAAGCCTTAATTTAGACGAGAAGCAATATCCTCCTCGTCAGGCCCAAGGTTATATTAATGGCAAAAAAGACCAAGGATTACGTCCTAAGCATATCGATGCGGGCGGCTTTCCGATTGAACAGAATTTACTGAATATTTATAAGGTTTACCAAGAGTCTTGCGATCGTGCAGGTTTGGTCGACTTTGCCGAAATCTTATTACGAGCTCATGAATTATGGCTCAATAAGCCGCATTTACTGGCACATTATCAAGAACGCTTCCGTCATATTTTAGTCGATGAGTTTCAAGATACTAACGCGATTCAATATGCATGGATCCGTGTGTTAGCCGGTAATACCGCCAATGTGATGATTGTCGGTGATGACGATCAATCTATTTACGGTTGGCGTGGCGCACAAATTGAAAACTTACATCGTTTCTTAAAAGATTTTTCAGGCGCAACCACCATTCGTTTAGAACAAAATTATCGTTCAACAGCGAATATTTTGAATGCGTCTAACGCTGTGATTGCCAATAACCCAGATCGTTTGGGCAAAGAGTTATGGACCGAAGATAAAGATGGTGAACCCATTTCGGTTTATTGCGCCTTTAATGAAATGGATGAAGCCAAATTCATTGTTGGACGCATTAGCGACTGGCATGAAAAGGGCGGTAGTTTGAGCGAATGTGCCATTTTATATCGTTCAAATGCGCAATCGCGAGTATTAGAAGAAGCCTTTTTACACAAAGGGTTAGCGTATCGTATTTACGGTGGTCTGCGCTTCTTCGAACGACAAGAAATTAAAGATGCTATGGGCTATATGCGTCTGATTAATAACCAAAATGATGATGCAGCATTCGAGCGTGTGGTGAATACACCAGCTCGTGGTATCGGCGATCGTACTTTGGATATTATACGCTCAACCGCCAGACAGCATGAACTGACTCTGTGGCAAGCTTGCGTGAGTTTAATCGAAGAAAAAGTCCTTGCTGGTCGTGCCGCTAATGCCATCAATGGCTTTATGGAACTGATTATTGCGATGCGAACTGATACGGCAGATATGTTGCTGTACCGGATGGCTGATGATGTGATTGATCGTTCAGGCTTGCGTACCATGTACGAGGCCGAAAAAGGCGAGAAAGCTCAAGCGCGAATTGAAAACTTAAACGAGCTGGTTACTGCTGCGCGCAGTTTTGAAATGCCTGAAGAACTTGAAGACATGGGCGAACTTAATGCCTTTTTGTCTCATGCAGCATTAGAAGCTGGCGAAGGTCAGGCTGATGCCTTTACCGATGCCGTGCAGTTAATGACATTGCATTCAGCCAAAGGGCTTGAGTTCCCAATGGTGTTTATGGCTGGCGTTGAAGAAGGATTATTCCCGAGTAAGATGGCACTAGATGAAGGCGATCGTTTAGATGAAGAGCGCCGTTTGTGTTATGTCGGTATGACCCGTGCTATGCAAAAACTGTACTTCAGTTATGCTGAGTCTCGTCGTATTTATGGCCGTGAAGATTATGCTAGCCCATCACGGTTTATTAACGAAATTCCCGAAAAGTTTGTTGAGCAAATCCGTATACGTGCTCAGGTTAAGCCGTCAGTTAGTCAGCGTTTTCCTGCGAAGGCTACGGTTGCCACTAAAAAACCTCATGGTTTTAACGACACCGGTCATAAAGTGGGTTCTAAAGTGAAGCACTTTAAGTTTGGTGAAGGTGTTGTCACTAGTTTTGAAGGTTCTGGTGAAAAAGGACGTGTGCAGGTCGAGTTTGTTGATTTTGGCAGTAAATGGCTGTTGGTGTCGTTAGCCAAATTAGAGCGTTGTTAATGTGTTTCGCTTGCTAAATCATGGAGAGATGACACCAATGTCATTGCAAGATAAACTTCGTGCTTATGCACGATTAATGCGGATTGATAGGCCTATTGGCACCTTGCTGCTGCTATGGCCGTGTTTAATGGCACTGGTGTTAGCGGCTCAAGGGCTGCCAGATATTAAGGTGCTGTTAATCTTTATTGTTGGCGTGGTTATTATGCGCGCCAATGGCTGCATTATTAATGACTTTGCCGATCGTAAACTAGATGCTCATGTAGAGCGTACGAGTATGCGACCGTTGGTGTCGGGGGAAGTGTCTGTTAAAGAGGCACTGACTCTATTTACCCTCTTAGGTTTGGCTGCGTTTTGCTTGGTATTATGGCTTAATCCACTGGTAGTGCAGTTATCTGTGGTGGGAATTATTTTAACGGTGATGTACCCGTTTATGAAACGGGTGACCAACATGCCACAAATGTTTTTGGGCATTGTGTGGAGTTGGTCAATTCCAATGGCTTATGCCGCTCAACTTGGTGAAGTGCCTGTTGAAGCGTGGTGGTTATTTATGGCCAATTGGTGTTGGACGGTTGCGTACGACACCATGTATGCCATCGTCGACCGTGACGATGACTTAAAAGTCGGCATTAAATCAACGGCTATTTTATTCGGTCGCTTTGATCGACAAATTATCGGTTTGTTTCAACTTGCTGCATTAGGGTGTTTTGTAATGGCTGGGCTGGTGGCCGACCGTGGGGTTATTTATGGCTTGGGCATTATCAGCTTTATTGGTTTTGCCGTGTATCAGCAACGATTAATTTTTGGTCGTGAACGTGCACCATGTTTTAAAGCCTTTTTAAATAATAACTGGGCCGGAATGGTATTGTTTATTGCACTTGCGCTGGATTATATGATTTAACGTTTGTGGTTTATTACCATAGGGCAGGGATGCATGAAAACAATTTATAGGTTAATCGGCACGATAATGTGTTGTGGGTTATCTCTAGCCATTGCGTCAGCTAACAATGATGCTGTACTGACTGACTTAACAAGCAACGCTGTCGATGTGCATTCCACCGCTGCAGTAGTCAATATTCCTCGTACCCGTCAATTTGTGCTTAAAGATGGCGATCGCCACTATCAAGTGATGATCAAATTACCAAAAGATTACCGCAACAATATTACTCATCATTACCCTGTAATCTATATGACTGACTCCATGTATAGCTTGCAAGTGGTGTCTGGTGCGACGCGATTTCCAATGAACAGCAACTTGATGCAGCAAGCTATTTTAGTCGCCATAGGCTATCAGAGGCCAAGCAAAGGTTCGGCGAGTCGGATCCGTGACTATACCCCAAGTCACGATGCGAGTTGGAAACTACCCACTGGCGAGGCCAAGCGACACGTTGCTTATATCAGTCAGGTTGTTATGCCCTTCGTTGAAAAAAACTATCGGGTCGATAGCCAACAAAACACCTTTGTGGGTAATTCGCTAGGCGGGTTAATGGGTGCTTATATTTTATTAGAACAACCAAAGTTATTTAATTATTACGTATTGGGCAGTCCATCTCTGTGGTTTGACAATAAACAATTATTGCAGCAGTTTGCTCAGCGTTTTAGTCAAACACCAGCAATATCTGCCAAGGTGTTTATTGGCATTGGCGAATTAGAAAAACCACCTTATACCGATAATCATCATATGGTGGCTGATGCGCAGGCTTTTTTTAAACTCCTCCAATCCCATCCATCGGCGCAATCTGGTGACTTAGCACTCAAGCTGCTGCTTATCCCTGAGGCCGATCATTCTATGGCTTTTCCTACCACCGCCATTCATGGTTTAACTTGGCTGTTTAAGCGCAACTTATCTTGATACCCATTTACGGCAATTTTTAGTAACAATTTTTGCGTCAATCAATAGCAGTGAAACTAATGTTTGCTGATATGTTAACAACTTGTATCTTCACGTTTATATTCACAATAATATGCGTGGGTTAATAACATATACAGGGATAAGTATTCAATGAGAGCCACGGTAAAGTATCGGTTAGCCTTTTTAGCCTTAATGGTGTTGAGCTTTGTGATAGGCGTTCAGTGGACACCAGAGTCGTTAACAAGCGACGCTGACAAGTGGTCGTTATACCTTATTTGTGCATTGTATTTTGTGTTACTGCCACTGAGCTACTGGTATTGCATTATTAAAATGGGTGGTCAGAAGCTGTGGAAATTGATAGTTATTTTCAGTTTAAGCAGCTTAGTTGCTCGGTTAAGTTTTCCTGCTGAAGTCGCGCACTATTTTGAGTTTATTGCTTGGTTACGCTATCCGATTATTGCGGTGTTGCTGGTCATTGAATTGTATTTGGTGGTGAGTGTTGTTCGTGGCTTGATTAAGGTGCGAAAGCTTAAGGGCGATCCTAGAGTCGGGGCGGTAGAAACGTATCGAGATGGCGATGAAAAAAGCTTAACTATCGCACTTATCATGGCCAGTGAGGCGACTAACTGGTTTTATTCAATCCCTTGGTTTTCACGTCATCATCCGGCGGCCATCGCCAATATTAACCTCATTAGTGCAACGCGCTGGCATGTATGGCTTATGCTAATGGGTTGCATCGCTGCATCTTGTGGCAGTTATTTATTACTGGTTTCATGGAGCGAGTGGGTGGCGATAATTGTCTCGAGCATTATTGCCTATACCCTAATGTCTATCGTGGCTAACCATCGGCTATCACGTTATTATTCTTTGTATTTAATCAGAGATAACTTAGTAATTAATAATTCATTATGGGGATTTATGGTAGTGAACATTGCCGATATTGCCAGTGTCGCTGATCAACAATCAACTGAATTAAATAAAGATGAGCCAGAAACCATTATTATTGGCCGTGGGCAGAGTAATGTCACTATTACCTTAAACCGTCCGGTCATTTATCATGGTGGTATGGGTCAATTGCCCGAACCGATGAAGACGGTGCATTTGAGTGTAGATGATCCGCAGCGATTAATTCAGGCGCTGAATAAAAGCAAAGTTTCGGTGGCTGCATAACTGAAAAATCCCATAAAAAAATGCGCTGATAAAAGCGCATTTTTTATGGGTAAATCAATACTACCAAGTGAAAATTCAGTAGCTGATTTACCGATTAATCTCGCACTAATGTGGTTAAGTCTGCAGGGCGATAATAAACTGATTTTAATACTTTGCCTTGGCGTACTACTTTTCCTGCCATATCGACATCTTTAGCGCACTTAACAATAATAAACTCGCCTTTAGTGCTACCGACAATCTCAACACCTTGTTTGGCGTAAAAGGCGATAGTTTCATCCAATTCTTGCTGGTTACGGCACACTTTGCTCATGTTGCTCGAGTGCACTTCATCCCAGCATTGGATAAAGTCTATTTCGCGGTTTTTAGCCACGTTAAGCAATAAATCGATAAGATAGCTTATCTCTAGACGATCGCTTACCTGAGACGCACCTATGTGCACTAAACGGCCCATTAAAACGTAAACTGAGTCAACAATCGCATCAGCTTGTTCCATGCGAGAGTCAGCTTCTGCAAGCTCGGTCATTTCTTCAATAATTAATGAGGTGTGTAAGGTATCAGCTTTGTCGTCTAGGCTAGCATTGTCGTTAACCGGTAAATCAAAAGTACTGCGAAACTCAAAAATATCACGATATAAATGGTCATAGATAGGCTGGGTGAGTTGACTGAGTTTCATTGGAGTACCTTACGTAATAAATGTGCGCTAATTTTAAAGAAATGAGCCATGGAATACAAAGGCAATCAGTAGATCTACCTATAAAAAAAACCGGCAAAATAGCCGGTTTTAATCATTTTTGGAAAAGCTTATTTGATAAATGCGAAGGCATCACCATATAAATGGGCTTCTTCAATACCTAGCTCGCGAAACAACTCACGTGCAGCTCCTACCATATCAAAGCGACCCGCAATATAGATGTCGTAACCGTTTAAGCTAACAAAGTCCTGCTTTATTTGTTCGAGCAGATTAGCTTTTTTACCTTCCCAATTACCGTCAGCAAGTTCTACTACTGGAATAAACTCTAACCACGAATGATCAGCATGCCATTGACGAGCGATGTCTTGATAGTACATGGCTTCTTCGTTACGGCAACCCCAATACAATTTAGTATTAATGGTTTCGCCGTTAGCAATCTGTGCTTCAACGATACTTTTTATGTATGAGAAACCCGTGCCGCCCGCAATTAAAATACGTGGTCTGTGGCTATCGCTGCGTAAAAATGCGTCGCCAGCGGGTGCTTCAATATCAATATGTGTCGCTGTTTGTAGGCGTTCAACAACTTGCATTGGATAACTTTCGCTAACCGCGGCACCAATATGCAATTCAATTAACGCTGCATTAGGCGCGGAAGCGATAGAAAAAGGACGTTTGTCTTTTTCACCCATGACCACAGTTAGGTATTGACCAGCCTTAAAATCAAAGGCTGCTTCGGGTTTAAGGAACACTTGGTATACAGCGTCATTAAACGGGGTGACTTTTTCAATCTGACAACGAATGGTTTTCATCTAACGTCCTTTAAACCCTTTTATAATTTTTTTATCAACGAGTTAATTATAGCTATTTACGTCCTGTTCGGATCACTGTAGTTACAATGTTGGCATATCCTGTATGCCGAGATCATCCCAAATTTGGTCAATTCTCTGTTTTGTCTTTTCATCCATCACGATAGGGGTTCCCCATTCTCGCGTGGTTTCACCAGGCCATTTGTTAGTGGCATCTAAACCCATCTTAGATCCTAAACCGGCAACGGGTGAGGCAAAATCAAGATAATCAATCGGAGTATTATCTACCATCATGGTATCGCGAATAGGATCCATTCGTGTAGTAATAGCCCAAATAACATCTTGCCAATCACGGCAATTGACATCGTCATCAACGACAACGATAAATTTGGTATACATAAACTGGCGCAAGAACGACCACGCCCCCATCATGACACGCTTAGCATGGCCGGGATATTGCTTACGGATTGAAATCACAGCCATGCGGTATGAACAACCTTCAGGCGGCAGGTAAAAATCAATAATTTCTGGATACTGCTTACGTAAAATAGGTACAAATACTTCGTTCAATGCCACGCCTAACATGGCCGGTTCATCAGGTGGACGCCCGGTATAGGTACTATGGTAAATGGCATCTTTACGGTGAGTAATGTGAGTCACGGTAAATACTGGGAATGAGTCGGTTTCGTTATAGTAGCCAGTATGATCGCCGTATGGACCTTCTACTGCTGTCTCTTCAGGGTCAATATAACCTTCAAGAATAATCTCGCTGGTGGCTGGCACTTCAAGATCGCAGCTAATGGCTTTACAGACTTCAGTTCGTTCGCCGCGCAGTAAACCTGCAAAGGCATATTCACTCATGGAGTCTGGCACAGGAGTGACAGCACCTAAAATGGTCACTGGATCGCTACCTAATGCCACTACGACAGGATAACGCTCTCCAGGATGGAGCTGTTTAAAGTCTTTAAAATCTAAAGCGCCGCCACGATGATCAAGCCAGCGCATAATCAGCTTGTTTTTACTTAATAACTGTTGACGATAAATACCTAAATTTTGTCTTTTCTGACGCGGCCCTTTGGTGATAGTGAGTCCCCAAGTCACTAATGGGGCGACATCTCCAGGCCAGCAATGTTGGATTGGCAACGAGGTTAAGTCGACTTCATCACCAGTTTTTACCACTTGCTGACAAGGCGGATTACGCACTGTTTTAGGCGGCATATTTAATGCTTGCTTATACATGGGGATTTTGGCGATGGCATCTTTAAAGCCTGTAGGTGGCTCGGGTTCTTTTAAAAATGCTAATAACTCACCGACTTCTCGCAAAGCCAAAGGATCGTCTTTACCCAATGCCATAGCAACACGTTTAGGCGTACCAAATAAGTTAACCAGTACTGGCATTGTATGATTGGTCGGATTTTCAAATAACAGTGCGGGGCCTCCAGATCGTAAAACACGATCGGCGATCTCTGTCATTTCTAAATGAGGGTCAACAGGGTAGCTAATGCGCTTTAACTCGCCATTTTTTTCCAAATGATCGATGAAGCTGCGTAAATCTTTAAAACTCATGTTTACCGCCTGTAAATCAAATCCAAACCAATATGGCGCGCACTATATCATTTTTCTAATATAGGGTTAATACCAATCCATATAAATTGGTATTGGTCAGCGGCTTTCAATACTGGTTAGGTTGCATAATAGTTCTTTGCATTTGAGAGTAACTATCTGAATGTCATTTAATAATTTCATCAGGTAGCTACCTACCTAAGGCTATTGTGTCACGCCATTAACTGCCACTGATTATTAACGAATGATTTTGAAAGGCTGTAAGCGTTAATACCAATATAATAATTACATCAATTCAGGAGGCATCAATTGAGAGTTTATCGAGTGAAGGAAATTCTGTAAGTTGTTTGATTATTGGAGTGAATGATGGTTATGGGTGTGAATATATAGGTGTGAATAATAATTGAGTGGGCCTATCATTTCAGAGTCATAACGGATATCGACTTTAACTAGACTTAGCGTAAACTTGTGGATGTCGATAATGTGCTGGAGATGATGTATGCCGATTAATAGATTCCCTGTGTTGCTATGCTCTTTTGGGAGTGGCGTTTGTTTATTATGCAGCTTGACGGTTTCTGTGCAGGCGAAAGTGCCATTGGATATTGCTCTAGGCAATAGAGTGTCGCATTCGGTAGGTTATCAACATGAAGGTCGACGTCATTCTTCGCATTACCGTGACCCATGGCGCTGGGGATTGGGTTGGAATAGCATATGGGGACCGAATATCGGGCTTAGTCGATATAATGGTTATGGCAGTCGATATGACAATCGCTGGGGTATAGATGAGTATCGTCGCAGTAACGATAATTTTTATCCTTATCGAACAGTTAATGTTGCACCAATCCAAAGCTATCAAGTCGTTGAACCTATAGTGATATCTGCGCCGCAGCGAACTACCACCCAAGTTCAATATGCTTCTGGGTTAAGTCGTTTACCTGAAAATGCCAAAGTGATTCAGCGCGCAAACGGTACCGTTTATGAATGGCAAGGAGTTGAATATTATTTTGACTGGAACACTCAAACCTATGAGGTTGCCAAAGTAGAGACTCCATAGCTGCCTGCATAGAAACAATACTCAATGCTATGGTCTGCTTTAGCCTGGTACATAGCTGTATCGGCTGCAGTGATGAGTTCTCGGCTATTTAAACCATGTTCTGGCAGTACACTAATTCCGATACTGGCGCCAACTTCTAAAGTATGCTTCCCAATAATGATCGGTTGCTTAATATTGGTTAATAGCTGGTTTATTTTATGTTCTATATCGATTGGCTCTGGGAGCATATCAAGCCAAACGATAAATTCATCGCCGCCGAGTCTGCCCACTATATCGGTAGCGCGTAGACTGTTAACCAAACGTTTTGCAATGGTCATGATCACTTCATCACCAATGCTATGGCCAAGAGTGTCGTTAATATTTTTAAATTTATTAAGGTCAATAAATAATAGTGCTGCTTGATTCTCTCCACGTAAATCCCTTGCTATAGCAGTATCAATTTGTTTTATAAATGCGCGACGGTTATAAATACCGGTTAATTCATCATGTTCAGCTAAGAAAATGAGTTGGTCTTGTTGTTCAATTAATTTACGGGTTTGGCTGTCTACTTCTTGCTTTAATTCATCCTTTTTAACGGTAATTTGAGCAAGTGATAGTTTCATTCTATTGAAGTTTTGGGCGAGCGCAGATAACTCATCGGTATCACTGAAATTAATTTGACTCTTTAGGTCTCCAGCAGCAAGCGCTTCCATGCCTTGGTTGAGTGAAGCTAACCCTTTCTTAAAACGAATGAGCGTCATAAAAGACCATGCGGTAACCATAATCGCTAATATTAATAGCACCACTCCCACAAGGAATAATAACGTTTGTTGTTTTTGTTTCGCTTGTTTAATCGATAATTGATGAAGATTAAACATTTCTTCGGTCATTTCTTCAATAACCATGCTGTATTTTGCTTTAAATAATCGTTCAGCAGTGAGGGTTGATGACACATCTACTTGTTTACTATGGAAGCTATTTTGAGTATTAATAAGTGCTCTAATATTGGTATTCAGTCTATTCAGGTTTCCAATAATGAGTTTTTGTTGTGTACCCCATTGAATGTCTTCTGAAAGGTTTTTAGCCAGCTCAGCTTGGCGTATATTTAACTCAGATAACCCCTGGTCATCTGTATACTCTTGGTAAAGCCACAGTTGACTACGTAAACTATCAATGTTGATTTGTAACTTCATTGAGTAATTGAGTTGGCGGTATATTTGTTGTTGATAATAGTGAACTTGTATCAATGACAAGCCGACAATCAATGTAAGCAGTGAACACAGTATAGCGGTGAGTTTTAGGCGCTTAGATAACATCATAAATTACCACCCAGCCTCTAAACTGATAAACTTTTCAAACAATTTTCGATCAAAAATCTGCCTGAAATCAACACTATTCTCTTCAGAGACTAATTTATTATCAATTGCCCATTGGCTTTGAGTTTGGATGTTAGAAAAGAGTGCATTACTGAGTGATAAACGAAAACTATAGTCATTCCAAGAATAACTAAGTTGGGACGGATCGATATCCAACACACGGCTAATTTTTGTCTGAGCAAGCTCTGGATGTGTATGAATATAATCTGTTGCGTCATTAATTGATTTGAGTAGCGCTAACTTTTCTGTAGTTGATAGCCTTGTCTCTTTAAGCTCGATTAAGTTGAACGATAAGTGGTATAGACCGCGACTGCTGATGACGTTGGTATTTGAGTGGACTTTTTGCGTTAACAAATAACTTAAGGGTTCCCAAGCTGAAATAATATCAACCTCATTATTTAATAACGCCGGAATAAGCTGCTCAGCAGGTAAATATATTCGCTCGATTGGTTGCTGAGTTTTGTTATACATGATCAATAAACTATCGAAGAAAAACTCGCTGGCACTGCCTTTTACAATGCCTATGCGTGCGTGGGCTAGATTATCCAGTTGTTGATACTTTTGTGGTGTTAAGCTAAGTAGTTTTAGATCATTATCTGATTCGACAAAACTGGCTAGTACGGAAAAGTTTGTCTGTTTAAAGCTATTAAACATGACCACAGTTTCTGATGCAGTGGCGAGGTCAACTTGTTTATTCTTAAGGGCGTCAAAGCATTTCACTCCGCTGTCGAATCTCACTAGCTCAACATTAAGCCCATTTGCTCTAAAGTAACCTTGTTGTTGTGCAATAAAAAAAGGTGCTGAAAGTGGTGTGCCAGATACCGCAATTTTAATGGGGTCTTTTAGGGCTGAAGCAGTAAGTGATTTGCTTGTGCCAAGGTCACAACTGGCAATGCCGATTAGCATGAAAGCCAAGATAAACATGTTCAACACTTTGATCATAAAGATACTTCAATAAGGAGTTAATAAGGTTAAGTGTAGCGAATGTATTTTTTTTTGATGTGAAATTTTAGCGAGTAAAAGAATTTTTTAATAATATCAATCAATAGCGTTAGTACTAAGGTATGAGTGATGACGTTAATTTATGTATAATGATCAATAAAAAAATCAAGCTTATATTTTGTTTGTTCTTTAATTTCAATATCTTATATTTTCTTTGATCAGTCTGTGTCACTTTCGAATATCCAATATGCGTGGATATATCTCTGTTAATATATTTTCTGCTTGTTGAAACCTTAATTGGTTAATCGATTGTGTTAATAATTCAATATGTTGTGGCGCTATGAGGTTAAGTGTTTTTGCTATTTGAGCAAATGTATTAATGGCATTCATATTATAGTGACTAACTTCTTCCATTAGCGTGTCATATATCATAATAAATTCGTTATTCACTGCTAATATCGGCATGTCCTTTTGGCTGTTTGATGTTTGTAAGTCCTTTTCTAGCAAGGGAATCAGCATTATCGCCAGCTCTTTATTCGTGCTTAATGTCGCCAATAATATCTCATGAAATTGGCTAAATTCTGTAGGAGAGTAGTGTGCTAGTTTAATTTCATGGTTTCGTGCGTAGCAGGCTAATTCGGTGAAACCTAAAGTAGCAGCAGAACTTTTTAGTGTATGCAACATAGGTGCAAAGTCCGCAGGAATGCTTGGCGAAGCCATGGTTTGCTGGATGTACAAGGTTAAGTCATTAATAAACAGCTGAACAGACTTGAAATAGGTGGACTTATTGCCACTAAAACGATTAACAGCCTGGTGATATTCAAGCTGATGCTCTGCACAAAATAGTGTGATATGTCGTTCAGTATTACTCATGTTCATTGCAAACTCATCTAATTAGTCTACCTATTTTACTATGAGTGTTTCAGCAGCCTCTCAATAACGATAACCCTTTTGTCTATCTGAATATTGTCGCGCTAGTATGTAGGCAGATATTAAGATGCACGTTGGATACATGAGTCCAAATATATCCCTTTACGCAACAGTGTACCATTTTTGTGTTTATGTCGTTTTTGCGTATTCATATCTTTTATGATCAAGTACATTTGGTATCGACTGAGTTAGCATAATGTACTTATTATGTAGTTTTTGTTTTCATTAGATTAAGGTAGTGGGTTACGTTGCTGCCTATTATTGATAGACGTAAAAAAATTAAGCTATTATAAATGTATGTTGGTTGCAGATAACCTTAAGATTAAATGGATGTTATCTAGCTGAAAATAAGGGAGTTATTTTTATATGTTGTTATCGGGTTTAACCAATACTGTTTATAAAATTCTGATTATTGACGATAATATTCAAAATATATTCATGCTGGAAGATATTTTGTCGCCTCTTGGCAATATCTTTTTTTCAGAGTCTGGCACTAATGCACTCGCGTTAGTGGATAAAATTAAGCCTGATGTCATTTTACTCGATATTGAGATGCCTGACATGGATGGATGGGAAGTGTGTCGTGCACTCAAAGCTAATCCATTATCTAGCGATATTCCAATTATTTTTATTACCGGCCACACAGAGCCTGAATTTGAAAGGTTAGCGCTAGAAAGTGGTGGAGTCGATTTTATTACTAAACCTTTTAACGCTTCTATATGTTGCTTAAGGGTTCATACACAACTTAAATTTAGACAACAAAACCAACTAATTATTAAAGCTAAAGAAGAGTTACAACAATTAGTTAATCAAGTCCCTATGCTTATTACTTATTGGGATGATTTAGGTCAGAATTTATTTAGTAATGACAACACTGGTTTATGGTTTGATAGCTTGGTCGGTGATATTAAAAACAAGCATATTTCGACTATTTTTCCTGAAGCGCTCAGCAATGCAATTTTAAATCATCACCGTCATATTACCTCAGATGCATTAAAGTACATTGTCACCGTCCCTAACCGTGACGGTATGAGCTTTTATGAAGTCTTTCAGTCCAAAATGAAATCAAGTGCTGGAGTCGATGGCTACTTGGTTACTGTTGTTGACGTCTCTGAAGTAAAGCATGCAAAGCAGGCGCTGTACTCTGAAAAGGAGCGTCTTCGAGTAACACTCAATTCTATTGGTGATGCTGTTATTGCGACTGACACAAGAGGGCTTATTACTTTTATGAACCCAATTGCGGAGCGCATGACAGGTTGGCGGTTAAAAGATGCATTACATCAAAAAATTGAAGATGTTATGCATTTGAAAGATTCTGATACTCAGCAGCCATTATTGAACCCGTTATATTTAGCTCTTCGCGAGCAGCGCATTGTGGCAATGGCGCTAAACAGCCTACTTACTTCACGTGGAGGGCATGTTTTTTATGTGGAGGATTCAGCCGCTCCAATCCGTAATGAAAATGGTGAAATGATTGGCGCCATTATGGTGTTTCATGATGTGAGTGAAGCGATGGCGATGGCGATGAAAATGAGCCATTTAGCCAACCATGATCAGTTAACTGATTTACCTAATCGGATATTACTTCAAGATAGGTTAAGCGTCGCGTGTTCTACAGCAAGATCTTATGGCACCAAAGCTGCTGCACTATTAATTGATATTGATCATTTTAAATACCTTAATGATTCCTTAGGCCACCAATATGGTGATGAGCTCATTTGTATGATGGCAAGACGAATCCGCTCGTTAATACCTGCATCGTATACATTGGCGAGATTAGGTGGTGACGAATTTGTGATTTTAATGAGCGAGACTCGCTCTGTTGAGGCTTCTTCGCAATTAGCATCTACATTAGTTGAAGCGATGCATGAACCTTTTGTTCTTGATAATCAGAAGTTTAATGTGTCGATAAGTATTGGTGTTAGTGTGTTCCCAAATGATGCTGTAGATGCCGAGGAATTAATGAGACACGCGGACGTGGCAATGTACCGTGCCAAACAGGAAGGCCGAAATCGCTTCTGCTTTTTCTCGCATGATTTAGAAAGTTCGCTTATGGAGCGCCATCATTTAGAGACTCGCTTAAGAAAAGCATTAATTAATGATGAACTTTTTGTGCATTATCAACCTAAAATTGATTTACAGACAAACATTATTATTGGTGCTGAGGCTCTCGTTAGACTGGCCAATGATGAGGGTGAGCTTATCTCTCCCGCAGAGTTTATTCCATTAGCGGAAGAGTCCGGTTTAATTATTATGCTAGGTAAACAAGTGCTTAATAAGGCTTGCGCTGAAGCTAAACGTTGGTTAGAAATGGGCCATACGATTCCTATCTCGGTGAATGTGGCCGCGGCACAGTTTGCTGATCCCGACTTAGCCGGTATGATCAAGAAAGCACTATTGGACCATAATTTACCGGCGCATTTACTTGAATTGGAAATTACCGAAACTGCATTGATGATTGATGCAGCGGACATGCAAAACAAGTTGAGTGAGTTAATATCATTAGGGATTAAGATTGCTATTGACGATTTTGGTACTGGTTATTCCAGCTTGGCCTATTTGAAAAAGTTTAATGTTGATGTAATGAAAATTGATATGTCGTTTGTGAAAGACATGCTCAACAATAAGCACGATTATGAAATTGTGAAGACGATTATTTCATTGGGCAAATCGATGGGGTTAGTGCTAATTGCCGAAGGTGTTGAAACTAAAGAGCAAAGCCACGCATTAGTTGAATTGGGATGTTTTATGGGCCAAGGTTATTTGTTTAGTCGCCCACTCAGCACCGTTGATTTTGAAGCCTTTATATCACAAAATAATGTGCTAGAAGTGTAACTTACATTAATGAAAAAGCGGTGATTGGCTTAATTTGAGCCGCTTTTGAGTTAATAGAAATGAAAAAGCCCCATTGCATCCTTTGCGTTGGGGCTTTTGTTTGCATTGTCTGTGGTTATATTTATGCCACTGGGGTATCCAACACTCCAATGCTATCAACCTATACCAATTGATGCTCCAGAGTGTTGTCAAGCTCGTGATTATTATTGTTTTGAGCTTGTCAGCCAGAGGCCGGAATAAAAATGACGTTATTAGATTATAGAGTCTGGGGACCCAATAACGCCTGAACTGTTATGTTAGCAGTCGTCCTTAACGGCTAACGGTAGAGCGATAAAGCGGCAAGGATGCAAGATATTTTGCGCTTATTTTTATTAGAATGTTTGTTGCTGTGTGTTATCAACTTGCTGGGGGACGAGTTGTTAACACGGTCAAACATCCTTGCCAAAACGTTTTTGATACTTAGCTCCACTAATGGTGACAGTAGCGCCGTCAATGGCGAAAGCTAAAATACCTAATAAAAATGACGTTATTGGATTAATAGAGTCTGGGGACCCAATAACGCCTGAACTGTTGTGTTAGCAGTCGTCCTTAACGGCTAACGGTAGAGCGATAAAGCGGCAAGGATGCAAGATATTTTGCGCTTATTTTTATTAGAATGTTTGTTGCTGTGTTATCAACTTGCTGGGGGACGAGTTGTTAATACGATCAAACATCCTTGCCAAAAACGGTTTTATGTTACTAACTTGCCATAGCTTGTAATTGTTGACTTAACTGGGCAATCTTTTGTTGTAAATAGGCTATTTCTGATACGATCGCGCCTTTGTTTTCTGTTTGGCGACTATCATTACTTCTGACCCATTGATAAACAGTTTTAGCCGACACACCATATTGTTTTGCTACGTCGGATAATAATCGATTATGGTTTTTGACTTCATTAATCACTTGTCTCTGTAAGTCGACTGGATATTGTCTCGCATTTGACATATTCATCAAATAATTTCCTTCTGATTTATCTATGTTTACCTGAGCGAGTTTCTACTTCATCCCACTGACTGCAACCGAGATGTGCTAAGAAAAAAATGTTTTGACGGCATTGTGCAATGACATTATTTACCATGACATTTATCGATATAATGCTACGTTTTACGGTTATTTTATTCATCGCTATCTCCTATAGTTACAATGGATTGCTTAAAAAATAAACTACTACTTAGTGGGTATGTATTCTTATATGGAAAGCTTGTGCCAACTTTGATAAATATTTTTAGTTGTTATTTATCAGCTGGTTATATGTTTTGTGTGGTTTTGTTATTTTTAAGCTCTCAGCCAAATTGGTGCAATTGCACTAATTTGGTGAGCGTGCTCTGCCGACAACACATTACGGTTGTCATTGTCGTCGCGCAGTATGGACGACAAATATGGCAAAAAAAGGTCACCTTAATGACAAGATGAATACAAGGTTATCGTTGAGTGAGTTGTTGCCAGTTGATGATTGGAGAAACGTTAACAAAGTGGGGCTGAGAATATGGCCGTAAAGATTATCAGAGAGCTAAGCACTCGGTGAATGAGTTTATGTGTGAAAAAAGCCTTATGCATATAGAAGCGTCGTCGACGTCCGTAAAATTGCGCTAGGCTGCGCAATTAACGGATGACATGATACGTAAGAGTTAAATCAATGAACTAGTTCATTAAAAATAGTGTGGCTAGGCCCAAAAATGCAAATAAGCCAACGACATCGGTTACTGTGGTTAACACCATGCCACCTGCGAGCGCTGGGTCTATATTTAATTTTTTTAACATTATTGGGATGGTGGCGCCAGCAAAGCCTGCTACCGTCATATTAATCAGCATGGCACTGCCAATTAGCCCTCCTAATGCGATGTCATCTTTCCAAAGCCATACCGCAAAAAATACCAAAATAGACCACATTATGCCGTTCAATAATCCGATGCCTAGTTCCTTGCCGATTAACCAACGCGAGTTACTTTGGCCAATATGCCCAAGTGCAATACCACGGATCACTAGTGCTAAAGTTTGATTGCCTGCAACTCCACCCATACTTGGTACTATGGTCATTAAAATCGCGATGGTTGCAAATTGCTCCAAGGTGCCTTCAAACATATTACTCACAGACGAGGCTAGTAATGCAGCAAATAAATTGATGGTCAGCCATAGAGAGCGTCTTAGAGTACTTTTGAGCACTGGCCCAAAGGTATCTTCATCATCATCCATACCAGCCATTCCCATCATTGAATGTTCGGCATCTTCGCGGATCACATCAATAACGTCATCGATAGTAATTCGGCCAAGTAATTTTGCTTGGCTGTCGACGACAGGGGCAGATATCCAATCCATTCGTTCAAATTTTTGAGCCACATCTTTATCAGACATCTCTACAGGAATACTTTCTAATTCTGTGTCCATGATACTGCGGACTGTTACGCTTGGATCGCATGTTAGTAAATCGGCTAATCTTACTCCGCCTAAAACATGATCCTGGCGGTCAACGACATATAACGTATCGGTTGTATCGGGTAAATGTCCCCGTTGTCGTAAATAGCGTAATACCACTTCGATATTGACATCTGGCCGTAGGGTGACGGTATCGGTATTCATGATACTGCCGGCAGTATCATCCGGGTAACGCAATGCTTGCTCTACTCTATCTCTGTCTTGGCTTCGCATTGATTTGAGTACTTTCTTGTAAACATCATCGGGTAAACTACGAAGAATATAGGCGAGATCATCTGTATCCATGCCTATTGTGGCCTGGGCAAGCTTCTCTGGGGTCATGCTGCTAATTAGAGAGTCTTTAAGTTCTTCGCCTAACTCATCAAGAATTTCACCAGCATATTGTTGATCAATAAGTTGCCATAACACCTGACGATTTTTGGGCGGTGATGATTCGAGAATAAGGGCGACATCGTTAGGTGACATGGTATGTAGCATGTTACGGGCGTGAACAAACAGGCCGCTGTCTAGCGCTTGAACCAGTTGATTGAGACGTTGTTCTGTTATCTCATTGTCTAGGTACTCTTTACCCATATATCTACTTCCTATTCGTCATACTTATATTATTCAGTATGTAATTATTCTGGGTTTCTCAGGTTGTACAGTTCAAGGCGTATAAATGCAGAAATAGCTGTCTTTACGTAAGACGATGAAATGCAGAAAGAGAATACTTAAATACTTCTGCGGTGAAATTCTGCAGCAGCCAATGCTGCTTTACATAATATAGACGTACCACTTCACGGAAGCAGAATTACACTGGATCCGTTGCTAGAAGCGGCTCTGTCTTTATCATGTTAAACGCTAAACTCGCGCAGAATGGAATGATACTAATGAGATTGGCATCAACTGCATGAGATAAACCTAAGGGCTAATATTTTTGAGGGACTGATGTCTATTGGTGATCATCAATGTCGTGACAGTTTGGTTAGTATGGCCTAGCCATATTGAGACCGCATGCAATAAGGCTAACGGTTATTTAAAACATGAGTAACTTGCAGCTATTCACAAATTACAGGCTATTTATAAATTTAATTCGATTAAAAATTAACAAGATTCATCAAATTTAGCATTAATGAGATCACACACTGCGTTTAATGCCACTTCAGCATCAGGGCCTTGAGCAGTAACAGTAATCATTTTACCAATGCCACTTTCAAGCATTAATAACCCCAGCACACTTGCAGCGCTGGCATTTTTTTCACCTTGAGTTAAGGTGATGTTAGCATCAAAATCCGCAGCTAATACTGCGAGTTTTGTTGCTGCACGGGCATGTAATCCCAATTTATTTGAAATGGTCACTTGGCGTTCAAGTTTGATCATTGACGCGATCCTATGCTCACTTAGTTATTAGTATCACTGATATTTAACTCTCTGTGGCGAGCATTAACCGTGTGTTTACTACCTTGTCTAAACCGTTTAGCTAATTGATCTGCAATATATACCGAACGGTGCTGACCACCAGTACAACCAATCGCGATGGTAAGGTAACTGCGATTATTACGTTCTAGATGTGGCATCCAAGTTTCAAATAGATTTTCAATTTGCCAAATAAATTTATTCACTAATGGCTGACGCCCTAAAAACTCTTGTACGGGTTCGTCTAAACCCGTAAATGGACGCAGCTCAATTTCCCAGTGCGGGTTAGGTAAAAAGCGTACATCAAACATAAAGTCAGCTTCTGTCGGCATTCCGTGTTTAAAACCAAAAGATTCAAAGTTAATCACTAACTCTTTATCAACACTGCCTAATAATATTTGCCTAACTTGGTCGCTTAATTCGTAGATATTTAGTGCAGAAGTGTCGATGTAGTGATCAACAATTTTTGCGATCGGCTCGAGTAAACGGCCTTCTAATTTGATCGCTTCTTGCAATGAAATATGATTTTTAGATAACGGGTGTAATCGACGTGTTTCGCTGTAACGTTTAAGCAATACTTTGTCATTGGAATTTAAAAAGAAGCTGATAATTTCAGTGTCATTCTCAAGTAGTGCCAATTGGTCTTGAAGCACTTTACCTTGTTCTGCAATGTTACGAACATCAACACTAATCGCAACCAAATCATTGCTGCCCTTAAGCTGGGCTAATAATGTGCCAATAAGTGGTAAAGGCAAATTATCAACACAATAATATCCTAGGTCTTCTAATACTCTCAGGGCAACTGATTTTCCTGAGCCTGAACGTCCCGATACTATGACAAGTTTCATGCAGTAATAACCTGATAAAGTTCTGTTGCGTCGTGAGTTTTGCGAAGCTGTTTCAATATTTGCTTATCGCTTAACTTTTGGGCCATGCTTGATAACGTGCCTAAATGTTGTTGGCACTGGTCGGCAGGTACTAACAAAGCAAATAAAAGATCCACGGGCTGCTTATCTATTGCATCAAAGGCAATGGCTTCTTCACATTTAATAAATATCGCGATAGGGTGATCGATGGTCGTTAATCGACCATGAGGTATCGCAATGCCATTTCCTATACCTGTGCTACCCATTTTCTCTCTCGCTAACAGGCTTTCAAAAACCTCTTGCGAAGACAGGGTTGGGTACTGGGCAGCGACTAAATTGCTGATGAGTTCCAGTACTTTTTTCTTACTGCCCGGTGTGGCACAGGTAGTGCATTCCGGCTGCAGAATGGTACAAAGTTCCATCGTTAGTGTTTTGTATTCTTCTCTTTGTGTTTAATTACCTGACGGTCGAGTTTATCGATCAGGGCGTCTATTGCAGCATACATATCAGTATTTTCTGACATTGCGAAAATCTCTGCGCCATTAACGTTGATTTTAGCTTCTGCTTTTTGTTGTAATTTTTCTACATTGAGCACAACGTGTACATTATGGATCTGATCGAAGTGCCGTTCAAGCTTTGAAAATTTACCTTGGACGTATTCACGTAAAGATTCTGTGATTTCGACATGATGTCCAGTCAGACTTATTTGCATAAAAAATCCTCCATTGCCTAGTAGGTTATAAACTCTTACGTTGGTTTGAGGGCGGGATCATCATTGCTTCACGGTATTTTGCAATCGTACGACGCGCAACGTTTATGCCCTGTTCTGCCAGAAGCTGAGCCATTTTACTGTCGCTCAGTGGTTTTTTCTGGTTTTCTGCTGCAACCAGCTTTTTGATAAAAGCACGAATGGCTGTAGATGAGCACTCTCCGCCATCGTCAGTACTGACATGGCTAGAGAAGAAGTATTTTAGTTCAAACAACCCTCGTGGGGTGTGCATATATTTTTGTGTGGTGACTCGTGAAATGGTCGATTCGTGCATCTCTACTGCTTCCGCAATATCATTGAGCACCATAGGCTTCATGGCTTCTTCGCCATATTCAAAAAAGCCTTGCTGAAATTGTACAATGCAATTTGCCACTTTAAGTAAAGTATCGTTGCGACTTTCAATACTTTTAATAAACCATTTAGCCTCTTGCAGATGGCCTCGAATAAATTGACTATCCGACGGGTTCTTACTGCCTCTAGCCATGGCCGCGTATTGCTGATTAACACCAATTTTAGGCATGTTGTCTGGGTTTAACTCTACAACCCAGCGGCCATTTTTCTTTAATACAGTGACATCGGGAATAACGTATTCATCATCCATTGGGGTAATTAATAAACCAGGACGAGGATTGAGTGTCTGAATTAGAGTGATTGCGTCACGTAATTCATTTTCTTTTAGTTTTGTTTTGCGCATCAATAATCTGAAATCACGGCCAGCAATTAAATCTAAATAGCCTTTAATTAACAAACGAGCATTATCGATATGTGGTGTGTCGTTAGAGAATTGTGCTAATTGAATAAATAGACATTCACTTAAATCACGTGCAGCAACACCAACAGGGTCAAAGTGTTGAACGCGTTTTAATACCGCTTCAACTTCATCAAGTTCCACATTTTCATCACCCATGGCTTCAAGAATATCTTCGGTACTTTGGGTTAAATAACCGCGTTCATCTATGGCATCAATAATGGCGGTGGCAATGGCGAGATCAGTGTCTGAAAATGGGGTAAGATTTTTTTGCCATTCTAAATGTTCGTACAAACCTTCGGTCGTTTCACCTTGAAAGGGCATGTCGTCATCGCGCATGCTCGCACTGCCTGAACCTGACATTGGTGAGGCTGTGTACACTTCGTCCCATGTGGTATCCATGGCTAAATCATCCATGGTTTCTTTGGTCATGGATTCTGCAATGTCGACAGTGGAAGTGTCTTTTTCGACATTAACAATGCTGTTGTCACTAAAGTCGGTATCCGCTTGGTCGCGATTTTCCTTTAAGGAGTCTTTTGCTTCAGAAAACTCATCTTCTATTTCAAGCAATGGATTTGAATCTAATGCTTGTTGGATTTCCTGCTGTAGCTCCAATGACGATAATTGCAGTAAGCGAATGGCTTGCTGCAATTGTGGGGTCATGGTTAAGTGTTGACCCATTTTAAGTTGGAGTGACGCTTTCATTTACCGCTTATCCCTAGATGATTTTCAATAAAAATGACAATCTCGAAACTGTAATGGATTGCCATATACATCAATGACATTTAACGTTGTTTAGGTATCGTTCAATGAAATGAGTTAGCTAGACTAAAGGCCAGTAAAGTAACTATAGCTTGAATTGTTCACCTAAGTACACAGCACGAACTTGTTGATTACTTAATATCTCATCAGGTGTGCCTTCGGCAATTAAATTACCCTGGCTAACGATATAGGCCCGCTCACAAACGTCTAGCGTTTCACGTACGTTATGGTCGGTAATTAATACCCCTAAACCGCGATTTTTAAGTTGTTGGATGATTTTTTTAATGTCGATGACCGAAATAGGATCAACACCAGCAAAAGGCTCATCAAGCAAAATAAATTTTGGATTAGCAGCTAAAGCGCGCGCAATTTCAACTCGACGACGTTCGCCACCCGATAACGACATGCCTTGGCTGTCGCGTATGTGAGTAATGTGGAATTCTTCGAGTAGATGCTCAAGTTGCTCAATACGTTGGTCTGTACTGAGCTCTTTGCGAGTTTGCAGTACGGCCATTATGTTGTCGTAAACGGTAAGCTTGCGGAAAATACTGGCTTCTTGTGGTAAGTAACCTATACCTTTGCGGGCGCGCAAATGCATTGGATCGGCAGTAAGGTCGTCATCGTCAATTAATATCCGACCTTTATCGCTTTTTACTAAGCCGACAACCATATAAAAGGTGGTTGTTTTACCTGCACCATTAGGGCCTAAAAGACCGACAATTTGGCCGGTTTTAACCGTTAAGCTCACATCTTTAACAACCTGGCGAGCTTTATAGCTTTTTGCTAGATTTTCAGCGGTTAAGGTAATTTGGGTCATGGTTTGATCTGCTTGTTAACAGGGATTTCAGGGAGCTTTTGCTTTGGCGCCGACTCGTCTTGGAAATTCTCTGGTTGAATGATGGTGATTACCCGATCTTGTCCTGTACCAGTACTTTCGGCAATCAGCTCTTGAGCACTGATGTTGTACTTGATTTTATTACCGGTAACCTGGCTACCAGATTGATCCAATTTGGCGTTGCCTGTCAATGTGAGTGTAGTGGTGGCAAGGTCATAGCTAATTTCGTCAGCACTTGCGGTACCAATTTTACCGTCATCTAATTCTTGTGAAAATGTAGCAGGGGTGCCAGTAGCAATTAATCTCTTGCTGGTGCTGTTTTCAGGGGTAAACGCCCGTAACTGATCTGCATTGATATTAATCGTGCCTTGGACAATTGTCACCGGACCATTAAAAACAATTTGATTGTTTTTAATGTCGGCAGACTGACTGGCGGAAGCGATTTTCAATTCTTGTTTCAGATCACCTTGTTTCGCTGTGGCTGGCAAACTCAATATGCAAAGTATGCTACTTAGTAACACAACATTGGCGCGAGTGTGGAGACGATTAATGTGGCTCATATGTTCCTTCTACCTGGCTAAGTAGCGATAATTTTTGCGAATTCAAGTCGGCATGCAAGCCTAAACCTTGAATAATAAACCCTTTACCTTTGATGTACACCATCTCTTGTGAGGTGCCTATCATAGTGGTTAAATCCACCGTAATGGCTTGGGTACTCAGTGACTGTAGAGGTTCTTCTATATCAATGGCATCAATAATAACATTATTTTCTAATGTGACTTTGCTGGTATTTTTATTCAATTGCCCACGGTCTGCACTTAATTGCCATTGTGCTTTACCATTTTCAGGGAAAATGAGGTAGATAGGTTTGGTAAAGTGAGTGATGTCGCTTGAAGCGTAATGCTCCATGTGCTCCGCGCTGACTCGACTTTCGACAAAACCTAGTTGATTGAATTCTGTCGTGCGTAGGTTATCTGCAACAAAATCTGGGCGCTCAATACCGCGTATTTGCACCGCATCCATTTCACTGCGTTTTATTTGTGCTTGCCAGTACAATATAAAAGCAAGCCCAAAAAAAGCAATAATACCTAGCGAAACTCTACTCATATACTCATACCATGAGCACTGGCAAACTTATCTTGGCTTAAGAGTAATAAATCGGTGAGTTCACGCAGTGCGCCATGGCCACCGTTAAGAGTGGTTGTCATATGGCACTGTTGTTTGACAAACGGATGACCATCACCGACACAAACGGCTAGCCCTACGGCTTTCATTACGGGTAGGTCTACCATGTCATCGCCAATGTAAGCCACTTCATCTGCAGTCACATTATAAAGAGACAATAATTGCTCAAAAGGCTCAAATTTATTATCAATACCTTGATAAATATGTGTGACACCTAATGCTGTCATGCGGTTCTCAACAATCTTAGATTTACGTCCTGTTATCACGGCAACATGAACACCACTGGTAAGCAAAGAACGAACACCATAACCGTCACGAGTGTGGAACGCTTTGAGTTCTTCACCTGCATTACTGAGGTAAATACGTCCATCTGAAAATACCCCATCGACATCACAGATTAACAGTTTGATTTTTTGAGCTCGCTGCCATATGTCATTACTGACAGGGCCGTAAAATCCTTGGTGAAACGAAGTTGATTCTGACATGATTAAATGACTCCAGCTTTAACCATATCGAGCATGTTTAATGCTCCGATCGGTTGATGTTTTTCATTAACGACTATCAGTCCGTTGATGCTCTTTTCATCCATGATTTGCAGTGCTTGTGCTGCTAAAATACCAGCAGGGCTGGTAACACAGTTTTTAGTCATTACGTGAGCAATAGAAGTGGTTCGAAGGTTCACGTCTGCATCAATAACCCGGCGTAAATCGCCATCGGTAAAAATGCCTACGAGTTTACTGGCATGGTCGACTACCGCCGTCATGCCAAGACCTTTTTTAGATATTTCATAAAGTGCGTCAGTAATACAAATATCATCATTGACGATCGGTAAATCATCGCCTTGATGCATGACATCATCGACTTTTAGTAATAATTTTCTTCCAAGAGAGCCACCTGGGTGTGATAAGGCAAAGTCATCACGAGTAAAACCTTTTGCTTGTAATAAAGCAATGGCTAATGCATCGCCCATAGCCAATGTAGCTGTAGTGCTGGAGGTGGGGGCTAATCCTAATGGACATGCTTCTTCTTGCACTTGAATGCATAAATGGATTTTGGATAAACGTGCCATATTAGAGTCTGGTTTGCCAGTTACAGCAATCACAGGTACACCCATGCGTTGGATAACAGGCATTAACGTTAGTATTTCGCTTGACTCACCAGAGTTGGAAATGGCGAGTACAATGTCATTTTTGGCTAATGCGCCCAAATCGCCATGACTGGCTTCTCCTGGATGAACAAAAAATGCCGGTGTGCCAGTACTGGCAAAGGTCGCGGATATTTTGTTACCAATATGGCCAGATTTGCCCATTCCCATGACAATCACTTTACCTTTGCACTGCATGATCAATTGACATGCTTGGTCAAATTCAACCGAGTCTACATATTGATATAAATTATCTAAGGCAGCTTTTTCTATATCAATGACTTTACGGCCCCATTGACGAAATTGAGTGTGATTTACCATACGACTCTCTCTGTTAGCTTAATACTTTACCTTTATGCTCCAATCTAATGCGACTGAAATACAACAATTTGGTACGCAATAAAGGTGATTAATAATAGTGCGCCATGCCAGCGAGTAAGTTGTTGCTTAGCGCCACTGGATAATACTAAAACGGCTAATGCTGCACTGGTGCCTAATACCATATAGAAATCTCTTCCACTGGCTGAAGCATCTATTTCACCAGGAGAAATCAATCCTGGTAGTGCCAGTACCGCAAGAATGTTAAATAAGTTAGACCCAACAATATTACCAATGACGAGGTCGTGTTCTTTTTTTATGACTCCAGCAATACAGGCCGCTAATTCAGGTAAGCTGGTTCCTACTGCGATAATGGTTAAGCCAATCACAAGATCTGACAACCCATAAAACTTTGCAATACCCACCGCGCCATCAACCATCCAACTTGCTGATAGGGGGAGCAATATAATACCGACAATTAGCCAAATGATAGCATGAAAGGTTGGCACATTTTTAGGGATCTCAGATTCAAGTTCATCATCTAAGCTGTCTGGGGTTTTATCATGAGTAGCTTGCCAAATAAAATATCCCATCAACAGCAAAAGTAATGCGATGAGCATGATACCTTCTGCTTGTGTCAACACATTATCATGCAAGGTGTAACCAGCAAATACCGTCGCAGCTAACATGATAGGTATTTCGCGTTTTAAGGTCTTCGAATCTAAGCTAATGGCACCTAGTAAGGCGGTTAATCCTAAAATTAAGGTAATGTTGGCAATGTTTGAGCCCAATACGTTTCCAATAGCGGTATCACGCATGCCATCCATTGATGCGGTGGCGGCAACAAACATTTCAGGTGCAGAGCTGCCCATCGCAACGATGGTGAGTCCAATTAACATTGGAGGTAACCCTAAGTTACGGGCAAATGCAGCCGCTCCGTAAACAAATCTATCCGCACTCCAAACTAAAACAGCAAGACCAACAACTAACATTAGGATATTAACTAGCATGTGATTCCGATAGTAGTAATTTATTAACGTGCATTTTCGCTGGATTTTTATCAAATTGAAAGCATTGCACAGTAATTGTCCACGTAATGATGGGTGATGATATGGATATAGTTGTCGCTTAATCGACAATTACAGTACAATTTGCCTTCAACTTAAAGCAAGGAAGGCTGTTATCTCCTCAACGCCAATGTCTGATATGAGCAAATCAAGTAATAAACCTTTGGTAGAAGTTAACCATTTAGCGTTTAGCCATGGTTCACGCGTGATTTATGAAGATATTTCTTTATCGATCCCAAAAGGTAAAGTAACAGCAATCATGGGGCCCAGTGGTATCGGTAAAACCACCTTGTTGAAATTGATTGGCGGACAGTTAACCCCCAGCAGTGGGCAAGTCCTATTTGACGGCCATGATATACACAAGCTTAAACGCAAAGATCTATTTGAATTGCGTAAGCGCATGAGTATGCTATTTCAAAGTGGTGCAATGTTTACCGACCTTAATGTTTTCGATAATGTTGCGTTTGCATTAAGAGAACATTCTGGATTGCCTGAAGATATTATTCGCACCATTGTATTGATGAAGCTTCAAGCTGTCGGACTTCGTGGCGCTGCATATATGATGCCTAACGAGTTATCTGGTGGTATGCAACGTCGCGCTGCATTGGCACGAGCGATTGCACTAGAACCAGAGATGGTACTGTACGATGAGCCCTTTGCCGGACAAGATCCTATTTCAATGGGCATGCTCGTAAAACTTATTCGTGAGTTATCGGATTCATTAAAACTCACTTCAGTAGTGGTTTCTCATGATGTAGATGAAGTATTAGGTATTGCAGATTATGTCTACGTAATAGCAGACAAAAAAGTGATTGCACATGGTACTCCAGAGCAATTACGTCAATCTGACAATCCACAATTGGTTCAGTTTATTCAAGGTGCACCAGATGGCCCTGTGCCATTTCATTATCCTGCTGAGGATTATCAAGAGGAGCTACTTCGTGGGTGCAATTGATTATATTGCCGACATTGGCAAATATGCACTGAAAATAGTGTTGGGTTATGGTCGAGCTGGCATTATGTTATGGCGCGCGATCGTACATGTTCCTCGCATTAAAAAAGGCACTCCATTACTGATTAAACAGGTTTATGTGCTGGGTGTCCGTTCGATGGTCATCATTTTAGTGTCGGGTTTGTTTATCGGTATGGTATTGGCTCTACAGGGATATAATATTCTGGTTGAGTTTGGTACTGAAGAAAGTTTAGGGCCTATGGTGGCGTTAAGCTTGTTACGTGAACTTGGGCCAGTTGTCGCAGCGTTATTATTTGCTGGGCGAGCAGGCTCAGCGTTAACCGCCGAAATTGGTTTAATGAAATCGACCGAACAATTGTCGAGTTTAGAAATGATGGCAATAGACCCGCTAAGGCAAATCATTGCGCCGCGCTTTTGGGCGGGTGTGATTAGTATGCCATTACTGGCGTTGATGTTTAGCTTAGTGGGTATTTTGGGTGGACATTTAGTCGGTGTTGAATGGAAAGGCATCGATAGCGGTGCATTTTGGTCTATTCTTCGTGCGTCAGTTGAATGGCGAGAAGATATAGTTAACTGTTTGATCAAAAGTGTTATTTTTGGTGTGGTGGTGACATGGATTGCCTTGTATCGAGGTTACGAAGTCCAACCCAACCCTGAAGGCATCAGTCGCGCAACAACTTCAACGGTTGTACAGGCTAGTTTAGCGGTTTTAGCACTGGACTTTTTGCTTACGGCAATCATGTTCGGAAATTAAGATTTTTTCATTGTTTAGATTAATTTAAGTGGTTTAAGAGTATGTTGACACGGAAAATAGAGTTAATGGTAGGCGTGTTTTTGTTGTCAGGTTTATTGGCATTTTGTGTATTGGTATTCAATGTTGCAAATGTCGAATTAAAATCTAGCGCCCAGACTTATGAGTTGGTAGCCGAGTTTAACAATGTCGGCGGTTTAAAGGTGCGTTCACCAGTAAAAGTGGGCGGTGTTGTTGTCGGACGTGTGACTGATATTACCCTTGATACTCATAAACTAGTGCCTATTGTGACGTTAACAATGGATAAGCGCTTTGATCAATTTCCTGAAACCAGTAGCTTGGCCATTTTGACTTCAGGCTTGCTTGGCGAGCAGTTTATTGGTTTAACACCTGGGTTTATGGACGATGACATTTCGATGCTTGCCAATGGTGATAAAGTACATGACACGCGCGGCGCATTGATTTTAGAAGATTTAATTGGTCAGCTGTTATACAGCATGTCATCTAAAGATAAATAGGAACGCTATTATGAAAACGTTTTTTAGTTGTGTTATAGCTTTATGCCTAGTTGGCAGCGCCGTTATCAGTCAAGGTGCTACGGCTGCTAATGATGAGGTGAACACGAGTGATCCTTATGAGATGATCAAACAAGTCGCCAATATGACCTTTGATCGGTTTAAATCAGATAAAGAATTAATTAATGCCGATTTAGGTCACTTAAAAGTGATTGTACGTGAAGAGCTTATGCCTTACGTCGATTATAAATATGCTGCATATAAAGTTATGGGCCAGTATTTAAGTGATACAACCGTTGATCAACGTAATCGTTTTGTTGAGGCTTTTGAAGGCTATTTAGTTGCCACTTATGCTCAAGCATTAACAGAATATACCGATCAAAAAGTCGCATTTGATCCACCGAGTGATTTTAGCGATGAAAAAATAGTTGAAGTGAACGTGCAGATTATCGAAAAAGGTCGTCCACCGATTAAAATTCAATTTAAAGCGCGTCGTTTGAAAGACAACACTTGGAAAGCATTTGATTTAGTGGCGGAAGGCGTGAGCTTACTCGCCTCTAAACAGTCTGAAATTTCTAATTTAATCCGTCAGCAAGGTATTGAAGCGGTGATTACAATGTTGAATGATAAAACCCAACAGACTATTGATCGCCAACCAGCAAAAGAAGCTGCAGCTGCGTGATTACCTTCAATCAACAAGATCAACGTTGCATTGTCAGCGGTCGATTAACACAAGATGAAGTAAAACAATTGTGGCCTAAACGCCATGAATTGTTTACTGCATCGACTCAAGTGGTAGACTTATCAGCATTGGAATACGTCGACAGTGCAGGTGTTGCATTGTTATTAGCGTTTATCAAACTACATGCTTCAAGTAGCCAAGAAACAAGTGTGTCACGTCAATTGGTTAATCCAAGTGAGCAGCTCAAGAAAATGATTGAGCTTTATGATTTAGACGCTTTTTTTCAGCCAAATATAGTTTCAAATAGTAAAGGTAATTGATTTCATGGAATGCAAGGTTATTGAACAGATTTTAACAGAGGCGTTGTCGCTCACTGAAGCACATGTGACCTCTGATGGCAGCCATTATAAAGTAGTTGCCGTGGGTGAATGCTTTGAAGGCATGAGCCGTGTCAAACAACAGCAAGCGATTTATACCCCTTTAGCTGAGCAAATTGCCAGTGGTGAATTGCATGCGTTAACGATTAAAACTTTTACGCCTACCCAGTGGAAGCGTGAAAAACTTTTCAATATGTAACAACTGAGACTCACAGTGGATAAATTAACTATTAAAGCCAGCAACCCTTTAGCTGGCGAAGTCGTGATCTCTGGTGCAAAAAACGCAGCATTGCCAATTTTAATGGCTGGTGTATTAGCTGAAACAGATTTTATTGTCTCAAATGTGCCTAGCTTACGTGACGTGATCACTAGCTGTGAACTCCTTCGCTGTTTAGGCGCAGAGGTTGAAGACTTGGGCGGTAGCCGCATTCGTATTTCAACCACCAATTTAAATGAATACTGCGCCCCTTATGACTTAGTCAAAACAATGCGTGCTTCTATTCTTATTTTAGGTCCATTGCTTGCCCGTTATGGTACTGCAGATGTTTCTTTGCCTGGCGGCTGTGCTATTGGCGCACGTCCGGTGAATCTGCATTTACATGGCTTAGAGTTAATGGGTGCTAAGATTGAAGTCAAAGAAGGCTACATTAAAGCGCGCGTAGATGGTCGTTTAAAAGGCGCGCATATCTTTATGGATATGGTCAGTGTCGGCGCCACTGAAAACTTGCTTATGGCCGCAGCGTTAGCGGATGGCACCACAGTGATTGAAAATGCTGCCCGTGAGCCTGAAGTCACTGATTTAGCACATTGCTTAATAGCTATGGGTGCAAAAATCACCGGTATTGGTACAGCAACCTTAAAGATTGAAGGGGTTGAACGTTTATCGGGTTGCGAATATCGCGTTATGCCTGATCGGATCGAGACTGGTTCATTCCTCGTTGCTGCTGCTGTAACTCGTGGCAAAATTCGCTGTGTATCAGCAGACCCTAGTGCATTAGAAGCGGTATTATCAAAGCTTGAAGATGCGGGTGCTGAGATCACTACCGGCGAAGATTGGATTGAGCTTGATATGAAAGGCCAACGTCCAAAATCAGTTAATATTAAAACGGCACCTTATCCTGCATTTCCAACCGATATGCAAGCGCAATTCTGTGTGTTGAATGCTCTAGCTGAAGGTACTGGCCGTGTTACTGAGACGATTTTCGAGAATCGTTTCATGCACGTTCCTGAACTCATTCGTATGGGTGCGGACATTGAACAGGAAGGCAATACTTGTATTATTCACGGTATTGATCGTTTAAATGGCGCGCAAGTGATGGCGACAGATTTACGTGCATCTGCCAGCTTAGTCATTGCAGGCTTAATGGCTGAGGGAACGACAACTGTGGATCGTATCTACCATTTAGATCGTGGTTACGAGCACATTGAAGCTAAGTTCCAAGGCTTAGGTGCTGAAGTCGTACGAGTTAAATAGCTGGTGTGAAGTAACATAACTCAAATGCAGTAGTCATAAACATTACTGCTGACGCATAAAAAAAGCCATTCAAATGAATGGCTTTTTTGTCTGTTAATATTTGCGTTTACTACTCTGCTGCAGGGACTTTTTCTGAAATAATCACCGGTAATGTTTGCTTTTTACCTTCACGAATAATGGTCATGTTGACTTTAGTCCCCGGCGTGGTTTCTGCAATTCTGTCCATTAACATTTCAACACCAGGAACATCTTCGTCATTATATTGAGTAATAACATCTCTAGGTGATAAGCGTGCACGTGCAGCCGGTCCATCAGGATCAATACCCGTAACCAACACACCTTTTAAATCAGGCAAGTTGAGTATCTGAGCCATTACAGGGTTTAACGGCTCACCCGAAATACCTAATGCGCCACGAATAACCCGGCCATGCTTAACCAATTTATCCATAATACTGTGGGCTAATTTAATTGGAATCGCGAAACTAATCCCATTGCCACCATTATCTCCACCCACTTGGAATGCAGCAGTATTAATGCCAATTAATTCACCACTGGTGTCGATTAATGCGCCGCCAGAATTGCCTGCATTAATGGCGGCATCAGTTTGTAGAAAGTCTAAGTAACCTGAACTTAAGCCGTTACGTCCTGTTGCACTGATAATCCCTTGGGTAATGGTTTGGCCAATATTATAAGGATTGCCAATGGCCAATACCACATCACCTACTTGGGCGAGCTTATTAAGATTAATCGGCACGATAGGTAAATTGTCACCTTCAATCTTGAGCACTGCTAAATCAGTTTCGGGATCTGAACCAACCACTTCAGCAGTAAATTTGCGCCCATCTTGCAGTGCAATCACAATCTCATCAGCTTTTTTTATCACATGGTAATTGGTTAACACATAACCTTCTTTACTCATTATGACTCCTGAGCCGAGGCCTTGAAGTGAGCTTGAATTGAGTGGATTATGTTGATCAATGCTAAGGCTATAAATATTCGCAACGGCAGGGGCTGCACGGCGGACCGCTTTAGCAAAAGATAATTCTGAGCCATTATTGCTTACATTCGTTAAGCTATGATTGAGCGAGGAGTTTTGTGTCAAAGAGGTTATGGCTAAGAAAACAGCTGCCATGACTAGACCAAATACCACAGCTTTAGTTATATAGATGCAAGTGTCTTTTAGGTTCATGGCGTGAATAATTGTTAAAAAAAATGGCTGTTATATTAACATAGCTCAAAAAATTAAGCATCGACCAAACGTTTGCCGATGCTTAATTCCTTAACTGATATCACACTCAATAATCGAATGATTGTCATCGAGTGTGATCTAGTGGGGTGACGATACTAGCGTAAAACAAGATATAGCAAGTTGTTATCACGTAATATTTTTAGCGCGACAGAGCTTTGATTGTCTTTTAGCATTTCTTTTAATGCTTTCAGGCTGGTCACTTTGTTGCGATTAAGTCCCACTATTAAGTCGCCTTTCTGTAAACCACTCATTGCAGCTGGCGAGCCTTGAGCAATCTCAGTGATCTGGATGCCTTTCTTGCTGTCTTCTAAGGTTGCGCCTTGTAACATAGGGTGTACGTTACCCGCTTCTGCTTCGACTTTATCCGCTTCACCTAAAGTTGCTTTAATGGTCTTTTTATCGCCGTCACGAATAATCCCAAATTCTACTTCAGCACCTGCGCCCATAGTGGCAACTTTTGCACGAAGTTCTTGGAAGGTTTTAATGCTACGGCCATTCAGGCTGGTAATAATATCACCCGCTTTTAGTCCGGCTTTGTCAGCTGCGCTCTTTGGCATGACTTCATTCACAAAGCCACCATGTTGAGTGTCTAAACCAAACGCTTTAGCGAGTTCATTATCAAGGTCTCGTCCTGATACTCCGAGCACGCCACGTCTTACTTCACCGTGTTCAATAATTTGCTCTACAAGGTTATTCACCATATTGGCAGGGATTGCGAAACCAATACCGACGTTACCACCATTAGGGGCGACAATGGCGGTATTAATTCCGATGAGTTCACCTTTTAAGTTAACTAATGCACCGCCCGAGTTACCACTATTTATAGCTGCATCGGTTTGGATAAAGTTTTCGAGCATTTCAATGCCTAAACCACTTCGGCCTAGCGCGCTGACTATCCCTGACGTGACGGTTTGTCCAAGACCAAATGGGTTACCAATGGCCACTGCAAAATCACCGACGCGAATTTCATCAGAATCAGTTTGTTTAATAGCAATTAAGTTTTTTGCTTCAATTTGAAGTAGGGCAATATCAGATTCTTTATCTGCACCGATTAGTTTTGCTTTAACTTCACGGCCATCATGTAAACCAATTTGGATATCGTCTGCACCATTGATTACATGGTTATTGGTAATGATGTAGCCTTTGTCTGCATCAATAATAACGCCTGAACCTAAACCTCTAAAAGGGCGTTCTTGAACTTGTTCTTGTGGTGCATTAGGACCAAAGAAGTAGCGAAACACATCCGGTACTCGTTGTTTTGAAACTTGGGTGCCCGATACTGCTACCGACACAACCGCTGGCGTTGTCCGTTCTAACATTGGCGCTAAGCTAGGAATGGCTTGCCCGTCGACGGCTTGTGGAATTGCAGCGAATGATAGCGCGGGTGTCATGGCTAACGATGCAGTTAATAACGCAGCAGAAAGTAGGCTTAATTTGGTTTTCATCTATGGATAGCTCCTGTATGCATTCAAGTTTGATAACATAAAATATGTGGCTTGATGGCATGATTTCAAAGTTAAATATCGTTAATCATTTTTGTTAGTGTGTTGCCGTGAGTTTGTTTGGTGATGTCCTAAAATGGTGAGCATGTCAGCACAATGATAAGCAAACAATAAGCAAATTTACGTTAATCAATCAGAGTAGTGGTCATCGTGTTAGTTCCATTTTTATTAACAAAGGTTAATTTGATCCGTTGAAGCCATTACTCGTATTGATTGTTTAATGTTATTATTCGCAGCAATTATTTGATGTAAGAGAGTCGTAATCGTGTCGCAGTTAACCCCTTGGCAGCATTATCAGCAAGACCTTATCCGAGATGATTTTTCACATGATGCCGCACAAGAACAAGCGGTTAAGTCACTACAACGAGTCTATGATGAATTAATTGTCGCGGCTAAACCTGCATCTAGCGTGAGTAAATTATTTAGCGTAATAGGAATCAAGTCGACACCTACACCAGTAAAAGGTTTGTATTTATGGGGTGGCGTTGGCCGGGGTAAAACCTATCTGATGGACACCTTTTTTGATGCATTGCCAACAGATCGAAAATTACGTGCTCATTTCCACCGCTTTATGCACCAAATTCATCATGACTTAGGTGAACTCAAAGGTGTGCAAGATCCTCTGCTTACTATTGCAAAAAAGATGGCTTCGCAATATCAAATTATCTGTTTCGATGAGTTTTTTGTGTCGGATATCACCGATGCCATGCTGCTAGGAACATTATTTCAAGCATTATTTAAAGAAGGGGTTGCCCTCGTCGCTACCTCAAATATCATTCCTGATGAATTATACAAAAATGGCTTACAACGGGTGCGCTTTTTACCTGCCATAGCCTTGATTAACCAACACTGTGAAATCTTAAATGTTGATTCTGGAATTGATTACCGTCTGCGTACTTTAGAGCAGGCAGAGATTTATCATTATCCACTCGATGAACAAGCTGACATCAATTTATTACATTACTTTGACCAGTTGGCGCCGGAATCTGAAAAACTTACTGCTCCTATAGACGTTGATGGACGTGCAATTCGAATTCGTCAGCAGTCGCAAGGGGTGCTGTTAATCAACTTCCGCGATTTATGTGATGGGCCTCGCTCACAGCGTGACTATATGGAAATGGCTTGCCTCTATCATACTGTGCTGGTGAGTGGTTTAGAGCAAATGGGCTCACAGCAAACGGGTGATGATATTGCCAGACGCTTCTTGGCTATGGTTGATGAATTCTACGAAAGAAATGTCAAATTGATTATTTCAGCCCAAGTCGAATTGGAACATATTTATACCGATGGCCAGTTAAATTTTGAATTCAGACGCTGTCGTTCAAGGCTGATTGAAATGCAATCAAGAGAGTATCTGGCGCTGGAACATTTGCCTTAAACTTGTAAACGATACTTTTTGAAAAGTCGGGCATTTTTTGATCATCGCTCATTGAGTGATTTATTTGAAATATTATCAAAAAGCAGGTGATCTTTGCTGTGGCTTTGCGTATAATCTGCGACCTGCCCGCGTTAATCCGCCAATTTGGGCGGAAGTTGTAAGCCAATATTCATGTTCGAAGGGGCAAGAATCGGTAATTTTGTGTTGATTGCAACCTGCAGTCGGCATGTGAGACAGAAAATTAACTTTGGGTTTTTGTAATAATGAAGACTTTTACTGCTACACCAGAAACTGTAACTCGTGACTGGTTTGTTGTTGACGCTGAAGGCAAAACTTTAGGCCGTATCGCAACTGAAATCGCAACTCGCTTACGTGGCAAGCATAAGCCAGAATACACTCCACACGTTGACACTGGTGATTATATCATCGTTATCAATGCTGAAAAAGTGACTGTAACTGGTAATAAAGCTGCTGGTAAGATCTACTACTCTCATTCAGGCTTCATTGGTGGCATTAAGCAAATCAGCTTTGAGAAGCTTCAAGCTCATAAGCCTGAAATGATCATCGAGAAAGCAGTTAAGGGTATGTTACCAAAAGGTCCTTTGGGCCGTGCCATGTTCCGTAAGCTTAAAGTTTACGCTGGCACAGAACATAACCACGCTGCACAACAACCACAAGTTCTTGATATCTAAACGGGAGGAGTAAGCAAATGTCTGCAACTCAGTACTACGGCACTGGCCGTCGCAAAACATCTACAGCTCGCGTTTTCGCTAAAGCAGGTAGTGGCAATATCGTTGTAAACCAACGTCCTTTGGATGTATATTTTGGTCGTGAAACTGCTCGTATGGTTGTTCGTCAACCATTAGAATTAGTTGAAATGACTGATAAATTAGACATCTATGTAACTGTAAAGGGCGGTGGTACTACTGGCCAAGCTGGTGCAATTCGTCACGGTATTACCCGTGCATTATTGCAACTAGATGAAGCTTTACGTCCTACTCTACGTAGCGCTGGTTTTGTTACCCGTGATGCACGTAAAGTTGAACGTAAGAAAGTTGGTCTACGTAAAGCACGTCGTAAGCCACAGTTCTCTAAGCGTTAATTCGTTTTTTGGATTCAAAAAACCCAGCATTTGCTGGGTTTTTTATTGCCTAAAATTTATCGTGTAAAATGTGCTTTGTGTGTTAATGAGGTTGTATAGCATCAATGTGAATAGGCCAGAAACATCGGCTGAAAGGTACATAACCTGAACTTGAGATGCAAGCAGCCCTTTGTCTTGCTAACTGCGTTATTCTTTACACAAGCAGGCTTGTAATAGGTCAGCTATTGGTGCGTCAATTCGTCTTGTTAGTAAGATAAATAACAAGTTTGATAGTGGTTAATGACTAAACTTTGATCTTTATAATTATATTCTCATCTCTTAACACTAGTTGAGGTTACATAATTAATGGAATTGGTATCAGTTAAAAAGAGGCTAAAACATGAATTTACCATTGTTAATGACCGCATTTGGCTTAGTTTTAATTATTGAAGGGCTTGGTCCGTTACTTTTTCCTAACAAGTGGCAAAAATATTTATTAGAGCTTTCTACACAAAAGCAAAATGTTCTCAGACGCTTAGGTGGATGTTTAGTTACTGCAGGAATTGTTTTATTGATTATTTTTCAATAAAACACTTGCCTATAACCCCCTAAAATCTGTTAAAATTCTATTTTATACCACAAGACGTTGCAGCTAATAATGGGCAAAAATGTAGTCGTACTCGGCACTCAATGGGGTGACGAAGGCAAAGGTAAGATTGTCGACCTTTTAACAGAACAGGCAAAATACGTAGTTCGTTACCAAGGCGGCCATAATGCCGGTCATACTTTGGTAATTGATGGTGAAAAAACCGTTCTTCATCTTATTCCGTCAGGCATTTTACGTGATAACGTAAAATGTATTATCGGTAATGGTGTGGTTGTTGCTCCTGATGCGTTGATGAAAGAAATCAACATGCTAAAAGGACGCGGCGTACCTGTCGAAGAGCGTTTATTAATTTCTGAAGCATGTCCGCTTATCCTTCCATTCCATTGTGCATTGGATATTGCTCGCGAGAAAGCTCGCGGTAATCAAGCCATTGGTACAACGGGTCGTGGTATTGGTCCTGCATATGAAGACAAAGTATCTCGTCGCGGTTTACGCATCGGTGATTTGTTTAATGCAGAACTTTTTGCGACTAAGTTACAAGAAGTGATGAAATATCATAACTTCATGCTAACTGAGTACTACAAAGTTGAAGCCGTTGATTACCAGCAAACACTTGATGATGCATTAGCGATTGCTGATTATCTAAAAAGCATGTGTACTGATGTTAGTGAAATGCTTGATGTTGCGCGTAAAGCGGGTGAGCCAATTTTGTTTGAAGGCGCTCAAGGCACATTATTGGATATCGACCACGGTACTTATCCATTTGTGACTTCATCAAACACGACAGCTGGTGGTGTTGCGACTGGTTCAGGTTTTGGTCCTCGTCATTTAGACTATGTTTTAGGCATCATGAAAGCTTATACGACTCGCGTCGGTGCTGGTCCATTCCCAACAGAATTAGCCAATGAAATTGGTGATTATATTGGTGAGAAAGGCCAAGAGTTTGGTGCAACAACTGGTCGTAAGCGTCGTCCTGGTTGGTTGGATGCTGTGGCAATGCGCCGCGCAGTTCAAATCAACAGCGTTAGTGGTTTTTGTTTAACTAAATTAGACGTTTTAGACGGCCTAAAAGAAGTTAAAATTTGTGTTGGCTATCAATATGCTGGTGGAACAGTTTCAAAGGTTACGCCTTTGGCTGCAGAAGGATATGATTTAGTTACCCCAATATATGAAACCATGCCTGGTTGGAGTGAAACCACTTTTGGTGCCACAACAATCGAGCAATTGCCTCCAGCGGCAATAAATTATATCAAGCGTCTCGAAGAGTTATTAGAAACGCCTATTGATATTATCTCTACTGGGCCGGACAGAAATGAAACCATGATTCTGGTTAATCCGTTCAAGTAAACTAAATAGGCCGCGATAAGCGGCCTTTTTAATGGGCGCAATTAACGGTAGTAACAGTTTCTATTCAAGAAATACGCTATACTGCCGATGGATAAGTCATGAAAGTGTCATCGAGAATCCTTATGTTGCGTATCTGTTTATTATTGTTGAGTGTGGTTTCGATCAATGTATTTGCGGTGACAGAAGCCGTCGATATCTATAGCGATCAACAATTGATTTCGCTCATCCGCTCAAATCAATATTTACAACGCGTAAAAGCAGACGACTGTCAGCTGGTTCAAGACATTGAAGCCCGTGCAGAAGTATTACAGCAACCCATGTATCAGTTTTTATGGGGCGAAATGCTTAATAACGGTGTTTGTGTCAAGGCTCATCCTTCTCGCGGCATGGCGCTACTGCAAACCTCAGCTGAACAAGGTAGTGCTGAAGCGATGGTAAAATTGGCAGATTATTATTATCGCGGTAAACTAGTGATTAAAGATCCCAATCGTGCAGTGCAATACGTGTTGCCTGCTGCAGCGAACGGTGATTTAACCGCAAGAATGACACTGGTTCGTTTATTTGGTGAAGGCTATGGAAGTCCTGCCGATTATGAACTTGGCTATCATTGGTTATATAACAGTATATTTGATGACGACGCCCAACAGAAAAAGGCCTCGTCTTTATTGCAGATGCTCGCTGCAAAAATGCCCGCCAGTATTGTGGCCAGGGCACAGCAGCCTCAGCTGTACAAACGTTAAAGGCTCCAAAATATGGAGCGAATTATTTGGAAATTGAATGATCAACGATCCTCATTTTGAGAGAGAACAAGACAAGTACGACAATCCTATTCCTAGCCGTGAGTATATTTTAGAATACTTGCGCGCCCAAAAGTCTCCTGTTACCCGCGATAAAATAGCTGAAGCATTATCTATTACAGATGAAGTGCCATTAGAGGCCCTACGTCGTCGTTTACGTGCAATGGAACGTGATGGCCAGCTAGTTTTTACCCGCGGTCAAAGTTATGGCTTACCTGAACGAATGGATTTATTGTCTGGTACCGTTTTAGGCCATCGCGATGGATTCGGCTTTTTTAAGCCAGATGAAGGCGGTGATGACTTATTTATTAATAATCGCGACATGCTGATGTATTTCCATGGCGATAAAGTGCTTGCTCAAAAAGCGGGTACCGATCGTCGTGGTCGTCGCGAAGCACGAATAGTCCGCTTAGTTCATGAGCGAACGGCTGCATTAGTTGGCCGTTATCATGTCGATGGCGGCATGGGTTTTGTGATTGCTGACGACAGACGCATCACCCAAGAAATATTAATCGCCAGCGAAGATACTCTAGGCGCGCGTGCCGGTGATGTTGTTGTGGTTGAGTTAACTCGTCGCCCTGGTCGTTTTGTTAAAGCTGCAGCGAAAGTGACCGAAGTCTTAGGTAAGACAATGGCACCGGGTATGGAAATTGAAATTGCATTACGTAATTATGATTTACCACATACTTGGTCAGCGATTATTGAGAAAAAACTCAAACGTATTCCTGATGAAGTTACCGAAGAAGATAAATTAGGTCGCGTAGATTTACGTCATTTACCGTTAGTCACTATTGATGGCGAAGATGCCCGTGATTTTGATGACGCGGTGTATGCTGAGGCAAAACCAAGTGGTGGCTGGCGTTTATGGGTAGCAATTGCTGATGTGAGTCATTATGTACGCACTGATTCAGCCTTAGATACTGAAGCGCGCTCACGTGGTAACTCGGTATATTTCCCATCGCAAGTTATCCCAATGTTGCCTGAGAAAATATCTAATGGTTTATGTTCATTAAAGCCAAAAGTCGACCGTTTATGTATGGTCGCTGAAATGACCATTTCTGCAGCGGGTAAGTTATCGGGTACTAAGTTCTACCCTGCGGTAATGCACTCTCATGCACGTTTTACCTATACCCAAGTTGCCGACATGCTAGAAGGTGGCGCAATTGCTCCTGAGCATGAAGCACTATTCCCACATTTATTGTGTTTGCAGTCGTTATATCTGATCTTAGATGAGCGCCGAGCAGAGCGTGGGGCAATTGCTTTTGAAACATTAGAAACCCAGTTCATTTTTAATGAGCAACGTAAAATTGATAAAATTGTCCCAAGAGGCCGCAATCAAGCACATAAAATCATTGAAGAATGTATGATTTTAGCCAATGTGGCGTCGGCGAAATTTGTTAAAAAACACAAAGGTGAAGTGCTATATCGTGTTCACGAAGCACCATCAGAGCAAAAACTGGCTAATTTTAAAGAGTTTCTTGCTGAGCGCGGTTTAAGCATGGATGGCGGATTAGAACCGACTCCGACTGACTATCAAAATCTGATGTTAAAAATTGCTGACCGTCCTGACTTTGAGTTAATTCAGGTGATGTTATTGCGCTCAATGCGCCAGGCCGTTTACAGCCCAGACAACGAAGGTCACTTTGGTTTGGCATTAGAAGCTTATTCGCATTTTACGTCGCCAATTCGTCGTTATCCTGATTTAGTTTTACATCGAGTGATCAAATATTTACTCGCTAAAGAGCTGGGAAATGCCAACGATAAATGGACTCAAGATGGTGGTTATCTCTATCAGATTGAAGAGTTAGATGCATTAGGTGAAGAATGTTCTACCACTGAGCGTCGTGCAGACGAAGCAACCCGTGATGTGAGTGATTGGTTGAAATGTGAATATATGCAAGATCACGTCGGCGACACCTTCGACGCGGTCATTGCCTCAGTCACTAGCTTTGGTTTATTTGTCAGATTAAACGAATTATTTATTGATGGGCTAGTACATATCTCAAGTCTTGCCAGTGACTATTATCAATTCGATCCAATGCGCCAGCGGTTAATTGGTGAAAATTCTCGCCAAGTATATCAAGTCGGCGATCCTGTGACGGTTAAAGTTGCGGCGGTGAATCTTGATGATCGTCAAATTGATTTATTGATGGTAGGTGACAACACTAAAGGTGCGGGTAAAACGGCGCGTAAAGGTAGCAAGCCTACAACCGCACGCCAGCGAGTCAATGCAGAAGGTGCTAAGTCAGCACGAGGTAAGTCATCTGTAAAGTCTGACAAACCTAAGTCTGACAAACCAAAGTCTGATAAGCCTAAAGCCAGCAAGCGTCGTTCAAGCGGAAAAGCTTCATCTCCAGCGGCAAAACCAGCGGCGGTAAAAAAACCTTCTGCAGTTGCACAAAAATCGGATGCAGCAAAACCAGATTCTAGCGTTAAGAAAAACCCTGCCAAGCGCAGCAAGAGAAAGTAATTAAATGAAAAAACAAGATACCATTTTTGGCATTCACGCCGTTCAAGCTTTGTTAGATAACAGCCCTGAACGTGTCATTGAACTTTGGCTGTTACAAGGCCGTGATGACGAACGCCTAACCCCATTAATTAATCTAGCGTCAACCTTTGGTACAACACTACAACGTGCTGCACGTAAAGTGTTAGATGATAAAGCGGGTAGCTCACAGCACCAAGGTATTGTGGCTCGCGTTAAGGCTGTTAAGCCTTTGACTGAAAAAGATTTAGATGAGTTACTTGATAAAACAGCAGTGCCTTTTTTATTGATTTTAGACGGTGTAACTGACCCACATAATCTTGGTGCATGTTTGCGTAATGCTGATGCGGCCGGGGTGCATGCGGTTATCGTACCAAAAGATAACTCAGTAGGGTTAACTTCAACCGTAAGCAAAGTTGCTTGTGGCGCAGCAGAAACCATACCGTTATTTCAAGTGACTAACCTTGCTCGTACCATGCGTCACTTGCAAGATAAAGGTGTTTGGATTGTAGGTACTGCAGGCGAAGCCGAGGGTAATGTATACCAAGCAGACCTTAAAGGGCCGTTAGCCATTGCTATGGGCGCAGAAGATAAAGGTTTGCGTCGCTTATCGCGCGAAGGTTGTGATTCACTCGTATCAATTCCAATGTCTGGAAGTGTGTCTAGTCTCAACGTGTCTGTTGCCACTGGTGTTTGCTTATTTGAAGCGGTTAGACAGCGTTTAGGCTAATCAACCATAGATTAGCTTTGCTGCTAGCTGTATAACAAAATAATACAATAAAAAACGGCGATATTAATCGCCGTTTTTTATTATCTAAAGCTCAAGATATTGAGTGTTTTACAAACTGCTTTAACCTTTTTATTAATTCAAAGCGGCTAATGCGTTCAGTTTAAATAAGTGCACTTTATATATATATGCAGCTTAGATAATCAATTAACGTCTACCGATCTCATTATCGACATCTTCGTCATCCAATTCTTCATGCCCCAAACTGTCATCGTTTACTACGCTAGCATAAGCAGTATTATAACCTGCTTGCTCATCGGCATCTTCAAGCTCATCGTCGGTTGGATCTGGCACGCTATCAAATGCATCCTCGGAAGGATTGATCATTTGCTCGTTGACCATTTCAATATCCACACGTGGATCGAATGATGCTGCTAACGGTGAACTGACTAAATCACCACCGGCCATAATGTAATCTCCAGTGGCTGTTTGCTCGGCTTTTTGGCGCAAATTAATCCACAGTAGTCTTACTAATAAGGTAAACGAACAGATTGCCATAAATCCATATAGCATTTGGTCACCCAAGACCTGCATTAAACCAGAAGCGACTAAGGGGCCAATACTTGCTCCAATACCAAAGGTCACTAATATGGTAGCCGACAGTCCTACTCGTTCGTGTTGATCTACCCGCGAGTTCGCTAAGGCCGTTGCTAATGGGTATAAGGTGAACGCCAAAATACCAAATAAACTGGTTAATATTAATGAATACACAGAGTGGAATGGAACGACCGTAATAATTAATACGATAACGCCCAATAATGTGCAGTTAATGCGAATTAATAAGCTGCGAGAAATAATGTCAGATAATTTACCCATTGGCCATTGGGCTAACAGCCCAGCAAAAATGGTACAAGACATGTAGAGTGCAACATGTTCAGGGTCAATACCTTTGGCTGTGGCATAAGATGGCGCTAAACCATAAAAACAACCAACAATCATGCTTCCTAACGCTATTGTCGTTAAGGCTTGAGGTGCGCGTTTCCAATACAGACCCATTTGTAATGGCGCCGGAGTCAACGGTTCAGGGTGAATTCTGCGAGTGATTGAAATAGGCACAATGCATAATGCAAAGCATATGGCGATTAACAGCAGTGGTTCTATGCCTAAATCGGGATATAAGCTAATGGCTCCCTGGCCAGCCATTAACCCTAAGTAAGATACAATCATGTAACTAGCAAACACGGTGCCACGTTGACTATTTTCGGCTTGCTCATTGAGCCAGCTTTCTAACACCATATATTGGCACATCATTCCCATACCAACGGCAAGGCGCAATACTAACCATATGGTTAAGTTGTCGATTAAGGCGTGACCCAGTGCAGATGCTGTGACGATGCCAGCACAAGCAACAAAAGCTCGAATATGGCCCACTTGAGCGATAAGTTTATGGCCAACTTTGGAACCGCACACAAGACCAATATAGTAGGCAGACATCATGCCACCAATCCATATTTGTGGCACTTGCATAGTAGTCAGGCTTAAGCCCAAGTAGGTTGTTAGTAAACCTGCGGCAAGTACCATTAAAAAGGTGGTGCTATATAAGGATGCAAAACTGCGTAGCGGGCTGTCCATAACTGCGCCTTTATTGATTCAGTAGGGCTACGTTAGCCCTACTGATTGATTGTCTTGTTACGCTTCATTTGCGATCAATAATTATTGAAACGTGTACAACAAGTTGAATGTGGTGACGGTGTCGGTGTTTTTACTTTCATCAGGAACCACTTCAGTGTACTTGATGTTCATACCGATTTTAAATGCCCAATCTTGAATAAATGTATTTTTATAACTCATATCAAGGGTTAACGTGTTGTTATCTAAGCCTGTTTCAGCTGTTACGTCGGCATTGAAGCTAGTGTACTCTTGCAGTTTTACCGTATATTTAGCCGCTGAACGTAAAATTACATCACGGTTTTCATCAGGGTTTGGCTCTGCAATACTGGCTTGCGGTTGGTCATAACGATAACCTGGGCCAGCTTCAAGGCTCAATTTGGTTTTATAGTTTTTAATTAGGTCAAAACCATAACCAGTAGAAATAGTCGAAATTCGGGTATAAGAACCAAACTCGTTCCAGGTAAATTCACCACGACCAAACACATAACCACGTTCTAATTTATAGTTAGACTGTAAAAACAATTCGTACTTTTCCGCAGTAGACTCAGTTCCATCAGCAGCATAATAAGCCTTTAATGTCGCTTCTTGTTTGGTGCTCGGCGAGTCGTAAGTTAAATAAGTACGGCCGTTGAAGTTTTTAGTTTCGTTGTTACCGCTGTTTAACTGTAAACCGGCTTCAACTTCAGCATTAAAACTACTAGGCGGTTCTTGATAATCCGGTGGTACTAATGCCCATGCCGGAGCAGACAATAAAAAGAGGCAGCATGTTGTGACTATGTTTTTCATGGTTATCATTAGAGTGTTTTATTCTTGACGGCGTAAACGCGGTATTTTGGACTGCCGCCATCATACCTGTATTCAAGATTGCTGAAAAGAGTGAGTTAGTGCTTGAGTTTATTGCGCGCTTTATGTATCATCGCGCGCTCAAATCAGTCACTTTAATTCGTTCCTTGCCTCCACATTGGTCTGACTGAGCCAGAAAAGAGGCTACTTAACCGTAAGGAGCAATAAATGCGTCATTATGAAATCGTATTTATGGTTCACCCAGATCAAAGTGAACAAGTCCCAGGTATGATTGAGCGTTACACCGGTGTTATCACCGCTGCTAATGGTACAGTCCACCGTTTAGAAGATTGGGGCCGTCGTCAATTGGCTTACCCGATCCAAGACCTACATAAAGCTCACTATGTTCTTTTGAACGTAGAAGCATCTGCAGAGTCTATCGAAGAACTAGAAACAGCTTTCCGTTTCAACGACGCTGTTCTGCGTAACATGGTAATGCGCACTAAAGCTGCCGTTACTGAAGCTTCTCCTATGGCAAAAGCAAGAGACGAGCGTGATTCACGTCGTTCACCTTCTGATGACCGTAATGTAGAAGAAAGCGCTGAAGAAAACGCTGAATAATTTTTTGTGAATAATCACTTAATGTTGTCTGGAACGATAACTCGTTCAAGGCGATTAGATAGTCCTAGCGGTATAGCCCATGTGGTTATAACGGTAGAACATAAATCACAACGACAAGAAGTAGAAATGTTGAGAAACGTCTACTGTTTGATTCAAGTGGTATTAAGTGGTCCGCGCTTTGATAGCGTTGCAAATAAATTACAAGCAGGTGTGCAAGTTGATGTTGAAGGGTTTCTTTCACTACAACAAGGGCGAAATGGACAAAACCGTTTAGTCTTGCATGCTGAAAATGTCGAATTGAAAACTTAGGAGACTGTCAAAATGGCACGTTATTTCCGTCGTCGCAAGTTCTGCCGCTTCACCTCTGAAGGTGTTGTCGAGATTGATTACAAAGATATCGTTACTTTAAAGAACTACATCACTGAAAGCGGCAAGATTGTTCCTAGCCGTATCACTGGTACCAGTGCTAGATATCAACGCCAACTAGCTCGCGCTATCAAGCGTGCTCGTTATCTTTCTCTACTGCCATATACTGATTTACATCAGTAATATTGCAGTATTAATTATTCCTAACAGAATATTGAGGATTTGATAATGAACGTTATTTTGCTAGATAAAGTTGCAAACTTAGGTAGCTTAGGCGACCAAGTTTCTGTTAAAGCTGGTTATGCTCGTAACTTCCTTTTACCTTATGGTAAAGCAGTTGTAGCAAACGCAGCAAACACTGAAGTATTTGAAGCTCGTCGTGCTGAATTAGAAGCTAAATTAGCTGCTGAATTAGCTACTGCGACAGCTCGTGCTGATAAATTAACTGCATTAGAAGCTGTTGTTATTGCTTCTAAAGCAGGTGATGAAGGTAAATTATTCGGATCAATTGGCAACCGTGATATCGCTGATGCAGTTACTGCAGCTGGCGTAGCACTTGCTAAATCTGAAGTTCGTTTACCTTTAGGTGCTTTACGCACTACTGGTAGCTTCGAAATTGAAGTTCAAGTACACGCTGAAGTTAAAGCTGTAGTTAAGATTGCTATTGTAGCAGAAGCTTAATTACTGTTTAGCTCCATAAAAACACCGCCTCCGGGCGGTGTTTTTTTATGTCTGCAATTTAATCCCTATCTTTATTAACATGATATGTTTTAAGCCGTGCAGCTAATCGTTTGGGATCTTTCAATGCCAGAGAATATTCCAGTGAACCTCTATTTGATAGTCACTGGAATATTGTTTACTAGAGTTAGTTTGGCTCTTTTTCAGTCGCTGCTTTAGGGGTTACTACTACAGCCGCTTTGGTCGGTGCATCTGCTGTAACTTCGGACGCTGCTTTAGGTATTACTACAACAGCTGCTTTGGTCGGTACTTTCGTTGCAACTTCTGCCGTTGCTTCAGGTGCGACAACCGTTACTGCTTCAGTCGTCGCTTTGGCTGGAACTTCAGTCGCAACCTTAATTGCAACATCGGGCGCTACTCCAATTACCGCTTTGGCTGGTGTCTCAGTTGCCACTTCTGGGGCGGCAACCGTTATTGCTTCCGTCGTCGCTTTGACAGGGACTTCAGTCGCAACCTCAATTGCAACATCGGGCGCTACTTCAATTACCGCTTTGGCTGGTGCCTCAGTTACCACTTCAGGTGCGACTACTGTTACTGCCTCAGTCGTTGCTTCGGTAGGAATTTCAGTCGCTACCTCAATTGCAACATTGGGTGCTACTTCAGTTACTGCTTTGGCTTGTGCCTCAGTTACCACTTCAGGTGCGACTACTGTTACTGCCTCAGTCGTTGCTTCGGTAGGAATTTCAGTCGCTACCTCAATTGCAACATTGGGTGCTACTTCAGTTACTGCTTTGGCTTGTGCCTCAGTTACCACTTCAGGTGCGACTACTGTTACTGCCTCAGTCGTTGCTTCGGTAGGAATTTCAGTCGCTACCTCAATTGCAACATTGGGTGCTACTTCAGTTACTGCTTTGGCTTGTGCCTCAGTTACCACTTCAGGTGCGACTACTGTTACTGCCTCAGTCGTTGCTTTGGTAGGAATTTCAGTTACAGCTTCAGTTGCTACCTTTGCTTCTCCTTTAGTCTTGGTCACTAAGGTTAACTCTTTTATCAAATTATCAGCGTGATCAACTTTATCCATCATCCACAAAATGTAGCGAATATCGACATGTACGGCACGGGTAATCGTCGGGTTAAAAAACCAATCTTTAGTGATAGCTTCGTAAGTTGAGTCGAAGTTAAGACCAACTAACTCACCTTTACCATTTAATACCGGTGAACCTGAGTTACCACCAGTAGTGTCAGCACTTGATAAAAAGTTAACCGGTACAGAGTTAAAATCGGCCGGTTTGTCTAAACAAGACATAAATTGACAACTGCTTTGCTGCTTATATACCGATGTAACGCGATGTTTACCTAAGTCATCAGCTTTAATCGCCGTCAACAGTTTCGCTGGAGCATTGTAAGGTGCTTCGCCAGTATTTTTGGCTAGGATGCCTGCTAAGCGAGTAAATGGTTGCTTGTATAATGCGTCTTTAGATTGATAGCCATCAACCATGCCGTAAGTAATACGTAATGTGCGGTTAGCATCAGGGTATACAGGCCAGTTATTTGATTTGTAATAATCAATAATCGCCTTCATATATTCAGGACGAACAGATGACAATTTACCTGCAAGTAGCTTTTCGCTCTTTTCCAATGCCATGTTAGTGTCATGAATAGCCACCGCTAAACGAATAAATGGGTCATCACTAATTTCAAAATCTTCAGCTCTTTTACTCATCCACGCCAGACGTTTAGCTTGGTCGGTGAGTTCTGTTAATGCATACAAACCTTCCACTTTTGATTCTAGCTGTTCAAAATTGTCTGAGCTGCTTAAGGCATTATCAAACACTTCCGTTTTTAACGGTTGTCTTACATAGGCTTGTAAGTCTTGTAGCCATAAAATTTTATCGACCACGGGATCGAAGCTGCTATCGATACGTTTAAGTGCCGCTTTAAACATTTTCATATCGCGAAGCTGAAACCCTGACTCACGTTGGTCATTAGGTTTCTTTCTTTCTTTAGCTAAACGGTACAGTTTGCTGGCAGCCTGAAGCATTTCGCTTGATTGAGCATTTTTAAAGAAATAATTGGTTTGCATCTGCTGATGTTTTTCAGCAAGTAGTGCTTCAAGATCACTAATCAGATTTTGGTTCGCGCCAGGATCTTTTTTAAGCCAAGCGAGAAAGTCATTTTCGCGTTGCTGTTTAATACCGACAATATCAGTAGCGTTAAAGCCATCTAATAAGCCATTCAGTTTTTTCATCCGGTTAGCCATGGAAGCCATCGTGCCGGCATATTTAAGTGCGATATCTTTATCTACATCGCCCATCAAGGTAATAGTATCAATTTGCAACTGGTAGCGTTTTGCGTAGGTTGGATATATCCAATCACTGGCAAACTGTAACTCGCTGGTTAAGTTGTAACGGCTGGTAGATCCAGGGTAACCAGCCACAAAAATACCATCGCCAGCTTTTACACCGTCTGCGTTTACTTTTAAGTAGCTTTTAGGCTGGTATGGCACATTGCCTTTTTTAAACGTTGCAGGCTTACCGTCTTTACCCACATAGGCGCGTAAAAAGGTAAAATCGCCTGAATGACGAGGGTATTCATAATTGTCGATATCGCCGCCAAAGCCGCCAACACTTTTGGGTGGTGCATACACTAAGCGTACATCTCGAATGATTAACTGTTTAGTTAAATAATATTCTAAGCCGTGGTGAAAACTGTTAACCGAGCAACGGTAGTTGTCATCTGTTTCGCAAACTTTAATTAATGCTTTTTTATTTGCTTGGATATCTTCAAAGCGTACCAAAGGTTCGGTGCTTAAGTTAGCCATAACGCTATCGGTCACGTTGGTAACTTCTTGGGTAATGTATAAGCGTTCGTTTGGCCCTGCAGAAGGTTCTTCCGCTTGGGTGTTTGCTAAAAAGCCATCAGCGAGGTAATTATGTTCTTTTTTGCTGTTATATTGTATGCCGCGATAAGCACAATGATGGTTTGTGACAACTAGGCCTTGGGGGGATACAAAACTGGCGGTACAATACCCCAAACTGACGACAGCATTCATTGGGTACTGTCCTAAATCGGCCAGTTGTGATGCGGGAATATCAATACCACGTTGCAGGAGTTTGTCGGCAATGGATGGCATTTGATACGGCTGCCATTGGCCTTCATCGGCAAAGGCTAAACCAGATGTCAGCACAAGTGCTGCAACGAATGCGGTACGCATGTATTTTCCTTAAATAATTATTTTATGTCCGTTAAACGGAGCTGTTATTCTAGTTGGTAATGACGGCAAATTAAGCTAGACCACGGTGTTATACCATATTTTATAAAGTCGTTGGAAATTGGGAGTGTTAATGTCACAGCAAGGTGCTTTTAAAGCAAGAAACAGGCAAAAAGATGTAGAAGTTAATGCATTAAAGTTGCCGCCACATTCGATTGAAGCAGAACAATCCGTTTTAGGTGGATTGATGCTAGATGCTGAAGCGTGGGATCGTGTTTCTGAAGCGGTTGTGCCAGAAGATTTTTATTCTCGTTCTCATCGAATGATTTTCACGGCTATGCAACGTTTAATGGAATCGGGCCAACCGCTGGATTTAATTACCGTATCCGAACAGCTCGAAATTGAAGATCAATTAGACGATGCAGGCGGCTTTGCTTACTTAGGCGAAATTGCCAAAAATACTCCTAGTGCCGGTAATATTTTATCTTACGCAGACATTGTGCGAGAACGTGCCGTAGTACGTGACATGATTGCCGTTGCCCACGAAATTGCTGATGCGGGTTATAACCCAGAAGGCCGTGATTCAAGTGCATTATTAGATTTGGCTGAAACCAAAGTCTTTAAAATCGCAGAAATGCGTACCAATGCTAATGAAGGCCCGGAAAACATTAAAAGCATTCTTGAAAAAACCGTTGATAGGATTGAGCAACTTTATAACAATCCTCATAACGGTGTTACAGGTGTTTCAAGTGGTTTTAATGATTTAGATAAAATGACCGCAGGCTTTCAGTCTGGCGACTTAATTATTGTTGCCGCGCGCCCTTCTATGGGGAAAACAACCTTCGCGATGAACTTGTGTGAACAAGCCGCCATGAATGAAGACAAACCAGTGCTTATTTTCAGTCTCGAGATGCCGTCAGAACAGATTATGATGCGTATGTTGGCCTCACTTGGCCGAGTAGACCAAACCAAAATCCGTACTGGTCAGCTAGACGATGAAGATTGGGCGCGCGTGTCTTCAACCATGGGTATTATGCTTGAACAAGGTAAAATGTTCATCGATGATGGCTCAGGGTTAACCCCAACCGAAGTGCGTAGTCGTGCCAGACGTATTGCGCGTGAGCATGGCGGGTTATCAATGATCATGATTGATTATCTGCAATTAATGCAAGTGCCGTCGTTAAAAGATAATCGTACCTTAGAAATTTCAGAAATCTCTCGTTCATTAAAAGCCTTAGCCAAAGAATTAGAAGTACCTGTTATTGCACTGTCACAGCTTAACCGCTCGCTAGAGCAACGAGCCGATAAACGCCCAATTAACTCTGACTTGCGTGAATCGGGTGCGATTGAGCAGGATGCCGATTTGATTATGTTCATTTATCGCGACGAAGTGTATAACGACAGCTCTGAAGATAAAGGCACCGCAGAAATTATTATTGGTAAACAGCGTAACGGACCTATTGGACGTATTCGCTTGGTATTCCAAGGCCAATTCTCTCGCTTTGATAATTATGCTGGGCCGCAATTTGAAGAAGATTAATCATTGATTAGATTGTATTTGTGTTTTTAGTATCGTTATTTATGATATTAGCTTATCTCTGTTAGTGAGGTCGCATTTATGGCACTAAACCTCCTAGCAGACAGCAAGACGCGCCATGTTTTTTATTGTTTAATTAAGGCAATCTATTGAAACCTTTTCCTCGTGCAGAAATCAGTCGTTACGCATTGCAAAGTAACTTGGCACAACTGCGCCTTATTGCGCCCAATAGTAAAATTATGGCAGTGGTTAAAGCCAATGGTTATGGCCATGGATTATTAAATGTTGCTGAATGTGTTGGCTTATTAAATTATGTAGAAAGCGTCTGCAAGTATCATGGTGGCGCAGATGGTTTTGGATTAGCAAGGCTTGAAGAAGCGTTGCAACTCAGAGAAGGCGGTGTAAAAGGTAAGCTTTTATTATTAGAAGGTTTCTTCCGTCAGTCTGATTTACCCACACTGGTTAGCCACAATATTGATACTGTGGTTCATCATGAATCGCAATTGCAAATGCTTGAAACTATCGCGCTAGATAAGCCTGTGACCGTATGGATAAAAATTGATACTGGTATGCATCGTATTGGCTTTAGTCTTGAACAATTCAACAGTATTTATCAGCGCTTGCTGGCTTGTCCGCAAGTGGCTAAACCGATTCATTTAATGACCCACTTTGCTTGCGCCGACGAACCCGATAATCCTCTCACTCAAACGCAAATGAATGCCTTTGAGCAACAGGTTAGCGGCTTAGAAGGCGATCGCACCTTAGCAAATTCTGCAGGTACCTTATTTTGGCCAACAAGCCAATCTGACTGGGTAAGACCCGGCATTGCACTTTATGGTGTATCTCCGGTTGTGGGTGATCGAGGCGTTAATCATCGATTAATTCCAGCGATGGAGTTAGTCTCCAATTTAATCGCGGTGCGCGAGCATAAAGCCGGTGATAGTGTCGGTTATGGTGCATCTTGGACCGCTAAAAAAGACACTCGTTTAGGGGTTGTTGCCATTGGTTATGGTGATGGTTACCCACGTAATGCGCCAGAAGGCACACCGGTGTGGATTAACGGCCGCAGAGTACCGATAGTCGGTCGAGTGTCTATGGACATGTTAACCGTAGATTTAGGTGCTGATGCACAAGATAACGTCGGCGATAGCGTTCAACTGTGGGGCAAAGCACTTGCAGTAGAAGAAGTGGCCGAGCACATTGGCACCATAGCTTATGAGTTAGTCACTAAGCTTACGCCGCGCGTGGTAGTTGAATTGCTCGATTGAGCATGAGATTGATATAAACAATGCCCAATACGTAGATAACGTGTTGGGCATTGTTGTTTTAGATGCTTTTTTTAGGTGCTGTAGTTTTGAGGCTCTGTTGTTTTTAAGAATTGGGTGCCAGTGTTAGATTCAGTTTTTCACTTTGGCGTTAACTTCTAATGTTCGATTAAGAGTCTTCAAAACAAATTTCAATAAAAGCGTTACCGAATTCGTGGCTAAAAGGCATCATGATTTTTTTACCACGCGCTTTATGAGAAATAGTATGGTTTTTACCAGATACAACAGCCGGTGTCGCCATATCAAAGTCGTAACCTTTTTCACTGAGTAAGTTTTTAGCGCCGCCAGTCACCATATTCGTAATTTCACCGACTAAATCAGTCACCTCATCATTAATAAACTCAGGCTTTTCACCAAGCATTTTATTCATAATTTCAAGAATAAGCGGTTGCTCGAAGGTAATCGACAATGAGCCACGAGTTTTAGGTCCTACCATACCAATCAAGCCTGATACGTCACCTTTTGCAAGGTCATGGTTTTTTAATTGTGGTTTACCTGGCTTAAGATCCATGGTTGCCATGGTTGAGATAACATTGATTAAAGACACAAGAAATGGGTTGATGAATTCAACGTTCATAGGCAAAGCAATCCTTCTACATTTAAAAGAGTGGCATAGTATAGAGAGAGGGCATAAAGAGTGCGTAACGTTACACGGCCCTGTCATTATAGTAGCTGACTAACACAAATACTGACTATATCAGCAAAGTGAAATACAGGTTTAAGCTTAGAGCACAAAAAAGAAATTGATAGTGACATTAATGGTAAAAATATTTCTATACCGTTATTTAGTGTAACAAAAGTCTAGAATGAGCAGTTAATTTACTATGGTCGGTTTAAAGCTACAAGGGCTGAGCTGAGCATCAATTGTTTAAGCCGCCGACTAAAGTTGTTTCTAGCTTGGAGCTAATATTGATTTCCCATGCACTTAAAGTAATTAGCGCGACAATGAAGACTGTACGTTTTGAATATCAAACGATGATAAATTCTGTTAATACCACATCAAAGCGAGGCTCACTAGTTGATAAGCACAGCAACTGATACGCTCGAGTGCATCTTTTTCATCATGCTGATGTTTGATAGTTCATTATGTTAAGTTGTTGACTGTAATTGTAGTGACTCAGCTTGGGATTTCTATCGGCTAATCATGTTTTTAAGGCTGTGTTGGCTTCTTGAAAAGTTAAGATGATTTAATCGCCTTACATCAATAAGATAGCAAATGTAGGATAAATCAATAACGCAATCACTAAACGTTATGTAGAACAAGGATCAAACAAGTGTCGAAATCTGTAGCAATCACAATAAACAATCAATTTTCACGAGTTGAGTTTCTGAAAGATAGAACGCCAGAAACCACTAATGAACAAGCGAAAAATGCTTTTGCGCTATTATCTGAATATCGAGACGGTGGAATATACATCGCTCATTATTCTGGTTTTAGTGAGTGGGAAAAGCATCCAAAAGGTGACGAGTTTGTTCAGGTTTTAGGGGGAGAAACTACATTGGTTCTTTTAGTTGAAAACGTAGAGCAACGTAACCTTTTATCGACGGGGAAAATGCTGGTTATCCCCAAAGATGTTTGGCATCGTTTTGAATCACCAGAAGGTGTTAAAGTCATGACAATAACGCCGCAACCAACAGAACATAGTATCGAGCAGCCAAACGGTATATAACAAGTGAAAATAGGCTGCGTGAAGCCGTATTAAGTACCCAGTATCGCGAGTTGTCCGATTTGGTGAAGCAAAAATGCTGTCGTGCAAAGTGCCGTTGTGAAAAGTGGTAAGAAGATAAACCTTCGTTGACTCTGCTTTTTGCTCCTTAAACTATTGTTGTTTAGATTTCATGAATTTTAATATTAATTTTATTTTGATGAAAAAACCTACCGTTGTACAATAAAAATAACTAAATAAGAGGTGTTCTATGGATGGAAAATCATTAATCGTTATTTTAATAATGGTGTCAGCTTCAGCTTCAGCTTCTGCAGAAGTATATAAGTGTGCGGATGGTAAGTATCAAGCAGACCCGTGCGACGACCAAAGTGAACCGTTAGATTTAAGTAATGTAGGTAGTGTGGTTGCACCATCAAGAGGTTACCCTGAAAACCTAACGAACGAGACAATAGATGCAAGGCAACAGGATAGTGCTGTTAATCCGCGTGATAAAAAAGCTGAAATCGCTCAATACTTACGTAAACAAAAAATTGAACGTGAAATTAGAAACCTCGAAAAAGAACGGAAAAAAGCGTTCAAAGATCGTGATGACAAAATTGAACAATTGCGTACAACTGGTAAGCGAGCTAACAATAATTTAGCGGGTGCAACTTGGCAGCAAAGTCTAGCGCAAGAAATGACTGCAGTTATGCAACAGGGCAGTACCGAAGTCGAATCTATTGACCGCCAAATATCTGCGCTTAGGTCTGAATTAAAACAACTGTAAACCAAATAAACTAATCAATAACCGTGGCTGCCAATAGCGAGTCTTTCTTTACGCGAATTAAGTAATGCTACTTACGTGTATTATCAGCTTTATCATGTTTATGAATGCGATAAGACGCCATAATTTTGGTTCCCCACTTCCATTTGCCCAATGCATTATGGCTCCCTATGGGGGTCCCCCTAGTAACTAAAAACGTTTTAAAATGTGTGAAAAAACTCAAAAAGTGAGAAGCGTTAATTCAGTGAATACAACGTCAAAGCTAGCCATACCAACAAATATACTCTATCGCATCGTGATCTTTCCCTAAATCAGTAGACACTTGCTTCTCGATGATGGGTTAATGATATAATTAGCCATTACTTAGGGCAGCCCAGTTGTTTTAGCCTAATTTACGACTTCCTTACTGGCTCCTTGTGCAACAACGATTACCCAAAATGCAGCTAAAAAGGTGCATCAATACCGCAAATTATGAGTATAAAAAATTCAGTGAATACAACGCCAAAGCTAGTCATACCAACAGATACGCTTGATCGCACCTTTTCCATTGCGCCGATGCTGGATTGGACAGATCGCCACTATCGTTACTTTGCACGCCTTATGTCGAGTAAAGCCTTGTTGTATACCGAGATGATCACCACGGGTGCTATATTGCAAGGTAAGGGCGACTATTTAGCTTATAACGAGCAAGAGCATCCTGTGGCGTTACAGTTGGGTGGCTCTAATGCTGTTGATTTAGCGGCGTGTGCCAAATTGGCTGCTGAGCGTGGCTATGATGAAGTGAACCTCAATGTAGGGTGTCCGTCTGATAGAGTGCAGAATGGTCGCTTTGGTGCATGTTTAATGGCTGAACCTGCGTTAGTTGCGCAATGTGTTGATGCGATGAAGCAGGTAACTGATATTCCGATCACGGTAAAAACCCGTATTGGGATTGACGAGCAAGACAGTTATCAGTTTTTAACGGATTTTATTGAAACTGTGAGCGCCCAGGGCTGTAGTGCATTTACGATTCATGCGCGTAAAGCGTGGTTACAAGGGTTAAGTCCGAAAGAAAATCGTGAGATCCCGCCGTTAGATTATGATCGGGTTTACCAGTTAAAGCGTGATTATCAGCACTTGAACATTAGCATTAACGGTGGCATTAAAACCCTTGAAGAATCTAAGCTGCATTTAGCCCTGCTAGATGGCGTGATGGTGGGGCGTGAAGCTTATCAAAACCCTTATATATTGGCGCAAGTGGATCAGCAGTTGTGTGGACTCGATACAGCGGTTATTACTCGTCAGCAAGTCATTGAGCAAATGTTGCCGTATATTGAAGCTCATTTAGCCCAAGGTGGTCGTTTAAATCACATTACCCGCCATATGATTGGTTTATTCCAAGGATTGCCGGGTTCGCGTGGCTGGCGTCGTCATTTGAGTGAGAATGCTCATAAGCCTAATGCTGATATTGGGGTGGTGCTCAAAGCTGCTGAGTTTGTCGATGCAGAAGCATTGGCCAGTGACGAATCTACTTTGATATAATTCTTTCTATTAATAGGTTATATTCAGATGGTTATGCCGCTAGGTCTTTCAATAGGATACGTTGTGAAATAAACGCCCAGACGGTCATGTTGAAACCGCTGTTAGCTTATAAAAAGCGCCTTTTATTAGGCGTTTTTTGATTTTCACTCCCTTGTAAAATCAGCTCAAGAAGCCATAAAGCCTGCTAGTCAGTAGTGGCTAATATAATTACCTATGATAAGACCTAGTCACTTTTTCTGATATTTTCTTAATTATTGACTCACCCATTATCTCAATTATTAACTCTTTAAGCGTGACGATTAGACCTCACATCTCACTCACCAACCATTAATCTCGCCGCTAATTCAACCACTAATCCAGTCACTTATTTAAGCTCTTATTGTGCTGTAGCATCTCAGTGTTGCGCTGATATTGGGTTATTTATGACGACTTTTTAGCCTTTCTAAATTACTTATGAAAATCACTGGTCATTTTCACTAACTATATGGTTAATTTTACTACCTGTTGGTTTTTTGAACGTGTTTTTAGTTCAGCTATATAAAATATAATTAATTTATTTTGTTTACAAATTAGGTGGTTATGGTTGTTTTTGAAAGTTGGCACGCAGCTTGTAATACCTATTGTGTAATCAACTAGACGGGTGTTTAGTTGCCATTAACCAACAGAAGAAAGGATGCCATTATGTCTACATTAACTTCAACCAACGTGATTCGCCGTAGTGTTCAACTATCAATTGCAGCAGCATTATTGGTTACCGCCAGTGTTTCGGCACAAGCAGATGAAATTTCAATCTCTAATACAGTCGCTGCGTTAGAACAGAATATGACGCAAGCGAGCCAAGAGATGATTTCAAATGTAAAGCAAGAGTTAATGCTGTCGTTGCAAACCCAAATTGCTGAACAAGTTTTTGAAATTAATTCAGCTTTAGAGTTTGCTAGCTTTGAACAACCACAAGTGAGTACCGCTGTAGCTGCCGAGAATAAGTAATGGATTGGGCGATGAATATAGGCTTGGTGCTGCCATTAATGTCGTTATTGTTATTGCCAGTTATCAGTTTTGCATTGTGTGCGATGTTAGTCAGCTGGCTGTTTTGGCCAAGCATTAATGACCAAGCTTAATCTTAACTCATTGCTTTTAGGATTAACCTTATTAAGTACGAGAGGATAATATGAACCGTTTAATCAATAGATTACAAGATGAAACTCGAATTGTATGTGGCGTATCTGCGAAGTTAGCGAAACAATATGGCTGGTCATTGCTTTGGACTCGTATTGTGACTGTAGGATTAGTGCTAACCAATCCAAGTATTAGTTTACTTGCGTACTTTGTTATTGCTGTGGTGATGAGCCAAAAAACATCACGATTTTAAGGCTTGCCCAGTGATGGGTAAGCGGGGGAAGTTTGATTACCCCGCTGACAGGTTACATTGAAATATGTGGTTATTTTTTTAAGAAAGCTTGGAAGCGTTGTTTTGCTTCGTCACTTTGTAAGCGCTCAGCAAACTCAACTAATTCTAATTTCATCTGAGCTTTAACTTCTGCCTGGTTATGACGTAAAAGCCGTTTTGATGCTTGCATAGATAATGGTGGCAGAGCTGCCAATTTTTTTGCTTGCGCTAGACTGAAGCTAATGAGCTCGTCTTGGGCAACTACGCGGTTAATAATAGTTAATTTTTCAGCCGTCTCTGCATCAAAGGCTTCGCCTAGTAAAATCAGTTCAGCTGCTTTTTGTTGGCCAACGATTAAGGGTAACAATATGCTTGAGGCTGCTTCTGGTACTAGCGCTAAATTGACAAATGGCATTTGGAATTTAGCCTTATTGTCGGCGTACACTAAGTCACAATGCAATAGTAAAGTTGTTCCTATTCCCACTGCTGCTCCGGTTACTGCTGCAACCACAGGCTTTTTAAGATCTAATAAACAAAACAAGAATTTAACGGTTGGATGATTATCATCTAACGCACCACTTTGCAGAAAATCGACGATATCATTGCCAGAGGTAAAACAGTTTTCGGTACCATGGAACAGAAAGGCACGAATATCATTGTCGGCTTCACCTTGGATCAGGTATTCTGTGAATTGCTGATACATTTCTAGATTAAAGGCATTGCGCTTTTCTGGACGATTAAAACTGATGATACGCACGCCTTGATCATCTCTTACCTGAATATGACTCATTCGTAGCTTCCTGTTGTGAACGCGAGTGGGATTACATGGAGTTTAAGACATTGAAAGCAATATTCAAACATCTGTTTAACTTTTTAGTGTTATCATCATTATCATTCGCAGCCACTGCTAACGTTGTCTTGGTCGATGGACATGTTAGAGCTATGCCTGCGAGTGTGCCCAATACCGCCGCTTATTTTACGTTAGAAAATCATAACAACAGTGATGTTAAGTTAGTTGAAGTGAAGACGAGTGTGGCAAAAGTAGCGCAGTTGCATACAATTTTAGAAGAAGATGGCATGGTTAAAATGCGTCAAGTCGAAGGGTTTACCATACCGTCTCACGGTTCGTTAACGCTTCAACCTACTGGCGACCATGTGATGTTGTTGTCGTTAACTGCGCCATTGGTTATTGATGACAAAGTGCCTTTAGAATTAATTTTTGAAGATGGTCAGCATCTTATGATTGAGCTTACTGTGCTTAAACAAGCCGCGGCTCAACATGATGAACATGCAGAACATCATCACCATCATTAAGGAGCAATATTGATGCAAGTAACAAGGAATAAAATTTTAGCCGTTTTTGGTGTGCTGGGTTTAGTACTTTACTTTGTTAGCGTGTGGTGGAGCGTTGAGCCGAATCCAATTAAGCCGGTATCGTCGCAAACTGATAACGGTAAGTTAATTGTGGGTTATGCCACAACAACTGCATTAATTGACACAATGGAAACCTTGCTGGATAAACCAGGTGGTTGGCTGTCTAATGATATTATGCCTCCGTCGGTAATGATGGATAACATGCCTGCATTTGAATTTGGTGCATTAGAACAAGTGCGTGATTTAGCACTGACTATGCGTAAAGAGTTTAGTCGTTCACAGTCGCAGTCTACTGCGGATACTGATTTGTTAGGCGCTCATTCGAAGTTAAACATCGATAACACCAGTTGGTTAGTACCAAGTGCCGAAGGTGAATATCGTGATGCTATCAAATTATTGAAACTTTACCGTGCTAAAATCAACGACGCTGATAACAATAATGCTCAGTTTTATGCTCGTGCAGATAATCTCAATGAATGGCTTAAAGAAGTTCAGAAACGTTTAGGCAGTATGTCGCAACACTTATCTGCCAGTGTGGGCCAAGAACGATTAAATACTGATTTAGCAGGTGATTCGTCTGCGCGTCAATCTACACCTGGTTTATCAAGTAATGAAATTAAAACCAGCTGGTGGAAAATTGATGATGTATTTTATGAAAGCCGTGGTTCAGCTTGGGCATTATTGAATTTTATGCGGGCAATTGAAGTTGATTTTGCCGATGTGTTAGAAAAGAAAAACGCTGAGGTCAGTTTACGTCAAATTATTCGTGAACTTGAAGCAACTCAGCAAACAGTTTGGAGCCCTTTGGTTCTTAATGGAAATGGTTTTGGTTTAGTGGCTAATCACTCGTTGGTGATGGCTAATTATATTTCGCGTGCAAATGCCGCGGTAATTGATTTAACTAATTTACTCTCACAAGGATAATGATGAAAAAGACTCTTCTTGCCACAGCTGTAGTGGGCCTTTTAAGTGTGTCATCGGCTCATGCGGCAACTGTATTGGGTTTTAAAGTAGGCGCTGATTATTGGCAGGCAGACACCACAAATGCATTTAATGATGATAGTGGTGTTGCTCACAGCTTTAATGATGATTCTTCACAGGGTAGCTTGTGGATTGCTGTTGAGCATCCATTGCCGTTTGTGCCTAATGTTAAAATTCGTGAAAACCGTCTTGAGTCGAGCACGAGTCTTGCTAATGCCGACTTTAACTTTAACGGTCACAATTTTACTGGCGCAACATCGGTGACGAATGACTTAAGCAATACTGACTTTGTATTGTATTACGAAATTCTTGATAACGATTTAGTGTCAGTTGATTTAGGTGCGGCATACAAGTTAATGAGTGGCTCATTACGTGTTGCTGATGCGGGTCACCCAGAAGAAGTGGATATCGATAGTGGTATCGTGATGGGATACGCCAGTGCACAAGTTGGCATGATTGGCTTAGGCTTGTTTGGCTTTGCTGATGTGATGCTAGGCATCGATGAATCTAATGTATATGACTACGGTGCAGGTTTAGGATGGCAGTTTGACGGATTAGCTGTCGATACTTCTATCCGTGTTGGTTACCGCGAGTTTAATTTTGATGTAAGCAACTTCTCTGGTGTTTCTCAAAATACTGACTTTAGTGGTGCATTTGCTGGTGTTGAATTAGTTTTCTAATTCGGTATCGAGCTTAACGATTATGTGAATAATTGTTATGCCACAAAAAAACCGCCAACTGGCGGTTTTTTTGTGGGAGCTTATTTTTGTGTAAGCCTAGTGCTTAGTGACTAGTGCTTATTGAGCAATTAGTCCGCTGTTAATCGAGATAACATCATCTTCGTTCAACGTACCAGCAGCCTGTTTAAGCGCTAATATAGAGTTAATATAACCATAACGAGCTTCAGATAATTGACGCTTTGAATCATACAAGTCACGTGTACGGTTTAGCACATCAACAATCGTACGCGTACCCACTTCAAAACCAGCTTGGGTTGCTTTTAGCGCACTTTCAGATGAAATAACTGATTGCTCATACGCTTTGATTGAACTGATAGACGCATTAACGTTGTTAAAGTTATTACGCACGTTTTTGGTTACGCTACGATGAGTTTGTTCTAGTTTCTCGCTAGCTTCCACATATCTGAATTGAGCTTGCTTCACTTGAGAAGTGACTTTAAAGCCTTCAAAAAGTGGAATGCTTAACGTGATGCCAACATTGGTGTTGTCATAATCTGGACCAGGAGTTTGATCAACGCCTTTGTTATAACCTGCATTGAAGTTCAATGAAGGCATGTGGCCAGCTTTGTACAATTTAATGGTTTCATTCGCGATATCTTTAGCGATACGTTGAGTCATTAAATCGATGCTATTGGTTTCGGCCATTTTCAACCAGTCAGCAGATGATGCTGGGGCAGGTGTGCCAGCTGAAAAACGGTTAGTATCAAGAATATTTATTGATTTATGATCTATACCGGTAATTTCACGTAATGCTTCATAGCTATTGTCTAAGGTGTTTTGAGCCAAAATTTCTAATGCTGATGCTAAGTCATATTGCGCTTGAGCTTCATGTACATCAGTAATTGCGGTTAAGCCTACTGCAAAACGTTGCTTAGTTTGTTCAAGCTGACGTTCAATGGCGGCTTTTTCTGCACCTTGGAACTCGTAGTTATCTTTAGCTGTTAATACGTCAAAGTATGCTTTAGTAACGCGAGTGATTAACGCTTGTAATGATGAAGCATAAGTTGAGTCGGCTTGAGACGCTGCCATTTCAGCAAGATCTAAACCTACCCATGCACTATGATCGTAAATAACTTGAGTTAAGCTAACACCACCGGTTAAACCGTCGGTGTCTTGTGCAGGATCGTTCCACGCTTTGGCATAACCAACGTTTGCACTGATGGTTGGCAATAACGGCGCACGGTTTTCTTCAATACTCTCGTATAACGCATCACGTTGTGCTTTTGCTTGTAAAACGATAGGGTCGCTAGTGAGTGCTTGCTGATAAATTTGAAGTAAATCGTCAGCTTGTACTGCTGGTGCTACAATAGCAAATGCTAATGCTGCGTATAATGAACCAATTTTGAATTTCATTTGCTGCCCTTTTTAGACAATTCCTCGGTAAATTGAGGTGTTGATTAACTTATAAATTTGGTCATGCTCTTGATTAAGTTAATGATTTATCATCATTCAATCTTAACGCGGCAATCAGTGTTAACTTACTTGTTCAATGAATATGCACAATAATTTACAGATGATAGTGTCGTTCAATGTCGACAATTCATTGGTCATTATATATTGCTAACAATATAGCAATGATGACACGTCGATTACTACATATTGTGCACTACTTAATAGTAGTGATTTTTTCATTTTCAAGTCAAATTTGAAGTGTAACAGATTTTATTTTAATTAGACCCGTTTTTGCTTTTTCAAGCCCAAATGCTTAGTTCTTAATTATGTTAATTTAAACTGTTAAAATGACCCGCTAGTTTACGTTTTGATAGACAAGGATAAATATGTCTGAGCAACCGGAGATAACAACCTTTGACGTAGAGTCAGGTTTTAGTTTGATATCTAAAAAAGTTTTGTATAAAGGTTTCTTCCAATTGGATGAATACACCTTTAAGCATAAGTTGTTTAAAGGCGGTTGGAGTGGTGAGGTTACGCGTGAGGTTTTTGAGCGAGGTCATGCGGTCGTCGTGCTGCCTTATGACCCGGTTCGAGATGAAATTGTATTAATCGAACAAATTAGGGTGCCAGCATTAGCAACTACTAAATCAATCTGGCTTCTTGAGTTAGTGGCAGGTATGATTGAGCCCGGCGAATTTCCAGAACAAGTTGCAGAGCGAGAATTGGCCGAAGAAGCGGGATTAAGTTTACTCGGTTTAACACCAATAAACAGTTACCTAGTCAGCCCTGGCGGCACTTCTGAACGTTTTCATTTGTTTTGGGGACATGTTGATACGACCAACGCGGGTGGAATACACGGACTTGAACATGAGCATGAAGATATTCGTGTGCATGTAGTCAGCCGTGAACAAGCCTATGAGTGGATTAATAATGGTCGCATTGATAATGCATCGACGGTATTAGGCATTCAATGGTTGATGCTAAACTATCAACAGATTCGTGACGCACTTTAGTTTATTGAACATGGTGATAAGCAAGATAGGAATGATTGAGTGGCAGAGTTTAACCTGAAAAAAAAGCAAAAATATCAACCGAATATCAGCGCATTTTTAACTGTATGTGGTCGAAATTATGCGCATATTTTAAAATGGTTACCCGATCAAATTACGGTCAATGTGCCTTGGCAGGTTGAAGGTGAGTTTGGTCAGTTGTCGATCAATCTTCTTGAGAATACTAAATATACTCAGTTAATCGAAATATCGCGCCCTATACCAAATGGACATTTTTTTAAATCTCCAAACGCAATTGTTCGTGTCTATCATGATGCTCAATTAGCAGAAGTGTTAACTAGCCAACAGATTTATCGCTTAAAGCCAGTGTATGATTACCCGAATATACATATGCATCATAGCGATGAAAAATTTCAGGTGAATGCATTCCTTGAGGAGCTGTTGAAGATTGGGTCTCTGAGAGTGACTTGCCAATCGTAGCTTTTTTCTTCTTTTTACCATGTTAGGAATATTTTGTGCTTAAAGACGCAGTGCATTATTCTGTTGCTGAAAATGAGCCTGTGCGATTAGTACAAGTGACGGATCCGCATCTTTTTGCTGATCCCGAAGGTCAATTGCTTGGTGTTAATACGGCACAAAGTCTTCAAGCCGTATTGAATACGTTCATTGCAACTCAATATCCCGCCAATATTTTATTGGCAACGGGAGATATTAGCCAAGATTATTCACCTGAGTCTTATCAGCACTTTGTGCAGAAGATTGAGATGTTAGATCTGCCTTGTCATTATTTACCCGGAAACCACGATGACCCCCGCTTAATGAGCCTGCGTATGCAAGGTGAAAAAGTGTTTGGTCAACAACGGATAATTATTGGTAACTGGCTGATATTAATGCTCGACTCAACCGTTCGTGGTAAGCCCGGTGGCTATATGGGCGAGCAGCAGTTTGCCTTGATTGAAGCTGCAATTAAGGCGACACCAGATAAACATGTGTTATTAGTGATGCACCATAATCCTATTTTAATGCAGTGTGCTTGGTTAGATCAGCATTGCATGATGAATGGTGAAGACTTTTTGCAACGAACAAGTCGCTACCCGCAAGTGAAAGGCGTTCTTTGGGGGCATGTACACCAACAAGTAGATAATATTCATCGTGGACCGCATGGTCCTATTCCATTAATGGCAACACCCTCGACGTGTATTCAGTTTAAACCATTATCATCCTATTTTGCCTTAGATCATCGTCAACCGGGTTATCGTTTGCTGGAGTTGGCAGGCGATGGTAGCATTCGTACTAATGTGTATCGCGTGCCTGGAAATCGATTTGCACCAGATAATGAGGCCAGCGGATACTAGTTTAGCGCGTCATCTTATGTTACTAAGGGACGTTTAATGTTGATTAACCGTCTCGCGAGGGAATATGCTGCTTTATATACATGGTTTTAATAGTTCTCCTCAGTCGGATAAAGCCGTTCAAACCGCACATTATATTCAGCAACATTATCCACAAGTCGATTTTTACCAACCACAACTACCTTCATCACCTTCAGTAGCAATGGCTTTATTGTGCAACATCGCTGAGCAAGCGAAACAGCAAGGGCAGACATTGCGCTTTATTGGCTCGTCGTTAGGTGGCTATTTTGCCAGTTATTTAACCGAAACGTATGGTGGTAGAGCTGTTTTGATTAATCCGGCGGTAAAACCGTTCGAATTATTTGAAGAGTTTATCGGGTCTCAATATAATCCTTATACCAACGAGCATTATCAAGTTCTACCGCAGCATCAAGATGATGTTGCGTTGTATAATACTCATGTGATCCGACATCCAGATCGTTTCCTAGTGCTGTTGCAAACTGGTGACGAAGTGTTAGATTATCGACAAGCATTACATAAGTACCATAGCTGTGAATTACATTTAGAGCCTAATGGCGACCACAGTTTTGTCGGCTATGAACAACAATTAGACAAAATATGTAAATTTATTCAGTTGTAACCTTCTACCGTTACAAACAACGATCAATTTGAGCTAACTTTGGCTCTATTTAACTCCAAATGTGTGGATTATGAGCAACCAATATACTTCTGACGCTATTGAGGTCCTTAATGGACTTGACCCGGTAAAACGCCGTCCAGGTATGTATACCGACACCTCTAGACCTAATCACCTTGGGCAAGAAGTCATTGATAACAGTGTTGATGAAGCTCTGGCGGGACACGCGACTAAAATTGAAGTTGTACTCCATACCGATAACTCCCTTGAAGTGACCGATGATGGCCGTGGTATGCCGGTGGATATTCACGCTGAAGAAGGCATTCCTGGGGTTGAACTTATTCTGACTAAATTGCACGCTGGTGGTAAGTTTTCTAATAAAAACTACCAGTTCTCGGGCGGTTTACACGGGGTTGGTATTTCTGTTGTTAACGCCTTATCCACCCGAGTTGAAATCAGTGTTCGTCGTGATGCGCAAATATACGAAATGGCCTTTGAGAATGGTTTCAAGGTTGAAGAGTTGGTGGTAACCGGTACTTGTGGACGACGTAATACCGGTACTAGAGTGCATTTCTGGCCCGATGTAAGTTATTTTGATTCACCTAATTTCTCGGTCAGTAAGTTAATTTACATCTTGCGAGCTAAAGCGGTATTGTGCCCTGGCTTACGGATTAAATTCACCAATAAACAAAATGGTGATGTGCATGAATGGTTTTATGAAAGTGGCTTAACCGATTACCTCAAAGAAGCGATAAAAGACTCGGTTTTATTGCCAGAAGAACCCTTTGTCGGCAGCTTTAAAGGCAAATTAGAAGCTGCTGAGTGGGCTATTACATGGTTGCCTGAAGGTGGCGAGAGTTTAAGTGAAAGCTATGTGAACTTAATTCCGACACCATTAGGTGGTACTCATGTGAATGGGTTTAGACAAGGTTTGCTTGAGTCTATGCGTGAGTTTTGTGAATTTCGTAATCTTGTTCCTCGGGGGATTAAATTATCGCCCGAAGATATTTGGGACCGTGCGGCGTTTATTTTATCGATAAAAATGCAAGACCCTCAATTTGCTGGGCAAACCAAAGAGAAATTATCGAGCCGTCAAAGCTCGGCATTTGTTTCTGGTATTGCTCGCGATGCCTTTTCGCTGTGGTTAAACTCCAATACTGAGCTAGCTGAGCAGTTAGCAGAACTGTGTATTGGTAATGCATTACGCCGCTTAAAGGCCGCTAAAAAAGTCGCACGTAAAAAAGTCACCTCCGGACCGGCATTACCAGGCAAGCTAACCGATTGTAGCGGCCAAGATCCAATGCGAGGAGAGCTGTTTTTAGTAGAAGGTGATTCAGCTGGTGGTAGTGCCAAACAAGCACGAGACCGCGAGTTTCAAGCAATTATGCCGCTAAGAGGTAAGATTTTAAATACTTGGGAAGTCGATTCCGGACAAGTGTTAGCGTCGCAAGAGGTACATAATATTTCGATTGCGATTGGTTGCGATCCTGACAGTGATGATATTTCAGAATTACGTTATGGTAAAATTTGTATCTTAGCCGACGCTGACTCTGATGGATTGCATATTGCGACACTGTTGTGCGCGTTGTTTTTAAAGCATTATCGTGTATTAGTTAACAATGGTCATGTGTATATTGCTATGCCACCGTTATTTCGTATTGATATTGGTAAAGAGGTTTTTTACGCCCTGGATGAGGCTGAAAAAGTCGGCATTTTAGATCGTATTACGGCAGAAAATAAAAAAGGTAAAGTGCAAGTGACTCGCTTTAAAGGTCTGGGTGAAATGAACCCGTTGCAACTACGTGAAACCACTATGGATCCCAATACTAGACGCTTAGTGCAATTAACTATTGATGATGCCGATGAGACAGTGGCATTAATGGATATGTTACTTGCCAAAAAGCGTGCTCCTGATCGTAAAAGTTGGTTAGAAACCAAAGGTGACCTAGCGTTGCTTTAGTCGTGTTTCTTAGTGCCAATAATAATGTATAACATAAGGCAAAAGATAATTAGCATGCAATATATTAGATTACGATCTTACGTAAATTTGGGCGGTAAATTAGCCTTCATGGGGGTTATGTTTTTAGCCTTGACACCAGCTTTAGCCTTTGCCGCGCAATCGGTGATGATCACCGTTACAAAAGGTTTTGGATTAAGTTTATATGCTTCCGATTTAGGCGATATTAAGCAATTAACCGTTGGCGATGAGGGCACTCTTTTTGTGGGTTCTCAAAAAAGCGGCACTGTTTATGCGCTAGTTGATAGTGATCAAAACGGCCAAGTTGATAAACGTTATCTTATTGCCAGAGGCCTTGATTATCCTGAAGCACTAGCCTTTCATAATGGTTCACTATACGTCACCGAAGAAGATCGCATTATCCGTTTTGAAGAGATCGAGTCTCGCTTGCGTCGTCCTAGTCGAGCGCGTGAAGTGTATTCAAATTTACCAAGCTTAGATAAAAAGTATTCTCGTTCAATGCATTTTGGACCGGATGGGCGTTTATACATTGCCATCGGTTCACCTTGTAATGTGTGCGAGGCAGCTTCGCCATTTGGCAGTATATTAGCGATTAATGTCGATACCGGTGCCAGTGAGCAAGTTGCTTCTGGCCTTCGAAGTGTTATCGGCTTTGATTGGTCACCTGATACCAATAAGTTGTGGTTTGCCGATTTAGGCCGAGATTGGATGGGGGATAATATTCCCGCTGATGAGATAAACCGTTTAGACGTTAAAGGCAGCCATTTTGGTTTTCCTTATTTGCACGGTAAAGATGTTATTGAACCCGCCTATGATAAACCGGAAAATTTAAACATCACCTTGCCAGAATTTGAATTGCCAGCACATGTTGCCGCTACGGGTTTAAGCTTTTACCGAGGTGAGCAATTTCCTGAGCGTTATCGCAAAAATATTTTTGTGGCTGAAAACGGTTCGTGGAACCGTTCAAGTAAAGTCGGCTATCAAATTGTGATGCTTGAAATGGAAGATAACAAAATTATTAATCGTGAAACCGTGGTGAGTTTTCTGGATGGAGAATTTCCGGTTGCACGTCCATTTGATGTGATTAATGCGCCTGATGGTGCAATGTACATTTCAGATGATCTAAAAGGTAATATTTACCGCTTGTTTTATAATGCACCCGAACAATCACAGGAAACGAATAATGAGTGATGCGATTGAATTAAGCCTTGATGGTGTAGAGCAAATGCCGCTGAGGCGCTTTACCGAAGGGGCTTATTTAAATTATTCCATGTACGTGATTATGGATCGCGCCCTACCGCACATTGGTGATGGTCTAAAACCCGTCCAACGACGCATTATCTATGCAATGAGCGAGTTAGGTTTATCTGCGCAATCTAAGCACAAAAAATCAGCCCGTACTGTCGGTGACGTGTTAGGTAAATATCACCCGCATGGTGATAGTGCGTGTTACGAAGCGATGGTGTTAATGGCGCAGCCATTTTCCTATCGATATCCGCTGGTTGACGGCCAAGGTAACTGGGGCGCGCCAGATGATCCTAAGTCATTCGCTGCAATGCGTTATACCGAAGCTAGATTATCAAAGTTTTCTGAAGTGTTACTGTCGGAATTAGGACAGGGTACCGTAGATTGGAGCCCTAACTTTGATGGCACCATGAAAGAGCCTGTAACCTTACCAGCACGATTACCGCATATTTTATTGAATGGTATTACCGGTATCGCAGTTGGCATGGCAACGGATATTCCGCCGCATAATGTGCGTGAATTAGTGGGCGCCTGTATAGAGCTAATCGATAATCCTAAAGCGGATTTAGCACGCTTAATGGAGTTTGTTCCAGGCCCTGATTACCCAACAGAAGCCGAAATAATTACCCCTAGAGCTGATATTGAGCGGATTTATGATACTGGTAAAGGCTCAATCAGGGCGCGTGCAGTTTACAGTGAAGAGCAGGGCGAGATTGTTATTACTTCATTACCGCATCAAGCCAGTAGCGGTAAGATTTTAGAACAAATTGCCAATCAAATGCAGGCCAAAAAGTTGCCGATGGTGTCTGATTTACGTGATGAATCTGATCATGAAAACCCAGTGCGATTAGTGATTGTACCTCGTTCAAATCGCATTGATTGTGATCAGCTAATGACCCATTTATTTGCGACGACAGATCTTGAAAAAAGCTTCCGAGTTAACCTCAATGTGTTGGGGCTCGACGGCCGTCCGAAAGTAAAAGGGCTAAAACAACTGTTAACTGAGTGGTTAGAATTTCGCCTTACAACAGTCACTCGCCGCTTACAATATCGACTTGATAAAGTATTAGCACGGTTACATATTTTAGAAGCATTAATGGTTGCGTTTTTAAACATTGATGAAGTGATCGAAATTATTCGTTATAACGACGAACCTAAAGCTGAGTTGATGGCTCGCTTTAACTTGTCGGATAAACAAGCTGAATCAATTTTAGAGTTAAAATTACGTCATTTAGCCAAGCTTGAAGAATTTAAAATTAAAGGTGAGCAAGATGAGCTTGCGGCAGAACGTGACAAATTAGAGTTATTGTTAAGCTCTGAACGTCGCTTGAAAACCTTAGTGAAAAAAGAATTGATCCAAGATGGTGAGACTTATGGTGATAATCGTCGTTCGCCTATTATTGAACGTGTAGATGCCAAAGCGCTGACTGAGCAAGAGTTAACGCCAACAGAGTCTGTCACTGTTGTATTGTCTGATAAAGGCTGGGTACGTTGCGCTAAAGGCCATGATGTCGATGTAGAAGGGTTATCGTATAAGTCTGGTGACAGTTATCTTTGTAGCGTGATGGGCAAGAGTAACCAAGCCGCGGTGTTTATTGATTCGACTGGACGTGCATTTGCCACCGACAGCCATACGTTGCCTTCAGCGCGAAGCCAAGGCGAGCCTATCACCACACGCTTTAATATGGCACCTGGCGCGACGATGCAACATGTGCTCATGGGCGAAGATGAACAGTTCTTTTTGTTGGCTACCGATGCTGGTTATGGCTTTATTTGTGCTTATCCAGATTTGGTTAGCCGTAATAAAGCCGGTAAGGCACTACTCAGTCTGCCAACCAATGCGCTTGCTATGCAGCCAAAGTTAATCAATAAAACGGCAGATCAGTCGTTGTTAGCGATTACCTCTGAAGGCCGAATGTTGATGTTTAGTTTAGATGCCTTGCCACAGTTATCAAAAGGTAAAGGCAACAAGATTATTGGTATTCCAACCGATCGTGCTAAGAATCGTGAAGAGTTACTTTTGCACTTAAATGTTGTGCCGCATAATACCGCAGTAACTTTGTGGGCTGGTAAGCGCAAGCTAACCTTGAAACCAAGCGATTTAGAGCACTATCGTGGTGAGCGTGGTCGTCGTGGTGCTAAATTACCAAGAGGATTACAACGCGTAGACAGTGTTGATGTCGAAATGGGACCATTGGCAGAAGACGGCTTGCAAGACGATAATCTGGATATACACGAGTAAGATTGCTGGATTGTAGAATAAAAAAATGCTGCTCATATGTCATATGAGCAGCATTTTTTTATGGAAGCAGAGTCGACTTATATATTAATGCGACTAGGCAACTTCATAGAAATTAGGTTCGTACTCAAGCTGTGTTTGAATTATTTGACTAGCCATGCGGGCACATTTGCCGCATTGGTCTGCAACGCCAAGACGTTTCTTTACATCAGCCAACGAACTGTCACCTAAGCTAACAGCAGCTTTGATTTGAGTGTCGGTAATAGCATGACAAAGACAAACGAACATAGGGAAAGCCTCTTCATTCAAAAAAAATGGTCTGAGCTAGAAAGTAATCTAATTCTAAATGAAAACGGTTATCATTGGCAATAACTATTTTGTTTATGTAGCGATCATTTTTAATACAGTTTGATCTAGCTCATCTTTTTCCGATAAATCAACTCCGCGATATTAGTGCAGGCATAAACACATTTATAGTTAACTTATTGATACTGCTAAATTTAGATTTATGAGTACAACAATTTGTGAAAGCGGTTAATATTAGGTGTTAGCCGGATCAGATTAAGTGCATTTTTGATGCTGTACACCAAAGTGATCAAAACCCTCTTGAACCATATCTGTGAATATTAAGTTGATTACAGCTTTAGTAACCTTGCTTAACGTCGACCACATACTGTAATGGTTTGGATTGTTGCCATAGCTGATAGTTGTGACTGAATACCTGTATTACTTGCTCAGGGAAGCTTGGTGCAGCGATATGCGGTGTAATAGTGACGTTATCATAATGCCATAGTGGATGATCAGCAGGAAAGGGCTCTTGTTCAAATACATCTAATATGGCTTGGCGTTGTGGCTGTAAGGTTAATTCAGCTTGCAGCGCTTCTAATTCAATAGTGCTACCTCGGCCAATATTAAATAACATGGCATCTGCTTTTAATAACGTAAGATTAGCCGCATTTAAAATGTGTTTGGTTTGAGGTGTACTGGGTAATACGCTAACAATCACATCTGCTAGCGGTAAATAGTCGGCTAATTTATCCATCGTGTCGATGCTATCAAATTCACTAACATGACCACCTTTTCGATTAAGCCCGCTGACGGTCATACCAAAATGATGAGCTGTTTTTGCAAGGTGCTGGGCGATAGATCCGGTGCCTAATATTAATAGTTGTGCTCCTTGTAAAGTACCATAACTACCCGCTAACCAACGCTGCTGTTGTTGCTGTTGAGTGTAAACATTATGGTGGCGATAATGGCTTAGCAGGTAACCAAAAACATATTCACTCATAAGCGGACCAAACACACCGCGAATATTAGTCAGTAAATAATCATGTGGTAACGACAGATGCATTAATGCATCGACACCAGCAAAGGTAGATTGTAACCAGTTGGGCGCCGGTACATGCGGCAATAATGAAGCGGCTAGATGAGGTTCTGCTAACCAAATATCGGTATCGCTAATATTGCCGCCAGTATAATGGTCTGAATCATCAACCATCAGATCGTCAACAATTTCGAGGTTCGGCAAGCAAAGCGTTGTTAATAGTTGCCTATATCGGTCATTTTCTCTGGTCAGTAATAACAGTTTATGTGCCACATTAACCTCATTGTCGAACGTTGGATAACTAGATTATTCAAACCAACCACTATAATCGGTTGTTATCGGCATCATTGCTGCTGCGATGGCTTTGTCTGGGTAATTACTGAATATACCGTCCACGCCCATCGCTTTTAACGCTTGAATATCTTGTGGATTATCAACCGTATAAACAAACACTTTGCCACCTCGCTGGTGAGCATCATCAACAATGGCTTGATTAATAAAACCAACATCAAGATTGATTGAATAGGCATTAAGTGTGGTCATTATTGTAGCTAAATCGAGCGGAATTCCAGCGAGTAATGGTGCGATCACCGCGTGCGGAAAAGACTGTTTTATCTGCGCCAAATAAGGATGGTTAAAGGATGATATTAACAGTTGTTCTGGGGTGAAATTAAGTTGCTCTAAGGCTTGAGGATATAACGCAATCAAGGGTTGTACACAGCCAATGCCTTTTAATTCGATGTTGATAGTACATGAGCCTTTGCTGTTAATACTGACTCGTTCGAGTACTTGCCACAATGTGGGGATTGCTTGTCCGCCAACCGTAAATTGAGCCAATGCAGCCTTGGTGGCTAAATGAATTAGCCCTGTTCCTGTTGATTTACCTTCTAAGCGGCGATCATGAAACACCACTAATTCACCTTCAACGCAATGCACATCTAGTTCAATGGCATTAACGCCTAAGTCGAGGGCTTTGTCCATTGCGGCTAAGGTGTTTTCAGGAGCATAACCGCTGGCGCCGCGGTGAGCAAAAACGAGCATAGGTGTCCTTAATCAATACTTAGCTTAGCCCTTGTATAATCCGGTGGATTCTTTAGGTGCATGATTAATATGAACTTCCATCTGAGGGTAGGCAAGTTCAACATTGTTGTCTTTTAATTTTTTACTAATACGCTTATGTAAATTATGGCGTAGTGGCCAACGATCAGACATGTCTTTTGCATACGAGCGTACTTCATAATCTTGTGTGTGTTGACCAAAACCCGCAAACCATACTTCGGGTTCTGGGCTGGTTAATGATAAGTCACATTCACGTACCGCTTGATGCAATAACATTTCGACTTTCGCTGGATCTGAATCACGAGACACCGATACCGTAACGATAACGCGGGTAATAGGATCTGATAAAGACCAGTTAACCAATTGTTCGGTGATAAAGGCTTTGTTAGGCACGATAATTTCTTTACGATCCCAATCGACAATCGTGGTTGCTCTAATCTGAATTTTACTGACGGTACCGGTGAGATCGCGGATCGTCACCGTGTCACCAATACGGATCGGTTTTTCAAATAGAATGATAATACCGGAAATAAAGTTGGCAAAAATCTCCTGGAGACCAAAACCTAAGCCCACTGATAATGCGGCAACTAACCACTGTAATTTTGACCATTCCATGCCCAAAGTTGAAAACCCGAACAGCATGCCAAAAAATACCACAAGGTAGCTACTCACAGTGGTAATAGCAAAACCTGTGCCTGGCGATAAATCGAGCCTTTGTAGAAGCATTAATTCAAGTAAACCAGGTAGGTTCTTCGCAATAACGACCGAGAACCCGACCAACATGATGCCAAATAAAATCGATTTTAATGTAATGGGCACTTGTTGCTCAATACCATTTACATTGCTATTGGTGGTCCATAAGGTGATGCCATCTAAAAATGAGAATACCGCAGTATGTGTTTGCGCCAAAATGCCTAATAAGCTGGCAAAAAAAGCTAAAATTAAGATCGACCTGACTAAACCTAACGATTGGCTAGAGATGGTTTCTAAATCAACGACGGGTTCTTCGTAGGTTTCTATCGGCTCATTATTCATTTCGCCTCTTTCACGCTGTGCAAGTCGCTCTGCACGTTTTGCTTTGGCTCGGTCAAAAGCAATTAGGCGACGCTCGATTAACATCCAACGCTTAATGAGCTGATAGGTTAGTAAGAAACCTAAGCCTAACAGTACCGATATTTGTAGCTGTAATAGCAGCTGGAAAGCCGTGAAGTAGTAACCTATTCCCGCCAAGATAGCGCTAAAAATTGGCGTGACAACTAGAAGTGCCCATACCGCTTTTTGAATCAACTCCATGTTCGTGGCGTTAGGCTTATTTTTACGATATTGGCCAATAAGTAACATGATATCTTTATACAGCAGGCATAACACAATACAGAAAACGATAAATGCACCGCGGCCAAGACTGTTGCGTACTAACGAAGTATCTAATGCTTCGGTAAAGCCCATTAAACCGATTAATGGTGCCGAAACCATGACAAATGAAGCCATGGTTTGTTGTGCTTGTTTTACAATTTTCTTGGGCCGTCTGAAGTGGCTGATCAAAATGCCTTTATCAACGGTTAATAAGTAAAAGAATTGGTAAATGAGATAACAGACACCAATGGCTAAGATGCCCACTCCAACGGCATACACCATATTTTGCTCTGATCGCGAGAATATAAACCCAGCCATGATCACTGGTAAGGGTTTTATTAGGGCATACACTAAGCTGATGATTAGGGTTTTTATGGTGTATTTGAATTTATCTTGAGTCACATTACCGACAAAAATTGCATAGCGCCCAATCGCTTTATTGAACTTAGGTGTCAGCATGTCTTGTGCCATTAAACAGCACAATAATAAAATCCCCCACCAAGCCCAATAATTACTTTGTTCGGACCACGCTTGTTGTAATGACTGCCACTGACTCGGTTGCAGCAACCAAACGCTACTGTGGCTCAAATCAATTAGCCATAGCGCGCCAATGCTAGGGGCGTTAGGTACCCAAAACAAATGCTCATTAAGAGTGTTTTTTAATGTGTTATGCAGTTGATTTAACTGTTCATACCCAATGCGCAATTTTGCAAATTCAGCTAAATATCGATCATAGCTTTGCAGTAGCTGCTCTATCAATACTTGCTGTGATTGCAATAATTTGACTTGGGTTTCATTAAACATTTCGCTGTCATCGAGTTGCTGACTATTTAGCGCTTGTTGTTGTTCTAATTGGTAGCGCTCTAGCCGTGTGTCAGCTAACTCTGTTTGCAATTTGTCGAGATTGGGCGGTTTAGGCAATGATTGCAGCATTTGTAAGAAACGATCGCCGAATGCAGAATTAGTTTTAACCCAGGTAATTTGCTCAAGCACGTTTGATAGCTGTGCATTTTGAGATTGATAGCGTTTTTCAATGCGTTGTTGTTTCTCTATCGCAGATTTTATATTGCTAGTAAGTTTTTGTAATTGCTCTGCATAGTGCTGATTTAACTTACTTAAATCTTGAGATAATGGATCGGCCAGTTCTTGAGCATCAATTAAGTTGTTGGCTATGGTGTCTGCGGTTTGCTGCTGACGATACTCAATATTATGTTTGTTGATAAGCTCGATAAAGGTTTCTTGTTGGCTTAACGATAAGCGATTGAGCTGTTGTTGTAATTGGGTAATCTCTAATTGCTTAGGGTTAGCTAAACGTTCCGACTGCAAGGTCGCAATATGCTGCGCCAGCAGTTCAGCTTGAAGTTTGTTACGTTGGCCTAACGGAGTCTCAATTGGGACTTGGAGGGTTTTATTATGCTGAGTTAAGGCATTTTGTGCCTGAACTATTAAGTCTGGTAATAGTGTCTGACGTTGTGAAATTAGGCGCAACTTATCATTAAGGCTGGACTCAGTCTCTTTTAATTCCGATAAGTGAAAGTAGGCCATTGAGGCTTGCTGATCAAGATCGATATCCGCATCTAGAGTCAATGCTATTTGCGCTTCGCGTAATTGCCCTGCTAGTGATAGTTTGGTTTCGTTGTTAGATTGTTCAATATTGGTATAGGTTTGCTGTTCTATTTGCAGCTTTTCAATGCTGCTTTGCAGTTCTGCAATTTGAGATGTGATATCAAGCGGCTGATTTTCGGCTTGGCTATTGAGCCCCAAGCGCTTATCTAGGGTTAGGGGAGTATTGGCAAATACAGAAACCGACAGTGTATTAACTATAAGGAAACACAAGAATAAACACGCTAAACGTAACATAATACTTTGCTCAGGTTGGAGTATGGCCATGGTAGCAAATTTGCGTGATTATGCTCTACTTTTTTGATGACTTTGTTGGGTTTCAAATAAAGCCGTTGCCACAATAATGGTTCCGCCGATAAGGGTTCTTGTTGTGAGTTGCTCGTCTAAAATCAACAATGCGAGCACTGCACCATAAAACGGCTGTAAACACGACACTAACCCCACCGTTTTCGCGCTTAAAAAACGCAGTGCTGTAGTAAATAACGCATGAGGTAAGGCGGTGAAAACGATGCCAAGTAACAGAATCAATCCCCAAGTGGTTTGGCTAATGTGCTGGGCCGCAACATCTTGCCATGGACTCAATAGAATTAAGGTTATCAGTGTTTGGTAAAACATAGCATGCGGACCGCTATATTGCGAAAATACTCGTTTATGAAGTAAATTTCTGCTGGTAAATAAAGCTGCTGAAATAATGCCAACGATAATGCCTAAGGTGGTGTCATTATTCAGATTAGCCTCAGGGATCAGCATTATTACTCCTGCTAATACCGCGATAGCGGATATCACATCGACAGGTTTTAGCTGAGTTTTATTGATTAATGGTTCGATTAATACCGTCATGACCGGATAAGTAAAAAAAGCAATCATACCAATGGCGACAGATGACAACTGCATAGCCGCAAAATACGTTACCCAATGCAAACACACTAGAGTACCTAACGCTAAGGCCGCCCAATAATCTTGTTGGCGTTGTAACCTAAGTGGGCGTTTGGCCGCTTTGATAATTGCTGCGAGTACCATTGCGGCGATGATACAGCGCAAAAAGGTAATGTTAAGTGCGCTAAGGGGAATGAGTTTAGAAAATAAAGCCGTACCACCAAAGAGCAGTACGGCTAAATGTAACTCAACTAAGCCAGTGTGTGGTTTAGTTGGTGTCATGTTGATTATTGATGTTTGAGTTTCGCGAACGGTTGCCCCATGCGAGTTGTTTCACCTGGTTCTACACCATCTGCAAATGTTTCAATAGCATCTTGGGCAAATAACATCACCACAGTACTGCCTAATTTAAAGCGACCCATTTCAGCGCCTTTTTCTAAGGTGACCGCTTCTGGACCCGTGGTTGGATAGTCCCAGCTAAATACTTGTTTACCACCTGGCGGTGTTACCGTGCCGGACCATATGGTTTCAATACTGGCAACTATGGTTGCACCAACCAGTACCATTGCAAGTGGACCTACTTCGGTTTCAAATATAGCCACAACACGTTCATTACGGGCAAACAGTCCTGGCACGTTTTGAGCGGTAAGTGGATTAACCGAGAATAAATCACCTGGCACATAAGTCATTTTTGATAATGTACCTGTAATAGGCATATGCAGGCGATGGTAATCTTTTGGGGCCAAATAAATGGTGGCAAAATCACCACCATCAAAACGGGCAGCATCGGTCTTATTACCACCTAACAATGCTTCAGAGGTGTAACTGTGGCCTTTAGCCTGGAAAATATTGCCCGCTTCAATTGGGCCACATTGGCTTACCGCACCGTCAACAGGGTGCGCCATCATATTACTTTCTTGGCAGATAGGTCTTAGTTCAGGCTTTAATGCGCGGGTAAAAAATGCATTAAAAGTCTTATAGGCTTCGGGCTCAGGTTGCTGTGCTTCAGACATATCAATTTTGTACTGTTTGATAAACCATTTAATGCCTGCCGTGGTGATAGCACCTGCTTCAGCTGCAGCAAACTTGCCCACTAAACGTGACAGAAAATGTTTTGGTAGCATGTATTGCAAAGCAATTTTAATTGAGTCCAATGTGTTTCCCTTTTCTCTAATCTGGTTGAACCATAAAATATTATTCTATTGAGTATTATTCATCAATAGCACGGAAATGTCGTGCATGACGTTGCTCGTCTAAACTGGCAATAATACGTTGGTAATTACTAAAGCGGTCTTGGGTTATCTTTCCATCAGCTAAAGCCTGCTGTAAAGCACAACCTGGGTCGTCGCCATGTTTACAATCACGGAACTTACACGAACCTAAAAAGTCTCTAAACTCAACAAAACACCAGCCCACTCTTATGGCATCTAAATGCCATAAGGCAAATTCGCGAACACCGGGGGAATCGATTAAATCACCGCCGCTGACAAAGTGCAGTAATTTGGCCGTGGTCGTAGTGTGCTGTCCTAAACCTGAGTTGCCAGACACATCTCCGATCAATAGTTCAGCATCAGGCATTAATGCATTGATTAATGACGACTTGCCAACACCAGACTGACCAGCAAAAACACTGACGCTGTTATTGAGTAATTCTTTTAGGTCTTCAACGCCTTCACCTGTGTGACTACTGACGCGGAAAACTTGATAACCAATATTTTGGTAACGCGTTAAGGCTGTTTCAATTTCTTCACGATTAGTCTCATCCAATAAATCAATTTTATTCAAAATGATGATTGGTGTGATATCAGTATCTTCTGAAGCCACTAAGTATCGGTCAATAATTTGAGTGGTAAAGCTGGGCAATACCGATGACACAATTAAGATTTGATCGATGTTGGCGGCAATAATTTTTACGCCGTCGTATAAATCTGGTCGAGTTAAAGAAGATTTTCGAGGGTGAACGGCGATGACAATGCCACCGATACTGGAGCCAGATTGGACTTCTGTCGCTAGTCTGACCACCACTTTATCACCAGTAACTAAACTGGTTACTGCCCGGCGAATATTACACCGCGATACAGTACCGTCAGCCGTTTCTATGTCGGCATGCTGACCAAAGCGCGAAATAACCACTCCAGCTTGCTCAGGGCCTAAGAGGTTATCCTGTAACTCAGCTTGTTGAGTGTCATCGTCACCGCGCTTTAATCGCTTGGTTTGATTCGCTCGCATTCGGCGTAATTGGCCTTGGCTTAGGGGTTTCTTTTTACTCACTGGCTTATCTTCATTAAATAGGTGTTTTTTTGTGTGTCAAAAAAACAGTATGATACACACTCTTTTATAAAAATGCCTGAATTTAGGCGACAGATAACATAAGGCGGCATAAATGGCTGTTGATGCGAATAATCTAATTTGGGTTGATTTGGAAATGACAGGCTTAGAACCAGATGTCGATCGAGTCATTGAAATTGCAACCTTAGTGACCGATCAAGAACTCAATATCATTGCTCAAGGCCCTGTTCTAGCCATTTATCAGACCGATGAAGTACTAGCAGGCATGGATGATTGGAACCAAAAACATCACGGAGAGTCTGGATTAGTTGACCGTGTGCGTGCCAGTAAATGTTCTGAACAAGATGCGATAGCACAAACGATTGATTTTTTAGCTCAGTACGTGCCTAAAGGCGCATCGCCAATGTGCGGTAATAGTATTGGTCAAGATCGTCGCTTTTTGAATAAGTACATGTTGGAACTTGAAGAGTTCTTTCATTATCGCAATATTGATGTCAGCACAGTTAAAGAATTGGTTCGTCGTTGGAGTCCTGAAACAATGAATGGCTTCAGCAAGAAAAATACTCACCAAGCATTAGAAGATATTAAGGAATCTATTGCTGAAATGCAGTTTTATCGCAAAGAAGTATTTAAAATTTAACCAATCGAACAATTTTTTTTAAAAAGGGGGTTGCAGCATAGTAAAATTTACCTATAATGCGGCCTCAACTTTCTACAGAGCGCCAAACTCTGAGTCATAGAAAGTTGTAATGAAATTTGAAAGTATGCGACATTAGCTCAGTTGGCATAGGTTGAAAGACGATACCTTGTTGATTGTTACAATGAAGCAACCAGTACGCGACATTAGCTCAGTTGGTAGAGCGATACCTTGCCAAGGTATAGGTCATCAGTTCGAACCTGATATGTCGCTCCAAATCACTTCCCTAGTTTAAAATACAATATTAGCTCAGTTGCGCTTTTAGAAAATGCGATACCTTTTTTTTTGCCAAGGTATAGGTCATCAGTTCGAACCTGATATGTCGCTCCAAATCACTTCCCTAGTTTAAAATACAATATTAGCTCAGTTGCGCTTTTAGAAAATGCGATACCTTTTTTTTTGCCAAGGTATAGGTCATCAGTTCGAACCTGATATGTCGCTCCAAATCACTTCCCTAGTTTAAAATACAATATTAGCTCAGTTGCGCTTTTAGAAAATGCGATACCTTTTTTTTTGCCAAGGTATAGGTCATCAGTTCGAACCTGATATGTCGCTCCAAATCACTTCGCTAGTTTGAAATCCCTAGTTTGAACTGCAACGTTAGCTCAGTTGCGCCCTTAGAAAATACGATACCTTTTTGTTTGCCAAGCTAGACGTTATAAAGCGGTCATCAGTTCGAACCTGTCTTTGTGAAAATAAAGGTCGCTCCAAATCAATCTTCTCGTTTCAAACTCTTCCTGCTAAAAATTCCTAACCAAAAATCTAAGCGTTAAACCTGAATTGATTTTTGATTTGCAACATTAGCTCAGTTGCGCTTTTAGAAAATGCGATACCTTTTTGTTTGCCAAGCTAGACGTCATAAAGCGGTCATCCGTTCGAACCATTATTGAGAAACGTATAGCTCGATCTACATTTTTAATGGCCATCAATCCGAGTCTAACTCAGCCTGAACCTTATTATTTTAATAAATTTGCACCATTTGTGTTTGAGCAAATCGTTTTGCAATCAACAAATAAGTGATCTAGTACTCACTTCTTCATGGATCTCTAAAGTAAGAGCATATTGGTGAAGTAAAACATGATCTGGTTCAAATCATTTACTGCTGTAATCTTTGATAATCAACTTAAGATAGATTTTCCTAAGAAGTTAGGGCTTTAAACGAGGTGAGTTTTATGCGGATCCAACAACTAAGTGAGCTACTTGATTACGTTGCTAATTGCCATCTCGATATGGAGAAATTATATAAGCGCTTAGATCGTAATGCGGATTCTTCTAGAGTAAAAATGATGTTGACCTATTTTCAACAACATCAAAGACATATTTACGAAACGTTAGAAAGCTATCTTGAAGATGCACCGTCAAGAATATTAAATACTTGGTACAAAGATATTACGTTTGAAGATTTTAGTAAGCGTTGCAATGAAACTTCACTCCCTGCCAATATGAAAGAAGACGAAGTGCTTGAGTTGCATTTAGACCTAGAAAACCGCTTAATCGCTTTACTTGAAAAAACAGCTAATAGTAGTCCAACTGATGAAATTAAAAGTGCATTAATGGACTTAGTCCGTGTTGCACAAACTCAACAAAAACGTTTAGTTCATAGCACAATCCGTATGGATGACATTTAAACGAGGCGTTGAAATTTTAATATAACTTCCTGAAGTGTGATTTTGCCAGCTATTCCCAGTAGCTGGTTTTTTTATTAACAAAAAATAACCACTATAACAGTGGGAGTTCCCCGGTAACTTCTGGTATATTTAGCATTCTTGTATCTCTTTTTTATGGAAGCTGACTTTACACATGACATCGCTGTTTAAAACCCTTGAAAATGAACAAGCTACTGTTGCCCTTGGACAACAAATTGCGCAGTGGATAAAGCCGCCACTCACTATTTATCTTACGGGGGATTTAGGGGCAGGTAAAACAACGTTTAGTCGAGGCATTATTCAAAGTTTAGGTCATCAAGGCGCGGTGAAAAGTCCGACATACACCTTGGTCGAACCCTATGAATTTAATGATATGGATGTATTTCATTTTGACCTATATCGATTAGCCGACCCAGAAGAGCTCGAGTATATGGGTATCCGTGATTATTTTACTGACAGAAGTGTGTGTCTAGTTGAATGGCCTGATAATGGTCATGGATTACTCCCTGAGGCTGACATCCATTTGCATTTGCGTTATAAAGAATCTCAAAGACAAATTGAATTACAAGCTTTATCCCCTGCAGGGCAGGCCATTTTGAATAATATAAAATAAAATAATAATGACTTTAAAAAATACGTTTTTTACCTCTGTAGTATTCATGCTGTTGTTTTTGCAGTCTAATGTGGTTTGGGCTGCCAACCAACTTGATAGCGTGCGCATTTGGGCTGCCCCAGAATCGACGCGAGTCGTATTTGATTTAACCCAAACCCCTAATTATGACAGTTTTACCTTAACCGGCCCTCATCGTTTAGTGGTCGATATTCAAGATACTGGCGCCAAGATTAATTTAGATAAAATAGCTAACAACAGTAAAATTATCAAAAAGATACGTTTTAGCTCTCCACCTAAAAAAGGTGTATTGCGCCTGGTTATGGATTTAACTAAACCGGTAAAATCCAGTCTATTTACTTTGCCTCCTACTGCTCCATATGGAAACCGCCTTGTCGTCGACTTAGAAGATTCTAACGGCGAGTCGCCAACGGTGAATGCGGTTAGTCGCTCTGCTAATCAGTCATCTAGAGACATTGTGGTTGCCATTGATGCTGGACACGGTGGTGAAGACCCAGGATCAATTGGTCCCTCCGGTACTTACGAAAAGCGTGTGGTGATGGAAATAGCAACTCGTTTAGCCAGTAAAATTAATCAAACTGCAGGAATGCGTGCAGTGATGACACGGCGTGGTGATTATTATATTCATCCCAATAAACGTTCTGAGTTGGCTCGTAATATTAAAGCAGATTTATTGATTTCAATTCATGCAGATGCATTTACTTCTCCTAAGCCTCAGGGCGCTTCGGTTTGGGTATTATCTATGCGCCGTGCAAATACTGAAATTGGTCGTTGGCTTGAGCAAAAAGAGAAGCACTCTGAGCTATTAGGTGGTGCTGGAGAAATTATTCAAAATTCTGATAGCGAGCAATATTTAGCTATGACCCTTTTAGATATGTCGATGAATAGTTCTATGGCAATAAGTAATTCTATTGCTGGCGATGTATTAAAAGATCTCAACGGTGTCACCAAATTACATAAACATAAACCAGAAGCTGCGAGTTTGGCGGTACTTAAATCACCGGACATTCCTTCTATTTTAGTGGAAACCGGTTTTATTTCTAATCCACAAGAAGAGCGTTTACTCAGAAGCCCGGCACATCAAGAAAAAATAGCACGTGCCATCCATTCGGGGGTGCAACGTTATTTTGCTAGTAATGCGCCCAGCGATACATTGATTGCGAAAGCGCGATCTAGTAGCTCGCAAGCACAAAAGCATAAAGTGCAACGCGGTGAGTCGCTGTCTGTTATCGCCCAGCGATATCGCGTTTCTATTTCACGTTTAAAGCAGGCCAATAACTTGAAGTCGGACGTGGTACGTGTTGGTCAACATCTTGTGATCCCAAGGGCTTAATATGGCGATTCAGCTGCTACCTCCTCAACTTGCAAACCAAATCGCAGCTGGTGAGGTAGTTGAACGCCCGGCTTCTGTGGTTAAAGAACTGGTTGAAAACAGCCTTGATGCTGGTGCGACTAGAGTTGATATCGATATCGATAAAGGCGGCAGTAAGCTTATACGTATTCGCGATAATGGTGCGGGTATTGCTAAAGATGAGTTGGCATTGGCGTTATCGCGTCACGCAACCTCAAAAGTACATACGCTCGATGACCTAGAAGCTATTTTAAGCTTTGGTTTTCGGGGGGAAGCCTTGGCCAGTATTAGTTCAGTGTCGCGATTAACATTAACGTCGAAAACCGCTGAGCAATCTGAAGCTTGGCAGGCCTATGCTGAAGGCTCGCAAATGGACGTGAAAGTGACTCCTGCTGCGCATCCACAAGGTTCGACTATTGAAGTGGTTGATTTATTTTTTAATACTCCCGCCAGACGCCGTTTTTTAAAAAGTGATAAAACTGAATTTACTCATATTGATGAGTGGTTAAAACGTATAGCCATTGTTCGTAGCGATATTCATTTTACCCTGACACACAACGCTAAGTTAGTGCGTCAGTATCGTCCTGCAAATACTGACATTCAAACCCAACAACGTTTGGCGCAAATTTGCGGTAGAGCGTTTGCAGATCAAGCATTGAGCATTGCCTGTGAGCATGATGATTTCGTATTAACCGGTTATCTGCAGTCGCCACAAGACACTGTTATCACTGACACCAACTTTTTTTATGTCAATGGACGATTAATTAGAGACCGATTGGTTAACCATGCCGTAAAACAAGCTTTTGCTGAATATGGTATTGAGCATCAGCCGGGCTATGTGTTGATGTTATCACTTGACCCACATCAAGTTGATGTCAATGTGCATCCTGCCAAGCATGAAGTGCGGTTTCATCAATCTCGTTATGTACACGACTTTATCCTTCAAGCTGTGCGCTCGGCATTAGTAGAAATGCCAGTACTACCTCTGTCTGATGAATTAGAACATCATGATAATGTTGCCCCAATGCACACAGAATCGAACTTGATGCATGATGTGAAAGTCGTCGATACCGCAGAAGATGAATTTACACTTAATCATGGCTCGAGTAAGGCGATTAACAGCGTTAGCCAATTTGGCTCGATGCATGTCCCTGGAAAGAATAATGGCTTATCTGGAGGTTATTCAGCTGCAATTAAGCCTAGTTATGATAAAAAGCCTTCTAGTGCATCTTCTGCCCAGACGAAAACGGCCATTGCCAATTATGGGCAATTGTTGCATACCCCGATGAATAGCGCGGTATCCTATGTTCATGAGGCAGCCCCTCAAGTTACTATGCCGCCGTTGTTAGCGGGTGAGCATTGGGTTATCTGTAAAGATGATAAGTTGTCATTACTGCCAATAAAAAGCGTATTATTGGCAGTAAGAAAGAAAGATGTTGAAACCAAATTAGCTAACGGTTTAGTGTCGCAGCCTTTGTTAATGCCTGTGTCTATAGCAGCAGATTTGGATTGGATAGAAACCTTAGCTGCTCGTGATCAATTACTGCGTCAAATGGGTATTGAGCTAACAATTCGCTTCCAACAGTTGATTATTAAAAAAGTGCCCCCATATTTGAGGGAATGCCAACTTGCAATTGTGATTCCAGAGTTACTGCAATGGATACAATTAGAGCAACCTACCCAGAGCGCCATCGTCGGTTGGCTGGCACAACAGAGTTTATCGCAATTTGAGCCAGCTCAAGCTTTATGGCTACAATTTTGTTCACTTGACGATGAAACGCAACAAACTTGCTATGACCAAGAACGCATAATACCTTGGCAAAATTGGATGAAAGATAATTAACGTGAATAGTGTCGATAAGCCGAAAGTGATATTTTTAATGGGGCCTACCGCCTCAGGCAAAACGGCATTAGCCATTGATATGGCGACTCAATATAATTGCGAAATTATCTCAGTGGATTCTGCATTGATATACCGTGATATGAATATTGGGTCTGCTAAACCCAGTGCTGAAGAACTGGAAATGGCTCCGCATAAATTAATTGATATTCTTGACCCTAGCGAAAGTTATTCAGCGGCAGATTTTCGCCGTGATGCATTATTGGCTATAGAAGACATCATTAGCCGTGGTAAGACCCCTTTACTAGTGGGTGGTACCATGATGTACTTTAAGGCATTGTTAGAAGGCTTATCACCATTACCTAGTGCTGATGAAGCCATTAGGCAACAAATATTAGCGCAAGCGCAAACCGAGGGTTGGGAAGCGCTGCATCAAGAATTATGTAACATAGACCCTGTTGCTGGAGAAAGAATTCATCCAAACGATCCACAACGGTTGTCCAGAGCATTAGAGGTTTATCGGATCAGTGGCAAAACAATGACTGAATTGACACAAACTAAGTCAGCCGCTTTGCCGTATGATGTAGTGCAATTTGCTATTGCACCAAACGATCGAAAAGTTTTACATGAGTTAATCGCTAAGCGTTTTAATATCATGTTAGAGCAAGGTTTTATCGAAGAAGTTGCGCGTTTGAAAGCGCGTGATGATTTGCATTTAGAGCTACCATCAATACGTTGTGTTGGTTACAGACAGTGCTGGCAGTACTTAGATAATGAATTTGATCATGCGACAATGGTCGAAAAAGCTACCGCAGCTACTAGGCAATTGGCTAAACGTCAATTAACATGGTTGAGGAGCTGGCCAGATTTACAGTGGCTTGAAAGTGGTGTAGAAGGGAATTTAGTTACGCTTATGCGACAAAGCCGCTAGCTTATTAGCTGTTGCTGTATAATACTAAAACTAAACAATAAAACTTAATTCAACATATTTTAAAATAAAAAAGGAAATTGAAATGGCTAAGGGGCAATCTTTACAAGACCCATTTTTGAACGCATTGCGTCGAGAGCGTGTACCAGTCTCTATCTATTTAGTGAATGGTATTAAATTACAAGGCCAAGTTGAGTCATTTGATCAATTTGTTATCTTGTTGAAAAATACTGTAAGCCAAATGGTTTACAAACACGCTATTTCAACAGTTGTACCAGCACGCCCATTTAATGTTTCTGCTCACCAGGGTACTGCCCATGGTGAAGAAAGCGATGCTGAATAATTTGAAAAGGAATATAATTTTTGTTTGATCGTTATGAAGCGGGTGAAACAGCTGTATTGGTTCATATAGACTTTTCAGACGAAGAGCGTCGTGAAGATCTAATTGAATTACAGTTGTTAGTTGAATCTGCTGGTGCTCGCTCTGTTGGAGTGATTACTGGCAGCAGACGCTCGCCGGACCGAAAGTTTTTTATTGGTTCCGGCAAAGCAGAAGAACTTGCTGCTATGGTCGCTGCTACTGAAGCCAATGTAGTGATTTTTAATCATGCATTAAGTCCTGCTCAAGAACGTAATCTTGAAGTGGTGTGTCAGTGCCGAGTCTTAGATCGAACTACGTTGATTCTTGATATTTTTGCTCAACGAGCGAGAACTCATGAAGGCAAGATGCAAGTGGAGCTAGCGCAATTGCGCCACATGTCGACACGCCTAATTCGTGGTTGGACTCATTTAGAGCGACAAAAAGGTGGTATCGGGATGCGAGGGCCGGGTGAGACCCAGCTTGAAACAGACCGACGTTTATTACGAGGCCGGATCAAGAATATCAATCGTCGCCTCGACAAAGTAGATAAACAACGCGAGCAAAGCCGACGAGCTCGTAAGCGCAGTGATTTAGCGACTGTGTCTTTAGTAGGTTATACAAATGCGGGTAAATCGACATTATTTAATGCACTAACGTCATCGGATGTTTATGCTGCTGATCAGTTATTTGCAACATTAGATCCGACACTGCGTAAATTATCGTTACCTGATGGTGCGGTCATTTTAGCGGATACAGTTGGGTTTATTCGTCATTTACCTCATGATCTCGTCGCAGCATTTAAAGCCACATTACAAGAAACTCGACAAGCTGAAATTCTTTTGCATGTCGTTGATTGTGCTGATGACAATATGACTGAAAATTTTGACCAAGTACAAAAAGTATTGGAAGAAATTGATGCAGATGAAATCACTCAATTGATTGTATGCAATAAGATAGATTTACTTGAAGATTTCGCGCCTCGTATCGATTACGATGAAGACGGTAAACCTGAGAGGGTTTGGGTCTCTGCGCAAAAACGCATTGGATTTGATTTGCTGCTGAAAGCGATAACCGAATTAATCGGTGAAGTGATTTGCGAGCTTACATTGAAAATACCTGCATCAGCAGGACATTATCTTGGCCAGTTTTATCGACTGGATGCAATACAGCAGAAAGAGTATGACGATCTGGGGAACTGTATTTTATCTGTTCGTTTATCGGACGCCAATTGGCGCCGGTTAGCTAAACAGAGTCAGGGGGAATTAGAGGCATTTATTTTTGAACCTTCAGAAGTAGACGTCACTTGTTAATCTCATTTATTTCATCCAATTATGGAGTGCTAAATGGCTTGGAATGAGCCCGGTAACAAGGGAAACAAAGACCCTTGGGGAAATAAAGGTGGTAACGATAAAGGGCCACCAGATCTTGACGAAGTATTTCGTAACCTATCAAAACGCTTTGGTGGCAAGGGGGGCGGTAGCGCCACTGGTCAGCCATTTAATTCATCTTTACTGATTGTAATTGCCTTGATTGCCTTAGTTATTTGGGCATTGTCTGGCTTATATACGGTCAAAGAAGCTGAGCGTGGAGTGTTACTCCGTTTTGGTCAACACATCGGTGAAGTGAGTTCCGGTTTACATTGGAAAGCCACTTTTATTGACGAAGTGACAATGGTTGATGTGGAAACGTTCCGTTCGATTCCTGCGTCTGGCAGAATGCTGACATCTGATGAAAACATCGTGAATGTTGAACTTGTGGTTCAATACAGCGTATCAGATGCTTATTCATATCTGTACAGTGCTGTTGATGCCAATTCGAGTTTACGTGAAGCGACAGATAGTGCGTTACGTTATGTCATTGGTCATAATCGTATGGATGACATTTTAACCACTGGTCGTGATGCTATTCGTCGTGACACTTGGACTGAGTTAGAGCGTATTATTGAACCGTATAAACTAGGCTTACAAATTCGTGACGTTAACTTTTTACCAGCTCGTCCTCCTGAAGAAGTCAAAGATGCATTTGATGATGCAATCTCTGCTCAGGAAGATGAACAGCGTTTTATTCGCGAAGCTGAAGCTTATGCTCGTGAAATCGAACCTAAAGCGCGTGGTACTGTCGAACGTATGGCACAACAAGCTAGTGCTTACAAAGAGCGTGAAGTTCTTGAAGCTAGAGGTAAAGTCGCTCGATTTGAGAAGTTATTACCTGAGTATAAAGCTGCTCCAGGTGTAACCCGAAATCGTTTATACATTGATGCGATGCAATCTGTGTTGGCTGATACTAATAAAGTACTTATCGACACTAAGAATAGCGGCAATCTGATGTATTTACCTTTGGATAAGTTGATGGATTCTTCTAAGAGTCTGCGCAATCAAGTAGAACCTGAGGTAGAACGTCACATCAATTCTGTTTCTAGTAGTGGTGTTGATACGCCGATTACTAGCATGCCGACTGATGGTCGTCTCAGCCGCGAAGATCGTATTCGCCAAGGGAGGAACTAACAATGGGTAGATTAGCTCTGATCATTCTCGTGATCATTTTAGGGGTGAGCTTTTCCTCTTTGATGGTGGTAAGCGAAGGTGAACGCGCGATTGTTGCACGTTTCGGTAAAGTGCTTAAAGAAGATGGCGCAACAACTGTTTTTGCACCAGGCCTTCACTTTAAATTGCCTTTGGTAGATAAAGTTCGATATTTGGATTCTCGCATCCAGACATTGGACGGTGCTGCGGATCGTTTTGTGACTTCTGAAAAGAAAGACTTAATGGTCGACTCTTATGTTAAGTGGCGTATTCGTGATTTTGAAAAGTACTATCTTTCTACTAATGGCGGTATTAAAGCCAATGCAGAAAGCTTATTACAAGCCAAGATTAGCAACGATTTACGTACTGAATTTGGTCGTCGCACAATCAAAGAAATTGTTTCAGGTAAGCGTGATGAATTGCAAACCGATGCATTAGAAAATGCTTCTGAAAGTGCCGAGAATCTAGGTATTGAAGTGGTTGATGTGCGTGTAAAGCAAATTAACTTACCTGCTAATGTCAGTACTAGTATTTACCAACGTATGCGTGCTGAACGTCAAGCTGTGGCGAAAGAGCACCGTGCGCAAGGTAAAGAGCAAGCTGAAATTATCCGTGCGACTATTGATGCCAATGTGACAGTAAAGATTGCTGAAGCTGAACGTAAAGCCCTTACCATTCGTGGTGAAGGTGATGCATTAGCGGCAAAAATTTATGCTGATACCTACAGTAAAGATGCTGAGTTTTATAGTTTTTTACGTAGCTTAGAAGCGTACAAAGACAGTTTTGCCGGTAAAAATGACATTATGGTGTTAGAGCCAGAAGGTGATTTCTTCAAGTACATGAAATCATCAAACGGTAAATAATACCCGCGTATGTTTTTGCATTAAAAAGCTCGGTTTTTACCGAGCTTTTTTGTGCCTGTAATATAATGTTTTTAGTATGAATTCTGTTTTCCCAAAAGTGGTCGCAAATCACATTAATGCATCTTTCCGATGTCTTTTATTATTTATGATTAATAATTTATTGTTTTAAATGTATTTATAAGACTTTTTACAGCTAATTAAGCTGCTGCTAATTGTTATAAGATGACTGATTTGTAAGCATTTTTGAAAAAAATGTTAATATCCTCATCTTAGATGTGTGTTTTCACTATGATCTGGTTCTAATTTTTCGCTATAATGAGCACCGCCTCAAACTATGATTTTAGCGTTTCACCATTTATGGTCGCTAAAGTATTGAAATATAAAAATTCCAACACCCTCTGGGAGATAAGTGGATGAGCAATGCGCCAGTCGATACCGGACGTCGCAGATTCCTGACAGCCGCAACCGCCGTAGTAGGTGGTGCTGGTGCCGTCGCTGTAGCGGTTCCTTTCATCAAGTCATGGAATCCGAGCGCCAAGGCGAAAGCTGCAGGTGCGCCGGTCGAAGTAAATATTAGTAAAGTAGAACCAGGTCAGTTAATTCGTGTCGAATGGCGCGGAAAACCGGTTTGGGTCGTTCGTCGTACAGAAGCTGTGCTAAATAATCTTAAAACATTAGACAGCAAATTACGCGATCCTGCTTCAGAAGAAATGCAGCAACCAGAATATGCAACTAACCCTGCGCGTTCTATTAAGCCTGAATTTTTTATTGCAGTCGGTATCTGTACTCACTTAGGTTGTTCACCAACTTATCTGCCTGATTCATTCGGCGAGCAGGTTGAAGGTGTAACTTCTGGTTTCTTCTGTCCTTGTCATGGTTCTAAATTTGACATGGCTGGTCGTGTATTCCAGGGTGTTCCAGCACCACTAAACTTAGTGATCCCACCGCACAAATATGTCGATGATGCCAACGTTATCATCGGTGTAGATACAGGAGCGGCGTAATGGTTAAGAATATTATTGATTGGATTGATGCTCGCATCCCAATGACGGCTACATATAACCGTCATGTTGGACAGTATGCGACACCAAAGAATTTTAACTTTTGGTATTTCTTTGGTTCATTAGCGCTATTAGTTTTAGTTAACCAATTACTAACTGGTATTTGGTTAACCATGAATTACGTACCAACAGCAGAAGGCGCATTCGCTTCTGTTGAGTACATCATGCGTGATGTTGATTACGGTTGGTTGCTACGTTACATGCACTCTACAGGTGCATCGGCATTTTTCTTTGTCATCTATATGCACATGTTCCGTGGGTTAATTTACGGTTCTTATCAAAAACCAAGAGAGCTATTATGGCTGTTTGGTATGTTGATATTCCTTGTGCTGATGGCTGAAGCATTTATGGGTTACTTACTACCTTGGGGACAAATGTCTTACTGGGGTGCGCAGGTGATTATCTCTTTGTTTGGTGCCATTCCTGTTATTGGTGATGACCTAACATTGTGGATCCGTGGTGATTACGTTATTTCAGGTGCAACACTAAACCGTTTCTTCGCATTGCACGTTATTGCGCTACCACTTGTATTGGTTGTATTGGTGTTCTTACACCTAATCGCCTTACATGAAGTGGGCTCGAATAACCCTGATGGTGTTGAAATTAAAAAGAACAAAGATGAGAACGGATGGCCTATTGATGGTATTCCATTCCACCCTTACTACACTGTAAAAGATATTATGGGTGTCGCTGGGTTCTTAATCGTGTTCTGTTATGTGTTGTTCTTCATGCCTGAAGGCGGTGGATATTTCCTTGAAAAGCCAAACTTTGAAGCGGCTAATCCAATGAAAACACCTGAACACATTGCGCCAGTTTGGTACTTCACACCTTTTTATGCCATTTTACGTGCTATCCCTGATAAATTAGTGGGCGTTATTGGTATGGGTCTGTCAATTGCAGTGTTATTCCTACTGCCTTGGCTTGATCGTTGTAAAGTGAAGTCTATTCGCTATCGCAGCATGATCCACAAGATCAACATTGCACAATTTACTGTGTCGTTCATTATTTTAGGATATTTAGGTGTAGTTCCTGCAACGCCTGAGCTAACTATTGCGGCACGTGTATTCACTTTCACTTACTTTGCTTTCTTCGTAGCCTTATGGGTTTACAGTAAGAATGAGAAAACAAAAGAAGTCCCAACGAGGGTGACACACTAATGAAAAAGTTATTAATTGCATTAGTTACATTGCTGCCATCTCTCGCAATGGCAGCAAGTGGACATAGTGTTCACTTAGAAAGTGCTAACGTTGACTTGCATGATAAAGCGTCATTAGAGCGTGGTTTGGATTCATTCCAACACTATTGCTCTGGTTGTCACAGCACTCAATACCAACGCTACGAGCGTGTTGCAACTGATTTAGGCATCTCTAACGATGATATGCGTAACAAGTACATGTTCACTGGAGCAAAAATCGGTGATTTAATGGAAAACGCTATTCCTACTCCAGATGCCGCTAAATGGTTTGGTGCAGCGCCTCCTGATTTAACGTTGGTTGCTCGTGTTCGTGGTGCTGATTGGGTATTTTCATACCTAAAAGGTTTCTACGCAGATGAGACTCGTCCATTTGGTGTGAACAACACAGTGTTCCCATCTGTGGGTATGCCACATGTTTTACAAGACTTACAAGGTCTTGCTACTGTTACGAAAGATGAAGCTGGTAATGCATCTCTTGTAAAAGATAAAGATGGTAATCTTGTTACCACAGGTGGCAAATTGACGGCAGAAGAATACGACCAAGTCGTTCGTGATATCACGGGTTTCTTAGTTTATTCAGCTGAACCAGTTCAGTTAGAGCGTGAAGCTTTAGGTTGGTGGGTACTTGGATTCTTGTTTATTTTCTTCATCATTGCTTATTTGTTGAAGAAAGAATACTGGAAAGATGTGCACTAGCCATCAATAACGGTTAATATACATTATCCGCATTTTGTAAACGGGGGGCTTAGCCCCTCGTTTGTTTTGTTTTTTCTAGATTCTGGAGGGTATCAATGGCTGTTGCTGCCAACAAGCGCTCTATCATGACACTTTTTTCTGGTGCCGATGATTTATATAGTCACCAAGTACGTATCGTATTGGCTGAAAAAGGGGTTACCGTTGATGTTTTACAGGTAGACCCAAGTGAAATGCCTGAAGATTTACTTGAAGTAAATCCATACAACTCTGTACCGACTTTAGTTGATCGTGAACTAGTGTTGTACGAATCACGCATTATTATGGAATATTTGGATGAGCGTTTTCCACATCCTCCATTAATGCCTGTATATCCGGTATCTCGCGGCCAAAGCCGTTTAATGATGCACAGAATCGACACCGATTGGTATGCGCTTGTAGAGCGTATCCGTAAAGGTGAAAAGGCTGATGCAGCGCGTAAAGAGTTAATGGAAAGCTTAATTGCTTTAGCGCCAGTATTTGCTGAAATGCCATACTTCATGAGCGAAGAGTTTGGTTTATCTGATTGCTACTTAGGCCCATTATTGTGGCGTCTACCAGTATTAGGCATTCACTTAGACCCACGTACATCGAAAGATATCAGTGCTTACATGACACGTATTTTTGAACGTGAATCATTTAAGGCATCGTTAACTGAGGCTGAGCGCGAAATGCGCATGGGCATGTAATGAAACCAATAACAGCTAATCGTCCATATTTGTTGCGTGCTTACTATGAGTGGTTGATGGATAACCATTTGACGCCACACGTAGTCGTGGATGCATTTGTTAACGGTACGCAGGTTCCGCAGCAATTTGTCAAAGACGGTCAAATAGTCTTGAATATTGCAACCGGAGCGGTGGCTAATCTTCACATGTCTAATGATGCTGTAGAGTTTAATGCACGTTTTGGTGGTGTACCACAAAATGTGTTTTTGCCTATGGCATCGATCGTGGCCATTTACGCTCGTGAAAACGGTGCTGGCACGGTGTTTGATATGGAAGATGCATATATGATCGAAGGTGAACATGATGAGTTATCATCTGTACCGCCATCAATGAAATCTGTTGATGACACTTCGACATTGCCACCATCGTCTAAATCGACAAAGCCTGATGATAAAACTAAGCGTAAAAACCATTTAACTGTGGTGAAATAGCGGTTAGTTAACATTACATAAAACCAGTCGCAAGGCTGGTTTTTTTTAAGCTAAAATTGATGTGCTACAAACATTTATAGCGCAACTGGAACCCATAATGTTGTTGATGATTGATAATTATGATTCTTTTACGTTTAACTTAGTTCAGTACTTCCAAGCTCTGGGGCAAGAGATACTGGTTAAACGTAATGATGAAATCAGCATTGAACAAATTGAAGCTTTAGCACCTACACATTTGATTATTTCTCCTGGTCCATGCACTCCTAATGAAGCGGGTATTTCACTTGCAGCTATTAAACATTTTGCCGGTAAAATTCCTATTCTTGGTGTGTGTTTAGGACATCAAGCTATCGCACAAGTGTTTGGTGTTGATGTTGTGCGTGCCAAACGTGTTATGCACGGTAAAACCAGCTTGATTGAACATAATCAACAGGGATTATTCCGTCAATTAGCATTACCTCTGCAGGTTACTCGTTATCATTCATTGTTGATTAACCATGTACCTCATGGCTTTAGTCTGGATGCGTGGTTTGATGACCCAATTTATGGCCGTGAAATTATGGCGATGAGCCATGACGCGTTACGTATTTACAGCGTCCAGTTTCATCCTGAATCTATTTTGACTCAGCAAGGCCATGAACTTTTGGATAACTTTTTGTATTTATAAAGCGTTTTCGAATTTATATCTTCGGGTTCATTATCACGTATTCTGTTACAACTTCTGCAACTAATCTGGCTAAATTCTCGCGTCTATTTGTGCTATAAATAGCGCTTATAATAATAAAAGGGATAACCATGACAAGCTTTATGCGAAACTTTGCGGTGAGCGCACTTTCTTTGGCAATGATAAGTGGTTGTGCTGCCACGGCCAAACATGACGATACAATGGTTATCGCAGCGCCGAGTGCAACAACGTTGACCGTGCCATTAACACAGCCTCCAAAAGCCCAGCAACCGTTGACACTTAATCAAATTATGGCCAATCCAGATTGGATGGGAATTTTTGCTCAAGGAGCTTATTGGAGCGATGACAGTCAATCGGTATATTTCAGTCGCCAAGCACATCAATCTCCGGTCCGTGATTTTTATCAACAAGCTATTGGACAGTCCGAGGCAAACAAGCTTGCACTTAATCAGTTGCACCTTGCCGATCAACGTAATGGTGTCTTCGATCAGGCCAAGACTCAAAAAGCCTATATTTATCAAGGTAACGTATTTGTAAAAGATTTATCAAACGGTGAAATAAAGCAATTTACCCGTCAAAACGATGCAATTAATGGCGTACGTTTTTTAAATGGTGGCGACCTTGCATTCTGGCAAGGTAATAATATTTTCCGAGTGCACCAGTCTAGCGGCCTAGTAGAACAAATTGCCGCAATCCAAATGGAAAACGAACCTAAAACGACGCAACAGCCAAGCAGCTTTATTGCTAAGCAACAGCATAGACTTATTCAATATGTTGCCATGGAACATGATAACAGTGTCACACGTGATGAATACCGAGATTCATTGGCTAAAGCCGATCCTACTTTTTCAGCTAAACCTTGGTATTTAGGTGATGCTGAAGTGGTTTCAGAAATGAGCCTGTCGCCTGATGGACGTTATGTGATATTGGCCTTAACGGACAAAAATTATGATTGGCGTGCAGAACACGACATTATGCCGAATTATTTGGGCCAAGAAGGTTATGTCGATCCTGTGCCAGCACGTTCACGTGTTGCAGAAGACGCTTTTCCAGGTCAACGTTTAGTGCTACTCGACCTTATTGAACACAATAAAAAAGACATTACCATCGAAGGTCTAACTGGTTTTGATCAAGACGTATTGGCGAGTGTCAAAACTGAAAATGCTAAGGCCCAAGGCAAAAGCTATAAAAGTGAAAAAGCCCCGCGTTTAGTCCAGTTAATGCAAGATTGGGAGTGGAGCCAAAGCGCAATTCAGTGGCATGAGTCTGATGATAAATTATTAGTGATGCTAGAAGCCGTTGACAACAAAGATCGCTGGATCGCCAGTGTCGACCTTCAAAAAGGCAAACTAACAACCGAACATCGGTTACATGACGATGCTTGGGTAAACTATAATTTTAATCAATTTGGTTGGATAACCGGTACAGATAGCATGTACTACTTATCTGAAGAGTCTGGTTTTTCTCAGCTCTATACTAAAACGGCAGCTGGCAAAGTAGTCGCTCTTACCAATGGCAAATTTGTGGTTGATAATGTGACTTTATCACCCGACGCAAAACACTTTTATTATCGTGCTAATAAAGAGCATCCAGGTAGCTACAATGTTTACCGTGTAGAGATTGCCACAGGTAAAACAGAGCAACTGACTCAGTGGCTGGGCACATTGGATTACAATTTGAGCCCTGATGGACAATCATTGTTACTAACGGCTTCATCTGCTGTTCACCCTGATGAACTGTACATTCAACCTATTGGCGGAAAAATGAGCCAATTAACGCATTATACTAGCCCTGAATTTACACAATATCCTTGGCAAACACCGCAGATAGTGACGGTTCCTTCAAGCCATGGGGCGGGAAACATTTATGCGCGGGTTTATTTGCCTCAAGGTTATGATGCTACCCAAGCAGACAAATATCCTGCTGTAGTGTTTAACCATGGTGCAGGTTATTTACAAAATGCCCATTATGGTTTCTCGGGGTATTTTCGTGAGTTCATGTTCCATAACCTCCTAACCCAACAAGGTTATGTAGTGATGGACATGGATTACCGTGGTTCAAAAGGTTATGGCCGTGATTGGCGAACCGCTGTGTATCGCAACATGGGGCATCCTGAAGTTGAAGATTTAAAGGATAGTGTAGCATGGATGGCAAGTAATGCTAACGTGGATGCACAGCGTGTGGGCACTTATGGTGGTTCGTACGGTGGTTTCCTTACCTTTATGGCGTTATTCAATGAGCCTGAGTTGTTCCAAGCAGGAGCCGCATTGCGCCCTGTAGCTGATTGGGCACATTATAATGCACCTTATACCTCTAATATTTTAAATACGCCTGACGTCGATCCTATCGCTTATGAGCGTAGCTCACCAATAGAGCATGCTCAGGGGCTACAGAAACCACTATTGATCATGAGTGGTGTGTTAGATGACAACGTGTTTTTCCAAGACAGTGTGCGCATGGTGCAACGGCTTATTGAATTAGAAAAGCCGATGTTTGAAACCGCAATCTATCCTGTCGAACCGCATGGATTTAAGCAACCTTCAAGTTGGTTAGATCAGTATCGTCGTATTTATAAACTGTTTGAACAAGAATTGAAGTAATCGGCTCTGAGTTCAAAAAAACAAATAAATATCTATTAAGGCTTCCTTTGAGAAGCCTTAATTTTTATGATTAAGTGATGAAAACTGTAAAAGGCAATGTGAGTGGCAATATCAATAGCAGGTGGAGTTCGGCCCGGAAAAGTCATTGAGATTGAGCGCCGACTCTATAAACAACTTATAGTGGGTAAGCATAAAGCCAATGCTATGCCTGATGAGTTGAGCGCAGAATTAGAAGAGAGCGCTAATAAACTTGATATTGAGCGTAAAGCATTAAAAATGCGTCTTGAGAAACAAGCAAAAGAGAAAAGTGTATATGTTGAGGTATCCGCACTGTTAACTCATACAGTTAATAATGCGATAGAGCATCAACTAGCTCATCCTCAAATGATATTAGAAGCATCAGCAATTAGCGAAAATCAAATTTTATTGTTAGACCTTCTATTACACCCTGATCTGAACATTAATCGACTTCGACCGATTATCGAAAGTATTAACTGGTTATCACGTGATTTAATCAATTTAATTAATAGTCCAGCATCTCGTCACCGCCGCCCTAAATATGGCGATGTTCAAGTGACCGACATTAAGCTAGTGCTTAACTACATTGGTATTGAAAATTTACGTTTGTTGATCCCTTATTTTTGTTTACGTAACTGGTTACCTTCAGGTAACGCTAACTTATTATGGATCACCCGCAAGCTTTGGCGTTACAGCATGGTAAGTGCCATAGCAGCGCAAACCTTAGCAGAGTTACATAATGAAGAGCCTGGTTTGGCTTATAGCTGTGCGTTAATGTACCAATTTTCTACCTCGATTATATTGAGCCAAAGTGGACGTATATTTGATAACACTTGGGGGACTTGGTTACGAGAGGCAAGCCATAGCCGAGAAAAACAAGTTTACGATGCCATTATGGCAACAGACTTTCCTGCCGAGGAAGTATTGGGGCAAGTATTACTCCATAGCCACCGTTTAAATTGGCAACTATTGAGTTTACTGAAATTTGATGATTCCCCGATTACACAAGTGTTAAAAGAGTTAGACCACGATTACCACTTTACAGAGCTATCAGCCGATGCCGCCATTGTGGCTAAGGCGAGTTGTTATGCCAAAGTGCTTTTGTTAGAAGAGCAACAACAAATCGATCCACAAGAGAAACGTATTATGTTTGATTATTATCAGTTTTCGGCGCAAGAACTGATTAGGCTTAAAGGCCAAAATTTTCGGAAGCTTGATTTACTTTAAATAGCTTTTTTCTATCAAAAGGGTAAATGTTAAATATGTGTAATTATTCACTTTTGATGAATAGCTACACAAATTCGAGTCAAATAACTTTTTTTATGACTATTTATGCTTCATAACCCCCAATAAATGCGTTGTTTAGTCATATTTATCAATCTTTATGCAGAATACCAATAAGGCCTGCAGAAGTTAATTGTACTGAACTGGTATTTTGATCACATTTTCGCTAATAATGTCGCATAAATAACACAAACTTCCGCTAATGCACTTACAGAATATAAAGCAGACAGCGGAAACAGCGGCTTTCAAGCCGCTTACAACCTGAAGGATGAAATGCAATGAGTGTAGAAATGAATCTAACCCGTGCCCAATTCGATGAAGTTATGGTGCCTAATTATGCGCCTGCCGCTGTTATTCCTGTTCGCGGAGCAGGTAGCCGAGTATGGGATCAAGAAGGTAATGAATTCATCGATTTTGCCGGTGGTATTGCAGTAAATTGTTTAGGTCATTGTCACCCAGCTTTAGTGTCAGCATTAAAAGAGCAAGGCGAAAAGTTATGGCATTTATCAAACGTAATGACCAACGAGCCTGCACTAGAATTAGCGACAAAGTTAGTTAATGCAACGTTTGCTGAGCGCGTCTATTTTGCTAACTCGGGTGCAGAAGCCAATGAAGCAGCATTAAAATTAGCTCGCCGTTATGCATTAGATAACCATGGTGCAGATAAAGACCAAATCATCGCATTCGATAAAGCGTTCCACGGCCGTACATTCTTTACTGTAACAGTTGGCGGACAAGCTGCTTATTCAGACGGTTTTGGCCCTAAGCCACAAAGTATTACTCACGTGCCATTTAATGATATCGCTGCACTTGAAGCGGTAATTTCTGACAAGACTTGTGCCATTATGCTTGAACCTCTTCAAGGTGAAGGCGGGATTATCAATGGTGATCCTGAGTTCTTAAAAGCAGTACGTCGTTTAGCTGATAAGCATGACGCATTAGTGATTTTTGATGAAGTACAAACTGGTGTAGGCCGTACTGGTGAGTTATTTGCTTACATGGGTACAGACATCGTGCCAGATATTTTAACCAGTGCCAAAGCGCTAGGCGGTGGCTTCCCTATTGCTGCAATGCTAACTAGCGCAAAAATTGCTGCTCACCTAAAAATTGGTACTCACGGTTCTACTTATGGCGGCAACCCACTGGCTTGTGCTGTAGGTAATGCAGTAATGGACGTGGTTAATACCAAAGAAGTGTTGGACGGAGTTAAACATCGCGAACAGTTATTCCGTGATGGTTTAGCGGCTATTAACGCCAAATACAACGTATTCAGTGAAGTACGCGGTAAAGGTTTGTTAATTGGTGCGGTATTAAATGAACAGTATGAAGGTCGTAGCCGTGACTTCTTGGTTGCTTCTGTTGCTGAAGGCCTTATGAGTTTGATGGCTGGTGCAAACGTTGTGCGTTTTGCTCCTTCATTAGTGATCCCAGAAGCAGACATCGCAGAAGGCTTGTTGCGTTTTGAACGCGCAGTAGCAAAAGTGGTTGCTGGTTAATTTGCAAATTTAGTGCAGGCTTAGCTTGCACTAATTTGTTTGGGTACGCCAATTGGGTGAATACGCGTTGAAATGTATTTCAGCGCGGTTCGCTTATGGCGCAATGAGGAGATTAAGATGTTAATCATACGTCCTATCCGTGCAAGTGATTACGATGCACTTTATGGTATCGCAGTTGAGTCAGGCCACGGTTTTACATCTTTACCAGTTAACGAAGAGTTACTGCGTTCGAAGATTGCTAGGGCAGAGGCATCTTTTATCAAGCAAATTGATAAACCTTTTGACGAAGGTTATTTAATGGTGCTTGAAGATACAAAGACCAATGAAGTTGTCGGTACCTGTGGTATTGAAGCCGCCGTCGGCATGCAAGATGCTTTTTATCATTACCGTTTAGGTACTGAGGTCTATCATTCTCAGCAAATTTCTGTTCGCAATGAAGTTGAAACCCTCACATTATGCCACGACTACACTGGCGCAGCAGAAGTGTGCACCCTGTTTTTAAAAGACGGATATCGCAAAGGCAACAATGGCCGCATGTTATCACGCTCGCGCTTTTTATTATTAGCACAGCATCCTGAGCGCTTTGGCGATACCGTTATTGCTGAAATGCGTGGTGTGAGTGATGATCATGGTGACTCGCCGTTTTATGAATGGTTACAACATCACTTTTTAGGTATCGATTTTGTTGAAGCTGACTACTTGTCTGGTTTAGGCAAAAAAGCCTTTATGGCCGAAATGATGCCGCGAAACCCCGTTTATGTTTGCATGTTGCCTAAAAAAGCCCAAAAAGTGATTGGTGAAGTGCATAAAAACACCAAGCCAGCATTGCGTTTATTACAAGCAGAGGGTTTTAAGTTCCGTAATTATGTCGATATTTTTGATGGCGGCCCAACGGTTGAATGTGCACTAGCTGAGATCCGCTCAGTGAAAAAGAGCCGTTTATTGACCGTTTCAGTTGGCAAGATGCCACATGCCGATCATCATTTTATTATCTCCAACACCTCGCTTGCTGATTATCGTGCGTCAGCAGCTAAATTGTTGGTCTCTGATGAACACGACAATGTTGTGCTCAGCCCTGAAATCGCTGCTGGTTTACTGGTGAGCGATGGCGAGCAAATTCGTGTTTTAGCAATGTAGGAGCAAGAAATGACACAATATATTCAAGGTCAGTGGTTAGCTGGCGAAGGTCATGAAATCAATTCAAAAAACCCTGCCAACGGTGACGTAATTTGGCAAGGTAACACGGCTACTGCTACTCAAGTGAATGCAGCTGTAGATGCCGCTCGTGCGGCACAGTTTGATTGGTTTATGCTGGGTTATGAAGCTCGCTTAGCCATAGTCGAAGCGTATCGTGCACAACTAGAAGCTAATAAAGCCGAGATCGCAGAAACCATCGCTCAAGAAACCGGTAAGCCACAGTGGGAAACTGCCACTGAAGTGGGTGCTATGATTGGCAAGATAGCATTGTCGGCAAAAGCCCATGACAAACGTACCGGCACTGAAACCAATGATTTACCTGCAGGGCGTGCCGTATTACGTCACAAGCCTCATGGTGTTGTAGCGGTATTTGGCCCTTATAATTTCCCAGGCCATCTACCAAACGGACACATAGTACCAGCATTATTGGCCGGTAACACAGTGGTGTTTAAGCCATCAGAATTAACGCCTAAAGTGGCTGAGTTAATGCTGAAGTGTTGGGACAAAGCTGGTTTACCACAAGGTGTGGTTAACTTAGTGCAAGGTGAAGTTGAAACCGGTAAAGCATTAGCATCACATCCACAAATTGACGGTTTATTCTTTACCGGTAGTTCACGTACTGGGCATATTTTACATGAACAATATGCTGGCCTCCCAGGTAAGATTTTAGCCTTAGAAATGGGCGGTAATAATCCGCTTATCGTTAAAGGCGTTACCGATACCAAAGCTGCGGTCCATGACATTATTCAGTCTGCTTATATTTCGTCTGGCCAGCGTTGTACTTGTGCCCGTCGTTTATATATTGAAGAGGGCGCACAAGGTGATGCGTTAATCGCAGAGCTAGTAAAGGCTATTAAGCAAATTAAAGTGGGTGCTTGGAACGTTCAACCACAACCTTTTATGGGCTCGATGATTTCTGAAACCGCTGCACGTGGCATGGTTGCCGCACAGGCGACACTTCAGTCATTAGGTGGTGTTTCATTAGTTGAGTTAGTGCAAGTTGAAGCTGGTACTGGTTTAGTCACTCCAGGCTTAATAGATGTCACTAAAGTCGCTGAGTTACCTGATGAAGAATATTTCGGTCCATTATTGCAATTAGTACGTTACAGCGATTTTGACCAAGCTATTCATTTAGCCAATGCGACTCGTTATGGTTTATCAGCTGGTTTATTAGCGGATAGCCGTGAAGATTACGATTACTTTTTAGCGCGCATTCGTGCTGGTATTGTTAATTGGAATAAGCAGATTACAGGCGCATCAGGTGCGGCACCATTTGGTGGCGTTGGCGCTTCAGGTAATCATCGTGCAAGTGCATTTTATGCTGCTGATTACTGTGCTTACCCTGTCGCTTCAATGGAAGCAGATGCCGTAAGCTTACCTGCTACTTTAAGCCCTGGTTTATCAATTTAATTGATAAATTCATCGCATGATCCGTGCTGGTGACTTTGTTCACCAGCCTTATTTTAGAAGGATTTAACCATGCATACTGACGTTAATGCTTTATTTGCTGCCTTATGGCAAGACTACATTAAGATGACGCCTTCAGCGGCGAAAATTCATCAGCTTTTAGGCCATGGCGCGCCAATCATCAATGACCATATCGCTTTGCGTACTTTTAATATCGCTAAAGTAAATTTAAGCGTATTGGCTAAACATTTCACCTCTATCGGTTATGTCGACAGTGGTGATTATAAGTTTGAGCAGAAAAAGCTGATAGCTAAGCACTTTGAACATCCGGATCCAAAACAGCCAAAGGTGTTTATCTCTGAGTTGTTAGTTGAAGAATTTAGCCCTGAGGTGCAAAAGAGCATCCATGGTTTAATCGATCAGGTTGATATTGCGGCAACCACGGCAGATAACTTCATATATTCTGGTCGTCATTGGGATGTAGATAAAGCGACTTACCAAGCATTACTTGCTGAAAGCGAATATGCTGCGTGGGTTGCTGCGTTAGGTTACCGTGCCAATCACTTTACGGTTTCAATTAACGATCTGCCTGAATTTGAGCGTATTGAAGATGTAAACCAAGCCTTAAAGCAGGCTGGGTTTGTGTTAAATAGCTCTGGCGGTGAAGTTAAAGGATCGCCAGAAGTCTTGTTAGAGCAGTCTTCTACCATGGCTGATAAAGTGGTTGTGAACTTTACCGATGGCGATGTGGAAATTCCAAGTTGTTTCTATGAATTTGCCCGTCGTTATCCAATGGCTAATGGTCAGCTTTATACTGGCTTTGTTGCAGCATCTGCCGACAAGATTTTTGAAAGTACCAATGCAATGATGTAATGTTTATGCATGGACGAAAAAGACCTAATTGATCGCTCAGTTAGGTCTTTTTTATTGCTTATTCTAGGCAAGAAAGTTTAGTTGCTCATCAATATACTGACATTAAGCCCTTGTAATGTATTACTTCGACTAAATTGCAATACAAAACCATATTGGTCACAAATCTCTTTAACAATCGATAAGCCCAACCCGTGGCCAATAGTTGCTTCATCTAGTCGGGTGCCACGAGAGGTTAATAATGCAATTTGCTCTTGTTTTACACCGAGGCCATCGTCTTCAATTTGAATTAATATCACTCCCGATGGTAATTCTTCGATGCTGACATGAACCTGTGAGTTTGCCCATTTAAAGGCATTGTCGAGCAGATTGCCAAACAGCTCCATGCCATCTTCGCGATGTATTGGAATACGACTAATATGTTGCGGATTCACAATGCTGCAATCAATGCTCCGCTGATGATGCACTTTATGTAACGTTTGGATTAAGCTATCAAAATCTTTTGGCACCGCCAGTTGTGCTGCGGGCAGCATGTCTCCCGTTATCCTTGCTGCAGCCAATTTACGTTCAATCATTTTATGAACTAAATCTAATTGCTGCTGCATTGCTATAGCGGCATCCGGATGAGTGAGCCCGAGCGCTTCAACTTGTTGCTGCATGACTGCTAATGGGGTTTTTAAGCCATGGCTTAAATTACCTAGGTTATTGCGGCTACGTTCAATTTGTTTGGCTGTGTAGTCTAACAATTCATTGTAGGTTTCGGCTAGCGGGCGGATTTCTGCTGGAATTTGTGAAATGGCTAATGAAGCTATTTCACCTTCGCGCAATTTAGCCAGTGCCCCTTGGATTTGATTCACCGGTTTAAATGATTGGCGTAAAATAATGAAGATACCGGCGATCATCGCCAGTAACATACCGATATTGATTGCCAGTTTAGTACCAAACACTTCGCTAAACACACGCCGTCCGATACTGAGATCTTGGGCGACAGTTAATGTGGCTGTGTTGTGACTGTTTGGCGCGCCGATGCCGATAGATAACAACTGCATATCATTGTTTTTTGGCCCTTTAGCCTGCCAAACTCGTTTCTGCTGTGCTTGTAACTGTTCAATTTGTAATTCGGCATCCCACAATGAACGGGATCGAATAGTGCGGTCGGGCAGATTTAATTGGAAATAACGCCCTGAATAGGCTGGTCGGTAAAAGCTGGATAATTGGTTTTGGTCGATAACGATCTCACCCTCATCGAGCCTGGTGGCGATAATGATATGTTCTAAATCTTCTTCAAGACGATTAATAATAGAGTCATGAAACGCATCTCGAAGCATCGACTCAAATAAAAATAAGCCTATTAGCGTAGCAATAATGATTAAGCCACTGAGCCAGAGGCTTAATTTAAACCGAATCGAAATCATTCAATAATGCCATGGAAAATATAACCCTGACCACGCCGAGTTTCGATAGCGGTTTTACCGAGTTTTTTACGTAAGTGTGTGACATACACTTCAACGACGTTACTTTCTTTTTCATCATCAAATTGATAAAGCTTGTCAGTAAGCTGTTGCTTCGAAAGAAGCTTCTTTGGTGACATTAAGAATATTTTCAGTAACCTAAACTCCATCGACGTCAGCTCATATATGTGTTCGCCAACAGTCACCTTTTGCTCGTTTTCGTCTAAATTAACCCCTGCATAACATAGCTGCTTGGATGACGAGTTAACCCGCCCATGGGCTCTATGGATGAGTGCTTGAATACGTGCGAGGAGTTCTTGCGCATGAAACGGTTTGCCTAAGTAGTCATCTGCGCCAGCATTAAAGCCTTCAACTTTTTCATGCCACTGACTTCGGGCAGTTAACATGATTACCGGGGTATTTATGCCACGTTCACGCCATTTAGTCACTAATGACAAGCCATTTCCGTCAGGTAATCCGATATCTAAAATGACACAGTCATAATCAGTTTCTTTCATCAAATAATCGGCTTCAATAGCTTTGTCTGTGACATCCGTAATATAACCAGCTTGCTTGAGTTGTTTTTCAAGCTCGGCAACGAGTAAAGGGTTATCTTCAACGAGTAACAGTTTCATGTTTAGTACATTCGCTCGGTAATTGAGTCAATGAATCTTGCATACCGTTAGCTGCATCTAATTGCAGATTAACAACATGCCCTTGTTTTAGCTTAAATTGTAGATCATAGCGCCATTTATCTTGGTGTTGATAAAGCTGGGCGTCGATTAAGTGACCATCACAATACTGCGACAACCAAGTTAAGTAATCATCTAATGAACGTATATTACCAGAAGATACTAATTTTTGGACGTTGTCATGGTCCAGAGGGAGTTCTTTTGCGGGAATATCTTGTTGATTAATGGTGATGGCCATTAAGCTGCTTATTGCTGTTAAGAACAAGCTATTCATGGGCGCTCCAAAATGAAAAAGTGGCGTTCAGAGTATGAACACCACTTTAAGTATCTTGGCTTAAATCAAGCTGAAGCCTATATGATTAAGGCATAAACATTTAGCTTGATTCGTCGTTAGCCCTTTGTTGTTTAGCGCGTACCGTAAACTACGATCGTTTTACCGTGTGCTTGGATCAAATTTTGTTCTTCAAGCATTTTTAAAATACGACCAACGGTCTCACGTGAACAACCAACAATTTGACCAATCTCTTGACGTGTAATCTTAATTTGCATGCCGTCAGGATGTGTCATAGCATCAGGTTGTTTTGCAAGGTGTAATAACGTTTGTGCAATGCGACCAGCAACGTCAAGGAACGCTAAGTCGCCTACTTTTTGGCTAGTACTTTGTAAACGATAGGCCATTTGAGCCGAAAGTTTCATCAAGATTTCAGGATTTACCTGAATCAATTGCTTAAATTTCTTGTAAGAAATTTCTGCAATTTCACATGCTTGTTTAGCACGAACCCATGCAGTACGTTCAGATTGTTCTTCAAACAATCCTAATTCACCGATAAAGTCGCCTTGATTTAGATAAGAAAGGATCATTTCTTTACCTTCTTCATCTTTGATCAATACAGCAACGGAACCTTTGACGATGTAATATAAAGTGTCAGAATCTTCACCTGCGTGAATTAAAGTACTCTTTGCAGGGTACTTATGAATGTGACAATGTGAAAGAAACCATTCTAATGTTGGGTCAGGTTTTGGCTTACCAATCAGAGCCATACGATGTTCCTCGATTGATTAAAAATGAAAGTAAGTAATGTCTAATTAAGCATTCTACGCTATTGAAACCGTGAAAACTTTGATAGAGATCGTATTTAGAAGTGTGCGTAGTGTATATTAACTTGTTAAATTTAAGATTAAATTTATCTCATTTGTGATGACGGTCGACTTTTTTTGTGAATTTGTCTTAATCATCACTAAGATTGAATTATTGCTAATGTCATTTGTCTATTGTATTGGATCCATGAGTTAGCTAATGTTATTTAATCAGCTTCATAAATAGTTGTCGAGGTATGTGTGAAAAAACTGAGTCAAATCGGGTTTATTGCCTGTGTTGTTTTATTAAGTGGACTTAGTTCATCTGTAAAAGCGTTTGTTATCCCGCCCTCTATTGAGTCTCAGGCGGCGACTAAGCTGGTTCATATTCAGATTAAAGCCAAACAGGGCAATGCAGATGCACAATTTTTATTGGGTTTAATGAACCTTTCCGGACGATTTGTTACTCAAGATACTAAGCAAGGATTAAGCTGGGTTAATCTTGCTGCACAACAACACAATATTAAGGCGCAACAAACATTAGCTGATTTAGCCTTTGACGGTAAATTAATTCCGCGTGATTTAGCGCTGGCAGAAAAATGGTATCTGCAAATGGTCGCACAAGGAGATAAGTGGGCTCATTTTCGTTTAGGGTTTATTTATTCTGCTGGTGGTGATGGTGTTGTGCGTAATTGCGGCAAAGCAATGGAGCAGTTTAGTGCTGCGGGGGATGCCGTTTCAATGGGCAATATTGCGTGGATATTAGCCACGTGCCCTGAGGCCGAATACCGAGATGGTTCGCGTGCAGTATCAATGTCGTTAAAATTACTCGAACAAAATCAAAATGATCCAACGGTATTAGATAATCTTGCGGCCGCGTATGCTGAGCTTGGTGATTTTTCTGCGGCAATTGATACCCAGAAAAAAGCAATTGATGCGTTAAAGGATAATCCTGAGATTGCGCGCAGCGATGAGTTTATTTTACGTTTGAAACAGTATCAGAATAATCAAGCTTATCGAGAAATTATCCCACTGATGTAATGCTCAGGATAAGCAATGTGAGTGATTTACTATTATCAACCGGTCCGTGTATTGACTTGTTTATCAGAAGGGATAATAGCTAATGTTAGTGCTTGAGCACCGATGTTGTTTGGTTTCGTTGATGTGCTCAATGCGCTAACAGAAAAAAGGGGGAATTAGCACCCCAAGCACATCAACTGCCGTTCTTTCGCTCGAAATCACGATGCGGCTATCTTAATTGTTCTGACTTAAATCAAACTTAATCGGGTTTGATATCATCAAGGTTTTGCAACTCTATACGCTTATCCATTAAGTCTTTAACTAATGGCGTTAAAATTAATTCCATTGCTAATGACATTTTTCCACCGGGAACAACCAGTGTATTAACGCGTGACATAAATGAGCCTTGGATCATGTTGAGGTAATAAGGAAAATCAACATTGTTAATGCCGCGAAAGCGAATCACTAAAAAGCTTTCATCTAGGCTAGGTATGTCTTTTGCGCTAAAGGGATTTGAGGTGTCTACGGTCGGCACTCGTTGAAAATTAATGTGTGTCCGTGAAAATTGTGGCGTCATGTGCTTGATGTAATCGTCCATACTACGGACTATCGAGCCCATGACTTTTTCACGACTATGGCCTCTATCGTTTGTGTCGCGAATAATCTTCTGGATCCACTCTAAGTTAACAATCGGCACCATGCCTATCAAAAGATCAACATGTTTAGCGACATCGGCATCTTCCGTTACCACACCACCGTGCAGTCCTTCGTAATACAGCATATCGGTATTGGCTGGCAAATCACGCCATTGCGTAAATGTACCGGGCATTTGATTAAATGGCACCGCCTCATCAAAGGTGTGTAAGTAGCTGCGGGTTTGGCCATTACCTGTATCACCATAACTGGTAAAACATTCTTCGAGCTTTTTGAAATTATTCGCTTCGGGACCAAAATAGCTTAAGTTTCGATTTTCAGCCTGTGATTTTCTAATTAACACTTCCATTTCAGCGCGGGTGAAATTATGGAAACTATCCCCTTCAACGAATGCAGCATTGATACCCAACTGTCTAAAAATATGAATGAAGGCAGTTGTGGTCGTAGTTGTGCCAGCACCGGATGAACCGGTTACAGCAATAATAGGATGTTTTGCTGACATATTATTTGCCTAGGTAATGTTGTGGACGTGAAAAATCGAGTCACTAGTTATACGGTAATCATCACCCGTGGGTCAATTATTCGCAGGTAACAATGTGATCATTTTGTAGTAAAACCATCGTTTTGTATTACAGCTAGTCGAAAGATGAACGTGAAATATGCTCGCGTTGCCTAATGGCGATAGACTCATCATCCTCGCTATATTCAACCACTAGCTCGCCCTTTTTTAGTGCTAGCTTACATTGGTCCATTGCGCGACTTAATTGTTGTTCGTCTGCGTCACTAAAACTGCCATCTTCAAGTTGTGATAACAGATATTCTTTTATCATACGCTGAAGTACTTCTTGAGGTAATGAAAGTAACGCTTCATAAGGCACAAGCATGGTGTATTTCCTATTTATGACTGACTAAAGACGCGGAGGTATCGTGTTCGGTTGCTGTATCACCTGTAGTTCGAATAAACTCGATGATGCGACGCTCGAGGTAAAAGCGCGGTTTCCAAGGCCAGCCACCTTCAACAAACCCTACATGTCCACCACACTCATGCAACTCGTATTCAACCATAGGTGATAATTGAGCTTGCTTTGGGATCACTTCATCGGTCATGAAGGGGTCATCCTTGGCGTGGATGATTAAAGTAGGCTTGGTGATATGCTGCAAATAGCCAAGGCCGCTAGATTGTTGATAGTAATCATTTACGTCAATAAAACCATGTAAAGGTGCAGTGACTTTATCGTCAAACAAATAAAAGGTATTGAGCATTTTGAGCTGCTCTTTAGTGATCGGCATTTGCTCGGTTAAATCAGCAGTGTTGATTTTGTCGAGCATTTTATGTTGTAAGCGTTTAATTAAAAAGCGTTGATACAGAGTTGAAAAGCCACTTTCTAAGCGTTTAGCACAAGCTCCTAGCGTGAGAGGGGCCGACACCACCACAGCACGTTCAAGTAAGCTATGTTGTTTTTTACTGCCTTGGTATTTTGCCAGTACATTACCGCCCAAGCTGTAGCCGACAGCATACAATGGTGAGTCTGGATAGTAATGCTTTAGTTGCTCTAGGGTATGGGCTAAGTCGTTAACATCGCCGCTATGATAACTGCGAGCTAAGCGATTGGGTTCACCAGAACACCCCCGATGATGGTGAACAACAGCAGACATTTTGGCTTTTTTTGCTTCGATGAGCATTCTGCGTGCATAATGCGATTCAGTGTTACCTTCAAGACCATGAATGATAACTAAGATAGGCGCGCCATTTTGGGCCTGGCCCAGCCAATCTAAATCGATAAAATCGCCGTCGGGTAACTCTTGTCTTTGCCTAAATGTTATTGGTCTGGCCACTTTGAAAATGAATGGCAGAATTGTTTGTACATGCGGGCTAGCAGCCCACCAAGGCGGAGTGAACAAGGTTTTCATAAAAGGAATATTTCTGTAATAGTTTGTGAAAATTTAAACGTATGTTTAAATGTTACTCATGCCACTCTACCACATAAAAAATAGAGACAACAATAAACTCAAGGGGAAGTAAATGAAGCGGCGTACCTTTATTACGGGTGCTTTTGCTGGAACTGCAGCAATAGCACTAGGCGTTAATTTATATTCACCCAGTATCACGACGTCTAGCGATGATATTCATCACCGAGTGTTGTTTAGTGTATTGCTGCCAGTGTTCTTAGACGGTGCATTGCCCGAGGTTCCTAGCCATAGAGAAATCGCGATAAATCGCACATTGGATGCAATTTCACAATCAATTACCCATTTGCCGATTGAACAACAGCAAGAGCTGATGGAATTGTTAGAGTTACTTGAAGGTCGCTTTGGTTTATTGTTGCTCAGTGGCAGTATGACACCGCTATTAATGCGTGAACCACAGCAATTGATCGACATGTTAGAGTTTTGGCGTAACAACTATTTGGACATGTTAACAACCGCTTATAATGGGTTACGTGAATTGATAATGGCAAGTTACTACGCCTGTCCGGAACATTGGGGCAATTTACGTTATGTAAAGCCTACTTTCTTGGTGCATAACGCGCATTAACCCCCTTATGTAAGGAGCTCTCCCTTGGCCATTATTGATCCTATTATTACCGGATTAAGTGCAGGCTGGCATCATATTGATGCCAGTACCTTAGAAATGGATCGTCACTTTGACGCTGATGTTGTTATTGTTGGTACCGGAGCGGGCGGTGGCACCGCAGCAGAAATACTCACTGAAGCTGGATTGAAAGTGATTATGATTGAAGGCGGCTCGCTTAAATCATCAACTCACTTTGATATGGAAGAGCGCCACGCTTATCCGAATTTGTACCAACAAGCTGCTGCAATGAAAACTGCTGATAAAGGTATTGGTATATTTCAAGGTCGAACGGTAGGCGGTTCAACCACGGTCAATTGGACTACTTCAATTAGAACCCCCGAGCAAACCTTGGCCTTTTGGGAGCAAGAAAAGTCAGTAAAAGGCCTGTCTTCGCAAGATTTACTGCCTTGGTTTGAGTTAATGGAACAGCGGCTCAACATTGAACAGTGGCAGTTTGAACCCAATAGAAATAATGGTGCATTGCGCGAAGGTTGTGAAAAACTGGGTTGGGATTACACCGTTATTAAACGTAATGTTAAAGGTTGCTGGAATACCGGTTATTGTGGCATGGGTTGCCCCGTAAACGCCAAGCAATCAATGCTAGTGACCACCATACCTGCTGCCTTAGACAAAGGCGCAACGCTGATTTCTCGCGCTAAAGTGATCAAACTTGAACACAAAGGCGATCAAGTTGTTGGTTTAACGGCCCAGGCATTAACCGAAGGGCTAAAGCCAACATCGGTGAACATTACCTTTAGTGCGAAACATTATATTTTAAGTGCGGGTGCAGTTCATACACCAACGATATTAATGCGTTCTAACACCCCAGATCCACATAAACAATTAGGTAAAACGTTTTTACATCCGTCATTGTTATCGGGCGGTATTTTTGCAGAACAAATTAATGGTCACAGTGGTGCGCCGCAATCTATCTATTCAGATGAATTTGTTTGGCGTGATGGCGCGTCTGGTGATCTAGGTTATAAGCTTGAAGTTGCGCCTGTACATCCCGTGTTGATAGCATCTAAAACCATTGGTTATGGTGTGAGCCACGCACAATTAATGGCTAATTTTAACCAAATGCAGGTGACTATTGCGCTTATTCGTGATGGTTTCAATCAGCAATGTCCTGGTGGTCAGGTAAGATTAACCGATACTAGTTTGGCGTTAGATTATCCTTTAGATAAAGGTTTTTGGGACGGTGCTCGTAGGGCATTTTTGTCGATGGCCGAATTACAATTTGCTGCAGGTGCCAAAAAGGTGTTGCCGATGCATGATGGCTTGGCTTTTCTTAATTCGTGGAGTGAAGCAAAGCAGGCTATTAATAATGCCGATTTAGGTTTATTAAAAACCATTGTCGCGTCGGCCCATGTGATGGGCGGTTGTGCAATGGGTGAAGATAAAACCCTTTCAATGGTCGATGGTTTTGGTAATTCGCATTACCTTGAAAATTTATCGGTGATGGATGGTTCGGTATTCCCAACCAGTTTAGGCGCGAATCCGCAGTTGTCTATTTATGGTATTGTGGCTCGAAATGCAACGGCATTAGCACAAAAATTGACTCAAACTGGCTAGATTAACTAGCTTGATATGCCGCCACTGGGCGGTATATCAAGGTAATATTACAAGTCGTAATCAGACAATGTGTTACGAGTTAGTCAAACCTGCTTGGGTGGTTAATTCAGCCATAATGCTTACATCTAAGCCAAATAAGCTAAGATAGTGCTGTATATTACTCGGCTCAGTATTATCAGGCTCAGTATCTAACGTTGTCCCCTGCAGCAAGTTCAATTTATGCAATAACATGTACTGAGATTTACGTTCCATAATTAGCTCTACGTCGAGCATTTTTTGATATTCTTCACTGTCTAAGTGTACTTTAGCAATCCGACGTAATCGTCGATAAGGTTGCAACACATTTTCTTCCCATTGTTCTATAGCACCCGGTAATAATTCCCACTGCTGCTGGGTTAACACATAATGTTGTTGATCTAGGAATTGAGCTAATAGTAAAAGGTTAACATTTACTTGGTAACTATCTTGTAAGCTTATGTAAAATTTAGGATTAATTGAATAGTTTTGTTCGCAATCACGCCAAATTAAATAGCTGAATGTTTGGTGGTGAGAAGGCCGCGACATACCGTATTCCTTGTTGCCTTTGTGATGCTATTTTACACCACAAATGACAATAAAATAATGAAGAGCAATTGCTTATAGGCAATCTTGCTCAAAAATTTCGATCTGCTCTTGAATCTCTAACCAATGCATTTCACTTTCATCCATAGCTTGAGTCAGCGTAGTCCGTTCGTTGAGAACATTGGTCATTTTAGCTTTGTTCTCTGCTTCGTATAAGCTGCCATCGGCTAACTCAATTTCTAATTCGGCTAATCGGGCATTAATTTTTTGCTGTTGAGTTTCTAACTTTACTTGTTGTTTTTTCAGCGGCGATACTTTCTGACGTAATTCAGCTTCCATTCTTTTTTGCTGTTTTTTATCAACAGCATCGCTGCTAGCGCCTACATCTGTTTTGTTGTTGGCTTGTGCTAGTTTAGCGGCATCTAGCAACCATTGATGGTAGTCATCTAAGTCGCCATCAAAAGGTGTTACAACACCTTGGTCAACTAAGTAATAATCACTACAACTTAATCGTAATAGGTGACGATCGTGTGACACGATAACCATTGCGCCCTCAAAGGTTTGCAATGCCATGGTGAGTGCGTGACGCATCTCTAAATCTAAATGGTTGGTCGGTTCATCGAGTAATAGTAAATTTGGACGCTGCCAAACCACTAATGCTAATACTAGGCGGGCTTTTTCGCCGCCAGAAAACGGCCGTACTGGCGATAAGGCCATATCACCATTAAAGCCAAACCCACCTAAAAAGTTACGTAATTCTTGTTCGCGAACACTTGCTGGCGCGAGTCTAGCCAAGTGTTGCATTGGAGAATCATCAAGCGTTAAAAATTCAACTTGATGCTGAGCAAAATAACCAATATTTAATCCTGGGTTAGGTTGATACTTACCCGTTTTGGCTTGTAGTTGGCCTGATAACAGTTTGATTAGTGTCGATTTACCGGCACCATTTCTACCCAACAAACCAATACGCGCACCAGGAACGAGATTTAACTCAACCTGTTTCAGGATGGTATTATCTTCATAACCAATAGAGACATTTTCCATTACCACTAATGGGTTCGGTAGCGCTTCTGGTTCTCTAAAGGCCATTTGAAATGGATTGTCTACTTGCGATGGCAGCAACTCGGCCATGCGCTCGAGTGCTTTCAAGCGGCTTTGTGCTTGTTTAGCTTTACTGGCTTTATAGCGAAAACGATCAACAAATGACTGCATATGCGAGCGCTCTTTTTGCTGACGCTCAAAGGCTACTTGCTGCTGGGCCATGCGTTCAGCGCGAACTCGTTCAAAAGAAGAGTAATTACCTTTGTAGTAATTTAATTTGTGATTTTCAACATGAACAATTTCACCAACAATGCCATCGATAAAGTCACGATCGTGGCTGATCAAAATGAGTGTCCCTTGATAAGATTTTATCCAACCTTCTAACCAATACATGGTGTCTAGGTCTAAGTGGTTGGTTGGCTCATCGAGTAACAATAAGTCTGAACGACATAAGAGTGCTTGGGCTAAGTTGAGGCGCATACGCCAACCACCAGAGAAGCTTTTTACCGGGTTACTTTGGTCTGCATCCTTAAATCCTAAGCCTGCTAATAGCGCGCCTGCTCGCGCTTTAATGGCATAGCCGCCAATTGCATCAATTTTGCCATGAATAAGCGCAATGGCATTACCATTATTGTCGGTTTGAGCTTTCTCTAGTTGGGCTTCTAAATCTCGGTATTCGGTGTCACCGTCGAGGACATACTCAAGTGCCGACACATCTAATGCCGGAGTTTCCTGCGCAACAGAGGCAACTTGCCAACCTGAGGGGAAACTAAACTCACCTTTATCTAGATGTAAATGACCTAAAATCAAGGCAAGCAATGATGATTTACCTGTACCGTTGGCGCCGACAAGGCCAACCTTGTGTCCGGGATAAATCGTCAGTGAGGTTTCATCGAGTAAGGTTTTACTGCCGCGAATTAACTGAGCTTGGCTTATGTTGATCATTAATTACAACTTGATACTTAAGAATAGAATAATGGTGCAGATAATATCGCATCTACGATTTATTTCCCACAATCACGGGACTCATGTGGGCTAATCATGGCAAAATAGGCGTATAAATCAGGTAAAGACCTTATTGAGTTAACCGCTCAACCAGTAAACACTAAGTCGAGTAAATCATGACCAAAATTAAAAAGCGTTTTGTTGCAGGCGCTAAATGCCCTAAATGCAGTGCTAAAGACAGTATTTTATTGTTTAAAGAAAATGGAATTGAAACCGTTGAATGTACTGACTGTGATTACCGTGAGCAACAAACAGATATTAAAGTGCCTCAAAAAACGACTGGCAGCATGATAGGAGTGTTCAAACCGGATTAACATTGAGTGACACCTCAACGCTAATGACGAGTTGAGGTTAGTTACTCATATATTCGTCTGGTGGAGTTTCTGCAGATATCTTCATTTTATGCTTAGTTAATATTTGGATAACATTAGTATTATTTTTAATGAGGTCGTTAAAGCGTGTAGTGATTTCTTGTAATTCTAGGCCATAACTTGGGTCATCTTTGGGTTTAGTTTGCCAGTAACGCTTACGATCTAATTTTTGCACTTCGCTAGCGCGTAAAATTTCGAAATAGCTGTTTTCTTGATTTAAGCGATAAATTTCACCATCAAGTAGTTGCAGTAATTCCTCTTTAGAAATGGTTTGTTTATTGAGGAGTGCTTCTAAGGGATCTTGTTTGAGCTCGCGCTTGTCAGAGTCGACCTCAGTGGTGATACCTAATTGATATTCAATTTTATGCTGGCTATATTCTTGGGGGCAAGTTGTTTGGCTGAAAACGACTTTTTCATCCATCATGCATTTGTAAATAGTATTAGCTTGAGCAGTAAAAGCGCCCATGGCGAGTACGATGAATAACAGTCTTTTTGCCATGCGGCCACACATCCTTTTGTCATCACTATTATGATTTTGATATCAGAGGTTTACGTTTTCGACACTAGGGCCTTGTCGATGATGCATTCAACCTAACAGCTGACCACCATGTCTAGCTGTTAATAGGTAAGCAATCACCGTTTACGGATTTTGGTTACAGGTTTTTTTATTGAATCTTACTAACCCACTTATTTAGCTCGTGTTTTGATGAGCTTATTTACTTAAGCAGATTAGCATGTTTTAGCGCTTTGCAAGTAAGAAATTCCCCATACTCGGTACCGGATATTGAATACTTCGCAATCATATTTTTGCTAACAAAATAGCAATAATCACGTCGGTAACATTACTCTACCGATTAAATATGGTTCAATTTTATCGATAAAACCAGTTTTTTGACAATGGAAATTTCAATAATAAAAAAAATCTTTGTTTTTTATTTTATTGGCTTAAGCCAAAACTGAATGATTTTTAGCTTAAGCGATCTATATGCCTAACTTGAATGACGAGAAAATGACACATTGTCAATCAAGCGCGCTTTACCGAGATACGCTGCCCCAATAACCACTAGCTCACTATCTGCTGCTGCGACTTGACGCAATGTATTGGCATTTCTCACTTCGAGATAATCAGGAGTAAAACCAGCTGTTATCAGTAGTTTTTTGGCTGTGGTGATAGCTTGTTGTGTTGCTTCACCGCGTTGAATCGCGTTAACAATACTGTCTAATGCTTGTTTTAATGTTGCTGCTGAGTGCTTTTCTTCAATGGTTAAATAGCCATTACGAGAGCTCATCGCAAGACCCGATTGTTCTCGGATAGTTTCCACCCCTATTACATCAATCGGCATCGATAAATCTTCAACCATGGTTTTGATAATCATCAATTGTTGAAAATCTTTACGGCCAAATAAGGCAATATCAGGTTGAACAATATTAAACAGTTTGGCGACTATGGTGGCCACACCACGAAAATGACCTGGACGACTTGCACCGCATAATTCATCGCCAATTTCAGGTACTTCAATGTAGGTTTGTTGCGCCAAGCCTTTGGGATAAATGATTTCTGGTGTTGGAGTGAAGAGTATTTCTGTTCCGGCAGCCATCAGCTTGTCACTATCTTGTTCTAGTGTACGTGGGTAACCGTCTAAGTCTTCATTAGCGCTAAATTGCATTGGATTAACAAAAATAGATACCACCACATGGTCTGCGCGCTTTTTAGCTTCATTCACTAAGGTGATGTGACCTTGGTGTAAATTACCCATAGTCGGCACAAAAGCAACCGTTTCGCCTTTGCTGCGCCAAGTCTTAACATGTTCGCGAATGGTTGAGATAGCGGAGGTGGTTATCATTTTCTGTTCGAACCTTAATAAAAACAATGTAGTCATTGATATAGATTTATTGATTAGCCTCAACCCTGGTAAGAGCTAGAGTAATCGATAACAACGGGTTTATTTTACATCTGCAAATCAAACTTGCCGTGTGTTGCTAACTAGGTGCATCGACTTACCAATTGTCGATAGAGTGTAAGTCAATGCAGCGTAGATAGCAGGGCAAAAGATTGTAATAAACCTTTATTATCAGAATTATATACTAATTAAAGGTATGTTCTTCAGCAGGGAATGTGCCGTTAGCAACTTCATCAATATAGGCTCTGATAGCCGAGCGAATTTCGCCGGTTTGTTTGAGGTAGTTTTTTGAAAAACGGGGAATGTAGCCACTCGAAATGCCTAACACATCATGCATAACAAGTATTTGACCATCGGTGTCAGCACCCGCGCCGATCCCAATAACTGGAATGGTTAGTGCTTCAGTAATGGCTTTAGCCAGTGGGGCTGGAATACACTCAACCACTAATAATTGCGCACCAGCAGCTTGCAATGCTTTAGCTTCATCTAGAATGCGTTGCGCGTTATCAGCATCGCGACCTTGCACTTTAAATCCGCCAAAAACGTTCACCGACTGTGGTGTTAATCCTAGGTGAGCACAAACTGGAATACCACGTTCGGTTAACATTTTTACGCTTTCAAGTAACCAATGTCCGCCTTCTAATTTGACCATGCTGGCACCTGCCTGCATTAATATTGCCGCGTTATTCATGGTTTGCTCTGGGGTGCTATAACTCATAAACGGCATGTCTGCGATGAGTAATGCGCGCGCAACACCACGTTTAACACAAGCAGTATGGTAAGCTATATCGGCAATGGTTACTGGTAGGGTATCGTTATGGCCTTGAAGCACCATACCGAGTGAATCACCCACTAAAAGTACATCCACACCTTCACTGTCAAATGCGCCGGCAAAACTAGCGTCATAAGCCGTTAATGCGGTGAACTTTTTACCTTCTTGTTTGAACTTGATCAGGGTCGAACTGGTGACTTTTGACATAGTAGACTCTTAAAACAATATTGAAATACTAAAAGCTGAGCTTAATGTTCTGTCTGTTAAGATCAACTTTAATCGATAAGCTTTTGCAATTCATCACGCATTGCCACTCTAATAAGGCTTTCAAGGCTTGTATTACAGGGTAATATTAGCGCTGGTGCAATGTCTGCTAATGGAAGTAACACAAAACTGCGTTGCTTCATACCGTAATGAGGCACACAAAGACGAGGTTCGTTGATGTGTTGTTGACCATAGAGTAACAAATCTAAATCTAAGGTACGAGGTCCCCAATGCTCAAGCCGTACACGCCCTTGTTTTTGCTCAATCTCTTGTAAAGCATCGAGTAACTCAATGGGCTTTAGCGAGGTTTGAAACCCCGCAACAGCATTGACATAATCTGGCTGAATAACATCACCCATGGGCTTGGAACCATAATAAGCTGACACTGTAAAAGTGTTGTTTATTGCCAATGCTTTTAGCGCCAATACCGCAACATCGAGTTGTTGTATTGGTTCGGCTAAATTAGCGCCTATGGCGACATAAACTTGAACCGCCATGATTGTTATTCTTCCGCAGGCTTGGCTGCTGGTTTACGGCGACGTTTACGCTGTGGTGCATTTCTGTTGCGACTATTACTGCCTTTGATGCTTTTAGCGATATCGCTACGGTCAGTTTCATCGGCTTCTACAAATGCCTTCCACCACTCAGCTATTTTGGCAATATTACCCATTTCAACTTCACCGCGCAGTAGCAGTAAATCATAAGCTGCTCTGAACTTAGGATGCTCTAGCAGTTTAAATGCTCGAGTGCCTTGACCACGCTCTAATCGTAACTGCAATTGCCAAATGTCGCGTGCAGGAGTGCTAAATCGGCGAGGTAAACTAATTGTTAGGCACTGTTTTTCAAGCACATCACCCATTGCAGCAACATATGCATCGTAATGAGTTAAGCCGCTTTCAATGGCAATATCATCAGCTCGTTGCTTAACGGGATACCATAAGATTGCCGCAAAGAAAAATGCCGGAGTCACGGTTTTATCTTCGCTAACACGAATATCGGTATTACGCATAACGACTTGCAGCATTTTAGCGGCATGCCCTTTAGGCGACTCTTCAATTAATGCACCGACTTGTGGGAACAAGGGCGCGAATAAACCAAAACGTTGCATCATGTTGTAATTGGCTTCTGCTTTACCAGCAAAAAACAGTTTTAATACTTCTTCATACATGCGCGCAGCAGGAATATCGGCTAGCAATGGAGCAAGGGCTTTGATGGGATCCGCTGTCACTGCATCGATTTGCATATCAAGTTTCGTTGCAAAACGAACTGCACGAAGCATACGTACCGGGTCTTCGCGGTAACGCGTATCTGGATCGCCAATAAGCTTAATCGTTCTAGCATTGAGATCGTTTATTCCACCACCATAGCTGCGAATAGAATAATCACTGATGTCGTAGTAGAGCGCGTTAATGGTGAAGTCACGGCGTTCAGCATCTTCATCAATCTCACCGTAGACGTTATCGCGTAATAGACGACCTTCAGCGTTGGATTTGGACACTTTATCATTGCTTTCACTGTGGTGACCGCGGAAAGTGGCAACCTCAATGACATCACGACCAAACACGATATGCGCCAGTCTAAAACGACGGCCGACTAGGCGACAATTGCGAAATAACTTTTTAATGTCATCTGGGGTGGCATTAGTAACAACGTCAAAATCTTTTGGTTCAAGACCTAATAGAATGTCACGTACTCCACCACCGACTAAATAAGCTTTGTAGCCTGATTTATTAAGGCGATAAAGGACTTTTAGTGCATTTTCACTAATTTGACGACGTGAAATTGAGTGACCATCTCTGGAGATAATATCCAGACGTAAGCCATCTTCTTGAATCGGTTCTTCAAGGACTGGAGCTACTTTGTTGTTTTCAAATAGCTGTTTACAGAATTGGCTAATACGGCGAAAAATAATACACCTCGGAATGCTATAATAATTTGATTAAAAATCTGGCGGGTATAATACATTAAATGTGACTGAATGAGTATACGTGCAGTTGCGCTAAAAAGGGCTTAATGCAATAACTTATGTCGGTTAATGACGATACCTAGTCGTTTATTGTCGATAAGACAATTTCTTTTTGTGCTGGAATCGTGCTTAGGTCAAATTGTTCAACAGCCTGTTTTAGCATCACCTCTACTGAATCTACATCGACAGCTTTTTGGCCTAAAAAGGTAAGCGCTGCATTAATACTGGCTTGAGGGTGAATGACATCGATAGCTGGAGCATAATTTTGCTTGGATAATTTAAAGCCTTTCTCGGCACAAACTAACGGCAAATGTAGCCAATCAGGTGGCGTAAATTCCAATTGGGTAAACAAACTTATTTGTCGACAACTGGCTTCAAGTAAATCACAACCTCTGACCACTTCAGTTATGCCTTGATACGCATCGTCGAGTACAACGGCGAGTTGGTAAGCATACAAACCATCACTGCGTTTAATAATAAAGTCTTCTTCGGCGAAAGCTTTATCAACCACCACCGGGCCTTGAAGTTTATCAACAAAATGATCAACTTTAACGTGATTACGAATTCGAATTGCACCGTGTGTCAGTCTAGGCTGAAGTCGGCCACAACGGCCGTCATACACGCCGCCACTGGTTTGGATTATTTTACGTGTGCATTGGCAATAATAAGCAAGATCACTGGCGATAAACGCTTCAATTTGGTCTTGATAAACCTGATATCGTTGCTGTTGAAATAGTACGGTTCCATGCCAATGTAAGCCGTAGGCATCGAGTGTTCTAAGGATATTATCGCTTGCACCGGGGACTTCGCGTGGCGGGTCGATATCTTCTATGCGGACAAGCCATTGGCCTTGCTGACTGTGCGCGCGAAGATAACTGCCTAATGCTGCAACGAGTGAGCCAAAATGCAGTGAACCTGATGGTGAGGGCGCAAAACGTCCGATATAGGATGGGGGAATCATGTTATAGCGTTGTTTTTCGTTAACATCGTATTGTTATTATCGTCAGTTAATGTGACAACACAATAGCCTTGTTAATTTGTTAGTGGGTAAATAAAGTAAAATAAAAAGGGCGAGATAATCTCGCCCTAATCAATAACGGGTTAACCCGCCATTTGTTTTTCTTTTATTTCAGCTAACGTTTTACAATCGATACATTGATCGGCTGTAGGGCGAGCTTCAAGTCGACGGATACCAATTTCTACACCACATGAGAAGCAGAAACCAAAATCATCTTCTTTGATCAACTGTAAAGTCTTTTCAATCTTTTTGATCAATTTACGTTCTCTGTCACGAGCGCGTAATTCTAAGCTGAATTCTTCTTCTTGTGCTGCACGGTCGACAGGATCAGGAAAGTTTGCAGCTTCATCTTGCATGTGAGTTAACGTACGGTCGACTTCTTCACGCAATTGGTTACGCCATGCTTCGAGGATCAATGTAAAGTGACCACGTTGCTTGGTATTCATATACTCTTCACCAGCCGATTCCTGGTAAGGATCTACTCCAGCGATAGCGAGTACGCCAAGTTTTTTCGTGCCTTGAGGCATAACGCATCTCCTGTAATCATTTGCGTTTTAAGGACGTCTTAAATTTATGGCCGCTATCTATACCAGAAACTCTATAGCGTGGCAAATTTTTTACCTGTTATTTAATTTTTATTTTGATCTACAGCATGACTTTACAAGCTGAAGTGATCAGGCTTCCCTGTGGCGAAAGCGCTGTTTTATAAGCTAGCACTTCAACGCCATTTGCTACGGCTTGTTCAAGTAAGTCTGCGTAATGTGGATCTATGTGTCGCGCGGGTTTAACACTCGTGATGCCACTGTGCTGCACCACAAATAATAAAACCGCACGATGGCCTAATTCCACCATGTGGATTAATTCTCGCAGATGCTTCTGTCCACGCGTGGTTACAGCATCTGGGAAGTAACCCATTTGATCTTCTAGCAAAGTACAGCTCTTCACTTCAATATAGCACTCAGGTCGGTTTTGGCTAGTGAGCAAGATATCGATGCGGCTATTTTCACTGCCGTACTTCACTTCACGTTTTAAATGCTCGTAACCTAACAGTTCGGTAATCACTTGCCGATTAATCGCTTCTTCTGCAAGAGCATTGGCTCGTCCGGTATTAATCCCGATATAATGCTGCTGATCTGTCTGCATTAGTTCCCATGTGTGGGCATATTTTCGCTTTGGATTGTCGGAGGTGGAAAACCACACCTTTTCACCAGGGAATAAGCAATTTTTCATTGAACCAGTATTTGGGCAATGAATAGTGATTTCTTGCCCGTTAGGTAGCATGATATCGGCAAGAAAGCGTTTGTATCGTTTAATTAATACACCGGACTCTAATTCGGGAGTAAATTTCATCGATGACTCATCTAATGAGTTGATTTACAACAATGCTAACAAACTTTAGCTTGGTTTATCGATTATGTTTTGTCTACACTACTGCCATTAGCTCGTGATTAAGCTCGAGCATTGGTGTTATTTGGCTTACTACAAGGGATTATTATGAATATTATGACCGTTACGCTCACCACCGAAGCCCCTGCAGAACATTGGGGTAAAGCTGATGTGACTTACCAAGGTACTAAGGCAACAATCCATCTATCGGGTAGCGATGAACTGCGTCAAGTACAGATGGCGGCAAGAAAAATCCGCAATCAAGGCATTAATTATGTGCAGCTGGACGGCGGCTTATGGACCCTGAATTCACAGTGGGCATTTGCACAAGGTTTTGCCACGGCTAAAGCAGGATACCAAGTGGATTGGTGTGGTAGTGACGCCGATAAAGAGACGTTGAATCAACGTGCTGTAGCGGCCCAGTTTGCTCGTAAATTGATTAATGATACTCCTGAAGATTTATCGCCATTATCGTTAGCTAATCAAGCGGCGTCTTGGTTAAAAAATATTGGTGGTGACCATGTCAGTTTTAACATTATTGAAGGTCATGAATTATTAGAAAAAAAATGGGTCGGAATTCATGCTGTTGGTCGTGGTAGTGAACGTCCTCCTGCATTGTTAGAGCTTGATTTTAATCCGTTAGGTGCGGATGCTCCAGTCTCTGTTGCGTTAGTGGGCAAAGGCATAACGTTTGACTCAGGCGGCTATAGCTTGAAGTCGTCAGAAGGCATGTTAGCGATGAAGTGTGACATGGGCGGAGCTGCCACGGTTACTGCTGCATTAGGATTAGCCATGAAGGCTGGTTTGAATAAACGCGTTAAGCTATTTTTATGTTGTGCAGAAAACTTAGTTAGCGGTAATGCTTTCAAGCTGGGTGATGTTCTAACCTACAAAAACGGCACCACGGTTGAAATCGTTAATACTGATGCTGAAGGACGTTTAGTGCTAGCTGATGGTTTACAAGCTGCATCAGAAACGGGTGCAGGCTTAATTATTGATGCTGCAACGTTAACTGGTGCCGCAGTGATGGCAGTGGGCTCAAACTACAACGCCATTTTTTCACCACAAAAGGCGACATTACAGCTTGCCCAACAATGTGCTGAAGCCGTTTCTGAAAACGTTTGGCCATTGCCGTTGGATGCTTGGCATAAAGATATGTGTCCATCAGCTTATGCTGATACAGCAAACAGTCGACCAGTTAAAGGTGGCGGTGCTGGTGGTGCATCAAATGCGGCCGGTTTCTTATGGCGTTTTGTTTCACCAAAAGCGAATTGGTTACACGTTGATCTTGCTGGAGCTTTTGAATCATCAGCGTCGGCGTTATGGGCCGCTGGTGCGACAACGCATGGCGTATTGACGATTGCTGAGTTATTAAAAGACTAGCCATCAGGTGCCAGTATCATAAAACCGTCGCTCACATTCTGTGGTGACGGTTTTTTATTTTTGCAGTAATGGCCAACTTTCTAATATCGTGTAGTTAACGTTATTGTGGTGGCCAGTCGATTGATATAAGTGCAAATGGCTTGGTGCGATAATGAGCTGAGTGTCCTTTACCACGGTTGGTAAAGAAGCTGTTGTCACCCCACGAAATAGACTAATGTGCGGAACATAATCGTATTGACTGACGGCAAGATGATGAGTTTTTGCAATGTTCTTAATGTCATTTGCCATAGTGTTTAATGATGTACTCGCTTGTCCTTTTAAACAGATTAATTGTGCTGTTTGCCACCAAGCGAAGGTGTCGATAATTTGGCTGAAAGTTGTTTTAGGCATCTGATTTATTGCTTCGCGGATTTTTGAACAAGTGGTCGGATCTATTTGACCGAAAAAGCCTAATGTTATGTGTAAGTTGTGTGCTAAAGTGGCTACTGAATTTGTATTTATTTTAGTTATAAGTGTTTGTTGTAGATGTAATATTTTATCTATTTGTGGTTTGTCTAAGCTAAAGCCGACAAATAATCTTGCTGACGAAGGTGTTTGCATCTGGTTGGCCCTATTATTTATTGAGCTGAAACATAAACGTTGATAGATTAACAATGCTACTAATTTTAAAAACATATCGTGGTTTCAGTTAACTATATAATCAATATTGTGCTTATAGTTAGTGCTTATAGTTAGCGATATGGCATCCACAAGATAACTGATTTTATTCCCAAGCAAATTGAATTGCTAACCTTGAATGAGTTGATGAATGGCCGATAGCACCCAGCAACTATTGAAAAGTGTTTTTACAAATGGACCTATTGAGGGTAATGATACTTCGGTGTTATCACTGCTTAATCAAGCATTAGAATTAGTCTGTCAAAGGCTAGAATGCAGCGCTGCATTTGTGTTGACTAGTCAATATGATAAATTATTTGCTGTTGATACTGATATTATCGACACTTCAGAGCAACAATGTGTCAGTCATTTTGGTGCTTCACCTGCATCACAAGCGCTGTTTAACCAGCATTTACAAGATAATTTGTCACTGTGCGAATCATTATTTAACAGCCATCAAGCAATCATTTATCCCCATTCCCCAGAGCAATCATTTACCGCTGATGAAAATCGACTCCTTACACCGCTTTTAGACATCTTTAATCAACTCGATATTGATTGTAAGCATCTTGCTCTGAGTCCTGTTTTGCACGTTGGTAATGTCAAAGTTGTTTTAGGCACTATGTGTGCATCCGATGCTAATCCCGTTGTGAGTCAGCAAGACGATCCTTGTGCGTTTGTGCAAAAGTTACTCGATGACACCGCATACCAATTAGCCTCTTCACTTGAACTTCGTCGTTTATCCGTGCTTTTAGACAGTAAAGATAAACAGTATCAAGAGCTTTTTCAGTTACTGCCGATGCCATGTGCGCTGATTGATTTACACAATAATGTTGTATTGCAAAATGATGCGAGTAAACAAAATTTGCCCATTACAGTCGGGCAGAGTTTATTTTCGTTGTTACGAGAAGAAGATCATCCCTTGTTACTCGATACCTTACATATCGTTCGAGAAGGTATTTTACGCCAAGCCTGGTGTGAAGTACCGTTACGAAATGGGGTTCAAATTTACTGGTATAAATTCAGCTTTTGTCATGCGCTTAATAAGCAGCAACAGTTATTGTTAATGATTGAAGATGTCACCGAGCGTTATCGACTTGCCGATGAGTTATCGTTTCATTCAAATTATGATGTGCTAACCGGATTACCAAATCGATTGCAGTTCGAAAACATGCTTGAAGAGTTATTAAAAGATGAAGAGCATATACCTGCTTGTATTGCCTTTCTCGATCTCGATCAATTTCAAGTGGTAAATGATCTTAGCGGCCATCAAGCGGGTGATGTGTTGCTGCAACAAGTGGCTGTGCGATTAAAACAATTATTACGTAAAGACGATGTTGTTGCGCGTTTAGGCGGCGATGAGTTTGGCATATTGATGCACTATTCAGATACCGCATCGGCGCAACAAGTGGCAAAACGAATTTGCCAACAGTTGTTTGATCATGAATTTACTTGGAAAGGTATCAAGCACAATATTAGTGCCAGTATTGGTATTGCCAAAGTCGATTATGTTGACTCAGATATTTACGGCGTGATGAGTAAAGCTGATGCCGCTTGCCGTCTGGCCAAAGAAGAAGGCCGTAACCGTTGGCATTTTTATAATCCTGACGATCCACAAATGCACATGATGTATAACCAAATGTTGGCATCTGTGGATATTACAGGCGCACTGGCGTTAAATCAGTTTGAGTTATTTTATCAATTAATCGAGCCGCTCGATAAACCCGACACTGGTATCCACATGGAAATTCTACTTCGCATGGTACAAAGCGATGGCCAGTATGTATCGCCAGGGGTGTTTTTACCTGCTGCTGAGCGTTACAACTTAGCGCCTCGAGTAGACCGTTGGGTTATCGATAATTTATTGAAGTGGGGTGGTAATAATTTAGCCATATGGGAACAACTTTCAATGGTGTCGGTGAATTTGTCTGCGATGTCACTTGCCGACAATAAGTTCATGACTTGGCTCGAAATGCGCTTAATGGTTGAACCTGAACTGGTGAGTAAATTATGTTTTGAAATTACCGAAACCGCAGCGGTAAGCCAATTAGACCAAGCTACTGGGTTAATTGAGTTGTTACGGCCATTTGGTTGTAAGATTGCATTAGATGATTTTGGTTCTGGCTTTTCCAGCTTTGCGTATTTAAAGTGTCTTGATGTTGATTACGTTAAAATTGACGGCCAATTTGTGGTGAATTTATGCGAAAACCGCAGTGATAAAGCTATTGTTTCGGCGATATGTCAGCTCGGTAAAGACATGGGTTTTGAAGTTATCGCAGAGTTTGTTGAAAACACCGACATTGGTGTATATCTGAAAAATATTGGTGTCGATTATGCGCAAGGCTATGCCATTAATAAACCGACACGATTAGCTGAATTACAACACGGTTTACGGACTCCTTGGTTAACATAAGTTGAGTGAGTAAAGTAACTCAATAACTGAGAGCGGTTAATTGCTTTGTTAAAAAGGTAGTGACATAGACAATGAAATAGGCAATTAATGACACCTTGATACAATGTGGGTAAAATGAGCCGCAGAAAATAGCCGTAAAAGTTAATCGCGTTGACCTCAAAACAAGTTTTGCAGCAGCACCCATCATTGATAACCACGACATTGCCGATTCACGCGGTACTCGACTCGTTGCGTGTGCAGTTTTCGACCCATTCACACATCATTATCGAAGCGCCAACCGGTGCAGGTAAATCCACTGCCTTACCATTAGCGATGTTAGCCTGGCCCGAAATTCGTGGCAAAATTCTGATGTTAGAACCCCGTCGAGTCGCCGCCCGCAATGTCGCCAAGTTTATTGCCCAACAATTGGGCCAAAATGTTGGCCAGCAAGTGGGTTATCGTGTTCGCGGTGAGTCAAAAGTCAGTGCAGATACTCGATTAGAAATTGTCACCGAAGGTATTCTAACCCGCATGATCCAACAAGACCCTGAGCTTAGTGGGATTGATGTGATTATTTTTGATGAAATACATGAACGTCATCTTACGACTGATTTAGGCTTGGCTTTAGCATTGGAAGTGCAGCAATCATTACGTGACGATTTACACATTATTGCTATGTCTGCCACCTTGTCTGGCTTACCGCTAGACACGTTAATGCCCGATGCTGCGCAAATACACAGTGATGGCCGCAGTTTTGAGGTTGAGATTGCTTATCAGCCTTGCCCTGGACAACAGTTGTGGCTAACACACATGTCCCGCGTGATTATCGATACCATTTCAGATCCCAATCTAGCGCAATATCAACAAGGCAGCGTTTTGGCGTTTTTACCCGGTAAAGGTGAGATCCGTAAATTAGCTGGATTATTGCGTGAGCGTTTAGATGCATCATGGCTTATTTGTCCTATGTATGGCGACTTGTCGTCAGCGGAGCAAGATCAAGCCATTCGTGCAGCAGAACCGGGTAAACGTAAAATAGTTCTCGCGACTAATGTGGCAGAATCGAGTTTAACGATTGAAGGCATCACCCTTGTTATAGACAGCGGTTATCGACGTGAAGCGAGTTTTAACCCTAAAACCGGCGTGACACGCTTAGGGCTTAAGCGCATTAGCCAGGCATCGGCTATTCAGCGTAGTGGCCGAGCTGGGCGCTTAGCAGCGGGTTATTGTGTGCGTTTGTGGAGCCAAGAAGAACAAGGGCGAATGCGTAAAGTCGATGAGCCTGAAATTACGCAAGCAGAACTGACTTCGATGGCGCTTGATTGTGCTAATTGGGGCGCTAAATCATTTGCTGAATTATCACTGCTCACACCACCACCGCAGATCCATGAACAAGTCGCTTGGCGATTACTTATTCAACTGGAATTAATTGACCAGCAACATAAGTTAACGCCACTTGGCCGAGAGGCTTATGCATTAGGTTGCCATCCACGCTTAGCGCATATGCTGCTTAAAGCTAAGCAACTTGCCTTGCACGACAATCAGCCGCAACTTTGCCTGCTGGCTTGCGTATTAGCAGGCATTATTGAAGCCCGTGGACTACCGAAAAAAGGCGCTGATATTCATCATTATTTGACCGAGGCTTTGCAGGGGCAAATTAAACAACAAGTAAGGCAATGGCAACAATCATTGGCGATATCGGGACAGGTCAATGAAGCAATACGGAATGCATCTACTCGTGATATTAGTTATTTGTTAGCACTTGCTTACCCTGATCGTATTGCCAAAGCTCGTGGTCATGAAGGCTTTTTGTTAAGTAATGGTACGGGGGGGGTGATCAATGCCGATGATAGTTTGGCTCATGAACCTTGGTTAGTGGTCGCTGACTTTCAAGAGACACAAGGCCGTAATGCTGGGCAAATTTACCTTGCGGCAAGGTTAGATGAACGCTTGTTTACTGCAGAACTTGCCTCGTTAGTGACCACTGATGTTCACGGTGGTTGGGATGAAGCAAAAGGGCGTTTCTTTGCTGAAAAACACACCAAAATCGGTGAGGTTATCATTAAAGTCGACACCGGTATTACACCTGAACGAGCACACATTACCGCCGCATTATTAGCGCAAATCCGTATAAAAGGGTTAACAATCCTTAATCGTGATGATCTGTTAATCCAGTTACAATATCGGGTTGAATTAGCTCGATACTTTGCGCCAGAGCATGATTGGCCTTGTTTAAGCGATGAGTACTTGCTGGCTACATTAGAAGATTGGCTTGGGCCGCATTTAGACAACATTCGTTCATTGGCCGCATTGGCTAAAGTAGGCGCTTATGGATTGGTGAAAAATTTACTCAATTGGCAACAGCAGCAGCTATTAGATCAATTAGTGCCAACACATTGGCCGATGGCTACAGGCACTCGTGCCCCCATCCGTTACCAGATGCCAATTGATACAGACGGACATTTTTATCATAACAACGAACAGCAAGGCCGTGCGTTGCTTAGTGTACGATTACAAGAAGCATTAGGAATGGCGCAAAGCCCGACAATATTACACGGCAAAATGACGGTTACTATGGAGTTGTTGTCGCCAGCACAACGACCATTAGCCGCCACTGCAGATTTAGCCAGCTTTTGGCAAGGGCCATATATTGATGTAAAAAAAGAAATGCGCGGTCGTTATCCTAGGCATTTATGGCCTGATGACCCAGTGAACACTGTGGCAACAAAATTTACTAAAAAGAAAACTCCAGGCGTGTAAATAAGCCATCGAGCTTATTAATAACATGCAATTATTTCAGCGTTATATGGAAAACGAAACCATTATTTATGAGTAAAAAAACCAAAAAGTCTTCAGCCAGCACAAAAAAAAATGGCTCATCTTGGTGGCAAAAGCTATGGTCGCTCACATGGAAATTATCAATCGTTGGTATCGCTGTTGTGAGCTTTTATGCCATTTATTTAGACCAAATTATTGCGCAGAAATTTGAAGGCCAAAAGTGGCATTTACCTGCCCAGGTGTTTAGTCGTTCAATGGCATTATACCCAGGGGCTGCGGTAAACCATCCGCAGTTAATGGCTGAGCTTAAGTTACTCGGTTATCGTAAAGTGTCTAATCCACGACAAGTTGGCGAATTTTCTGCTTCAAGTACTCGTATCGAATTATGGCGTCGACCATTTTTGCATCCCGAAGGCAATCAAGCCGAGCAACGAGTGATGATTAGTTTTGACTCTGAAGGCGTTAGCTCAGTTAAGCGGATGTCAGATAAACGGGAATTAGCGGTATTTCATTTAGAACCGGTATTACTTGACCGTATTATTGCCGGCGATGGCGAAGACCGTTTATTTGTGCGAACGCCAGAGATGCCTTCGATGATCATCGATGCACTTATTTTGGTTGAAGACCGCAGCTTTTATGATCACTTTGGGGTTAACCCATTGGCGATTGCACGCGCTGCCGTAGTCAACATTACTGCTGGTCGGACGGTACAAGGTGGTTCAACCTTAACCCAGCAGTTAGCCAAAAACTTCTTTTTAAGCAGTGAACGTTCAATTGTGCGTAAAGTGCGTGAAGCGATAATGGCATTGATTATCGATTTTCGTTATAGCAAAGATGAAATTCTAGAAGCTTATCTCAATGAAGTGTACATGGGCCAAGACAAGGCGCGTGGTGTACATGGTATGGGGTTAGCGTCACAATTCTATTTTGGTCGCCCTATTGGTGAGTTGACCGTGTCGCAACAAGCTTTTTTAGTTGCGGTCATTAAAGGACCTTCTTATTACAACCCGTGGCGTTATCCGGAACGAGCCCAAGAGCGCCGTGATTTAGTGTTACGTTTGCTTATGGAAAACGATAAATTAACCGTTGCCCAATATAAGGCTGCAGCAGAGTCACCTATCGGTTTACGCAGTGCTAAAAAATCAGTACATCAGAAGTTACCAGCATTTTTTGCTGTGGTAAAACAAGAGTTGCGCGACCGATATGGCGATTCGTTACTGAAGCAGTCGGGTGTAAAAGTGTATACCACACTCGATCCGATGGCCCAAGAAGCCGCAGAAAAAGCTGTGTTGTCCACGATGGCATCACTTGATAAACGGGCTAAAAACGTTCAAGTCGGCATGGTTGTTACTGACAAATATACCGGCGGCATTGCTGCGATGGTGGGTGATAAACAACCGAGTTATGAAGGATTTAACCGTGCCGTTGAAATTAGACGTCCAATTGGGTCGTTAATCAAACCATTCGTGTATGCCAGTGCATTACGCCAAGCAGATAGATTTACTCTAGCCACTCCCGTAGAGGACAAACCGATCACCCTTAAAAATGAGCAAGGGAAAACATGGTCACCTAAAAACGTTGATAAAAAGTTCAGTGGTCAAGTGCCTTTGTTAAACGCATTTAAAGATTCAATGAACGTTCCAACGGTTAACGTTGGTTTGGCTGTCGGCGTTGAAAAGGTTGCTGCCACATTGAAAAAATCGGGTTGGGAGGATGATATATCCCCTTATCCATCGATGTTGTTGGGCGCGGTGAATGGCTCACCATTAATGGTGGCTCAAGTTTATCAAACCATTGCTGATGAAGGGCGCTATCGTAAGTTATCATCAATTACCGCGGTATTAGACAGTCAAAACCAAGCGTTGGAGGTGAGCCGGGTGCCATCGTCGATGGCGATCGATCCGGCGACCGATTACTTAGTTCAATATGCAATGAACCAGGTAGTACGTAATGGTACGGCTAAGCGTTTAGGCGCAGCATTTCCTGGGGTTCGTCTAGCGGGTAAAACCGGCACCAGTAATGATAGTCGTGACTCGTGGTTTGCTGGATTTGATGAACGTAACGTAGCGGCTATTTGGGTCGGTCAAGACGATAACAGTAAAACGGGCCTGTATGGCAGCAGCGGCGCAATGGCAGTGTATCAAGCCTTTTTACATCAACGTCCACCGCTCAGTTTACGTATGATGCCGGTTAATGGCGTAATTAATGGTTATTTTGATCGTACAACGGGTGTGGCGAAGAAAGGTAATTGTGACAATATTATCGGTCTACCGGCATTAGACGCAAGCTATCATCCGGTAGCCAATTGTGGTGAGTCATTATCTTGGTGGCAGAAGCTGGTGGGAGAGTAACGCGTTAGCTTAACCATTATGTAGTTGCCAACAATAAGCCCAAAGTAAGTGATTACTTTGGGCTTATTGTTTCATCTCATCTGGATAATAAACGTTTTTAAACAATTCATTGTCCCACAAACTATGCTGCATAAGGCTGGCCGTTGACGCTGCGAGTGATAAGAAACTATTCCTTGGTCGTCACTAAAATGGCTGTGAGATATTGCAGAGGCTATTTACGCTGATCGAGTTGATTGCGTAGAGTGGCAATTTCTTCGATCATTTGCTGCTGATTTTGTTCCATGCGCTCAAGTGCTTGTTCTAGCTTGGTATTGATTTCCGCTTTATGCGCTGCTTGAGCCTCTTGTGCTTCGTTACGTTCTTGCTCATCTGGTGCGACGAAAACAGATGCCATATAACCAGATATCACCCCGAAAAAGCTGACACCACTAATGATCACTAATCCACCAATGATATGTCCTACAGTACTGACGGGATAGAAGTCACCGTAACCGACTGTTGATATGGTCACTAATGCCCACCAAATGGCTTGCTCTGCTGTTTGGATATTGGCGCTAGGCTCTGTGCTTTCTACCAATAAAATAAGTACAGATGCAGTGGCTAAAATTAATACCATCGCCACCAGTAAACTGGCTAATGTAGATTGTTTTCGCTGACGTAATAACGGGATTAATAATGACCGGCTCATGCGGATTAATCGAATAACCCTTAATATTTGGAATATACGGGCGATACGCAGTGCTTCAATGGCCGGAATGCTGGCAACAAAGTCTATCCAATGGTGCCTAAAGTAAAATGCTTTATTACGTGCTTTGAATAAACCATGGAAAAACTTGGTCATAAAAATCATGCAGATAGTCGTGTCGATATACAGCAACACTTTGTTGGTTTCAGCATCTAATTTACCAAACGTAATGGTGAGTACAATCACCACTGAGACCAATGATAACACCATCATTGCGAGTTCAAATGGACTTGGACCATCGACATTTTTGATCGACCAACGTTTAGATTCGAGCATATATTAAGTCCGCTTACATTCGTTCGCCGAGAGGCTTAGGTAAGATATTGAGTTTATCATAACAAAAAACGCACAAGACAGGTGTCTAGTGCGTTGTTTTTAGTTGATGTACTGTGCTGACAAAGGTGTTTATTTTGACGACTTAGTATCTACGAAGTGAACCAAATCATCTAATACGCGCTTTTTGATTTCCAGCTGCGACTCTGATTCTAAGCCGTATTTCTGGGCTAAAATAACATAATCTTCAGCATTTAATGACACAGTTAAACGAGGGCGCTTAGGACGTTTGGATACAGATAGTCCAAGTATGGTCCTGATTTGGTCTGAAGGACTGACGCCTTTGTCTAAGGCTTCTTTTCGGATTGAGTATTGAAACTTCTCATCCAGATCAAAAGCCACTTGGGTTGCTTTTGCTGCTTGTTGGTTTTTAAGCCACTTATCTGGTAACGGTTTGCCTGAACTCATTAGAAAATCCTCTCCTACCTGTATCAGCTTGCTGGCCAGTACTCTCTAATATCGGTCAGTGGGCGATATAAAGTCAACATCACTTCAGTGTCTCCACTTTCGTAAACTTCAACATCAAGTGCGTGAGTATCATCCGAATTGGCTAAACTGTAACCTTCAAAACCTTCACCGCGAGTATCATCGTCGTTTTGAGGCGGCTTTAGATCGCGATAATCTTGACGGTGGAAGTAACCAAAAGCTGCAAATTCAACTTGATGATATTCATCACTGAGCCATTTATCGAACTCAGCAGCTAACTCGGCTGGAAGCGCCTGCAATGTTAGCGTTGCTTTGCCTGGTTCTTCAAATATTTCAGCAAATGCATCAAGATCAAACAATTGTTCAACCACAGCGCGATTGATTTTCATTGAAATACTTAAGTAAGATTCGTCTTCTTGCACGTAGGATAAATAGATTGCGGTGCCGCTATGGCCACGTAATAAGAATTCACAAAGCTGCGAGCGTTGGTATTCATAGGTATGAATAGCTTCAACCTTAAGCTGTTGCCCACGCAATTGTGTAGGCAAAGCAAAACTGTCATCAAAGGTGATCATATCACCCTTGAGCAGTTTATTAGGATGGTCAAGCTGACGCTTCGGGGCTTCTTTTTTGCCGAATAGGCCGCTAAGAAATCCCATAATAGCTTAACCTTTACGTGCTTTAATGCGATCTAGCACAGCATTAGCATTCGATTTCTGCTCGCCAATACCTGCTTCAGCTAACTTGGCATGTAATGACTTATCGCTATTCTCTTCAGCTAATGTTTCTGACGCTTTTAGGCGGTCATCAAACTGCTGTTGACGTGCTTTAATGCGCTCTAGTGAATCTTTAGCGTTAAGCAGTTTTGAATTGCTTGATGCAAATGAGTCTGTGATAGTCGCAGTGGCTTTTTGTACGCTTTCAGTGGTTTTAACCATAGTAAGTTGACGTTGATAATCATTTAATTGACGCTCAGTCTTCTTCACTAAATCTTTTAAACGCACTGCATGTGAGCTAAAGCTGTCATTGGCAGTTTGTTGTTCAGCTAATTCTTCGTCTAGCTGAGCAATCTTTTCTGCAATTTCAATCGCTAAAGCTTCATTACCTTTATCTAACGCTTGGGTTACATAACCTTCGTGCTCAACAACGCTACGCTTTAGGCGATCAATTTCGCGGCTGGCCTGCATTTCTTTGGCCATCACGTCAGTTAATTCACGTTTAGCGCGGGTTAAATGTTTTTCTGCATCACGAATTTCTTGTTCAAAAATTCGGGTTGAGTTTGCGTCAACGATATTTTGGCCAACTTCAGTTGCACCACCACGAAACGCTGTAAGAATCTTGTTTAGAATGCCCATAATTGGCTCCTTAAATTAAAAATTCGACGAGTTCGTCGATGACTTCCAGACAGTTGTCTGACAGTACTGCTAATTCTTGTTCAATTTCTTCCATGCTTGATTGCACAGACAATGCACCGTAAACCACATATTTATCATCGATTTTGGCAAACGATGATAATGGCATTGGAATGTTGAGCTCTAACATGGTCTCAAACATTTCAGCGCGGCGAGCCTGGTTTACTTCGTTTTCGCCCCACAAATAACTGATACACAATATTTGGTTGTCAGTTACTGATACAAACACCGGAATTTCTTCTCGGCCGACAATATTGACTTGTAACACTTCAACATCACCGTCAATTGGATAACAATCAAACTGAAAACCGGTTTTGCTTTGATCGCACAGTCCGTTTAGGTGACCTGCAATAGTATGGATGTTCATATTCGTCCTTAATTGACATATTATGTCTGTGAGTAAAGATAACATCTAGACATAATATGTCAAGCGCTATCTGATCCAATTAAAAAAGATTAATTACTTCGTTTTCTGACCAAGCCGCTAAATGGTAGTGATACAGCTGTAGTGAGCCAATTTCATTGACTTTAATGTTGTCTATATCGCCATAGAAGTGCTTTGGAAACTCAAATGAAGCGTGGATAAGCCCTGGGGTAAGCCACTCTTCAGGAACCGGAATTTCATCTATAGCAGCTAATCGCTGTTGTGGGTTTTTACCCATTTTACTGCCAATGCTCCAGCCCCATTCACCAAAGCTAGGGACATTATGGTGATACTGCTTTACATTAAATCCAGCCGCAGTCAGTGTTTTTCCGACCGACATAAATGCTTTTTGGGCATGGTAAGGTGAGGTTGATTGCACCGTGATCACGCCATCAGCGCTTAGTAACTCGTTGAGCTTGCGATAAAATAAATCTGAATAAAGTTTATTTAAGTCTGGATGACTTGGGTCGGGTAAGTCAACAATGATGGCATCAAACATTTTGCCATTTTGAATTAGCTTATCGACACCGTTAAACGCATCGTCGACCATAAGCGTTAAGCGAGGATCGTTTAAGGCATTGCCGTTTAACGTCAGTAATGCATCTCTTAAGTGCTTGGGCATATCTGCCGGCGGCGATTTAAACAGTGCCAGCAAGTCTTTATCTAAATCCATTAAGGTAACGGCTTTTGGTTGCCATTTGAGCACTTGTTTTAGCCCCAAGCCATCACCACCGCCAATAATTAACACGTTATCGTGACGTGCGCTGGCAGCCAGTGTGGGATGCACTAGGAAGCTGTGATAAATATGCTCATCACTGCTCGAAAATTGCAGACGACCATTAATGTATAAATTATAAACTGGAGGCAATTCGCCACCGCGCAAACGTTCAGTAAAGTTGAGTTGCTGGAACCGTGTTGCTTTAGCGTAAACCACATGATCTTTGTATAATAGGTTATTAAAATGCTGTTCCCAGCTAGGGCCTTTAACGGCGAGTAAGCCAATCACAACGCTGGCAATAATATGGCCTATTAGCAACCACTTAGCATGACGGATCTGTACCCAAAATCGCCAAATAAATACTAGCCCAGCGAGTAAATTAACACTGGCGGTTAATGCCGCTGCTAATTGAATATCAATCGACAACATAAAACCAACCCAGATAGCGGCGCCGATACCAGCACCAATGTAATCGGCACCATATATGGTGCCGGCATTATGCAGTAAGTGTGCTTTAGATAAAGATTGCCGAACTCGAGCAATAAGTGGGATCTCCATCCCAATCATTAACCCAAGCAATACTCCCCACACATAAGGTAAGAATTCACTCAGGGTTTGCAGGCTGGCAATAAAGCCACCATTGGGTAAATGATCGGGCGGCAAGCCCAATGTATTGGCGATAGTTAATGGAAGTTGTTGACCAAATCCGATCACTGCAGCGGTAACGATAATGGCAAATGAGCCACACAGTGCCACGGTTAATTCGAGCATGGCAAAGCCTGTAAACGCGCATTTTATTTTACGGGCAGCAAATGCGCCCACACCCATAGACACAATCATTAACCCAATCATGGTGTAAATGGCAGCTTCTAGTGCGCCGAGAATTCGACCGGCATAGTGTGACAGTAAATATTCATAGATCAGGCCACATCCCGCCAGCGAAGCCATGATGCCGAGTAATAAGGCATCATCAAACTTCGATACTTGACGGGATGATAGAGGACTTTGCTGCGAGTCCCCCGGTGTTGTATTGGTGGGAAGTTCATCGAGCAAAGGTGTTGTCATAAATTAAGCCATTAACGCCGTAAGAATAAGAGCAACGGCAATACTAATCGCCATTTCAACGGCTGCAATACCTATGTTGTGTTGCTTTTCGACTTCCTCAGCAAGATTAATTCCGGCTAACACCAGTTTTTTCACTAAGGCGATCAGCAGCGATAACACCACTAGCATTATCAATGAGAATACACACCAACCGATAATGTTGGTTACATAGGCCGTTGGGTCATAAACAATAAAATGGCTTGCCGCATTGAAGCTTAACGCCATGGCTATCATGTAGCCGCTATGGCGCAATGCTAATGCCGTTTGACCTTGAGTTAAGGCTTGCTGCATTGAGGCATCTTGATTACGTTTAGCGTAACGTTTTTCACGTAATCGAGTGAGTATCACTAACATCAGTTGTGAGATCAAAAAGGCACTAAAAATAGCAATGAAGGTATCTAAAGTAATGTCTTCGGCCCACATTAAGACCGCGCGAATGATAATTGCTGTAGCAATAGCGGCAGCGGCATCAACCACAGCAACAGACACGTTACCTTTAAGAATTTCAGCATTTTTAGCAAATTCATTTAAGGCTATTTTATCATGCAAAAAGCGACCTAATTTAATCAATACTAAGCCAAACAAGCCGTAAGCGGACATGCCAATAGCTTCGGTTAAATAAGACGGTGCAGCCTCGCCGGTAATGGCGCCTGTAAGCACAATCCCTAATGCAGCAATTGCACCAGCGGTACTGATACCAAATGCAAAATTGTCACGTTCTGCTAGCTCTGCACTGCTGTTGACTTTAATACTCCAGCCTTGCAAATAACGCATTAGCGCCAGTAAAACGATGGCGATGGTTAAATCAATGGCTAAAATAATCGCCAAATGTTGAGTTAAGCCATATTCTTGAAAAAATGTCATGGTGAGTCCTTACCTATTTTCCACGGCTAACACCGCGACTAGTGCGGCTGCTTGAGTTACGGAAACTGCTGTCTTTTGAATAGCTCGAACGGAATTTACGACTCGCGCTCTGAGTGGTACTACTGGCTTTAGGTGCGCTAGCACTTTGACGCGACAAGCTTGTAGAACCTGTTCGAGTTTTTGCATAAGGGCTGTCGAATCGCTTCCCTTGGCTGTTAAAACGTTTCTTGGTTTGTTCAAAGGTTTTGGCTTGTGATGTCGCTTGTTTAGGTGAGGTATAACGGTAACGTCCTACATCATTATAATAGCTGTAACCACGATTTCCCGACCAACGGTCGTAACCTATTGGGCGAGTGAAGTTAGAAAACATCGCATACATGCCATACCAAGCCCAAATCGACGTGCCACTAGAATTGTTTTGCCAGCTACCATAAGCTGGGTTACCCACAAGCTGACTGCCTGCACCGCTACCGTCGGTCCCATTAGCAAGCGCTTCAGCTTCACGACTGATCGCATTCACTCTGGCGAGTTGCCCTTTAGACATATCGGCAACAACATTGACTGGGTCGGACAGCATATCGTTATACAAGCTGGTGTCAGCGGCTTGATAAATATTCTGTGCTTCAGCTAACTGCTGGTCTAAATCAATAAAATTAGCGCTGTCGTTTAAGTCTTTGTAACGACGCGTTAATGACTTAAACATTGGTCCTTCAGTGCTGGCATCTTTAGCCAATTCTTCTAGTAATGGGGTTAAGTCGGATTGACGCTGAGCGAGAACTCGAGTGTATTGTTTGAGTAACGTCGCATTGCGTAACTGATTGTTGTCGAGCGAACTAGCCAACAGATCAAGTCGTTGTTGGGTCAGTTGCTGGTACTTAGCAATTTGTTCCGGTCTATCGTCACCGCAACCGCCAAGGGCTAGCATGACAAACAATACCGTTATCAATGTGAGTACACGGGGGAGGTGACCTACCATGTTTTCTCCAAAATGTAGATTTTTCATGTGCTAATTCAATATGACACAGGTTATAGTAATCTTAGTGTCAATGATATTAATCTGATCATTTGACTGACTGATAGATATACCATTCACGACATAATATGTCCAATGTTCATTTTCTTTAGGGGTCATTATTGCCATGCAAAACCAAGGTAACAAAGTATTATCTGCAGCGATGTTAGACAGCGCAGATCGTTACTGGTTAAGACTCTGTGACGTTTGGCCGGAAGCTAAAACAGTACTGACAGCCATGCAACAGCAAGAGTTAACGGCCGTGTTTGGGTTAAGTGACTATATGGGTGAGCAGCTTTGTCGTCATCCAGAATGGATTGTGCAGTTATTTGATGGCCTATTAGATGATGTGGTGCGCAGTGAGTTTGATGCGCAGTTACATTCGCTGATAGCGGACTTAACACAAGAAGAGCAGGTTAAGTCTGCCTTACGTCGTTATCGTAATATGCAAATGGTGCGCTTAGCATGGCGTGACTTCTTAAATTACACCCCAGTAGAAGAATCACTTCTCGACTTATCTGCACTGGCTGAAGCATTGGTGATTGCTGGGCGAGATTGGCTGTATCAAGAGATGTGTCAGCAATACGGTACGCCAACAAGTGCTGAAGGCAATCCACAACCGTTGCTGATTTTAGGTATGGGTAAACTGGGTGGCCGTGAACTTAACTTTTCATCAGACATCGACTTAATTTTTACCTTTCCAGAACATGGTGAGACCGTTGGTGGTCGACGCACTCAGGCAAATCAGCAATTTTTCATCCGTATGGGTCAACGCTTGGTGAATTTACTCGACCAAGTCACCGTTGATGGATTTGTGTTCCGTGTCGACATGCGTTTACGACCTTATGGTGAAAGTGGTCCTTTAGTGGTCAGTTTTAGTGGTTTAGAAGACTATTACCAAGAACAAGGCCGTGATTGGGAACGTTATGCCATGGTCAAAGCGCGAGTGCTTGGACCTTGGTCTGGCTATTGCGATGAGTTGCATGATTTACTGCGACCTTTTGTTTATCGTCGCTATATTGATTTTTCTGCGATTGAATCATTGCGTAAAATGAAGCAACTTATTGCCCAAGAAGTCAGGCGTCGACAATTAACCGACAATATTAAACTCGGTGCCGGCGGGATCCGTGAAGTCGAATTCGTGGTGCAGAGTTTTCAGTTGATACGTGGTGGACGCGAACCTGCATTGCGTCAGCAAAGTCTATTTGGTGCTATTGATACCTTATACAGCTTAGGGCAGTTGGAATACTTAGCCGTTGATGAGCTTAAACACAGTTATATTATATTGCGCCGAGTGGAAAACTTGTTGCAAGCCATTGATGATAAACAAACGCAAACTCTGCCTAATAATGAGCTCGATTGGCAGCGTTTATGTTATCCGCTAGACATGGCTGATGAAGTCGAACTTCGTCAAAAAATTAATCAAGCAATGGTCACTATTCATGGCCATTTCAATGCCACGGTCGGTGGTACTGATAGTCATGAACATAATGACCATTGGACTGCTTTATTTTGGAATGTGCAGCAAGATGAACATGCCAATGCATTGCTGCAAGAGCAACAAGTCGATGATGCAGAATTATGGCAGCTGCTGAGTGAGTGGCGTCAAACTGTGTCTAAACGTTCTATCGGACCGCGAGGGCGTGAGACTTTAGACAAGTTAATGCCTAAGTTGCTTGAAGAGTTAGTGACTCAAACTAAACCGAGCCAAGCGTTTAAACCGGTAGCCAAAGTGCTGGATAAAATTTTAACCCGTACCACCTATCTAGAGCTTTTATGTGAAAACCCAGGTGCTAGACAACAATTAGTGAGTTTGTGTTGTGCAAGCCCTTGGATTGCCCGCGAGCTGGCTAATTTTCCAATGTTGCTCGATGAGTTGATTGATCCGTCGCAATTGTATGACATTACCTCGATTGATGATTACCCGAGCGAATTACGCCAGTATTTGTTGCGTGTACCCGAAGATGACATGGAACAGCAAATGGAAGCGTTGCGGCAGTTTAAACTGTCTCAGCAGCTGAAGATTGCGGCCGCTGATGTTACTGGGGTATTACCGGTTATGCAGGTTAGCGATCATTTAACCTTTTTAGCTGAAGCCATTATTGAACAAGTGGTGTTACAAGCTTGGCATCAGGTGGCATCTCGCCATGGCATACCGGCAGAAACGAGTCCAAGTAACATGGGATTTGCCGTCATTGGATACGGTAAGTTAGGTGGGATTGAACTGGGTTACGGTTCTGATTTAGATTTGGTTTTTTTACACGGCCACACAGGTTCAGGTACCACCGATGGTAAGCGTCCTATTGATAATGGCCATTTCTACCTGAAGTTGGCTCAGCGTATTGTGCATTTATTTGCTACCCGCACAACATCCGGTGAGTTATATGAAGTAGACATGCGTTTACGCCCGTCTGGTGCTTCTGGTTTATTGGTGAGTGAGATTGAGCATTTTGGTGCCTATTTACAACAAGAAGCGTGGACCTGGGAGCATCAAGCATTAGTGCGGTCACGTTTTGTGTTTGGTGATTATTCGCTTGCAGGTCGTTTTAGTGATTTACGCGCGCAAGTATTGCAAATAGAGCGTGATAAACAGGTATTGGCTAAAGCCGTCAAAGACATGCGCATAAAAATGCGCGAGCATTTGTTGCAAGTGGAGCCAGGGCAATTTGATCTAAAACAGAGTGCTGGTGGTATTGCCGATATAGAGTTTATTGCTCAATACTTAGTGCTAGCGAATGCTCATCAATATCATGAATTAACTATTTGGTCTGATAATGTACGCATTTTTGAAGTGTTGGCGGAGCTGGAGTTATTGCCTATCATGCAAGCTCAGCATTTAACCCAAACCTATTGCTGGCTGCGTGACGAGAATCATGAACTGACATTACAACAGTTGCCTGGCAAATTACCCACACAAAGTGTGCAGCAAAAAACGGACAGTGTAGTTGAAATTTATAATGAAATTTTAGCGATTTAAACATTAATAAAAAGAGCATAGGTTGATATTTAGTCACTTAACTGCTTTGATTATAGGACTATTATTTTGATTAAGTAGGTTGTTTAATGCTGCTGGCACCGATACCTGACAATGAATACACTCGACTCGAAACACTTCGAGGGCTGAACGTACTCGACACGATCGCTGAAGAACGTTTTGATCGTATCACTCGGTTGGCTAAACGATTGTTTTCAGTATCGATTAGTGTGGTGAGTTTAATCGACTCCGAGCGTCAATGGTTCAAGTCTGTGCAGGGGTTGGATATATGTGAAACACGGCGTGATATTTCATTCTGTGGCCATGCTATTAATCAACAACATGTATTAGTTGTGCCAGATGCGCTAAAAGATGAACGTTTTGCCGATAACCCTCTTGTGTTGGCGGCACCTAATATTCGATTTTATGCCGGCTATCCGTTAACTATGCCCAATGGTGTGAGGGTCGGCACTTTGTGCATTATTGATGACAAGCCGAGATCCTTCTCTAAAGATGATGAAGCTGCTTTAGAAGACTTGGGTAAAATTGTCGCAGAAGAGCTACTGTCGATACAGCAAAATACCTTAGATGCGCTAACCGGTATTTCTAATCGTCGCGGCTTTGAATTACTTGCTGATAAAGCGATTGCTTACGGTGATAGGCTTGGTTTTGAAACGTGTTTAATTTTCTTTGATTTAGATTATTTTAAAGCAATTAACGACCAGTTTGGCCATGAAGAAGGTGATACCGCCTTGAAGACTTTTGCTGGCTTATTGATCGACAGCTTTCGCGAATCGGATATTATTGCCCGCTTTGCTGGTGATGAATTTGTGGTCATGCTGAGCCAAAGCGATGAAGTCAGCGTTAATAGTGTATTACAGCGTTTTCAAAAGTGCATTAATCAACATAATTTGCAAAGCGGTAAACCATACCATTTAAGGTACAGTAAGGGCGTGGCACATCGACAAGCCAGGCAGTCATTATCGTTAAATGATTATTTGGTTAAGGTGGATAAAGCCATGTTTGTCGATAAAGAAAAACATCACCAGAGAACTCAAATTGATGTGAAATAGCGATGATTCGGCTGATGATATTGGTTTACTTATCATTCATATGAAAATTACTCGATAAGCGATAAGAACGCTAAGCTGCTGCAGATAATACACTTGCCGCAACCATTATTCATTTGCACATCCGTCACGAATTAAATCAACGCTAACAACCATCGTTGACAAGAGCCGTTAACAATAGCCGTTAACATCGATTTACCGGCACGGTTATAAGTGTATTAATGTTCAACTTAGTATCTGTTCTATCCACATTTGATAGATAGGTAAGCCAATTAATACGTTTATCGGGAAGGTTATCCCAAGTGATGCCAACATCGCTAAACCAATATTAGCATCTGGTATTGCTGCCTTAATTGCAGCCGGTGCTGCAATATAAGACGCACTCGCGCTAAGGCCAGCAAGCACTAGAATGCTGCCAGATGGTAAATCAAGTAACACCCCTAAGCCGATACCCGCCCATGCTAGAACAAATGGAATTACCGCAGCAAATACCAATAAGCGCCATTGTTTGTAAGGGATGGGAAAGCATACTTTGGCGGTACTAATCCCCATTTCTAATAAGAACAGTGCTAATAACGTTTTAAAACCACCCAATAACATTGGTGTGAGCGGTGCCATGCCGCTAGTGCCATATATCCAGCCTATGATCACCCCTCCACAGAGTAAAACGACTCCGCGGCTTGTCAGTGCTTCGTGCAATACGCTGCCAGCCGAAGAGTGCTTGCTATCACCAGCTACCTTCGCTTGTAGGTAGCGGTGTAGCCATAGCATGATAATAATTGCAGGCAATTCGAGGAGTACTAGATACAGCGTTGTTTCTGGTCGTAAAGGCCACTGAGATTGATCGACCATAGTCATCACCACGGCAAATGTTCCCGCACTAACTGAGCCGTAATGGGCTGCAATACTAATGGCCTCTTTTTGCGGTAATTGAATTAATTTTCGCAGTAGAGGATAAAGGCTAAGCGGGATAATGAACCCAAGTGCAATAACAGACAGTAATTCGGAGATCGCTAAATTGGCTGTTTCACCATGCAGTGCCATGCCACCTTTTAGTCCTAGCGTCAGCATAAGCAAGATAGATAGGGTTTCGTAGGTCGCTTTAGGGACTTTTAAATCAGACTTTATCAACCCGGCAAGCAAACCGAGGGCAAAAAAGGCAATCACAATATCAGGCATGGTATAGGTTCTGTCTGTTATAAAGTATCGCGATTCTGCCTTGTTGTGTTAACAAAGGGAAATGTTTTCAGCGAAAAAATACTGCCGAAGTAGACTGACCGACTCAGGGTTGATCTATCATGTTGTTCTTCGCTGATCTATTAAGTGCAATTGGCGTATAGTATCCTTGAATGACAATGCAAAACATTAATAGCAGAGCATGATATGAAAAATGAAATTGATATTCACCGCGCATTGAAAGTGTTTAATAAAGTTACGCAATATGGTGAAAAGCGGGCGCTTGAAGACGGTCATCATGGTCATGATTATTGGTTATGCGGTATTAGTGCGCAAACGGATCACGATGGTTATACCATTACCTTAGCTGATGCTCAGGTTAGCTTGACGGTATTTTTTCACAATAAGTACCAATTCGATTATCCAACCAATGATGCTCTTGACAACTTTTTACGTCGATTTAGTGACGTTGAAAATTATCAAGCAGCATAAGCTACATCACAGAGTGGCCTGTTAAGCGCTTTATTTCAGTACCGCAGGCCTATTTACGCCCATTGTTGCATTTCAATAAGGCGACTATAAGTGCGTCTGAATTCAAACTGTAATGCCCCATCGACATATAAATCTTCTAAGTTGCAGTCGCTATTGAGGATTAACATCACTTTTTGATCGTACAGTTCGTCCACTAAACTAATAAAACGTCGAGCCGGATCGTCTTCACTGGCATACGCCAGTTGTCGCTCGCCAGTGGTGGTTGCTAGTGCACCATCTTCAGTGCCGCGAGCTTTAATCCAACTGCGTACTTCACCGCCTAATCTAGGCACATTGCTGAGTAATACATGGCTAAATCGTCCGGCTAATTCAATGTAATCCAATGCCGAACGCGGCCCTTGGCACAACGCTGAAAATTCAAACCAGGCAAGTTGTCCATATTGAGCCTCAATGGCAATAGCACGCTGACAAATTTCAATTGAGTCAGATGTATTTGCTATGCTGGCATTAGCTTGTGGGTATCGTTGACACAAAAGTGTAAACACCGCTTGAGGTGTTATTGTCGACGGTAATGTTAACCAGTGGGCTGATGTTGTTGACGTTGCGGCGCTAGAGTGTAAGCGATGATCGATTTGACCGTCTAAATGAATCGATTGGGTATATTGCAAGAGCAGATCGATAGTGGGTAAAAAACGATCGCGCTGTAAACCATTTTTATATAAGTCAATAATCGGTACATTTGAGGTTGCGACTAAGGTGACGCCTGATTGAAATAAGGTTTCAAATAATCGACCGAGTAAAATAGCATCACCGATGTCTGCAACAAAAAACTCATCAAAACAAATAACAGAATGTTTAGCCGCAATCTGCTTAGCAATGTAAGTTAATGGATCACGGATCCCCGATGTTTGATTTAATTGCTGGTGGACCATGGCCATAAAACGATGAAAGTGCAGGCGTAATACGGTTTTATCTGCTTGAGGCTTTGAGTTAGGGATATTTTGATCGCACAGACTCTGGCTACACAAGCTTTGATAGAACAGATCCATCAAAAAGGTTTTCCCTCGGCCGACATCGCCCCATAAATATAAGCCACGGCTATTTTTACTAACCGATAGGCATTGCTGATAAAGCACATCTAGCGCGAGTATGGCTTGCAGCTGCGCAGGATCATCAACAATATTTTGCTGAAGACGTTGTTGGTAAACTTGTAATGGCGACATAGTACTTAGGGTAAATTGTTGATCTGGGTAGTATACCATTAACGACTTACTTTATTATGAAGTGTATTTCCTTTAAGCTCTGGTGATAAAAATAACAATCGATTAACCAAAAGTATTAACCTAGAGTACTACCCCTAACAAGGACCCAAAATGAATAATAAAAATAAGGGCATGACCTATATTGGTGTCGATATGGCGTTGGAAGGTGATATGCACCTCCAGGGCCCTGCAATGATAGCGGGCCAAACTAAGGGTAAAATCAGTTCAACCGATCAAATAAAAATTGAGCCTAGTGGTGTTGTTGAAGGTGAAGTTTTTTGCCAAGAGCTGCGAGTGTCTGGTTTATTTAAAGGTAAATTACATTGTAATAAACTCATTATTGTCAGTTCAGGTATTGTTGAAGGTGAGGTGTCGAGCCATCAAATGGAGATTTATGATGGCGGTCAATTTATCGGCATGCGCACTAAAGGGCCTGAATCGTCGGGGTTACCTCAAGTTGATAGCGATCGTTTAGCCAGTCAAGGGGAAACGTCTTCAATGTCGGATAACAAAACGCCAATTTCTAGGGGTAAACTTAGCTTGGTGGCGGCAGCTGCTATTGTGATTATTACCGCTATGATTATGCAGCCGACAATCAGCTCTGCGTTAAATCGCACTCAAGCAGCATCTATTGACATGAATCAAGCAAATACCCAGCAATATCCGTTTGCAGAATCGAGCGTGACAGAAGAAAATGCCGCCGCGTTACTGCAAGAAATGGATCAACAGACTTCATTTGCTGAACAAGCCGAGGAGCTAATTAATGCTGGTCAGAGTGATATTAACGTTGCGATGGAAGACTTACATGCATTAGCACAAACCAGTGAAGCATTGGGGGATAGCCAGAATGTGAGTGATAGCGATAATATTGAGCAGAATGGGTCGACGATAACTACACCCGATAAGTAACCAGATTTCTTATTTCGAGTTCAGAATAACTATCAAGCTAATATAAAAAATGGCTTTGTTAATCACAGTGTTTACTGAATTAACAAAGCCATTTTTTGTTATGTTTGCATAAATCCAAACATCTTTATGTCTTATGGATTAATGCTTATGGATTAATCCGAGTTGGCATTCCAGTACGTTGCTCAAGTAATCGTTTTAATGTAAATGAGTCAGTGTCTGGGTGAGCAACAAAGCGAGTCATGGCTTTATCGAATGATAGTGCTACTGGTTCTAACGAATCAAATTCAGCTTGAGTTCGTGACAGTGGCTCATGAACTTCTAAATAGCGGTTACCATCAGGTTCTTCAGTGGCTTTAATCGGTTGGTTAATAAACTCAACACGTGTGCCAACCGGTACGCTATTATATAAATGTTCAATGTCTTCATCGCGTAAACGAACACAGCCAGAACTTACCCGTAAACCAATACCAAACGTGGCGTTAGTACCGTGAACCGCATACAAGTTACCGACATAAAGGGCGAATAAACCCATTGGGTTGTCAGCGCCTGCTGGCCATACAGCCGGTAATGTTATCCCTTTAGCCGCGTATGATTTACGAATATTAACCGTAGGTGTCCAAGTTGGATTAGCGCGTTTACGTTGTACTGTTGTTACCCAATTTTCAGGGGTATCTTTACCAATTTGACCAATACCAATAGGCAATACTTCGACAGTATTTTTACCCTTCGGATAATAATACAAACGCATCTCGGCAGAGTTAATGACCACACCTTCTCTTTTAGCGTTAGGTAGAATTAGCTGATGCGGGATCAATAATGTGCTACCCGGTTTAGGTAGAAATGGATCAACACCTGGATTAGCTTCTAATAAATTAGTCAACCCTAGCTGAAACTGTGAAGCAATTTGCTCTAAGGTTAGTTTCCCCTCAGGAACAACATAATATTGATTTTCACCTACTAAATTACTGCCTTCAGCAGGTAGGCGATATTCAACAGCAGCACTCGAAAAACTTAACACAATGGCTGTCGCAGCAAGTAAAGTAGAGCGTAACGAATTTATCATAAGGATTATATCATTCCAAAACAGGCGTCATATTAGTCAGACTACAATATCTTGCTAAGTTTGACTATTTAGTACAAATAATTAGTACAGATCATTTGTATAGATGGTTAGGGCGCATCGTCACTTATTACGTCTAATATTTCAACTGATTTTTTTTACTTTTTTTATTTTAATCCTAAGCGTTTAGCTAGCCTATGTAAGTTACCCGAGTCGATTTGCAATTGGCGTGCGGTTGCAGCCCAATTACTCCCTTGTTGACTATATATCTGTTGGATAAATTGGTTTTGAAACTGGTCTGTTGCATCACGTAAGCTTGTTTGTGGTAAAGATGTTACCGACTGTTTAAACGGAAGATTTTTGTTTGAATGTATAGCAGTGGACGATGGTTGTGCAAATTCAAAATGACTATTTTTAATGATGCATATACCGTCTTTTTGGCTTTGTGATTTGGCTAATACCGCAGCTCGATGGATGGCATGCTCAAGTTCTCTAATGTTACCAGGCCAATCATATTGCTCGAGTAATTGCAGTGATGAAGGCTCTAACCCCAAATGGGCTAAGTGTAATTGTTGCCGATAGCGCTCGATAAAGAATCCGGCTAACAAATGGATATCTTGTTGACGTTCTCTTAGCGGCGGAACCATAACCGGGAACACGCTTAAACGATGATATAAATCAGATCTAAATCGTCCGGCTAATACTTCGCTTTTAAGATCTTTATTGGTTGCAGCAATAATACGAACATCCACTTTTAAGCTACGATCATCACCGACTTTTTGTAAATCCCCGTATTGCAGTACTCGCAACAATTTAGCTTGTAAATTAAGTGCGAGCTCACCAATTTCATCTAAAAATAGGGTTCCCTTATCGGCCATTTCAAATTTGCCGCTACGATGGCTAATTGCGCCTGTAAAGGCCCCTTTGACATGACCGAAGAGTTCGCTTTCGGCAACGGATTCAGCCAGCGCGGCACAATTTAAATATACTAGCGGCTTATTGGCTCGCACAGAGTTTTGGTGAATGGCTTTGGCTATTAGTTCTTTACCGGTACCGGTCTCTCCTAAAATCAATACATTGAGCTCTGTTGCTGCGACGACATTGACTTCATTAAGCAGAGATAGAAGGTTATCCGCTTGACCGATGATTTCAGTTTCTTCATGCAGTTGCCCTGATGGTTTAGTATCCGGAATCGTAAAATTGTTGGCTTGTTTTTCGAGTTTATCTATCAGTAATGCATTGTTTAAAGAAACCGCAGCAATAGCACTAAAACTGCGTAAATCATTATTGGTGAATTGATCAAATTTGTTTGGGTCGAGTGCATCGATGGTGAGTGCGCCAATGAGTTGCTCGTTAGCGAATAACGGTAAGCCGATACAGGCATGCACTTTTAAGTCGCCGTCGACATTGGGGATTAAGCCATCGTAAGGATCCGCAAGCTCGCTATCGGAAGGGAAACGGACAATATCTCCTGCTCGAGCAATGGCTTCAAGCCTCGGATGTTCGTTTAAAATAAACCGCCGTCCAAGTACGTCAGCACTTAACCCATCAATTGCTAAAGGGGTAAATTGATGACCTTGGAATGATAATAGCGCCGCAGCATCGCAATCGAGCGTTTCTCTTACCGTGGTTAATAAACGTGAAAAACGGTCTCGATTAGATAAGTTAGCGGTAATATCAAGTGCGATACGGGTTAAGTCTGCTTGACTCAATGCCATGTCAAACTCCAGTTAACAATAAATTGATGTCATTATGACAAGTGTGAATATAACAACAAGGGCAAAGGCCAAATTGTAGATAAAAAAGGGGCCATAAAGGCCCCTGATGATGTTTATTAAAGCGCGTTTATCAATGCATACTTAGTTAATCGTTAATGCACCAGCTTGCTTCGCTTTAGCGCCTTTGCTGACGATGGCCTTCTTAATAAGGTCAAATAAGAACGCCGCCATTAATAATCCACCAATACTGAAGATAATGTCGCCGAACATTCTCATCCATACGAGGTTTTCAACTAAGTCGCTATGAATAACAGCAGGTGAGCGGGCATACCAGTAACCGTGATCGATAGCAGCAAAGAACTGCACAATACCTACTGGCAATAGCGACATAAATACCATAGCGGCTAAACCTATGTTTAAGGTCCAAAATGCGCCTTTAAGGTATTTGTGGTTCCATTGCATATTGCCTGTTAATCCGCGTAAACAGAATAACATCAATCCTATACCTAGCATGCCATACACGCCCATAAATGCCGCGTGAGCATGGGTTGCCGTGGTGTTTAAGCCCTGGATAAAGTATAGCGAGATAGGTGGATTAATTAAGAAACCTAATACACCAGCGCCCACTAAGTTCCAGAACGAAGTCGCCACAAAGAACATAATCGCCCAGTGATAACGCTCCATCCAAGGGCTGGCTTTACGTAAACGATAGGTTTCCATCGCTTCAAAACCAATTAATGCTAACGGCACAACTTCAAGTGCTGAGAATATCGCTCCCCAAGCAATGACTGATGTTTGAGTACCGGTAAAGTATAAGTGATGCAAAGTACCGATTAGGCCACCGGTTAAAAACACCACGGTTGAGAACAATACCGCACCATTGGCACTTCGAGCACGGATAAGCCCTAAGCGAACTAACATTAATGCTATTACAGATGTCGCAAATGTTTCAAAGAAGCCTTCAACCCATAAGTGGACCACCCACCAACGCCAGTATTCTGCAATCGCTAGGTTAGAGTGTTTGCCCATAAACAGGCCTGCACCATAAAATAAGCCAATGGCGACACAAGAAGCGTATAGCACCCAAATAACCGGTTGCATGTCGTTGCTGACTTTTAACGCTGGGCGCATTGAAGCAGTGACTAACGCTAACCAAATTAATAAACCTGCCAGCAACAATACTTGCCATACGCGGCCTAAATCGATGTATTCATATCCTTGGTGACCAAACAAGAAGTTCATGTCTAGATCAAAATACTGCTGAACACCCAACCACTCTCCGGCCATAGAGCCAAGGACGATAACAACTAACGCGCCCCAAAGAATGTTTACCCCTAGGCGTTGATACTTCGGCTCGTAACCAGAGAGTGCCGGGGCAATGTATAAGCCAGTGCCTAACCAAGCTGTGGCTATCCAAAATACTGCAAGTTGAGTATGCCAAGTTCGAGTGACCGAATAAGGCAGAATTTCAGATAATGGGAAACCATAAAACTCTTGGCCTTCAACCGCGTAGTGTGCCGTAATTCCGCCAAGCAGTATTTGCAGTAAAAACAGCCCAATCGCAGTGACAAAGTATTTACCTACGGCTTTTTGCGATGGCGTAGGTTTAGTGAAAAATAATGGGTCATCTTTAGCGGGTTCTGGTAATGCTTCTTCTTTGCAACAAGCATGGTGCCAAATCAACATGGCAATACCAAGAATCAATGTCACTACGCTCAACACCGACCAAACTATGTTATCTGAAGTCGGTAAATTACCTATCTGTGGGTCATATGGCCAGTTATTGGTGTAAGTATAATCGTAACCAGGACGTTCGGTTACCGCTGCCCATGAGCCCCAAAATAAGAAAGCATTTAGCAGTTCACGATGGCTAGCATCGGTGATAGTACCTTCTTTCATTGCATATTGTTCGCGCAGTGATGACAGTGCAGGATCGTCACCAAAAAGTGATAAATAGTGTTGAGTCACTTCATTTATCGCCGCAACTCTGGTGTTTGAAAGCGTAACATAGGTTTTATCCTCTGCACTTTCGACAACCGTATTATGGCGCATATCATTTCTGAGGGCTTTTTCTAACCCTGCTTGCTGTTCAGAGTCGAGTTCTGCGAAATCACGATTGAAACGTGCTTTAGCCGTAATAGACAACCAAGCTTGTGCTTCACGGTGCAACCAATCAGCAGTCCAGTCTGGTGCCACATAAGAGCCATGACCCCAAATAGATCCTAATTGATGACCGCCCATTGAGCGCCATACAAGTTGACCTTGCTCAATATCATTTTCGGTAAATATCGGTTGGCCACTGGTGTCAGTAAACGCCGTTGGAATAGGGGGTTTTTCTCGATATATGCCACTACCTAAACTGAGTAATACAGTGAAGGAAGCCACAAGCACGATGAGTAGTGCAATGCCGGTGAGTTTGTTTTTGCTCATAAGTCCTCTTAGCGCAAAGTCATTTTGATACAGATGACCAGAGCATTACACAAGTCGTGCCAACTTTTGGTTTATTTTAAGCTGTTGATATTATATTGTTTTGTTTTTCCCCTCTACTCGAGAAGTGTCTTTTTAACAGTTGTAGATAGCTGTTAAAAAGACACTAAGTGTTAAAATGACACATTAATAACGTGATGTAAGTCATCCTTGTCTAAATAACACTCATATCTATTTACGATTTAATCTTTATAGAATATGTAATCAACACTGGTCATTTTTAGTTTCTGTTATCAATAAATTAGTTTCAACACAGCAGAGGTTTGATGGATTAATTAATATCAGCTATTTACTTAGCATGCTAAGTTGTTACAATGCTTAGCACGCTAACTAAATGGCCATTGATTATGTATAAAGAATTAGAGCGATTAAAAGAACTTTCTCTTGCTGAGCACTTAGGACGATTACATCGTTTATGGCGCACAGTTGCAGATGCGGAGCTCGTACCATTAGGGTTAACTCACCCTCGCTGGACTGCACTGTGGAAGTTGCTGCGCTTAGGCGATAACGTTAGCCAAAAGGTGCTTGCAGATGCGTTAGAAATTGAATTGCCATCATTAATGCGCACCCTTAATCAATTAGAAGAGCAAGGCTATGTGCAACGCCGTTGCTGCGAAAAAGATAAACGGGCACGCATTGTCAGCTTAACCCCAGATGGGATTGAGATGCTTAAGCAGATGGAAGGTAAAATCATGCTAGTGCGACGTAATTTATTAGCCGGCATTAGCAGCCAAGAATTAAGTGAATTTGAACGTGTCATCAGTCTGATCAGTGATAACGCTCTTGCTGCGCTGCATAAGAACACTGAACAAGACAACAAAATTCACGAATGAGAAACAATATGACCCCAGATCAACAATTTGCACGACTCGTTAAAATCGCTATTTTTATGTTTGTAATGGTGTTTGGTTACTTTATGTTTGCCGACGCTGTAATGCCAATGACACCGCAAGCCATGGCAACACGAATGGTCACTAAAGTAACACCGCAAGTCAGTGGTAAAATTGCTTCTATTGCAGTCGAAAATAACCAATTAGTGGCTAAAGGTGATGTGTTATTTAGCATCGACTCAGCCCCTTATGAGTTAGCGGCTGAGCAGGCTACATTGGCGTTAGAGCAAGCAAAACAAGATAACGCCGAACTTGATGCATCGATACTTGCGGCCAAAGCAGATGTTCAGGCAAACCAAAGTAGTGCACAGCAGAGAAACAGTGAAGCAAAACGCCTTGATGCACTGTACGCCTCTCGAGGTGTATCGCAGCAGTTAACCGATCAAGCTCAAAGTGATGCCGTTACGGCTGAGGCTAACTTAATTGCCGCCAAAGCACGCTTAACTAAGCTAGTGGTAAGCCGTGGACGCAATGGCGAAGATAATTTAAAAGTGCGTCAAGCTCAAAACCGTTTGGCTCAAGCAGAGTTAAACCTGTCTTACACTCAAATTCGCGCCGATCAAAATGGGGTGGTAACCAACTTACAGTTAGAAGTCGGCAGCTTTGCCACTGTCGGTCAGCCGCTATTGGCTGTGGTGTCAGAAACCGTTGATATTATTGCTGACTTTAGAGAAAAAAGTTTACGAGGTATTGAGCCACAATCAACTGCACTTATTGCTTTTGATGGTCAACCTGGGCGTTTGTATCATGCCAAAGTGAGTACCGTAGATGCTGGTGTGAGTGCCGGGCAATTTGATGCAAATGGCCGTTTAGCTGATCCGCAAGAGTCTGTACGTTGGGTACGTGACGCTCAGCGTTTACGTTTACACCTTGAACTTGACCACCAAGGCGTTTATGCATTACCTGCTGGAGCACGTGCAACGGTGCAATTAGTCCCCAATAGTGGTTTGCTTGGCTTCTTAGCTAAGGTTCAAATCAAGGTTATCAGCACACTGCATTATATTTATTAACGTCGCCATTAAGCTCAATATTGCTTGTTACTAATCACTATATCAAATCACACTCAAGACAATGCAGCAGGTTATTCATTTAGCGTGCTGTATCTTGTATCAATGCCCTAGGTTGTTCATATGTTATTACGCCATAGTCCTTTGACTCAAAACGATTTACGTCAATGTTTACGCATTGCAACAGGCGCCACGCTAGGGTTTGCAATATGCAAGTTTTTCGATCTCAGTTATGGTGTGTTTTTTACCGTCACTCCAATGTTATTGCTCGGTTTAGTCCCTGTGATGAATGCCCATGCGATGAGGCAATTGTTGGCATCATCTGTAATGTCTGGGATTGAAGTAGGTATTTTAGGCGGTTTATTTGGTGCTCACCCAGGGGTGATATTACCTATTGTGTTTGTGCTTTTTTTGTATCGTTTTGCAGCAATGTCACGCGGTAGCTTGTTTTTATTTGGCGCTAATGGAGTTATCAGCTTAAGCATTATGCTGCACTTTGCCAGTTATCCAAGTGTCGATATTAATAATCTCATTTGTAGTAATTTTTGGGCAACGGCTGCATCAGTCGTCATTGCTTATGCTATGACGGCTCTATGGCCCGATGTTGAACCAAGAACGCCAGTTGCTGCGGTGGTTAAAGTGCCTAACCGTATGCGCCATGAAGCGTTACTCGGAGCATCTATTGCAACTGCATCATTTGTGGTTTTTCAGGTCTTTAACTTACGTGATTCTATGTCTGCTCAAGCCACCACCTTGCTATTGTTATTTCCAATGCATTGGAATGGTGCACTCGGTTATGCCCGCAAACGAGCTATCGGCACCTTGTTTGGCGTGACTTTTGGCTTGGTGGGACAAGGGTTACTCTATGATTGGTCCGGATTATTGATTTTTGTGATACCACTATTGTGGATAGGCTTAATGTTGTTTAGCCAAGTACACGTGAGAGAAGCGAGTGGCTCAGGTGTGGGATTCGGTGCTATGACTACCTTAGGGATATTATTCGGTCAATATTTAACTCCAGATAATGACTTAGTTTTTAGTGCGTTGTACCGGATAAGCAGTATCTTAGTCGCTATCGTGGCAACATTATTACTGTGTTATGTGATGCATCGGTTATTAAATCGATTTGAAGCCACTCGATTTGGTTGAACAATTGATGTGTGCGGTAAATTGATCTAATTTGAGCATATTCACCATCCGTGGGCTGATTTCAATCGCAATTTGGAAGTGGATATTATAGAAGTATTAGATTGCTTTGCAGAACAACTTGATAATTGACTGATAATATTAGATATAACGTACGGTTATTTTTATAGACATAATTACTATAGACATTTTATATATAAATGCTAATAGTAATGAATCGTATATAAAAAGGACTTAACATGATGAAACAAAATGCTATCATTTTGAGCTTAATATTAAGCTTTCTCGCTTTCGCTCCATTTAAAAGCCAAGCAAACCAATTGCCTGAATGCAACACGTCTGAATGTATTGAATACTTTAAAGCCTACCGCATTTTAACTAAACGAGGCCATTCCTCAGCAATGGCCATGTTAGCTGAATTCTATTACACCGGTTATGGTACCGATAAAAATTTAGACATGGCGTTGAAATGGTACCGACGTGCAGGTAAATATGGTGTGCTGGATGCCAAATATAAAGCGGGTGTTTTGTATTTACAAGATACTACTTTGAAAGATGTCGACGAAGGAGTAGATTTTTTACAGTACGCATCAAATAGAGGTCACTCTCAGTCATCGTATTTATTGGGTAAAATGTATTTAGGTGGTGGCATAGTAGAACAAGATTTAGCGCTTGCAGATCAATATCTTACTAGAGCTTATGAAGAAAATAATTTTGCAGCCAGAAATTATGGGCAAATACTTTACTTACATGAATCAACTAAAGATTTACCGCTTAGCAAACTTTACGCTTTAATTTCAAAAGATGTTGTCACGTTAACCCCTGAGAAAACTAGTTCAAATCAGCAAACTGCAGCGATCAATTTCCCTCAAGGTGAAATGGAAACCATTGACGTACAAATGGATACGTTTGAAGACATGTTTGGCTCGCATATTACCCAATTGAACCACATGATCCCTGACACTTCAAAAGGCACTGGATCAAATATAGCAGGACAAACATGCGCAAAAATGTGGGGATGTAGTAGTGAAGGCGACGGCCAACGTATTCAGGATGTCATGCTATCTGATTGGGGCCTAGAAACACTTCAATTTAGGCTCGAAGGTTCAATGTTTATCATAAGATAATAGCTGAGTTAAATAGAATAATGGTTTCAATGACAAACTGGTTATTTTTGTTGCAAGGTTAATGACAGATCAATAATGGGCTATTGCAGTCAATGTCATTGTAAACAGCTCAAAAATCGGTTTGATAACCATTTTTTATCTTGAAATTCGTTAGATAAAGTAATGCTAACGCTAGTATAAAAATGTGACTCACGGTGCTTAACCAAGAGTCACTTTTTTATTTTCAAACGCCATCATAAATGTGTTTTACAGTAGATTATTGCCAGCCAATTTTCCACTGTTGCGGATCTTTAAGATCGCGCCAGTCAATTGAAAATTCTTCGGCATTCATTTCTGCACGGATAAAACATTCAACCACGTTTTGTTGCTCGTCATACTCAACTTTAGCCACAGTAAAATGCTTCAATTTTTGAACCACGTTAACTTTGGTCCACTTACTATTCAGTAATTTTTTAGGGTGAATTGGGTTCATATTCATGTTGTGTCACTCTGAATTATTAATAACGTGATTACTGGCGTTAATCACTCGGTAAGCTATTGGTTAATAATGGCTGTAGTTGGCTTAACTCTTCGATGACAATATCGGCTAAGTGTTGATAATCACGTTCAATGCCATGATTAATTAAACAGGCAATCATTCCCGCGTTGTTAGCCGCTTGAATATCGTATAAGTAATCACCAACATAGATAATCTGCTGCGGATTAATTTGCCATTGTGTTGCAATGGCCAGTAACGCATCGGGTGCCGGCTTGGCTGGGAAGTGTTCTCTGGTTAGCACGTGATCTATGGCAATATTATTTTGTGTTACCTTCATTGCACTGGCTGCAAGACTGTTACGAGTCACTATGGCAGTGGGTAATTTTGCCGCTTCAATAGCGCTAATTAGTTCGGTCATGCCTTTGATTGGTTTGGCGCTCATAGCATCTTGATATTCATGCTCAAGAATAATCTTGTTTGCGTTGGCTTGAGTGGCTTTGCAACTTAACTCGTCGATGTATTTAAGGAGGTCTATACCATTAGGGCAACCAATTTGTTGGCGAATTAAGTCAAAGTCTAAACTGGACTCAACTAAGGTGCCGTCTAAGTCGAAAATAATGCCTTTTATGTGTATTGGTAAATTCAATGAATACCCTTATGTATTAACGCATTTATCGGTCAAACTGTACCGAGTGTAACTCAATTATAAATGGACCTTGTTGTTTTTGTGCAACGAGAAAACCAATACGATCAATATCTTCAAAGTTTAATGATGGTGCATTCTTGACCGCTCGCCCTCTAAAGTTGACAGTAAAGTCTGCCGGGGTAAAAGTATGTTGAGTGAGTGTATCAGCTTGAGTATCAAAGTTAGCCACATAGGCTTCACCATAAGACAAATTCGGTGTTTTTAACCGGATTTGATATGTTTTTCCATCGCCTTTAGCCGTGAGAGTGAGTAATGATGTACTGGCAATTTGATGTAAAAAGGTTGATTCTGTCGATGCAAATCCGCCATTATTTGCCAAGGAAACATGCCCAGAAAATATTAACGCTTGCTGCTTATTCTGCTTAATCTGGCTTTGCGAAATACCGCCCATCACAGTGTCATTATTGATGTTCCACTCTGTAAAATGGCTTGGATCAGTAAAGTGAAATAGCATGTTGTCCTCACTGGCACTCCAAACGGGTTGGCCAATTAATGATAAAACCCCAACAGCTGTAGCAATGCCTACTTGTATTGTTCGGCAGACATGTCTGTTCTTTGCACTGTGTGACACCATCATATACTCCTATTCAATATAGTTCGATAAGCACATGCGCTATAAACAATGCCGTAAAAAATGGCTTATCAGGGTGAGGGATAAGCCAAAAGGGTCTTACGGAGGATGATTGTATTAGTACATCGGCTCTTGCTGTATCAGGTGATCAATCAGATGTTATTTAAGCTGTAACTGTTATGCATTACGCGTATTTGTGAAAGTAGGTTCAGTTATTTTTAGGTTATTTTATCTATGTGCATTATCCCTAGTTGATAGGGAGTTAAATTCGACAAATAGCAATGTTGTCAGTACCCTTAATATAAGTTTTACAGAGAGCAAAATATTTTGGACCTAAATGATGTATCAACCGCTTCATCACCTGAACTTACATTCAGTGTTGTCAGTATTAATTTATTTAATTTTATCGAACCACCTTACGCTTACTACGATTTTGAAAACATCTACAGTGATAAGCAATGGCAAAAAAAATGTGCATGGTTAAGTGAGTTTATTAGCCACAACCAACCTGACATTATTGCTTTCCAAGAAGTGTTTAGCCCTGATGCATTAGCTAGGTTGACTGAGTCTTTAGGTTATAAATATTTTGTGGCGCTAGATTTACCAGAGGTCGTCAGTGACTATGTGTATCGTAGCCCAGTGGTCGCGATAGCATCGAAGTATCCTATTATTGATTCGGCTAATGTTAGCCCCGATCCGAAATGGATCAACCAGTTAGGTCTAGCTGAGTCATTTAGTTTTAGTCGTAAGCCGTTACGAGCAACCATACAGTTACCGGTGTTTGGTCCATGCGATTGCTATGTTATTCATCTAAAGTCTAAACGCAGTGGCGTGAGTCGTGACGATATCAGTGAAAGTGGCTTACATGGCGGTGCTGATTTTGTTGCACGGCAAGTCTTAGGACGTTGGGCATCCAGTTTACAGCGCGGCAGTGAATCAGCATTGCTGTGCCATCAAATGCTGATGAGACGACAACAAACTCAGCAGCCTTTTATGCTGATGGGGGATTTTAATGACACCATGGGCAGCGAACTGTTAGCGGCATTTAATAATCAATTACGCGTGTATCGCAGTGATATTGAAGACCCTGGGCTGGCTAAGCTGGGTGAAACCTCATTGATGGCTGAGTTACAGCAAAGCAGTTTGTTTGACAGCTATGAGTTGTTTATCGACGCGACCAAATGTAATGCAACATTGGCCCAAGATGAATTTGAGTCAAGCGCATTAGTGGATGAGCAACCGCATCCAGCGAGACAGCCGACACATTACTATGGCAACAGTGGTTCGGTGCTCGATTATATATTAGTCTCAAGTGAGTTTAATCCGACTCAGCAGCAAAACCTCGCTCATATCATTGATTATAAAACATTTGATCGTCATCTAGTTCGGCCTGACTATGAACGCGACAGCGACAGTACCGACCATGCTCCAGTGATGATGAGCTTTTGCGTGCGCACTTAGTGAGTGGTAATGGTGATGCTTATTCATGAGCTATTGAACTTGATGGCTACTAACGCGCAGTGCGATGAGCCCATTCTATAAATGCTAATAAAAAGCGCTGATAAATATCAGCGCTTTTTTGGTTTAACTCAATTGATTTACCATTGTTTTGGATAAGCTTACTGTAATGTTTGTTTGATCTTCACGCAGCGTTGTTCTTGTTGGCGAGTTTCAAGTAGCGCACGTCTTGCCAGTTTTGATAAACCTGTTTGTGTATCTAAAACCTGACTAATAGCATCTATATTTGCTGCACTACAATCGGTTGGAATTAATTGCGCCGCAAAACTGCGCATAAACACCGGACCTTTATCGTCCATTAACGCTAGGTTGGCAAAGCGTTGCTCTGCGGTTGCCGCACTTAATAGCTTTTGTTCAGCTGGATAGATATTGTACATTGCGACACGAATTTTCGAGAACGCCATGCTGTCATTGTTTTCAATGGTATTTAACCACTGGCGTTTAAGCGATGACTGCGGACGGATAACCTCGGCTGCAATCGCGGCTTTTTCACCAGAGTCAGATTGATCAAGATGCTTTTCCTTGGCAAGTAGCGCCTGAGCATCACCGTAATCATAACGGTTTAACTGGCGGATCATCGCCCAGCGTAAGTCTTGATCTATGCTTAACCCTTTAATATGGCTCTTGCTTTGTAGTAACGATTGGATATGTTTTAACGCATCACCATGGCTAGATAAACTAATATAAGCATCGAACCAGCGGCGTTGGAAATCACTATTACGGTAGCTTTCCATGCTCATCCGCAGGCTCATTTGGCTAAGCGCCTTAGATATCTTACTGTTGTAAGCGGCATTAGCTGGCGCCATTAAATCGAGATAGTTCTTAGCACGCTGCAGATTACCAAGTACTTGACCTAAAATAGTGTAGTCTTTTTCAAGTGGCGCATTAATTAACGCGATATTTAAAAACTGATCCAATGATGTATTACCATCAATGACGCTGTCCCACATGCTTTGCCACAACATAGAGCGTAATAGCGGATCGGTAACTTGGCCTAGAGACTGTTTGGCGGTGTTAAATGAGCTAGAGTCTAGTGCTACTTTCACAAATCCCCAGTCATCATAGTTTGGATAAACTAAATCAGGACAAACCTCGCCAATTAGCTCATCAACCCCGGTATAAGCGCCTTTGTATGTCACTGCAATCACTTGTTGTTTTTCTAGTCCATATCGAGTTTTATTGAACAACCCTAGTTGTACTCGTTGCTCACGTAGTGTTGGATGTTCTTCATCATCAGATGTTTGCACTAAACCAAATGAGTCAATTTGACCTCGCTGACATGTGTACTGAGCTTTGATGGTATTCACCCCCGCTGCGTACAACCATTCTTTGGTCCATAAAGACAAATCACGGCCACTGGCTTTGGCTAGACTGTCGATAAAGTCATTAAGCTCAGCATTTTGATAACTGTATTGTTGTAAATATTGGCTCACTCCACGGCGGAAGGTTTCTTCGCCGAGTAAATGACGCAATTGTTTGATAGTCGATGCGCCTTTTTGATAAGTAATGGCGTCGATATTATCAAAGGCATTTTGGCTGGTGGCCACAGGCACTTCAATTGGGTGAGTCGTGACTAAGCTGTCTTGATGATATGCAGCTTGTTTACCAGAGGCATAAAAGGTGCGCCATGCATGACTAAATTCAGTGGCTTCACTCGTAGCAAGGGTGCCCATAAATGAGGCAAAGCTTTCATTTAACCATAAGCCATTCCACCACTTCATGGTGACTAAGTCGCCAAACCATTGGTGCGCCATTTCGTGCATGATAACGCCAGCTAAACGTTCTTTTTGTTCGGCCGTCATCTTGGCATTAAATAAGAAACGGTCTTCAGAAAAAGTGATTGCTCCTGCGTTTTCCATGGCGCCGTATAAAAAGTCTGGCACCAATACTTGGTCGTATTTTTTAAACGGATAAGCAATGCCAAAGTAGCGATCAAAAAAGTCTAAACCTTGTTTGGTATAGGTAAACCAATCTTGAGGGGTGACTTGGTTGGCAACAGACTGACGCGAAAATAAACGCATCGGATAACGGCCTGAGTTATCTTCCCAAACATGATATGGACCAGCATGCATAGAGAAGTTATATGGGCTTAATTTGGGTGTAGCAGGGAAGGTCCATAAATTAGTATCGCCTTGGTCAACCACATTGGTTTCACGCATGGCACTGATTACTTGCCAATCTTTGGGTGCATGGACATTAATTTGATAACTTGCTTTAAGATCCGGTTGATCAAATACAGCAAACATTTGCTGAGCGGCTGCTGGTTCAAAATGTGAATACAAATAAACTTTACTGTCTACTGGGTCGACAAAACGATGTAAGCCTTCGCCATTGGTGCTGTGTTCTCGAGTAAATTCAACTTCTACAGTGTTGTGACCATCAACCAATAGACTTTGATTTAACACAATATAAGCGCCATTGTAATTAGGATATACCTTGGTTCCGTTAACAATAAATTGCTTAATATTGGCTTTGTTAAGGTCAAGCGTCAGTGATTTTGGCACGCTGCTTAAGTCAAAGTGGACAATTGACTTTGCACTAAATTGACTGTGCTCACTTAAAAAGAAAGTCAGTTCATATTGTGCATTTGATACTACGCTGGATCTTGCTTGTGCTTGCACCTGGCTGATATAGGCAGAGCCATCCCGTTGTAAGGATGCTGTTGAAAGTGAGCTGCTACAGCTGACAACGCTAGCACAACATAATGCAATGAGACTGGTTTTGATGACCCGAGGACTAAACAATTCAGTGGATAACAATTTCACGTTAGTGTTCCTAACTTTTTATTAGATGTATGAAAAAGCCGACAACAATGTCGGCTTTAGTGCTATGAGTAGTGATTTATAAGCCTAAAAAAGACTTTGATTTCATTTTACGGATTTCTTTTTCATCTGACCATTCAATTAGGCCAGTTTCAAGATCCATTAACCGCATGGTCATTTTGTAGTAAACATCTTTGGTGCTGCCATCTTGTTTAACGATGCTGGATAAGTTGCCATAAAGCATATATTGCGCACCAATTTGACGGCCAAATTTAATTGCCGTAGATGGGTCTACCATGCCAGCATTGTTTTGATAATCAAGTTGTTTACGTACAGTATCAACCTTAGTCATATCAATAAAACGGAACTTACCAGAGCGTAATAGCTTATTGCTAATGGTGTCGGTCACTGATTCTGTATCAATATGCTCAGAAGTTTTATTTTTAATTTTGTCCACAAATACAATCGGGCGGTTGCTCTGTGTCATTACCACTACTGGTGGGAATGCCATCATGCTGTCGACCATTTTTGCGGCGATGACTTGCAGATCAGTTGAACCGAAGTTTTCGTTAACGGTTTCGACTTCTGTCGCGTCACCATACTCTACTTTAGATTGACAGGCGCTCAGCCCCATTACTGCAGCTAATACAAATATCAGTTTCAAATTTTTCATAGTAAATTCCATTGGTGATGAGTGACAGTTGATAAGCAATTATCGTCTATCAGATGATTATCGAATAAAAACGGGTACGATTTCCAGTCTCTATTACCCAAATTAATGTTGTACGGTTTGGTTTTACGTCAATATTTACATTTTGGCTGCTATTTAAGCGAACATTATAGCTGCCGGCATCGATAAATTGTCGAGCAATTTGAGCCTGGCGAGGCAGGGTTAACCAACTTCTACGGTCGGCTTGCTCGGTGATAACATTAAATATTTGCATTACCATCGCAGCAGCATCTACTTGATTGTTGGCTCGTTGGCTGCTGCTTTGTACACTGCGATTCATTTGGTATTTAGCATAAATTCTTGCTGCTTGTCTAAACAGCGCAGCGGGTAAATCTTCTTTTAATGCATTAATTGCTAGCGCGTCAATGTTAGCAATGGTTTGTGCTGTTAGTGGCGTGCCTAATCCTTGGATTTGGCTGTTATTCATTAACAGACGTTGTGGCTGATAGGTCGCTAATGACGCTGATTGAATATTACCGTTAAGTGGAAAAGGTACCGTAATACTCTGTTTTTCTGGTACAAAATCACGTTCAATAATAAATACAACTTGGCCTTGATCGGGTGTAGGCATTACCGCCTCTCCCCAGCGACGTTTAAACTCGTCGTATTGAGGCATCCCCAGTTGTTTAGCTAAACGGACTAAATCTTGCTGTAAATACACATTGTCTGGGGTAATTTGTGTTGCTTTTCGGTAATCAATAAACGCATCATTAGGCTCGTTAGCGAGTTCGTGCAACAAACCAGTAGTGTAATAGCTGTAAGCGTTTAGAAATGAACTGGTGACATTGCCGGCTTCTTTGCTTAATTGGGCTACTTGCGCGTCAATGGTGCCATTGGCCATGTCTTGCACTGACTTTTGTGATTTCTGATAGCGTGCTTGTTCCATGCTTTGCAGTTCATTACTGCGGCGAACTTCTACTAATGCCCCTTGAGCATCACCACTAAATAAATAATTAAACGCCTGATATTGATGCAACATAATGCGCTCATAACCTGGGCCTCGGTAAGGAATGGCATTATCGTTGAGTAAAATACTGCTTGCCCCAGCGCCTAACTTACTCGCACTCACGATGGCTTTATCATCGAAAATCTGGTAATCGTCAATGGCTTGCTGGTAATAGGTTTTACTGCCAGTAAAGTCACCCGCAATCTGCATAATACGCCCAGATTCTTGGGCGTAAAGTAAGCCATCATTGCCGCTAATATTGTCGGCCAAATCAGTGATTTTTGCTGTTGGTGAATCGCTATTGAGTTGTTGCTTGTATGGCGCTATTTGCGATGGATAGTTAACAAACACACTATTAAAGGCACAACCAGATAGGCCAAGACTGATAGTCAACCCAATACAGAATGTTCTTAACATTGTGGCACCAGTATCTGAGGTGTCATGATGTTGACCCGTTCAAGTAAAGTAATACCCTGCAGGTGGTCATATTCATGTTGAAAAATACGCGCAACAAATCCCGTTAATGTTTGTTGATGTAACTGACCATCAAGCGATTGATACTGAACTTCTATTTCGCTGTGTCGTGCAATAGATAACCGCTGACCTGGAATGGATAAGCAACCTTCTACATCAGCTTCTGTTGCGGCAGATGCCGATAGAATCTGTGGGTTTATGACTACCGTTGGAGGCATTGATGGCGCATCGGGATAACGTTCGTTTGGATTTGACGCCATGATAAACATTGCTACGTTGCTGAACACTTGCGTTGCCGCAATACCGACGCCATTTGCATTTAGCATAGTGCTGAGCATGTTATCGGCTAAGGTATGTAATGCGTCGTCAAACACCGTCACTGGCTCAGCAATTTGAGTCAGTATCTGTTCGCCTGTGGTAGCAATGCTGAGTAGTGGCTTTGGCTGCATAGGTGACGGCTGTCCTTAGTTATTTACGTTAGATGACGACCTAGAATAATCTAATTTATGGTGTAAATCGTTATGGGCAAACAAGGTTATTGCTTGCATAGTCTCATGCTATCGTACTGACTATTCACTTGGTTTAAATGACAGTCTATATCATATTTGCTGAATATCAGCTGAATATGATGACAGCCAAAATATCCTAAAATATGTTTTATAGTCGCAAGGCTTTAGTAATGGGGTGGCGGAGTCTCTTCGGCAGAAGACGCCATGTTACTTGGCTCAATAGAATGCAGTTTATTGACCATTAATAGCATTTGCTGTTGCTGTCTGGCAACTAATGCATTGAGTTTGATCACTTCTTGGTTTAACTCTTCAATGGAGATATCTTGAAATGATAGTTTCATTTCAAGATCATCAATCTTTTGTAAAACGCTTTCCATGTTGACCTCTTATTACTTAATTTATTACTGAGTTATTACTGCCAATATTCAACTAAACCTTGGCTGCTAATACTGACGATTGAGCCAGGCGCTATCATTGCGGCAGAGTATACTACAGCGCCTTTGTTTTGGGTGTTTTTACTCAATTGAACTTCCCAGCGAGAAAGTCGTTTACCGGTGTCTATTTGCCATAAAAATATTTCTCTTGATGGGGTACCTGTGAGCAATTGCTGGTCATTATCCACAAAGCGAGCACTTGAAAAATTCATTTGGCGTCGATTAATATCGAGATGACTTATTGGATTACCTGTATCCGACTGCCACAGGGTGGCATTTCCGGTGATATCGCTTGCAAAACTGAGAGTCGCTGAATCGTTAATCGCCACTTTTGTGATGCGGGAAGCTAGCTGCCATTGTTGTAATGGTTGACCGGTTTGGGCTTGCCAAAGTAATACTTTACCATCATTACCGCCGCTCAATGCGGTGTTGCCATCGGCACTAATGGACACACTATTCACTTTTTCATGATGGCCTAAAAACTGAATTAAGCGTGATTTTTCAGGTGACAATGACATCACAGATCCATCGACTAAGCCAACAAGGGTTTGCCCTGTATTAGCAATTGCGACACTTTGCGCATAAGAAGGCAAAGACCACCATCCAACAGATGAACCATCGGTTAATCGCCATATCGCAAGTGAGTGGCTGCTAATGGTTGCGGCATACAGATTATTAGCTGATATCGCGGTATCAATGACGTTACTGGTATTTTGTTGTTGGCCTTGGAGCCATTGGTAAGACAACGTTGAGTCAGTAAGATCCCATACCTGTACGCCATTATGAGCCGTGCTAACCAAGGCAATGGTTGCATCATTTGACAGACTTGCACTGTAACTGGCATCGGTAGTGATAACCTGAACTTTAGTTGCTGTTGGTTGGCATGCAGATAATAGGCTTACTAAGACTAAAGTTGGCCAAAAAAACAGCATTGGAACGCGTATCATGAACTTGCTCCTTGAATTATTGTCCTAAACCTTGTCATATAAGGTTTACCCAATGGTATAACCGTTTTAACTAGTATAAAGTGGCGAAAGAACATGACCACTTAAACATCTCATTGATTGAATGTATTAAGGTTATTGTAACCACTATAGGATGCTGAGGAAGCTTTAATGAAATCTATTTACAAATTATCGTTAGTTGCATTAGCCGTTGTTGGCCTTACTGCGTGTAATCAAGAACAAGACGTTGCTCAAAAGAAAGTTGAATTAACAACTGACGTTCAAAAAGAAGCATATAGTGTTGGTGGTTCAATTGGTAAGTACATGTCTGGCCACATTAAAGAGCAAGAAGAATTAGGCTTTGCTGTTGACCGCGCTATGGTGATTAAAGGCTTTAGCGATGGCTTAGGCGAAGAAATGCAGTTAACTGAAGAAGAAATGCAGACTGTATTACAAAACCTAGATAAAAAACTAAACGATAAGCGTTTAGAGCAAGCTGAAACTTTAGCTGCTAAATCAATTGCAGATGGCAAAAAATTCTTAGAAGACAATAAAGCCAAAGAAGGCGTAACCACGACTGAGTCTGGTTTACAGTATGAAGTATTAGAAGCTGGTAGTGGTGACAAGCCTGCCGCAGAAGATACTGTTGAAGTTCATTACCGTGGCACGTTAACTGATGGCACTGAATTTGACAGTTCATACGCACGTGGTGAAACCGCTAAGTTTCCACTTAACCGTGTTATTCCTGGTTGGACTGAAGGCGTACAGTTAATGCCTGTGGGCGCTAAGTATAAGTTTGTTATCCCATCAGAATTAGCCTATGGCGAACGTGATACTGGCACTATTCCTGCTAACTCAACATTGGTTTTTGAAGTTGAATTGATTTCAGTAGAGAAAACGCCTGCAGCAGTAGAAACCAAGTAATATCAACATTGCTTCAGTTGTAAAATGACTGATAAATAGATATTAAAAAGACGCTTTAGCGTAATGCCGTTCACTTAACGTGAGCGGCATTTTTCGTTTTAGCACTGGGTGTTAATAGCATTTTTCGTTAATGGATTAAAGTGCTCGACCAACAACATCGCTTGAAATTTCTCCATAATGATCAATTTTCAGGGGCTTTATTCATTTATTCACGTTAAGCTAATCTTCTTGTCACTTAGCGCGTTAGCGTTATCAGTGCAGCATAAGGAGATGACAGTGCAGAATAAGGAGATGATGTGAGCGCAACCGAATCTATCAGTGTGACTACCACTAAAACCAAATCATTTTTAGCGGGCGGGCTTGCCGTTATGCCGCTAACAATAGCAGTCATCCCTTGGGGGATTTTAGCAGGCTCGTTCGCCCTTGAAGTTGGCCTTACAGCCGTTGAAAGCCAAGCGATGTCGGCCATTATCTTTGCTGGCAGCGCCCAGTTAGTTGCGCTCGGCATGATAAAAGCTGGTATTGGTATCGGCAGTATTCTGATAACTACCTTACTAATTACTTCAAGGCATTTATTGTATGCCATGGCCATGCGTACTCATATTAGCCCGTTGCCGCTAAAATGGCGTTTAGGGCTGGGTTTTTTACTCACAGATGAACTCTTTGCTATTGCTAATCAAGCTCACCATGGCGATAAACCAATCCAACACCAGTTTGATCGCTGGTACGCTTTGGGTGGTGGGCTAACTTTTTATATCGGCTGGAATATTGCCACCTTACTCGGCATTGTCGCAGGGCAGTCTATCGATAATTTAGGCGAACTTGGGCTCGACTTTGCCATCGCCGCCACATTTATCGCCTTAGTAGTACCGACAGTAAAAAAGCCGTCAATATTAGTCTGCGTTTTAGTGTCGCTTACGTTAGCAGTGGTGTGCGCAGTGTTCGCGATCCAAGCAGGGCTGTTAATTGCGGCAATATCGGGTATGGCAGCAGGCATGGGCTACGCTAAATTTACCAATGAGGACAGTAAGGTATCAGCCGCCTCTAATTCAAAGAATGATCATTCAGACAGTGCTAGTTCAGAACACGCTCATTCGGTTACAGCGCATTCAGATACTTCGCGTTCGGTAGCCGCGCATAAGGATAAAAACGTATGACCTGGTTGATTATTTTATCAATGGCGGCAGTGGTATTTGTCAGCCGACATTTATTGCTAGAACCTAAATTGCCTATTCGCTTAAGTAAAAACACCTTAACGTTTTTAAGCTATTCAGCACCTGCGGTATTAACTGCCATATTAGCCCCTATTGTATTTGTACCAGAAGGCCAGCTAGCTATTAGTGTGCATAGTCCTTATTTAACTTGTGCGCTGGTGGCCACAGTGCTGGCTTATGTTACCCGCAATACCTTGCTCACAACCGTACTCAGTATGGGACTGTTTTTTATTTTGTATTAGCAACAGACCCTAGATTAATTTCAATCATTGTTAACTGACATTCTGTTGCACAATAGATTAGAATAACCGCCATATTACGGATCAATTAGAGTTAAGTATGCACGTACACATTTTAGGTATTTGTGGCACTTTTATGGGCGGTTTAGCCCTACTTGCCCGCGCAATGGGACATAAGGTGACCGGCAGTGATGCCAACGTTTATCCACCGATGAGCACCCAGCTTGAGCAACAAGGTATCGAGTTAATCCAAGGTTTTGATCCAGCTCAATTAGGTAAAGAAGGCGACAATCAACCAGACTTAGTGGTTATTGGTAACGCCATGAGTCGTGGTAACCCGTGTGTAGAAGCGGTACTAAATCGCGGCATAAAATATACATCTGGGCCGCAGTTTTTATCTGAACATATTTTGCAAGACCGTTGGGTATTGGCTGTAGCGGGTACACACGGTAAAACTTCTACTTCCAGCATGCTAGCGTGGGTTTTAGAATACTGTGGTTACGAGCCAGGTTTTTTAATTGGCGGTGTGCCGCAAAATTTTGGCGTGTCAGCTCGTTTAGGTAACTCAGTATTTTTTGTAGTAGAAGCCGACGAATACGACAGTGCCTTTTTTGATAAACGTTCTAAGTTTGTTCATTACCATCCTCGCACCTTAGTGATCAATAATCTTGAATTTGATCATGCCGATATTTTTGCCGACTTAGCGGCGATCCAACGCCAGTTTAATCACGTTATTCGTACTGTGCCGGGCGAGGGCAAGGTGATTTGGCCTAGCGACGTTGAAGCCGTGCAACAAGTGATTGATATGGGCTGTTGGAGCGAGCAAGAAATCTATTCTAAAGCCACAAGCTTCACCACTAATTTAGCCGAGCATTCTGTTAATGTTTCAGCGAACCAAGGTGAACCCAATGCTTGGCAGTCGCGTACTATTGCAGACGATGGTCATGAGTTTGAAGTACTGTTTAAGGGCGAGTCGCAAGGGATAGTAAACTGGTCATTAATAGGTCAACATAATATTGAAAACGCCATAATGGCATTAGCGGCTGCTCGTCATGTGGGCGTAGCGCCAAGTCATGCTATTGAGGCGTTAGCACAATTTAGTCCACCAAAGCGTCGTTTAGAGCTATTAGCGACCGTAAATGGCGTGTCTGTGTATGACGATTTTGCTCATCATCCCACCGCTATTGCCACTACTTTACAAGGCTTACGAGCTAAAGTAGCTTCCAGCGACAATCCTAATGGCAACATTATAGTGGTGTTAGAGCCCCGCTCAAACACCATGAAAAGCGGAGTACATAAAGATACTCTTGCCAACTCGATGGTATTAGCCGATGTGGGCTACTTATATCAAGCAGACAATATTGACTGGGACATCAAAGCCAGTATGGCTAATGCGCCAATCCCTGTGACTGTGTTTAACAACATTGAAGATATTATTAACGCAGTTGCCGCTACCGCAAATCAAGGTGATACCGTAGTTATCATGAGTAATGGTGGTTTTAATGGTATTCACCAAAAAATGATTAAGGCTTTAGCGTAACGGCTTTAACCGATAGAGGATACAACATGGCCTATGCCAAAAAAGCCAAAGCAATTAGCCTAGCCTGGACGGGCGCATCTGGCGCGCCTTATGGCATTAAATTGCTTGAATGTTTGCTTGCGGCCGATTACCAAGTGTTTTTAATGATATCCAGTGCCGCACGGGTGGTGCTAGCAACAGAACACGGTTTGCAATTAAGCGCGAATCCAGACAAAGCGAAAGCACAGTTACTCGAACAACTGCATAACCCTGATGAACCGTTAAAAGGTGAATTAGTGGTATTAGGCAAAGATGAATGGTTTTCGCCGCCAGCATCTGGCAGCGCTGCGCCTAAACAAATGGTCATTTGTCCATGCTCAACAGGCACATTGGCTGCTGTTGCCACGGGTATGAGTAATCATTTGCTCGAAAGAGCAGCAGACGTAGTATTAAAAGAAAGAGGGCAATTGATTCTTGTTCCGCGGGAAACTCCTTTTAGTGCCATACACTTAGAGCATATGTTAAGCCTAACCCGTAATGGCGCGACTATCATGCCAGCTGCACCAGGCTTTTATCATAATCCCAAATCAGTAGAAGATCTGGTAAACTTCATGGTTTCCCGAATACTTGATCATTTGGGAATTGAACACGACTTAACGAGTCGCTGGGGATATGGACATACTCAGTCACACGACATCGACAATTGAGAGATTTATGAAGCACACCATTGAAATGATGATTTCTGAACAAGAAATCAATAAAACCCTAGACCAATTAGCTGAACGTATTAATGCCCATTATGCCGACAGTGAACGCTTATTAATGGTTGGCCTTTTAAAAGGTTCAGTAGTGTTTATGGCCGATTTGTGTCGCCGTATTAAAGGCCATGTTGAAATCGATTTTATGTCTGTATCGAGCTACGGTAACACCATGAACAGCTCGCGTGATGTGAAAGTGCTTAAAGATGTACAGTCTGACATCGCCGGTCGTGACGTATTAATCGTTGAAGACTTAATCGACTCAGGTAACACCTTAAACAAAGTGCGCGAGATGTTATTGCTGCGTGAGCCAAAAAGCCTAGCGCTTTGTACGTTATTAGATAAACCTGAACGCCGTGAAGTAGACGTATATGTCGACTTTATTGGTATAACCATCCCAGACGAGTTTATTGTGGGTTATGGTATCGACTACGCAGAGCAGTATCGCAACTTGCCTTACATCGCTAAAGTAGTGCCATTAGATTAAGTGGGGCTTTTTATTGATAGACTCCCGCTATAGGCGGGAGTTTTGTTTTAAGTGTCTAAATATTTCTGCGTCTTTTTCATTTACATTACGTCTTTAGAAGCACGTATTAGAAAATGTTTGATTCGCAATTCATGGATTAGAGGTATGACAATGAGCAACACCAACAATGCATTGGTGATCGAAAACCTTAAAAAAACCTATAAAGGTGGCGTAGAAGCCGTTAAGTCGATCAGTTTGACGGTAAAGCAAGGTGACTTTTTTGCCCTGCTTGGCCCCAATGGTGCGGGTAAATCTACCACTATCGGCATTATCAGCTCATTGGTACAGAAAACCGCAGGAACAGTGTCGGTATTTGGTTTTGATATTGATAAGCAGCTCGAACATGCCAAGTTATGTATCGGGTTAGTGCCGCAAGAATTTAACTTTAATCAGTTCGAAACCGTGCAACAAATAGTCGTTAACCAAGCGGGTTATTATGGCGTGCCAAAAGCGGTTGCATTAGAGCGCGCTGAAAAATATCTCACCCAACTTGATTTATGGCAAAAGCGTCACGCCCAAGCCCGCGAACTGTCTGGCGGTATGAAACGCCGTTTAATGATTGCCCGCGCGTTAATGCACGAACCTAAATTATTGATTTTAGATGAGCCAACAGCTGGCGTAGACATTGAGCTGCGTCGTTCAATGTGGGAATTTTTAAAACAAATCAACAAACAAGGCGTGACTATTATTTTAACCACTCACTACCTTGAAGAAGCCGAAATGCTGTGCCGCACCATTGGTATTATCGATACCGGTTTGCTGGTGGAATGCACCACCATGAAGGCATTGTTGAGCAAGCTAGATGTTGAAACCTTTATTTTCGATTTACGACACGATCTCGACGTAGCACCACAATTGAGCAACATGAATTGCCGTTTAACTGACGCTCACACATTAGAAGTGGATGTGGCCAAATCGAACAACATTAATGAATTATTTACCCAGTTAACCGCCGCCAATATCGAAGTGTTGTCAATGCGCAACAAAGCCAACCGCTTAGAAGAATTGTTTGTAGAACTGGTCGAAAAAGCCAAGGAGTCAAAATAATGAACAGTCTGTATTTTGTGGCTTTTAAAAGTATTTTAACCAAAGAAATTAATCGCTTCACCCGTATTTGGATCCAAACATTGGTGCCGCCAGCCATAACCATGACTTTATATTTTTTAATTTTTGGTAATTTAGTCGGCAGTCGCATTGGTGAAATGGGCGGCGTTACCTACATGGAGTTTATCGCCCCAGGTTTAATCATGATGTCGGTGATAACTAGTTCATACTCTAATGTGGCCTCATCGTTTTACAGCGCCAAGTTTCAACGTAACATTGAAGAAATCATGGTTGCCCCAGTGCCACATTACGTGATGATAGCCGGTTATGTCGGCGGCGGCGTCGCCCGTGGGTTAAGTGTTGGTTTAATTGTTACCACAGTGGCGATGATGTTTGTTGATATCTCGTTACATCATGTTGGCTTGGTGGTGTTAACCATGTTTTTAACCTCAGTGTTATTTTCACTCGGCGGGTTAATTAATGCGGTATTTGCTAAAAGCTTTGACGACATCAGTATTATTCCGACCTTTATTCTCACGCCGTTAACCTATTTAGGTGGGGTGTTTTACTCGTTATCGTTATTACCATCTTTTTGGCAAGGCGTATCAGCCTTAAACCCTGTGGTATATATGATCAACGTATTCCGCTATGGATTTTTAGGTTTTGCTGACTTAAGCGTACCGTTATCAATAGCTATTATGATTGGTTTTTGTGTCAACTTATGGACTCTGGCTTACTATTTGATATCGCGTGGAATTGGGTTGCGTAGCTAGATCTTGCAATAGCTAAACCGCTCACAAATCGGTTGTCACAATCTACGTGTAAAAGGGCTCGCAAGAGTCCTTTTTTGTGGGCGTTTGTCCCGTCCTGAGATAAGTTGACACATTGGAGACTTATCTATGAAA